>Ga0194112_10005487_pt1 | contig 17010 bp, 4 predicted proteins | sample TA2MahC400mmetaG_FD_146191 | JGI IMG/M metagenome (GOLD analysis project Ga0194112, IMG submission 146191) | Freshwater microbial communities from Lake Tanganyika, Tanzania - TA2015016 Mahale Deep Cast 400m | ecosystem: Environmental > Aquatic > Freshwater > Lake | place: Tanzania: Lake... | reverse complement strand
GCCTTCGAGGAGCTGGTGGGCCTGGGAGGCCTCGCGGGAGGCCTTGTACGCCTTGAGGATCTTGCGGGCCTGGGCAATGGCCTTCTTGCCCTGGTTGGCCTGGTGGTAGTAGTGGGCCTTGTGCCACGCGGCGCGCGAGGCGTCGTCGGGGAACGAGTTTTCGATCTCGGACAGGGTGTTGATCGCGTCGTCGAGCTTGCCCCAGCGGATGAAGCACTCCTGGATGGCCCAGAGGGTGCCCGGGGGCTTGTTGATCTGGCGGTATATCTTGATGGCCGCGTCGTAGTTGGCCAGGCAGTCCTTGTAGACCCAGGCCTTGCGCTCCTGTGCCGTGGCCGCCCACTGGGGGTTGCCCATCGCCTCGACCTGTTCGAGCTTGGCCACGGCGTCCTTGTACTTCGTCTCGTGGATGAGTAGTTCGGCCTCCTTGTAGCCGGCCAGGGGCGGGTCGGCGATGAGGCCGATGACGTGGCGGGCGCGCGCCGTGTCGTTCCCCTCCCGCAGCCTGTCCACGATCCAGGCGTACTTCCCGTTCGCCTCCGCCTTGTCCTGCACCTTCTTCACCATCCCCACCATCTCGTCCACCACGGGGTCGCGCTCCTTCTTGTCCCCGAAGTGCGTGGTGAGGAAGGAGAGGGCGCGCGAAAGGTAGTCCCACGTGGCCCCAGCCTTGTCGAACCAGGGCTTCTGGCTCTTGAAGTATGCGAAGCAGGCGCGCATGGCCTCGACGCGCTCCTCGTGCTGGAACTGGTTGTAGTGGCCGGTGTGGCCTGGGAAGATGTGGTGGTGGGCCTTGTCCATCGCCTGCTGGGCCATCCACACGCGGTGCTTGGCCTCGTCGTAGTCCTTCGGCACATCGTCGCCCGTGGGGATGAGCCAGGCCTGGTAGCCTGCATAGTCCTTGCTCTTGATGTAGCAGGCGATCAGGTTGTCGCGGGCCTGGTTGGCCTCGGAGTGGGCGGCCTTGGCGAAGTCCCTGACCACTTGCTTCCAGAGCTTGATGGCCTGCTCGGCCTCCTTGTTTCGCCAGTGGTGCTCGGCCAGGCGGGCCAGGGCGCTGGCGGCCAGGGGGTGCTTGGCGTAGGCCTCGCTGGCGAGCATCTCGCGGAGGCAGGCGAGGCCCTGGCGGGTGTCGCCGTTCTCCAGGTGGGCGAGGCCCATGAAGTACTTGGCGGGCGCCGCCTCGGCCACCTCGTCGGCGAAGTAGTCGAGCACCTCGTGGTAGGTCTTGATCGCCGCGTTCCGCGTCTTGGCCAGGTGCAGGCAGTAGCCGCGCATGAAGAGCACGTAGGCGAGGGCCGGGGAGTCGGGGAACTGGATTTTGAACTTCTCGAACTCGCTGGCGGCGGCCTGGGGGTTGTTCTCCTGGAGGAGCTTGGCCGCCTTGTCGTACTGCGCGCGCTGGAACAGGTCGAGCTGCCGATACCGGGCCACGGGCAGGTCCCACTTCCAGTCCGCGGCCCACAAGCTGCCCGAAGCGGCAAGAAGGACTGCTACGGCGAGGGCACAGATTTTCGATTTTTGTAACACTTCAGCCGAATGAAGTGGAGAACCAAGCGACCGCCTCAGACGGCGCGAAGGGTTCGTAGTGCGGGCTTTAGCCCGTATCTGGGCCGCAGGATACGGCCTGAAGGCCGCACTACGAACTCCCACTTCATTCGGCTGAAGTGTTACCGATTTTTGATTTTCGATTTTTGATTGAAATCGGAAATCGCCAATCGGAAATCGAAAATGGTTCACATCCTCTCCTCCTCGAACCGCGCGAGCTCGTCCTCGGTGAGCCGGCCGCGGGCGATCTTGGCCCACTTGCTCTCAGGGTAGTCCCACGTGAGCTTCTTGAAGGTCTGGTAGGCCTTCGCGTAGTTGTGGTCCTTGAAGTAGGAGTCGCCCAGCCAGTACATGGCCTCGGAGCGCACCTCCTTATCCTCCGTATACTGGTCAATGAGGAGGGTGAGGAGTGCGACGGACTCCTTGAAGTCCTCCATCTTCATGTAGCACTGAGCGGCGAGGAAGAGGGCCTTGCAGGCGAGGGCGTGGGCGGGGTTGCGCTGCTGGAACTTGAAGAAGACCTTGCCCGCGACCTTGTAGGCCTTCTGCTTGTAGTAGTAGTTGCCCAGGCGCACCGTAGCGTCGGCCACGAGCGGGCTGTCGGGGTAGATGTAGGTCACTTTCACGTATTCCTCGCAGGCCTGCTCGTAGTTGCCCATTTTTTCGAGGCAGATGGCCTTCTTGAACTGGGAGCGGCTGGCGTACTCGCTGTCGGGCCAGTTGCTGATGATGTTCGAGTAGCGCCCGATGGCCTCCTGGTTCTTGTCGAGCTCCTGGGCGAGGTTGGCGAGGAGGAATTCGCCCTGGGCCGCCAGGCCCGTGTGCGGGTAGTCGCGGAGGGCCTCTTCGAGGATGGCCTTGCCGCGGGCGATTTCGTCGTTCGCCGTAGCCTCCTGCCCCAGCTTGCGGTGCTCCTTGGCCATCTCGAAGAGGGCCTCGGCCATGAGGAACCGCGTCTTGACGGCCATCTCGGGGTCCTTGAAGCGCTTGGTGAAGGTGGCCAGCTCGCAGTCCGAGCCGTAGTGCACCTTGCCCTTCACCGCCACTTCCACAGGCTCCTTCGAGAGCATCGAGGTGTCGTCGCGGTAGGTGAAGGCCACCTCGTCGCCAAAGCGGACGCTGAGCGTCTGGTCGTTGGGGTTGGGCTTTGCATCGGCTTTCTCGCCGAGGAACTCGGGCTTGAAGCTGCCCGTGAAGACGCCTGAGTGGGGAAGGGTCTCGGTCAGCTCGAGCGTGAGCTTGTCGCCCGAGGCCGCGGCCACCTGCACGGCCACCTTGTCCTGCGCGTCGCTGCGGTCGTGGTCGGGGTCGGTCACGCGCACGTAGAAGCTCTCGCCCAGGTGGATGGCCTCCTTCTGGGCCGTGTAGGCCATGTCGAGGAGCTCGAGCCGCCCGTTGGAGAGGAGCCGCACCTTGACGACGCCGACCTCCCTGGTCTCGGCGTCCTCCACCCGCAGTTGCACCACGTCGGAGCCTGAGACGATGAGGGTGGGGATGCGGTGGTAGTAGAGGTCCACCTGGCCCTCGGTGGGCTGAGTGAACTCCTTTGTGCCGCCGACGACCAGGTCGTCAATCTGGTCGCCCGGGCTGCCGATCTGGAGGCGGATGATGCCGCTGAAGCGTCCCTCGGCCAGCCGCTCGTCGGCCATGACGCGTTCGAGGGACTGGCCCGCCGGCACGCGGCGCGTGGCGTCCGCGGCCTTCGGCCGCAGTGCGCGGAGGTAGCGGTAGCCCTTGTCCCGGGCCACGGTGGTCATGTCCTTCAGGTACATGGGCACCTTGAGTTCGGTGGGCTTGCGGTTGGCTTTCTTGGCCGCGGCCAGCTCGGACTCCGCGATGGCGGTGATGTGGAACACGCTGCCGGAGTTCAGAGCCGCCTTCGGATAGGTCACTTCGAACAATAGCGGCGCCTGGACGCTGGCCGTGACCTCGCCAACAACCTTCTCGACGGCCGGGGGCTGAGGAGCGGGGGCAGGAGCCGGGGCCTTCTCGCCTTCCTTGCCTGTCTCGCCCTTGGCGCCCTTCGGGGCTTCAGCCTTGGGGGCATCTTTCGGCGGAGCGGCCTTCGGCGCCTCCTTGGGCTGCTCTTTCGGGGCGTCCTTGGGCGCCTCCTTCGGAGCTTCCTTTGGCGCCTCCTTGGGCAGTGGCTCCTCGTAGTCGGGGTGGCGGGCGACGATTTCGTCGCGGTAGATGACCATCTCCTCGGCCTTCTTGCCGCGGACGGCCATGCGGCGGAGCTTGGCCTTCGCCTCCTCGCTCTTGTCCTCCACGCTCTGAAGCGTGGTGCGGTAGACGAAGAGCGCGGGCTTGCTCCGGCCTGCCTCCTCGACCACGTAGGTCCGCTCGACGGGCACGCCGGGCCTCGTGTTCTCCTTGTCCAGGTAGCTGGCGGTGATGACGTCGCCCGGGGCGAGCTTGAGCGTGTCCTTCTCGGTCTTGGCGCCGAGGCGCAGGAGGGCGAGGAAGACGCCGCTGTGGTTGTGGCGCTCGTCGGTCGTGTCGTTCACCCAGGTCTCCAGGGCGGTCAAGGTGAGCTTCTCGCCGCTGGAGGACTTGACCTCGACCTTCAGGGTGTCGCGCTTGTCCGTGAGGTCCTCGTCGTAGTCGGTGATCAGCACCATGAGCTGGTCGCCCGCGCGGCAGCGCTTGGCGGGCTGGTAGTCGGTCCACTTCTCCTCGCCACGCTGCTCGATGACCTCGTTGGCGAGGAGGATGGTGCCGTTGTAGTAGGAGGAGTTGAGCGTGGCGGCGAGGCCGGGCGTGTCCTTGGTGTTCCGCCGCTCGTCGTTGTAGGTGATGTCAATCTTGTCGCCCGGGGCGATCTCGAGCGTGGCGTTGCTCATCCCAGTCGTGAAGTCCTCCTTGCCCGGCACGACCACCTTGTCCTCTGCATCCTTGATCGTGATTCTGCTCACGGTGACGGCTTCGCCCTCGAAGTCGTCGAAGAACCAGGTGAGCTTGCGGAGGCGGATGGGCTGTGGGAAGGTGACGGAGAAGCCTGTGTCGGTGGGCACGATGTCGCCCTTGGGCGTGGCGGCTTCGGCGGCCTCGAGGCCGGGGAAGAGCTGGGTGGTGGGCACGACCTCCTTCTTCTGGCTCTTGCTCGACCACGAGAGGGTCATGGCGGCATCGCCCGTGGCCTGGAAGTACTCGATCATGATGTCGTGCTTCTTGCCCGCCTCGAGGTCAACCGTCACGTTGTCCTCGCCTACGTTGCGCACGACCCACTTCTCGAGGATTTTCTTGCCGTCTATGTAGAGCCGCACGCCGTCGTCGCCTCGGACGCTGAAGGTGTAGGGCTCGGTGAAGCGGGGGAGAATCTGCCCGGTCCACCGCACGGAGATGTTCTGGGTGCCGAGCACGCTGTCGGGCGCCCGCTTCGAGAAGTCGAAGTCAATCACGGGGTCCACGCGGGTGAGCTTGAGGGCGTTGGGGTTCAGGCTGGTGCCGATGTAGTACTCGCCCCTGAGGCCGTTTCCGCTGCCGCGGTAGCCCTTCGGGTGGGCGGCGAGCAGCAGCGTCTCGTCGGCCAGGGCGCCCATGAGCGCCACAAGCTTGACCCTCTTCGGCTCCGGCATCTCGAGCGACACGGTCTTGACGAGGTGGGAACTCATGGTGTCCACCTCGACCCATTTCGGCTTCTGGCCATCGGCCAGGCTGCTCCAGGCGCCCTGCTTGGTGGCGTTGACCATCACGCTGGGGTCCTTGCCCTCCTGGGTGTCGGAGGCGGCGGCCTTGGGGAGCGGGATGCCGGTGGGCACGGCGCCGCGGAACATGCCGGAGTGAGGGGTTGTCTCCTCGAGCTTGAAGCCCTTGATGGCGTCGCCCGAGCTGGTCTTGAGGTCCACGGGCACCTTGTCCTTGTCGTCCGAGAGATCGCAGTCGAGGTCAGTGACCTGGACGTAGATTGGGCTTCCTGGCCGCACGACGTTGCCGGAGCGCCCCTCGAAGCGTCGGCTTTCGACGACGCCGCGCTCGCGCGCGAGGCGGAGCTCCAGCGCGCGCTTCTCGGCCTCCTCCTCAGTGAGGATTTCCCCCGCGCTGGCCGCCAGACGGGCGTCGTACTTCACCTCCAGGGTCTTCGGCGGATAGTGCAGGTCGTTGGCCTTCTGGAACTCGGGCTCGATGACGTAGGAAATCGTGTCGTTGCCGCGCACTTCGAGTTGCAGGTTGTTCTTCTCCACCTTGCCCAGGCCGGTGGCGATGGTGCCGACGAAGAGGTTCTTCTCGCCCGAGCTGGGCAACAGTTTTACATTTTCAAGGTCGCCCCCCGGCGCTGTGGTGACGATAACAGGCACTGCCGCTCCGCCGCGGGCGATGGAGAGGTTGGCGTCCTGGAGCTTCAGGGTGAGGATGCGTCCTGGGATGGCGACGGTGCGGAGCCTGGGATTGCCGATGAGGACTTCGGTGGACGCCAGGCCGCGTGGCACGAGGAGCTTGAGCTCGCCTTCGAGGAGGCGGGCCTCGACGTGGTCGTGCTTGCGCTTGAAGACCTCTCGGAGGTGGTCCTTGGCCAGCTCGTAGTCGGCCTGGTCGTAGGCGATGCGGGCGTGGAGGTAGTAGGCCTCGGCCTGGGTCTCCAGGTTGTCGGAGTCGAGGAGGCGTTCGAGCTGGCTCTCGGCGGCCGTGTAGTCCTTGGTGAGGATGAGGAGCTGGATGAGGCGGTAGTGTGCCTTTCCGCCGGCCTCGGTGCGGCTGTAGCGCTTGTTGTTCTTCAGGCCCTCGTACTCGATGCGGGCGGCCTGGTAGTTCTGCATGTCGGCGTAGACGTCGCCCTTCGTGAGCGACACGCTGGCGGCGACCTCGGGATCGAGGTCGAACTCGCGGAGCAGGACGGTGAAGGAGAGCTCGAGGGCCTCCTTGAGGAGCTTCTGCTTGCGCATCTGGTCCACGGTCCAGGCCACGTAGCCTGGGTCGAGGCTGGTCCAGGCCTCGGGCATGAGCTTGAGCCTGGGGGCGGTGAGTTCCCAGGCGCGGGTCTCGTTGCCCAGCGAGAGGGCCTGGGCGGCCAGGTGCAGGTCGTAGGTCGGGTGGCCCTTGGGGACGGGGATGAGGTCGGCCACCTCGCGGGCGACCTTGGCCTTGAGGATGGCGAGCTGCTTTGCGAACTCCTCGCTTGGGCGGTTGCGGCGCTCGACCTCGGCGAGGAAGACGTAGGCCATCTCGTGCGCGCCCTTGGCCTCGAGCTTGTCCACGATGGGCACGATGTGGTCGTTGTAGACCTTCGACCAGTCGTTCTCCCAGCGGAGGAGGCCGGCGTAGAAGCGGCTGACGCGGCTGGCCTGGGGCCACTCGTCCCGCTCGATGGCCTCGTTGAGGCAGCGCATCGTGGGAGCGAAGAGGCTCGTGCCGCGTCCCGCGTGCCGCGTGCCTTCGAGCACCATCTGCACCTGGAGGCGCAGGAACGCGAGGGCGTCGTTCTTGTCCGCGCCGTCGGGCCAGCCGGCCGCCACGCCGTTGGCGTCGTCGAGCATCTGGTCGTAGACCACGCACAGCGGCCAGTCGGTGGCGGGCACGCGCTGGTAGGCTGGGGCGAGGAGCTTGAGGATGGTGTGGAGCCGCTGGTTGGGCACCAGCTTCTTCTCGGCCTCGACAGGGAGCGACTGGGCGATGGAGGCCAGGGCGTCAATCTGCTGCGGCAGCGCGCGCTTGGGGAGCGAGGCGAGGTACTGGGCGAGGTGGGCCTCGGCCTCCTTCGCCAGGCCGAGCTTGGTGTAGAGGCCGTAGGCATATGCCTCGGTCATCACGCTGTAGCTGCCCGTCCGCTCCTCCTCGGCGCGATAGAAGTCCCACAGCGCCCTGATGAGGGCGGGGGCCACCTTGCAGGTGTCGCCGGCCCGCTGGTAGAGGGTGTGGATGAGGGTGCTGGCCGTGGTGCGGGAGGCGAACTTGAAGCCTGGCGTGGCCACGATCTTGGCCATCTCATCGGCCACGTGCTGCGGGTCGAGGGCGTCCTGGGCGGCCAGGTAGGCCAGGGCGTTCTCGCCGCCCATCTTGGGGTAGACGGCGGCGAAGAGGCTCTTGGGGTCGGTGCGCGGGTTCTGTGCGCCGCGCAGTTGTGCCCAGACGGCAGGGTCGCCGTTCTCCGCCCCGCCGCAGAGGGCGATGTAGAAGGGGGCGACCTTGTGGAGCGAAGCCCGGCTCTGGTGCTCGCTCACGCGGCGGGCCAGGCCCTCCCAGGCGGAGCCGAGGTCGAGGCGCGGGGCGGTGAGCTCCGCCCACTGGCACATCCCCTGGCGGTTGTCCCACTGCATGCTGCCGGCGCGGCTGGCGATGCCGAGGATGAGCACGTCCTGAGCGTTGCGGGTCCGCTCCCAGCCGCCTGGGATGCGGCCGGAGTGGGCCTTCAGGAAGCCTGCGTAGGCGTCGAACACGCCCTGGTTGTGTTGCTGGCTGTTGGCCTGGAGGTTGTGGAGGGCCACGTGGGCGTTCATCAGGGGGTCAGAGCCGGCCTTCTTGTCGTCCAGGTCCTTCTTCAGCGCTTGGAACCGCGGGTTGTCGGCCCAGGGGCGCTTCTTGTCGGCCTCTGTCACCTTGAGCAGGTTGTTGGCCAAGTCGTTCATCGGGCGGCTGGCGCCCCCCTTGGCCACCACCTCGGCCATCAGGTCCAGCTTCGCGTCCATCGGCACGTGGGGGCTGAGCATGCAGTGGTGGTAGACGCGGCCCCAGTCGAAGGAGCCGGGGAAGGCGCTCATGTACTCTTTGGCGATGGCGAGGGCGGCGCCGCCGTTCTTCGCCTCGCTGTACCACTTCATGGCGTAGGTGCGCAGGTCGAGCACTTCGTTGTAGCCACGCCCCTGGGCGGCGGCATTGAGGAGGGCCTCGAAGCCCTCGCCCTTCGCGCGGTCGAGCAGCTCGCCGAAATACGCGGGGTCCACCAGGGCCACGCGGGCCTTGACGAACGCTATGCCGGCCGGGGTGTCCTGCCCGAGGTAGTTGCCGGCGACGCGGCGGACGTGTTGGCGGAGGACCGCCGAGTTGCCGGGGAACTTGGCGGCCAGGGTGTCGAACTTCCGCTGCGCCTCCTCGGGGCTGACCAGTGCCTTGCCCTGGAGGGCGAATGCCTGGGGCGAGTCGCCGAGGATGCTCATGAACTGCTCGTAGTGGGCGGGGTCCTTGCTGTCGCGGTAGAGGGGTTCGAGTGCGAGGAACTTGCGGGCCTCGGCCAGGCGTGCCGCTTCGTCCGCGATGCTGCGGATGTTGCCGAAGCGGGACAAGGCGCCCCACCAGAGCGGCCCCGGCCCGAGCGAAGTCGAGGGCTCCTTGTGGAGGGCCTGGAGGGTGAAGGTGTGGGCCACCTGGGCCTCAGGCGGCATCACGCGGGCGGCGTTGGCGAACATCTGGTCGAGGTCGCCCCACTCGTCCGGGCGGCCTTTGAGCATCACGAGGAGGGGGGCGAGGTAGCGCTCCTTGTCGCCCGCGCCCATTTCCGCGCGGTCAGCCGAGGCCTTGAGCCGGCGATGCACGTGGCCGACGCGCTCGGGCGTGGGGAAGCTGCCGATGAGCATGCTGGCCACGTCGAGCGCCTTCTCCGCCTCCCCCGCCTGAAGCAGGCGGTCCAGGCAAAGCGTGCCCAAGGCCCAGGCCGCGCCGTCGGCGCCGAAGAGGACGACGTACTTCCTCAGCTCCTCGGGATAGGTGTTGCGCCGGAGCAGGTGGCGGAGGGCGGCGCTCAGCTTGTCGCTCTTCGCGGTCTCCTGGCGTGCGAAGGTGAGGAAGCGGGCGGCCGCCAGATTCGCGTCGCCCGCCCGGTCGGCGGCCTCGCCGCCGAGGTACAACAGGTCGGGCGTCTGGCTCAACTGGAGCAGGCTCGTGATGCGTTTCTGGGCCGTGAGCACGCGGCCGCTGGCCAGCGCCGCGTCGAGCGACAGGCGCAGCGCCTCCTCAGGCGGCTTCTCGCGCGCCAGCAGCTTCTCCAGGCAGGCCTCCACCTGGTCGTACTTCTTCGCCGCCAGCGCGGCCTTGGCATCCTCGATCTCCCCGGCCCTCAGCCCGAGCGCCATCGTGAGGACCACGGCCGCGAGAGAGAACTTCTTGCTCATTGCTAGCCCCCGAGAAGGTGGTTGAATGGATGGGTGGATGATTGGATGAGTGGATGGGTGTCAGAACGCCGACGGGCTCTGCCATTCATCCATTCATCCAATCATCCAATCATCCTCGCGTCCGCTCAGTCCTCCTCCAACTCCAGCTTCAGCCCGTCATCGGTCGCCTTGCCTGCGGGCGTGAGGTCCTTCGGCTCCGTCATGCGGATGCCTTTGGCGCTGCGGTCGAAGAACCGCACGTAGCCCCACAGGTCCGGGTGAAGGGCGGCCTCGGACGGCGCGTCGGACAGGACGGATGTGGCCTTGTTCGCCCAGTAGTGGCGCCCCAGGACCACCGTGCCGCCCGCATCCGTTGCCAGCACGCCCCAATCGAGCTTCAGGCGCACAGGCGAGACGCCTGTGCCACCGGCCAGATTCAGGCCCAAAGCGTCGAGCGGAATCGCTACCTCCACAACGTACCGGTCGGCTCCGCCCGACGACGCCATCGCCACAGAAGCAACTATTCTAACGAGATCGAACGACAATTTCCACACTGGGGACACGACATCCCATCGCTCGTCGGGCTTCGCCTCTGGGGCCACAGGCCGATAGAGGACGGCGATGGGTTTCCCGCCCATCCAGGTCATCAGCAGCCGCAGGTCGCCGGCCACCGCTTGCCTGCGGGCGGGGTCGGCCTTGGGGTCGGCGCCCAGGTGCAGGTCCACGGCGGCGCCGGTCTTGAACAGCTTGTCCCACTGGTTCCCGCTGTTCTTGGGCGGGCCGAGGCCACGGACTTCGTAGCCGACGTAGAGATGCCGCTCGTCGTAGGCCATGCGGAACGAGGCGTTGTGGTGGATGCCGTGAATCTTCGCATAGTCCTCAGTCACGAGCGGCACGGGCTCCACGCCGTCCCAGTCATTCAGGCTGGCGTCCACCTTGATGGGCGCCAGGGCGCGATAGCAGTCGAGCACCTTCACGTCGCGGCGGGCCACCTGCTTCGCGTGCGCGTGCTCCCATTCGTGGGCCTTCCGCACGTCCTCGGGCGCGACCGTGACGGTGCCGCTGAGGCGGCGGAACTTGTCGAGGCCCACGACCTCCACGACGCTGGCGTGGTTGTGGCCCGCGACGGCGTAGTACTTGTTGTCCTCGAACGTGCGGCAGAAGTAGCCGCTGAAGTGCTCCTGCCCCGCCGTCGCGTCCTCCAGCCGAAGGCCCCGCTGATGCTCGCGCATCGCCCACGGCACCCGCTTCGGGTCGCGGATGTCGCGGAAGATGGGGCCGGCCAGCAAACCATCGCTCGTCCAGATGTTCCACGACCCCACATTCGTCTTGAACACCACGAACTCGCCGAGTCCCTCCTCTTGCTCTGCTGCCTGCCGTCTGCCGTCTGCCGTCTGGTGCTCTCATGGCCGATCCAGCCGAACTCGCTGACCACCTGAGCGGGATGCCACAGGCTGGCCGTGTTGAGGGCGTGCCCCCCAGCGCCCTCCGTGCGATATGACCAGAGCTGCTCCCCCTCCGGGCTGAACGCTGCCTCGGGGTTGCCCATGTGGAAGAAGCTGCCGTTGTCGAGACGATAGAGGGTGGACATCCAGCCCTTCGTGGCAGGTTCGAGCTTGGCGTTCTCTACCACCTCGTAGACGGGCACGCCGCTGGGCAGGAACTCCTTGACCTGGAACCGCGTGGTGCCGGCCTGTGTGCCGAGGTCGCGGTTGATCAGGCTGATGCCTTGTATCTTCTTCGGCGAGAAGGCGATTTCCGCGAGCTGCACCTCCCCGTCGCCGTTCCGGTCGGCCCAGGTGAACTGGTGGTCTTCCAGCACCTTCTTGCCCAGGTGGGCGAGCACCTCGCCATTGGTCTGGAGCGCCCGCCAGTAGTTGGCCAGGCCGAAGGCCGCCACCCGCCTCACGCGATCCTTATCATAGAGGTATACGATTCCCACAGGGATTGTCGGGCCGGGGCCGTAGGGGCGTGTGACCATGTAGACCCGCTCGCCGACCTTGACGGGCTGCTCGGGGGCCTCCCACCCATCCGCCCACGTGAGGTTCTTGAGTCGGGTAGTCCCCTTCTCCCAGTCCAGCTCGAACTCCAGGTTGCCATAGAACAGGCGGCGCTTGTTCCACGGGTCTAGCACGCCGCCGCCGCCATACGAGGTGTTGCCCAGGAACTCACGGAGGAACTTGCCGTCGGTTGTCCATTGGGTGATCCGCTTCGGCCAGTACTGCTCCTCGACGGCCCACAGGCGCCCCGCCTTGTCCACGGCGATGGACGACACATGGCCAAAGCGCGTGGGGTCCCACGGCCCCACCTGCGTGCCGCCCGGGGTGCCAATGGCGCGGAGGAACTTGCCGGCCGCGTCGTACACCCGCACGTTCCGCCGGTCGGGCGCGCCGTCGAAGACGTAGAGGGTGCCGTCGCTGCCGAACGCCAGCGAGGTGGGCCGCACCAGGTCGGAGACCACCACCTGATGCTTCCCGCCCTCCATGTCCACCTTCATAACCTTAGCCTGCGAAAGGGTATACAGCTCGCCTGCTGGGCTCAGAGCGAGGGCGCCTGGGCGGTCGAAGGGCACCTCCTTCACCACCTTCTTCACCTTCGGGTCCACCACCTCGATGCGGCGAGTGACCATTGGGTCGGGGGCCTGCTCGCCGCCGAGCGAGGCAAGGGGCGCCACGCCGTAGATGCGGCAGCGGGTCGGGTCGAGCTTCAGCCCCCCGCGGTCGGCCCGGATGCCGTAGAGGCCCGCCCGGTCGCCCTCGCGGTGGACCCATTGCTCGACGACGCGGAGGCGAATCGCCCGCGTCGTCACCTCGCTCCCGAAGTCCACATAGCCGTCCATGTAGCGGGCGTGGCCGTTCATCTTGTCGTCGGGCCAGTAGAAGTAGCGCCGCTGCTGGGTGTAGGTGGCCAGATGCTTCCACCCCGGCGTGGCACGGCTGGCTTGCCCAGCCGTGCTGACATCGAACAGGTCACGGTCGGACAAGCCGACCGTGCCACCCTCCCACGACTCGATCTCCGTGCGCTTTCCATCAATCTCCATGATGGCCAGGCCCCGCATCTTCTGCGGCTCGGGCCATTCGAGGACGTAGATGCCTGGCTTCTCTTCAGTTGCAGGCTCGGCCCGCTCCGCGTCCCACGAGCCGTCGGGGGCAACCGTGCCCGAGTTCACCCGCACCTTGGCCGTTGGGAACAGGCTCTTGAAGCGGCGGCGGAGGAGCTTGGCTCCTTCGAGGCGAGCCGACCAGCTCCGCTCGTCCTTCGCCTCGCCGCCCTTACGGGCGTCGAGCTTCAGCCCCTTGGCCTCCTCGGCCGGCTCCAGCGCGGCCTCCAGCTCGTCATCCGCGCCCCTCGTGAACGTGAAGCGCAGCGCCCGAGTCTCCGTGTTCTCAGGCAGGGGCACCACATCCCAGGAGATTGCCGATTGCCGATTGCCGATTGCCGATTTAGGGGGAAAGAAGACCGTCCAGTGCCGCGCATCTTCGGGATCGGGCGGCCAGGGGGCGCCTGGCTTCAGGACGCTCATCTTGAGCTTCACATCGTCGTCGAGCTTGGGCAGGGGGAGGACGATGCTGCCGATGGCGACGGGGCGCTTGAAGGCGAGGAGGACGTGTTGCTGGCGGCCTGGGCCTTTGGTGGATTCCAGCCAGGTGAGGCCACCGCCGTTGTTGCCGGCCGGCGTGCCCTTGATGCGGAAGAGGCGGACGAAGTCGTCCCGCGGGTCGGGCACATAGTCGAGGCCGGACTGCTTCTTGCGAGGATAGGGCGGCAGGCAGTTCTCGATGTCCACGTCGCCGATGCCCGCGGCGTTGTTCAGCCAGTCGCTCCCGGCATCAATGGCCAGGTAGAGCTTGCCGCCGCCTGCCGCCATGCCGCGGATGCCGCGGTGCCGCTTCTCCGTCTGGCTGGCCATCAGGACCTCTTCCACCTTCTGCGTCTCGACGTCCACGGCCCACACGCGGTCCATGCCCTCCTCGCCGCTGGCCGACCAGCCTTGATTCTCGACGAAGACGGTCTTGCCGTCCGCCGCCATGCGGTGGGGACCGCTCCAGGCGGCGAAGGAGTGGATGCCCCAGCGCTTGCGGCCCTCGAGGTCGCAGGCGATGAAGCTCACGCCGCTCTCGGCGCAGCCCGCGCCCAGGAACACAAGGTCGCCCAGGGTGGTCACACAGCAGGGCGGCGTGTGGTCGGCCATCCAGCCGCCGGGGCCGCTGGCGCCGTTGAGCCAGGGCGAGTTGTCGGGCGCGTGGGCCTCGACATTGGGATAGGGGGTCATCACGTAGTGGAGCTGAAGGGCGGGCCAGGTGAGGGCCTTCCACTCGTAAGTGCCTGGGGCCACGAAGGTTCCGCGCTCGTCCTTGAGGTCCCACGTCTCGGCGTTCTCCCCCTTCTTCCGCTCGGCGCGGGTGGCCAGGTTGCGCACGCGGCGTCCCTGGGCGTCGTTGACGGCGACCGTGACCGTGAGGTCCTCGGGCAGGGCGTAGCGGATGGCGAAGGGGGGCGGCGTGGTCTCGCGCCCGCGGAAGGCTGGCACGGGGGCCTCCCCCAGGTCGGTGTAGGCGTGCATGCCTTCGATGCGGGCGATCTGGGCGGGATTGGTCTTGAGGATGACCAGGCGGATGCCGGTGGTCTGAAGCGGCTCGAAGGTGATCCAGCGGCCGCCCGCCTCCTGCTTCTCGGCGTAGTCGGCCAGCCGCTTCCACTCGCGCTCGACCGCGGCCACGGGGCTGAGCGTGGGCGGGCCGCGAAACGTCTCTATCCTCATGATCTCGAAGTTGTCGCGGATGAACAGCCCCATCAGCTTCTGAGGCTCGTCCCACGACAGGACGAACCAGCTCGGGTCCACGTCCGACACGGGCGGGCGGGGGATGCGTTCCTTCTGGTCCTTGCCCGTGTTCTGCCAGGAGCCCCAGCCGCCGGTGATGCTGGCGGCGCGATAGGTGTGCGGCGGGCCGCCCTGGGAGTACTGCGTGAACTCGCTCTCCGCCTGCGCCGTGGCGTCGGGCACCACGTTGTGAAGCCGCCGAGCTGAGAAGCGTAGGGCGTGCATACTTGCACGCCGTTGCCCTCGCACCGTGCAAAGCACGGCGCGGGTCTTCGTCCCCGGCGGCAGCGTGACTAGGTGAGGGCGCGACTGGTCGGGGTAGGCGGGGGCCGCCGTCCATTGCTCCCCCTTCGTCGGGTCGCCGGGATACGGCGCGCCCTCCTTCAGATAGCTGAGCTCGCCCAGCTCGACCCACACGCTGCCGACAGGCACGGGCTTGTGGAAGGCCACCAGGTAGTGGAAGGTCGAGGGCTTGTCGTCCGACGCGGCCTCGCCGGCGGACCATCCGCGGCTGTCGCGCGGCCTCGGCCCCAGGCCAAGCACCGCCAGAACCTCGTCGGGGTTGGACGGCACGGCGACGCCCTCGCGGAACGCCTTGCACGCCGCGAGGTCAAGGTCCGCCCTAGTGAAGGGGGGTTGGAGCAGATTGGGGGCGTCGCCCGCCGCGCACAGCGCGCAGACGGCCAGCGCAAGGCCGAACACGAACAGGCCGTCGGGCCTCTCGGGTCGCCTCCCGATCGGACCCGGACTCCGTCGTTCCACGCCGAACATCCTGGGAATCGCCGATGCGTGGGATGCACTCGCCAGCGAACCTTTTCCATTCTACCCAACGCCCGCGCCAAATGCAAAGCCGCCTGAGTCGAGGGCCATCAAGGGTTGCGGTGCGCACCCGCTGGCGGTCCCGTTTGACAGGGGCGGGGCGGGGGCTACAATGGGGGCGAGAGTGACGCGTGACGCGTGAGAAGAAGAGAAGAGCGCGGCCCGGTTTTTCTTTCTGGTCACGGGTCACGCGTTACGCGTCAGGCATCCAGAATAGAGGAAGGACCGATGAATAAAGGGACAAGCCGACGAGAGATGCTTGCAGCCGCGTTTGCGGCCCCATACTTTCTGACGGGCGGCGCGCTCGGAGCTGAGGGGAAGGCAGCCGCAAGCGACAGGATTCGGGTGGGGCATATCGGCGTGGGGGGGATGGGCAGCGGACACCTCCACGGCATCTACAACAACCCAGCCGCCGTCCCCGTCGCCGTGTGCGACATTGATGCAGGCAACCTGGCCAGGGCCGTCAAGGCGACCCGCGACACGGCGAAACCCTATCACGACTTCCGCGAGCTGCTCGAACGCCAGGACGTTGACGCCGTCTTCGTCGCCTCGCCCGACCACTGGCACCCGCTCCACACCATCCACGCCTGCCAGGCGGGGAAGGACGTCTATTGCGAGAAGCCGCTCTCCGTGACCATCCGCGAGGGGCAGGTGATGGTGGCCGCGGCGCGCCGCTTCGCCCGCGTCGTCCAGATGGGCACCCAGTGGCGCTCGACCGGGCCGGGGCGCGGGGCGTGCAACTACGCCCGCTTCGGCCATTGCGGCACCATCCGCGAGGTGCGCTGCTGGCACTACCCGAATCCCACGCACCCCGCCCAGCCGCCCCAGCCCGTGCCGCCGGGCCTCGACTACGATTTCTGGCTCGGGCCGCTCCCCTGGATGCCCTATCACCCCGCGCGGACCCACGGCAACTTCCGCTGGCTCATGTGCAGCGGCGGCGGCAACATCCGCGACCGCGGCGCACACATCATGGGCCTCGTCGCCTGGCCCATGGGCATTGACCGCACCGGCCCCGTCTCCATCGAGGCCACGGGCGACAGGCCCGACGGCCTCTATGACAACCCAGTGCGGATGAGCGTCACCTACGAGTTCAAGAACCCCGACTGGACGCTTCACTGGGACCAGCCCGGCGAGCCGAAGGGGGGCGAATACGGCGCCGTGTTCATCGGGGACAAGGACACCGTGGCCTTCTGGGACAACATTGACTCCGAGCCAAAGGCGATGGCCTTGGCGATCCCCACGCCTGGCCAGCCCACCCTCGAGGTCAGCAACGACCACCGCGCCAACTTCCTCGAATGCGTCCGCACCCGCCGCCGGCCGATCATGGACGTTGCGATCGGCCACCGCGCCACCAGCCTCTGCAACCTCGGCAACATCGCCTGGCGCCTCGCCCGCAAACTCGCCTGGGACCCCGCGAAGGAGCAATTCGTCGGCGACGACGAAGCAAACCGCCTCCTCCACTACCCTTACCGCGAGCCCTGGACGCTGACTTGACGCGTGATGCGTGACGCGTGACTGAAGAGGACGTGCCAAGACGGGAGGGCGTGCATACTTGCACGCGGAACCCGACTGGACTGAGCGTGCCCCTTCAGCCTCGGCAACGACCAAACGCCAAAGGTCACACCCGCAGTCCGGTCTGCTCTCAACATAGGCCAGCTAGGTATAAGAACTCCGGCTCTTCCGGATTCCTTGTGGGTAGCTACAATATGTAGTGGTCAGAGGAACCCTTTTACCTCCCTCAGCATAGGCATGGGAGATGCTCTGAACCAGAGCGGGCAACGTCTTCACCCTTGACGACCC
>Ga0194112_10005486_pt1 | contig 17014 bp, 15 predicted proteins | sample TA2MahC400mmetaG_FD_146191 | JGI IMG/M metagenome (GOLD analysis project Ga0194112, IMG submission 146191) | Freshwater microbial communities from Lake Tanganyika, Tanzania - TA2015016 Mahale Deep Cast 400m | ecosystem: Environmental > Aquatic > Freshwater > Lake | place: Tanzania: Lake... | reverse complement strand
GAGATGCCGACCCCGCCGGCGCCCAAGAGAAGTCGTAGCCGAGCCCGCGGCGGCGGGTCGGGCGCTTTGCGCGGTGGGTCTCCTGACCCGCCGCGCAGCAACTTGCGGCGCCGTACCGCGCCCGCCACGGCGCTTTTCGAGCCCGGCGCGGAAGCGGCGGGTTATTCTCGCATGAAACGCATCATCCTATGCTCGCTGGCACTCGCCCTGCCGACGGCCCTCGCCGCCGCCGGCCAGCCCGCACCTGCCGCGCGCCCGAACCTGGCGGTGGTCGCCGACTTCCCCGGCGGCTCGGCCGAGGTCGCTTCAATCGACCAAGCCGCCCGCCTCATCCGCCTGCGCCCCGCCGACCATCCCGGGCGCGGCTGGCGATGCTGGTGGTACTTCAAGGTCACGGGCCTTGTGCCCGGCGAAACGCTCACGTTCGAAATGACGGCCGACGGCTTCGGCCTGCCCGACTGCGCCGCCGCCGGCACCGACGACCGCACCTGGCGGCAGACGGAGGCCGGCTCGCGCGCCAAGGGTTCCGTCACCTACCGCCACAAGGCGGAGGCGGCCGAGATGTACTTCGCCTGGGGGCCGCCCTACCTGCCGCGAGACGCCGAGGACTTCATCCGCCGCGCAGAGAAGACCTGCCCCCAGGCCAGGGGCTTCGAACTCTGCCGCACGCTTGAGGACCGCCCCGTGCCGGCCCTGCGCCTGACGCCCCCGCGTGCGCCGCCCGGTGCGCCAGCCGCGCCGTCCGATGCTGCGCCGGCGTCGCCGCCCGCGCAGCCTGCGGCACCTTCCGGCGTGCCTTCCGCCGCAGCGCCGGCGCAATCCGCCGCGCGGTCCGCCCCGCCGCCCGCCATCTGGGTCCAGGCCCGCCAGCACGCCTGGGAATCCGGCGGCAGTTGGGTCGGCCAGGGCCTGGCGGAATGGCTCATTTCCGACGACCCGCGCGCCGCGGCCCTCCGCGCCAGGGCCGAGGTCATCTTCATCCCTATCATGGATGTCGATAACGTCGTCCGCGGTGCGGGCGGCAAGAACGAGAGCCCCCAGGACCACAACCGCGACTGGAGCGACCACCCGCACTGGCGAAGCGTCCAGGCCGCACAGCGCCTCATCCGCGACCTGGCCGCCGAGGGCCGCCTCGCCCTGTTCCTCGACCTGCACAACCCCGGCCCCAACGAGCGCGACATGTATTTCTACTGCGGGCCGCGCGACATGATGGCCGCCCCGCAGGTGGCCGACCTGGAGGCCTTCATGAAGGCCGCCGTCGCCGAGATGAAAGGCCCGCCCGTCTTCAAGGGCGCCTTAAGGGAAACCGGCCCCAAGTACGACCCCAAGAACTGGCAGCGCATGTCGAAGAATTGGGTGAACGCGAACTCGCCCAAAACGGTCGCCCTCACGCTGGAGACCGGCTGGAACCACCCCGCCGGAACCGCCGACGGATACCGCGAGGTCGGCCGACAACTCGGCCTGACCGTGGAACAGTACATGCGCAGCAGGTAGGGCCGCAATCGCGCGGCGGGTTCACAGGTCCTGCGGGCGCAGGCCGGTGCGCTTGGCAATCCGGGCCAACATGCGGGGGCCCATCTCCACGCGATTGTGAAAGGCAAAGACGTAATCAGGCCATCCTGGCCGACTCAATGTGCGATGGAACCGGCGCTTTGACGCTTTACCGACCAGCCGATCCGAAGGAGAGCGGCGAAAACGTGCCTCGCCTTGACCGAGGGCCACTCACTCACGCCGACACCGCGAAGAGTTCACCGAGTTCGGGAATGCTCTCCCCGTGTTCCAGCCGGTCCGCCAGGACACGCAGCGCAATCGCTTCAACCTTGGCCAGAGCCTGGGCACGGGTCTTCCCGTACACCACCACGCCCGGCAGGTCCGGCACTTCGGCAATCCATCGGCCGTCTTTCTCGCGTTCAATCTCTATTTTCATGTTCTTGCTCCCGGCGGTAATGATACCCGGCCGCCGGCTGCCGAGCAAGACGCCGTTTGCCGGCCCCCGCCCCCTACACAACAGCACTTGGCTCGGTTTCCGCCCAGTGGTGTTCGCACCCGCCGCCCGGCAGCGTTGCTACAGCCTCTCTTTTTCATTGGCTTGGAGCCACGCCTTCGCGCGGCTGCTGATGTCGGAGTTCGGATGCTCGCCGGCCTTCCGCATGATCTCTACAACCGCGTTCCTGGCCTCGTCAGGGTTCAGTTTGGCTGCCCAGACGGCCCCGTTCAGGATAAGGCTTTGCGGGCGCGGCGCTTTGGCCGGGTCGGCGTACAGGTCCAGGGCCTTCAGGACCACGGGAACGGCCGCCTCGCGGTGCTGCACGATGAGGTCGTACGTGGTCCTGCATTCATCGCTGCGGGCCCTGGCGATTCCGTCAAGGTAATCCGCAGCCCGGTCTGCGGGCAGCGCTGCGGCCTGGCCTGTGGGCGGTGCTGCGGCCCTGGGGTTGCCGCATCCGAGAAGCGACAACAGGGCAACCAGCGCGAGTGCCTGTCTCATTTCGTTTTCTCCCCATGCGACCGAGTCACTCCTGCGGGGCATCGGCGCGGCGGCCTTCGACCCGCAGCACGCCGCGATCAGCCTGCACCCGCTCAAGCAGGATGCGCTTGCGGCCGGAGCCGAGGAACACCGGACGCCCCTCCAGGGCTTCCAGGAAGTATTGCGTAAAGTCAATGGATTTTTCGTCTTCGGCGGCGCGGCCGGCGGCGGTGCGGCGGGCAAGCGTGCGGCAGGCGTCCTGGAGCAGCACCGAGGGCAACGGCACGAGGCCCGCCCGCAGCCCCGCCGGCTCTATGCGCAGCGCCCCGTCGGGCATCGCTTCCAGCCGCAGATGCTGCGATATGACGACGCTCGTGATGCCGCGCCCGATGCGCGTGGCCAGGACGACGCAGCCCGGCTCAAAACCGACGCGAAGATTGCGGACGGCCGCCGGCAGCGTGCGGCCGGCCCGCTCCTCTTCATCCACCACGGCCGCCAGCCGCGCGCTGGCCATCTCCTCCGTGACCGCCAACTCCAGGCGCGTGCGGCCGCTGCGGTCAAGCAGAACGTTGCCGATGCGGTTCAGAACCTCCTCGTTGAATCGGCCGCGCGCAGGGTCGTCGGGGCCGACGGCGGCCGTGCGCCGGTAAACGTCGGGCGTCCACTTAAGGAGCGCCACGGCCACAAGGACCGCCGCGAGCAGCCCCAGGCCGATGACGATGATGCGCCGGCCGAGCGCCGGCGATGTCAAGTGCATGCCCTCAGAATGCCGCAAGGCGGGCGGCAGGGCAAGCCTTTTCACCTGCGGGTGTGCGCCAGCGGGGATCGCTTGCGCCTGTAGGATTCCAAGCGCTCCATCGCCGCGCAGTCGAATACGACCTCGCCGCAGTCAGAGCACTGCTGGCGCTCGACTGCGGGCACGGTTGCCACGCGCCCCTCAACCTTCGTCTTGAGGGCCGAGCGCAGAAGCCGGAGGTTACGGCCGCCGCATGTGGGACATCTTGTCAGAATCGGGTGCATGGCTCCTCACCGTCACAGGGCCTGCTTGCACGACACGAGCACATAGAATACGAGTCCGCCGGCGTCTCTGGCAATCTTGCCCTTTGTGTAGATGACGACATTATCGAGGGTCATGCCCTTGATAACGTAAAGCCGCTCAAAGGCGCGACGCCGCGCAGGGCTGCGGCCTTGCGCGTGAAAACCATCCGCCGCGCAAGCACCAGCCGTTTGATCGTCGTCAGGACGTCCAAGTCCGCAGTTCCTTCGCCGTCAACATGATGCCCAGCGCCCTGTAATAATCCCGCCTCGCGCCTGCCGAAGTCAAACCTTTTCCCCCCTCCGGGTCCGCACACCTCCGGCCTTTTCGGTTGACCCCCGGCCGAAACGGCCTAGAATAGCGCGCAAATCCGCGATGGCCACCCGCGACGACAAGGAAGCCCCGCTGAATCAGGCCGCCGCAATCGAGGCGGTCCAGGCCGCCGTCGGCTACCGCTTCAAGACCCCGGAACTGCTTCGCAGCGCGCTGACGCACGCCAGCATCGCGTCTAGCCGCCTCGCATCCAACGAACGCATGGAGTTCCTCGGCGACGCCGTCCTCGGCCTCGTAATCTGCGAGGAACTCTACGCCCGCTTCCCCAAGTACCTGGAAGGCGAAATGACGCGCATCAAGAGCGTCGTCGTCAGCCGCGAAACCTGCGCCACGGTCGCCGAACGCCTCGACCTCATGCAGCACCTCAGCCTCGGCAAGGGCATCACCGAGTCGGAAACCATGCCGGCCAGCCTTGCGGCATGCGGTTACGAGGCCATCATCGGGGCAATTTACCTGGACGGCGGCCTGGAACCCGCACGCCGCTTCATCCTGGCACACATGGACGACCAGATCGACCGCGTCCTGGCGGGCGAGCACCGCCGCAACTACAAGTCCCTCCTTCAGCAGCACGCCCAGCGGGACCTGGGCGCATCGCCCAACTACGAGGTCCTCGACGAAAAAGGCCCCGACCACGCCAAGGCCTTCGAGGTGGCCGTCACCATCCGCGGCCGCCGATACCCCAGCGCCTGGGGTCCCAGCAAGAAGTCCGCCGAGCAGCGGGCCGCGAGAGAGGCACTCACCGTCCTCGGCCAACTGGAGGCCGAGACCGTGCCGGTCGACCCCGCGGCCGACGACCAGGCGCTCCCCCCACCCGCCGACGATGACGAAACCGACGAAACGGACAACCCGCAAGCCGAGGAAGGGCCCCGCGACTGAGGCCCCGCCCGCCGTCCCCGACTTCTGCGGCTTCCGGTGCCCCCACAGCCGCTTCCCGCCCGCCGACACCGCCGGCCTCTGCCGCACGATGGCCGCCGTCTTCTGCTCCAAACTCCGCCGACTGGTCAGCAAGAACGCGCCGTGTGCAGCCGCGAAGCCCCCGGGCGGAGCGTAGTACTACAGCGCCAGTTGGCATTATTGCGCGGCGGTTCTCCTGAACCGCCGCGCGCCGGCTCAAGTGCCGTTGCAGCAGCAGGCCCGGCCGTCGGCGGCGCAGCGCGAACTTCACCGGCGCGACGGGTCCTCGCGCAGCATGGGCACGAAGCGGACGGGCAAGATGCGGCGTGTCTGGACCTCTCCCGACGCAGCCTTTTCGACGACCGTCAGCCACTCCATACCGTCGGTCCCCGCCACGGGAACCACCATGCGGCCGCCGGGCTTGAGTTGCCCCAGCAGCGCCGGCGGGACCTCATCGACCGTGAACGTCACCATGATGGCGTCGAACGGGGCCGTTTCGGGCCAGCCGGCCAGGCCGTCGCCGCACCGGACCTGGACCGTGCCGTAGCCCAGGCGCTTGAGGCGCTGGGCGGCCGAGTCGGCCAGCGGCCTGATGATCTCGATAGTATAAACATGCGTAGTAAAGTGGGTCAGGACGGCCGCCTGGTATCCGCTGCCCGTCCCGACCTCCAGGACGTTCTCGCCGCCCCGGAGGCGCAACTGGCGGGTCATCTCGGCCACGATGTAAGGCTGCGAGATCGTCTGGCCGTGGGCCGTGGGCAGGGGATGATCGGCGTAGGCCTGGGCGGCGTAAGCAGGCGGCACGAACTCGTGCCGGGGAACCGCCGCCATCGCCGCCAGGACCGCCTCGTCGCGCAGGCCGTACACGTCGCGGATGACGCGGACCATCGCCTCGCGCTCCCGCCGGCGTTCGGCCGGCGCGGGCGGGGTCCGCTCCGCCTGCGGCGCATCGGCCGCGGGCGACAGCCGCGCCGCGGCCGCGCCGACGGGCTCCGCCGGCACAGCGCCCGGCGGCGCCGGTTCCTCCGCGGGCAGGCATCCGATCGCCGCCCCCAGGTACACGCCCAACGCCACGACAAGGCAAGCCGCGCCTCGCGCGCGGCGGCCTGACGGTTCGGTCGTCATACGGGCCCCTTTGCCGATCGCGCCCACCGCCTTCATTCTACCGGCGCGCGTGCACTGTAGTGGCGGCCCGCATGACAGTCAAGTTGCCGTCGCTCGCGCCGCGCCGCGGGGGGACCCTCACCCGCGCCTGTCGGTTCTTGACAGCCGCGCGGCAGGCAGTATCCTGAAAGCCTGTAGAAGGATTGTCGGCAAGCCTGGGGGGAAGAACCGTCTCCCGGAGGTATCGCGGCCATGCCCCACGCGGCTGAGACGAAAAACATGGCGCTCTTCTGCGACTTCGAGAACATCGCCCTGGGCGTCCGCGACGCGCACTACGCCCAGTTCGACGTGAAGAAAGTGACCGAGCGGCTGCTGCTGAAGGGCAACATCGTGGTGAAGAAGGCCTACTGCGACTGGTCGCGGTACAAGGAGTTCAGGCCGACGATGCACGAAGCGGCCTTCGAGTTGATCGAGATACCGCACCTGCGCCAGTCGGGCAAGAACTCGGCCGACATCCGCATGGTGGTCGATGCGCTGGACCTGTGCTACACGAAGGGCCACGTTGACACGTTCGTCATCATCAGCGGCGACTCGGATTTCTCGCCGCTCGTCAGCAAACTGCGTGAGAACAACCGGACCGTCATCGGAGTGGGCGTGAAGGAATCGACATCAGACCTCCTGATCGCAAATTGCGACGAGTTCATCTATTACGACGACCTGGTGCGGCCCGAGCCGCCCCGCGGAAAGCCCCGCCCCTCGGCGGCCGCCGGCAAGCCGGGCCGCGGCCAGGCCGCCAGGCCCCCCCATCCGGCCCCTCCCCCCGGCGACAAAAAACAGGAGGCGTGGACCCTGATCGTCGAGACCTACGAGGGCCTGGTGAAGGAACGCGGAGAGGGCGAGAAAATCTGGGGGTCCATGGTCAAGCAGGCCCTCAAACGCCGCAAGCCCGGCTTCAACGAGTCGTACTACGGGTTCCGCTCGTTCGGCGAGATGCTCCAGGAAGGCCAGGCCCACGGAATCCTCGAACTGGAACCCGACGAGAAGTCCGGCGGCTTCCTCATCAAGAGTTGCCGCGCACCGTAGATTGGCAGGCCCGCGCCGCGGGCATTGAGCCGTGCACCGTTCCGTGCCGCAGCGAAACGCCCGGGGGAAGGGGTGTTGTATTCCGCCGTTGCCGGGGTTTCATCGCGGTCTGCGTGGCTTGCTGCCTGCATTCTCAGCGTACTCCGCGGTCCGGTGGAACGGCAGTGTTACCCCTCGCCCAGGTCTTCCGCCGCCTGGCGGCGGGCGTCGCGGCCCTGGCGGCTGCGGTCGTACGACCCTTTGCCCTTCCTGGGCTTCTCGATGCGAGGCGCCTGGCCGGGGAGCCACCGACGCCGCGGAAACCGCGGCTTCTTCGGCTTCCCGCGTTTGCCGCGAGGCGCCATCAGTCGAACTCCACGCGCAGGACGCGCCGCGCCACGCGGCGGACCTTCTCCGGCCGCACGTGCACGCCGAGGCCCGGCCCCGTCATCGCCCGGACGAAGCCGCCGTAGCCGAACGAGAGGCGCTCGCGCGTAACGTCGGCCCGCAGGAGGAACTTGCCGTAGGAGCCCTCGGCGAAGCGCGCGCGGCGGCCCAGGAGTTCCAGGAAGATGCGTCCGGCGGCCGTCAGGATGCCCGTCTCGCCCACCATGCAGCCGAGCCCGAAATCGACGCCCAGGCGGTGCGCCATGCCGGCCATGCGCAGGCTCTGCACGAGGCCGCCGTTCTTAGAGATGCGGATGTTAAAGAGGTCCGCCTGGCCGCGGCGCACGCGGTCCTCGGCCTCGCGCAGCGTGACGAGGCTTTCATCGAGCATGATTGGCACGGCGGTGCGGCACCTGAGTTCCGCCAGGGCTTCTTCATCGCCCTTCGCCAGGGGCTGCTCGACGGCGATGACGCCGAAGCGGGCGAGCGTCTCCGCGCGGCGGACGGCTTCCGCCAGGTTCCACGCCCCGTTGGCATCGACGCGCAGGGTGCGGCGGGTGGGGCCGCGCTTGCGCTTCATTCCGCGGCCGAGTTGGCGGCAGCACTCGGCCAGGTTGGCCTCGTCCTGCGCGGCATCCTTGCCGACCTTGAGTTTGTAGTCGCGGAACTGAAGGAGGCGCATCATGCGCAGGCTGCGGCGGACCGCGGCGGGCGGCCCGGCCGAGATGATTGCGCTTACGCGGCGCAGCAGGCGCCGCGGCCTCAGCCCCATCTCCCGCGCCAGCATGTCGGCCACGCGCATGCCGCGAGACCGGCCCACGGCGTCCAGGTACGCCAGTTCGCACGCGCACCATGCGGCGTTGTGGGCGACCGGCCCTTCTTCGACAGGCGGCTCGGCCAGCGGGGCGTCGGCCAGCAGGCGCGCGGCATATACCTGGCGGATGACGCGGACGGCGGAGTCCTCCGTCTCGCCCGTCACGTAGTCTCGCGGGATGCCCTCGCCCCAGCCCACCGACCCGTCGTCCAGTTCCAGGCGCACCAGGATGCCTGTGCTCTCGGAGCGGCCGGCGGCGGCATGCTCGAACCGGATCCGCATGGGGATAAGGTAGGACCAGACTTCCAGGTTTGCCGGTCTCGGAGGCATAAGTCCCTCAAGGCTTCACCGATTATCGGGGCGCAAGGCATGCACGTCAATCGCCCGCAGGACGGCGAGCGGATATAGACTGACAAAGTGACGGAGTGAGCGGCCGCTGTGCGGTATCCGTGCCTTGTGGCTCCATCACTCTGTCACTCTGCCACTTCTTCACTATACTGCGTCGCCGCGCTGCGGCCGCGGTGGTGTCATTTGCATACACGCCGCAGGGCTGATACAATCTCGCGCGATGATTCCCCTGCGCCTCGCGCACATCACGAAGCGTTTCGGCGCCGTGACGGCCGTGGACGACGTGTCGCTCACGGTCGAACCGGGGGAACTCTTTTTTCTGCTCGGCCCGTCGGGCTGTGGCAAGACGACGCTGCTGCGGGTCATCGCGGGCTTCTACGAGCCGGACGGCGGGCGCATCTTTTTCGGCGACGCGGACGTAACGGCCGTGCCGCCGCATCGGCGTCGGTGCGGCATGGTGTTTCAGAACTACGCTCTCTGGCCGCACATGACGGTGCTGGAGAACCTCTCGTTCGGCCTGGCGGTGCGCGGCATGGGGCGTGCGGAGCGCCGCAGCCGCGCGGCCGCCATGCTCGACGTGGTTCAGATGGGCGCGTACGCTCGCCGCAAGCCGACGCAACTTTCGGGCGGCCAGCAGCAGCGCGTGGCCCTGGCGCGGGCCCTGGTGATAGAGCCGGACTTCCTCCTGCTGGACGAGCCGCTATCGAACCTGGACGCCAGGCTGCGCCGCGAGATGCGGGCCGAAATCCGCCGCATACAGCGCGCGACGGGCGTCACCAGCATCTACGTGACGCACGACCAGGACGAGGCGCTGGCGATGGCCGACCGGCTGGCGGTCGTCCGCGACGGGAGAATCGAGGCCGCCGGCCGGCCGCGAGACCTCTACCTGGACCCGCCCACGCTGTGGGCGGCCGGGTTCCTGGGCGCGACGAACCTGGTGGACGGGCGCATCCGCGGCCGCGACGCGGGGGCCGCCGTCGTTGACACGTCTTTCGGCCCCCTGCGGGCGGCGCGCGCGCCGGCGGACCTGGGGCCGGGCGCCGACGTGACGATAAGCGTGCGGCCGGAGGCGGTGCGGCTGCTTGCGGCCGAGGGCCCCGCCCCGGCGGCGAACGTCTATGCGGCCACGGTCGAGGCCCGCACGTTCCAGGGCGAGACGGAGCAGGCGCGCGTGCGACTGGGCGGGGTCGAGGTGACCGTCTCGGACCGGCCGACCGATCTGCCGCCGGTCGGACCGGGCGGCGCGGCGCGGGTGCACGTCCCGGCCGAGGCCGTGCGCGTGTACGCCCGCCAGGCGGCGGGCGCCGCCGCAAGCGTTTAGCCGCCGCCGCAACGGCGACGGCCGTTGTCGCGCGCCGGCGCAAGATCGCGTCGCCGTACCGGCGACGGCTAAACAACGGCACTTGTATCGACGACGCTAAACAACGGCACTCGCGCGGCGGGTGCGGAGACCCACCGCGCGGGGGGTTACGGCGCCGCCGCAAGCGTTTAGCCGCGGCCGGTACGGCCGCGGGAGTGCCACGTGCGAACCTGCGGAGGCTGGCGGACAATGCGTACTGCTGCGGCTGTGGCAACACTTGCGCTCGCGGGCCTGGCGGGCTGCGGCGGGGGGGCGCAGCCTTCGGCCGACACCGACACGCTGGTCATCTTCTCGCCGCACAGCGACGAGATACGCCAGGAGTTCACCGAGGCGTTCCAGGCGTGGCACCGCGAGCGCACGGGGCGCGAGGCGGAGGTCTCGTGGCCCGACATCGGCGGCGGGGGCACGCAGATACTGAAGCGCCTCCAGGACAAGTTCCGGGCCGGGCGTTACGACGTGGACCTGGTGTTCGGGGGCGGGCCGATCGTCGAGCAGATGAAAGGCCTCGGGATGCTCCAGGCCGTCCGCCTGCCGCCCGACGTGATGTCGGCCGTTCCGCGGGCGGCCGCCGGCCAGCCCCTGTACGACCCGGACGGCTGGTGGTACGGCGCCGCCATCTCTACGTTCGGACTTATCTACAACAACGCGGTTATCCGCGACAAGGGCCTGCCGCCCGTCCGCGACTGGGAGACGCTGGCCGACCCCAACTACCTGGGCTGCGTGGGGGCGGGCGACCCGGCCAAGTCGGTCAGCGTGCTGAAGGCGTACGAGATCATCCTCCAGGCCTACGGGTACGAGCGCGGCATGGGCATCCTGGTGCGGATGGGCGCGAACGCGCGGGAGTTCTACGCCACCGCAGGCGAGGTGCCGCGCAACTGCGCCCAGGGGTTCGTGGCCGCCGGCCCGTGCATCGACTTCTACGCCTTCCGGCAGATGCTGGCCGAGGGCGGGGGAAACCTGGGGTTCCTGGCCCCGCCGGGCCTGACGGTCGTCACGTGCGACCCGATCGCGGTCCTGAAGGGCGCGCCGCACCGCGATGCGGCGGAGCAGTTCGTGGAGTTCGTGATGCGGCCGGAGGGGCAGCGGCTGTGGATGCTGCCCGCGGGATCGCCGGGCGGCCCGCGCCAGTACGCGCTCCAGCGCCTGGCGGTCCTGCCGGCGGTGTACGACGAGGCGGCCGCGCGGGGCGCACCGGCCCGCGTGAATCCCCTCGCGGCCCCGCCGGCAGACTTTTACGATGCGGCGAAGGAGATCGCGCGGCAGACGGTCCTTGCGGACTACCTGCGGGTGGCGCTGGTGGAGAACCACGCGGGCCTTACGAAGGCGTGGCAGAAGATCATCGCCGGCGGGCTTCCGGCGGCGGGCGCGGCGGAACTGGTGCGGCCGCTCGTCTCCGAAGAGGAGATGCTCCGCCTCGGCCGCGAGGTCTGGGCCCCCCTCCTGGCCCCCGACGATGCGCCGCCCGAAAAGAAGGCGGAACTCAAACGCCAGGAAGAACAGCGCCAGCGCCTCCGCAGCGACACCGAGACGCGCTGGAGCGAGGCGCTGCGCAAACGCTACGAGACGCTTGCGAAATAACATTTCCCCAGCGCAACCATGCGACCGGACCTGAAAACCTGGCTCCTGGTGCTCGTGGTCGCGGCCTTCCTGGGCCTCTTCTTTTTCTACCCCATCGGGAGCGTCTTTGAGTCGGCCTTGTGGGAATCGACCGGCCCGACGCTGCACTACGTGGGCAACGTCCTGTCGAAGTCGGCCACGCGGGCTGGCTTCGCCAGCGCGCTGGTGTTGGCGTCCGTCGCGACGCTTGCGGCGTCGCTCCTGGCGCTGCCGCTGGCGTACCTCCAGGCGCGGACGGAGTTCCCGGGGAAGCGCCTGTTCGGCGCCGCGATCCTCGTGCCGCTGATTCTGCCGCCGTTCGTGGGGGCGATAGGCCTGAAGCAGGTCCTGGGTCCGTACGGGGCGCTGAACGCGGCCCTGGCGCACCTGGGCGTCATCGGGCCGGCCGGGGCGGTGGACTGGTTCCGCGCGGGCCCCCTTGCGGGGGTCATCATCCTCCAGGCGCTGCACCTGTATCCAATCATTTATCTGAACGTGGTGGCGGGGCTGGCGAACGTGGACCCGTCGCTCGAGGATGCCGCGCGCAGCGTGGGCGCGGGGCCGTGGCGGGTGCTGGTGCGCGTGACGTTCCCGCTCATCCTGCCGTCGTACTTCGCGGGGGCGATCATCGTCTTTATCTGGGCGATGACCGACCTGGGAACGCCCCTGATGTTCAACTACCGCGAGCCCGTGGCGGTGCAGATATTCGACCGCGTCAGCCAGCCGTCCAACGCGGAGGCCAACGCGCTGGTGGTCGTGCTGCTGGCGGTGGTGGCCCTGCTGTACCTGGGCGCCCGGGGGCTTGCCGGGCGGCAGGCGTTCGAGATGATGGCCGTGGCGACTCGCCCGCCGGCGGCGGGGCGCCTGGGCCGCGGGGCCGCGGCGATGGCCGTCCTGCTTTTCGGCGCCGTGACGCTCGTGGCCGTCCTGCCGCACGCCGCCGTCGTCCTGTACAGCCTGAAGACCGAGTGGCACGGCACGGTGCTGCCGTCGGGCCTGACGCTTGCGCATCACCAGGCGGCACTGGGGCTGGCGCCGTACGAGGCGGCCGTGCCGCGGTCGCTCCGGCCGCTGCCCAGCATCTGGAACTCGGTGGTTTACTCGCTCGGGGCGGTAGCCGTGAGCCTGGTGCTGGCCGTGTGGACCGGCTACGTCCTGGTGCGCAAGCGGTTCGCCGGTCGCGGCGTGCTGGACGCCCTGGTGATGCTGCCGCTGGCGGTGCCCGGGCTGGTCCTTGCATTCGGATATCTGAATTGCTATGCCGACTGGGGCGACCGGCTGGTCGATGCCGGGGTGTGGAGCCGCAATTATCTCTATCCGCAGACCAGCCCCGTGGCGCTTCTGGTGGCGGCGTACGCGGTGCGGCGGCTGCCGCTGGCGGTGCGCGCGGCGGTGGCGGGGTTCCAGCAGACCAGCCGCACGCTGGAGGAGGCGGCCCTCAGCGTCGGCGCCGGGCCGGTGCGCACGCTCGGCCGCATCACCGTGCCGCTGATTGCCGCCAACCTGGCCGCGGGGGCCCTGCTGGTGTTCGCCATGTCGATGCTGGAGGTCTCCGACAGCCTCATCCTTGCGCAGGACGATGCCTTCAACCCCGTCACGCGGACGATTTACCGCATCTACTCCAACGAGTACGCCGTGACGGGCGAGGCGGTGGCGAGCGCCCTGGGCGTGTGGGCGATGGTCTTCCTTGCAGCGGCGCTGGTGGCGGCGACGGCGCTGATGGGCAAGCGCCTGGGGGCCATCTTCCGGGCGTAGACTGGTGCTTGCGCTCGGGGGGCCCTGCGGCCCCGAGCGCGGCAGTAAGCAAAGATCGCAAAGGGCGTGCAAGGCAAGGAGAATGTTGAATGTGAAATATTCAATATTGAATATTGAATATTCATCATTCAATATTCTCCTTGCCTTTATAGCGCAAAGATATAGTTGCGTTCTTTGCGGTCGAGGCAGCCTCGGTCTACGGGGCTTCCGGGCGCGAATCAGGAGGCTGCCGTGGCGGCTGCCGCGGCCGGCTCGGGCTGCTGCATGAGTGGCCAGTCGGAGGCCTTTGCGGCCGCGGCCTCGGCCGCCGCAACCACCGCGGCGTCGAACTGCCAGGGCGTGCCCGCGCGCAGTTGGCGCAGGGCTTCCGAGAGCGGCAGCGCCGGCCTGTGGGGCCGGGCGCGGGTCATGGCCTCCAGCGCGTCGGCCACGGCCAGGATTCGCGACTCCGGCGGAATGGCGTCGTCCTTGAGGCCGTCCGGGTATCCGCGGCCGTCCGGCCGCTCGTGGTGGTGGCGGATGATGGCCGTCTCGCGCTTCAGGAAGGGCAGGCGGCTGACGATCTTGACGCTGACGGACGGGTGCTGGCGTATGAGCGCCCAGTCGGCCTTGGTGAGCGGCCCGGCCTTCCAGAGAACCTCCGGGGCGATGGCCGCACGCCCGAGGTCCTGGAGCATGGCGGAGCGCTGGACCACGTCGATGTCGGCTGCACAGAGGCCCATGCCCTGGGCAATGACCACGGCGTACTGGGCCACGTGGCGCGACTGCCCCGCGGAGTACGGGCTGCGGGCATCGAGCGATTCGACGAGGCGGAAGACCCTGTCCAGGATGATCTCGTCGCCGCGGGCAAAGAGCGTGTCGATGAGTTTCTGGATGCTCCGGACCTCGTCGGATGCGGCCAGGCTGGGTTCGACCTGTCCCTCGCGGACGCGGTTCCAGAGGACGACGCGGTTGCCGCCCAGGTTCTTGGCGCAGTACATGGCCTCGTCGGCCATGCGGATGAGCGCCTCCTGGCCGGCCTCCTGGCCGGGTTCGAGGCAGACGATGCCGATGCTGGTGCTCAGGCGAATCGTGAGGTCGTTGTGCTTAAGGGGGTTCTCCTGGAGGCGCTGTCGCAGGGCCTCGGCCACGCGTGCGGCCCCTTCGAGGTCGGATTCCGGAAGGACGAGCAGGAACTCCTCGCCGCCGTAGCGGGCGATGATGTCGCTGGCGCGCAGGCGGGAGCGCAACTGGGCGGCCACGTACTTCAGGACGGCGTCTCCGGCCTCGTGCCCGTGCGAATCGTTGACGGCCTTGAAGTGGTCCAGGTCAAGCAGCAGGACGGTCAGGGGCTTCTGGCTGCGGCGGCTGCGATGGATTTCGTGCTCGAACAGGATGGCGGCCTGGCGTCGGTTCAGGAGGCCCGTCAGGAAGTCAGTGGCGGCCAGGCGGGCCAGTTCGGCGTTGGCCTCTTCGAGTTTGGCGTTGGCCTTCTGGAGGCTCGCCCGCATCTGGCGCTCTTCGGTCACGTCGTGGCCGAAGCCGGCGATGTGGCAGGCCCGGCCCTGCTCGTCGCAGGAAACGGTGTAACTCCAGGCGATGACGCGGGGTTCGCCGGACTTGGTGAGAATGGTGTGTTCGGCCTCGCCGCCGCTGGCAAGTGCGCCGGTGCGCGCGGCTTCGATCTTGCCGCGGACGCGGGCCTGGTCTTCCGGGCGGAGGAACACCTCGGCGTACTCGCGGCCGATGACTTCCTGGCGCGAGTAGCCGCTGACGCGCTCCGCCCCGTGGTTGAAGAGCGTGATGCGGCCGTCGGCCGGCGAGATGCCCACGATGAACAGCGCGCCCGATTCCAGGACGCCGCGGCTGAAGTCGCGCTCGCGGCGCAGAGACTCCTGCGCCTCTTTCTGGTCGGTCACGTCGCGGATGATGCTCACGTAGCCCAGGAGCGCCCCGGCCGGGCCCTTCAGCGGCGAGACCGACAACAGGGCGGGGAACGTATTGCCGTCCTTGCGGCGCATGGGCACTTCGGCCTCGAAGTAGCCCTGGCGGGCCACGGTTCCCCAGATTTCCGATACGCCGGGCGCGTGGCCCTCGGGTCGGAACTGGGCGAGGTTCATCTTGCCGACGGCCTCGTCGGCGGTCCATCCGAACAGGCGCGCCCCGCCCTCGGAGTAGGAGTTGATGAGGCCCTGGCCGTCGCAGGCGACGATGCAGTACTCGGTGGCGCAATTCAGGACGGCCGCAGCCAGCGCGCCTTCGAGACCGGCCTGCTCGGCCCGGAGGCGCTCTTCCTCGGCCGCCAGGCGGCTCCGCGCGTGGGCCTTGCCCAGGTCGTGCATCAGCGACAGAAACCCGAGCAGGATGAGCAGGTATCCGCCCGCGGGCGTGGGCAGCGACGAGGTCGGGCTTCCCGACCCCTCGGCGCCCGCCCCGAACAGACTGTACAGCAGGGCCAGCGTCTCGCCCACAATCAGGATCGCCAGGCCCGCCGTCATTGCGGCATAACTGCCCAGGCGGCCGCCCATGCGCCGCCGCACTACCGTTGGAACCAGGACCGCCGCCGTCGCGAGAACGATCAGGCGGAAGAACAGGAAGACCCACATCCAGCCGTCCAAGGGAACCTCCTGACCCCATCCCCCACGAGCGCCCCCCCGTGAATTGGCGGGTCGCATGCCCACGCCGCCGAATGCGCGGGCATGCGCTCCCCACGGGCGAACACTGCAATATCGGCAGAGAACGGGGGCGGTCTTAAACAAACGTGACGGCCGCAGGCGGGCGCCATGCTTCCGCAACGGCACCCTCAATCGCGGCTACAGGGCCGCCAGCCGCGACTCTATGCGCCGCCAGTGCGTGCCGCGCCAGAACAGTTTCGCGCACCGCGAGCACCGGCAGAACTCGTCGCACCAGGCGTAGGTGCGGGGCGGGGCCTCGGGGCGGGCAGACTCCTTCGGAATTGCGCGCAGCGCCCCGCCGCAGGCCATGCATCGCGGCTCGCGCAGGGGAAGGGCGAGCGCCCGCACGACGAACGCCAGTTGGTCGAACTTGCCCATGCCGTGCGGCACGAGCAGGGCGCGGATGCGGCCGGAGCGGATTGCGCCGTGGTCGGCCAGGCGCGTGTCGGCCGTCAGCAGGATGCGGCCGGAGGCCAGCGCAAGGCGCAGCAGTTCCGCGTCGTCGATGCCCTCCTGCCACGCGGCATCGTAGCCGGCGGCTCGCAGCCATCGCGCCAGGCCGCCCAGCATGGCATCGCACCAGAAGGCGGGGGCGGCGGCGTTGGGGAGGTCCTCGCACATGGCAGCGCGACCCCGGCGGTGCTCCATGTTCAGCCGTCGCCGCTGCGGCGACGGCTGAACACGGCAAAGGCCGGCGCCTTACGCGCCGAACTTCGCCAGCCGCCCGGCGTGCGCGAGGGCCAGCGGCATCAGGTGCACGCTCGGGCGCAGGCCCAGGTATCCGCGGCGGCAGGTGTCCTCGCAGAACTTCAGGGCGCCCTCCCGGCGCGCAGTCTTCGACCACAGCAGCGTCGGCACCGGGTGCCAGGAGTGCCCCTTCATGGCGGAAGGCGTGGAATGGTCGGCCGTGATGATGAGCACGTCGGGCGCAAGGGCCTCGATGGCCGGTATGGCCGCGTCGGCCTCCTCGATGCAGCGGACCTTGGCCTGGTAATCGCCGTCTTCGCCGGCCTTGTCGGTGTGCTTGTAGTGGAGGAAGAAGAAGTCGTACTTGTCCCACTTGCCGGCCATGCTGGCGACGTCTTTGGCGATTTCGTTGGTGGCGCCCAGGGCCTCCATGCCCACCAGGCGGGCCACGCCCAGGTACATGGGCGTGCCGGCGACAACCGCGGCGGCGAGGCCGAACCGCTCCTGCATCGTCGGC
>Ga0194112_10005485_pt1 | contig 17018 bp, 11 predicted proteins | sample TA2MahC400mmetaG_FD_146191 | JGI IMG/M metagenome (GOLD analysis project Ga0194112, IMG submission 146191) | Freshwater microbial communities from Lake Tanganyika, Tanzania - TA2015016 Mahale Deep Cast 400m | ecosystem: Environmental > Aquatic > Freshwater > Lake | place: Tanzania: Lake... | reverse complement strand
CACCGACACCGAGATCCTCTATGTCTCGTTCTGGCAGCGTCTCCGCCGGCCGTGGAGGTTCGACTCCGGCGGCCCGAACGGCGGGATTTTCAAGACAACCGACGGCGGGAGAACATGGGCCAAGCTCACGAGCGGCCTCCCGACGGGCGACCTCGGGCGGATCGGCCTGGCCATTTCCCGGTCGAATCCCGAGATTCTCGCGGCCGTCGTCGAGCACGGTTACCAGCCGCGCCCGACGCTCGTCGAAGGCGGGCAGACGAAACCCAACCCCGATTACGAGGACATGACCAGGCTCGGGACCGGGATCTATCGCTCCGAGGACGGCGGTCGAAGCTGGACCTTCATGAACCGGATGAACAACCGCCCGTTCTACTACAGCCACATCTGGATCAACCCCGTCGAGGACAAGTGGATCTACTTCCTGACGACGAACTTCAATTTCTCGAGCGACGGGGGAAAGACGTTCACCCAGATCGGCGGCCTCCATCCCGACTTCCACGCCATGTGGCTCGATCCGACGAACAAGAACCGGATGTACGTCGGCCAGGACGGCGGGGCTTCGCTCTCCCACGACCACGGCCGGAGCTGGATTTTCTACGACAACCTCTGCCTGTCCCAGTTCTATGCCGTCAGCGCCGACATGCGCGATCCGTACTGGGTCTACGGCGGCCTGCAGGACAACGGGACCTGGGGCGGCTCCTCCATGAGCCGGGAGGGGGCGATCCTGACCGATTTCTGGTTCAATCTCACCGGGGGCGACGGCTTCCACACCCAGAACGACCCGACGGACTGGCGGATCGTCTACTCCGAAAGCCAGGGCGGGGCGATGCAGCGGGTGAACGTCGAGACGCGGGAAAGCCGGAGCATCCGGCCCACCCCGGCCAACATCCTCAACTACAAGGATTTCTACCCCGACCCGCCGGCGGCGAAAGACCAGCCCGCGGCGGGCGCCCCGGGGGGCGGGCAGCCGCCGTCGGCGCCGGCGGCCAAGGTTCAGGCTCAAGCCCAATTCGCCGGCCGCGGCCCGACTCCGCTCCGCTTCAACTGGAGCACCCCGATCATCCTCTCCCCTCACAACTCCTCGACCCTTTTCTCCGGGAGCCAGCACCTCTTCAAGTCCGTCGACCGGGGCGACCGCTGGATGATCCTCAGCCCCGACCTGACGACGAACGACAAGAGCAAATACGCCCCCGAAAAGCCGACCGGCGGAATCACTCCCGACGTGACCGGGGCGGAAATGCACTGCACGATCGTCACGATCTCCGAATCGCCCCTCCGGCCGGGTCTCGTCTGGGTCGGGACCGACGACGGCCTTGTCCAGGTCACCCGCAACGGCGGAGGGTCCTGGACGAACGTCCGTCCAAACATCAAGGACGTTCCGGCCGGGACCTGGTGCAGCCGGGTCGAAGCCTCCCGCTTCGACGAGGGGACCTGCTATGCGACCTTCGAAGGCCACCGGAGCGACGACTTCCGCCCCTATGTCTTCAAGACGACGGACTTCGGCAAGACCTGGGCGGCGATCTCGGCCGGGATCCCCGGCCGCCATCCCGTCTACGTCATCCGGGAGGACCTCAAGAACAAGAACCTCCTCTTCCTCGGCACGGAATACGGCGTCTTCGTCAGCCGCGACGCGGGCCGGAGATGGACGAGCCTCCAGCTCAACCTCCCGACCGTCCCCGTCCACGACCTCCTCATCCACCCCCGGGACAACGACCTGATCGCCGGAACCCACGGCCGGGGAATCTGGATCATGGACGACATCAGCGGGCTGCGCCAGGCAACCGAGGCCGTCGCCGCCCAGGAAGCGGCCCTGTTCGAGCCGGGCAAAGCCGGGACGCGCTGGATTCGCCAGGCCCGCGGAGGCTACGGCCGCGGCGACCTCTTTTTCCGCGGCGAAAACCCGCCGATGGGGGCCCTGCTCCATTATTACCTCAAGGACAAGCCCGAAAAGCCGGCGACCCTGGAAATCTCGGACATCACCGGCCAGCTCAAGACGACATATCTCCTCGACCGGGCCGAGGCGGGGATCGGCCGGATCGCCTGGGATTTCGCCTTCGACCCGCCTCCGATCTCGGTCCAAAACACGGCCGGAAACCTCAAGAAGCAGATCGCAGAAGCCCTTAAACGGACGGACCTTTCCCCCGAACAGAGAGCGACCCTCGAGAGCGCCCTGAAAGAGCTCGAGGCTTTCGGCGGCTACTACCGCAAGGTCCAGGAAATCCAGGGGACCGTCCTGCCGGTCATCGGCCGGGGGATGTTCGGGGCGATGGGCGGCCAGCGGGGCGCGGCCCAGTTCGGCGGCCGGGCCGGCTTCGGCGGAGGGCCGATCGCCGAGCCGGGGGTCTATTCGCTCAAGCTGACGGTCAACGGAAAAACTTACGCCGGAAAGGTCTCGGTCCGTCCCGACCCCATCCAGGCCGCCGGACGATAAGGCGGGGACCGGCCCGCGTCCGCCGTCTCCTTCCGCCGGGGCCGCTTGACTAATGGCGGACCGGTTGTTAAGGTTGTTCCCGCTTCATCGTCCTCCAGGAGCGACCCGGCCATGGAAACGAATAACGGGCGAAAAAGCCCGCGGATTCTCTTCGGGCTGATTTTTCTAACGGCGTTTTCCGCCTTGTCCCTGGAAATCTGCTATGTCCGGATCTTCTCCGTTCTGACCTATTATCATTTCACCTCGATGATCATCAGCATCGCCCTTCTCGGCTTCGGGGCGGCCGGGGCGGCCGTCAGCCTCAAGCTCAAGAAGGGACGGCTCGACGAGGGGTTCCTCGGCCGGAATTTCCTCCTCTTCCTGGTCTCGATCCTGTTCACCTTCTACCTGATCATCAAGATCAATTTTTTTCCCCTCTCCTGGGACGCCGACTGGACGAACCAGATCGCCCTCCTCTTTTTCTACCTGGCCATGGCCCTGCCGTTCTATTTCGCGGGGCTCGTCCTCAGCGCCCTGTTCAGCCTCCATGCCGAGAAAGCGAATTCCCTCTATTTCGCCGACCTCGTCGGGGCCGGCCTGGGAAGCCTGGGCACGGTCCTCCTGTTCAATTATCTCTCCGCTCCGCTCATTCTTCACGGTCTGGCCGGGGCGGGCCTCCTCTTCATCCTCGCCTCCTCCTTCTTCCTCCCGAAGGTCAGAATCGCCGCCTTGGCCGCGCTTGTCCCGGTCCTCTATTTCTCTTATCGGATCGCCGTCGACCGGCCGCTGCTCGTTCATCCCCCGCCCTCGAAAACCCTGTTCAATTACGCCCCGCCCTGGGAGGCGAAGACCGACATCGAATATTCCAAGTGGAACATCATCGAGAGGATGGACGTCACCCGGAGCCTCCGCCAGAACGTCTGGGGCTTCGGGGGGGAGATCAGCCCCGTCTTCCAGTCCCAGGACTGCGAGTTGAGGTACATCTTCAAGGACGGCATCCTGTCCTCGGGGATCATGAAAGTCGACCGCCCTCTGTCCGGCACCGAGTTTCTCTCGGGTTATCTGATGGCCGCCCCGTACTATCTCCGCTCTTACCGGTCCGCGGTCGTCATCGGGCTGGGGGGAGGGATCGACGCCCTGATCGCCCTGCACCACAACCTGACAAGAGTCGTCGGCCTCGAACTGAATCCGGCCAAAGTCGAACTTTTGAAGTCCCGCTATGACGGCTATTCCGGAAACCTGAAGGACAAGGTCCATCTCGTGCCCTGGGAGGGCCGGCATTACTTCAGCCGCTTCCGGGGCAAGGTCGACGTCATCACGACGAGCGGCCTGGACGATTACCCGGCCCTGTCGTCGGGGTCCTACGCCATGTCCGAAAACTACATCTTCACCGTCGAGGCGATGAGGGACATGCTGGCCCGGCTCAACGACAACGGGGTCATTTCCGTGACCCGGGTCTACTTCGACCCTCCTCGGGAGACGTTCAAGCTCGTGACGACGATGAAGGAGGCTTTGAGGCGGTCCGGAGCGGCCGAGTCCTGGAGGCATTTCCTGATCGTCAAGGGCAAGACTTGGGCCAACACGATGATCAAGAACACCCCCTTCGAGGACGCGGAGGTCGCGAACGTCGGGGCCTGGGCGAGACGCATGGAGTACGATTTCATGTATCTCCCCGGGGAGCCGCGGGACAACCCGATCGACGACTATCTCCGTCTGCCTCCCGCGGAGGAGAAGGCGTATCTGGCGAATTACCCCTACCGGATCGATCCGGCGACCGACGACGCCCCGTTCTTCTTCCAGTACTACAAATGGAAGAACCTCTTCAAGGAGAAAACGCCGGAATGGGTCTACTACCGGCTTCCCCCCCTGGGATTGAAGATCCTCCTCTTCAGCCTGATCCAGGTGACGCTGCTTGGCCTCCTCGTCATCGGAGCGCCCTTGGCCTCCCACGGCCTCCGCGGGGCGAAGAACCGGCTGTTCCCGCTCCTCTATTTCGCCGCCTTGGGACTGGGCTACATCCTCATCGAGATCGTCCTCATCCAAAAGTTCAACTATTTCCTGGGCGGGGCGGCCTATGCCCTGGCCGTGACCCTGTTCGCCCTGCTCGTTTTTTCCGGCCTCGGCAGCCTGCTGGCCGGGAAACGGGAAGCGACCCGGAGGTTCATCCTGACGATCCTTCTGGCCGTCATCGGGGCGGGCGCCCTGCTCCTTTTCGGCCTGGATGGAATCTTGAAGATCCTCATGCCCTTCGGCCGTCCGCTCCGGATCCTCTCGGCCGTCCTCCTCATCGCCCCCCTCGGCCTCCTGATGGGCATCCCGTTTCCGTCCGGAATCCGGATGCTCAAGGCGCGGGATTTGGGGATCATCATCCCCTGGGCCTGGGGGATCAACTCGATTTTCACCGTCTTCGGCTCGGTGTTCTGCCTTCTCGTCAGCCTGAGCTGGGGCTTCAGCGCCGCCTTCCTGCTGGGATTGGGAGCCTACGCGGCGGCCTTGGCCTGCGCGCCGCGCCTGTTCGCCCAAGGGATCCCGGGCCGGACCTGAATCCCGCGCCCGCGGGGGACGGCCCGGCCGCCGGATATAAGGAGAAGACGCCATGAGAAAAGCCGCCGCCCTTCTGGCCGTTTTCGGCCTCACGGCCTTGTTCGTCGAGTGCGGGAGAAAGGAAAGAAATCCCGCCTCCGTCGGTCAAGCCATTCCCCACGAGACCCTGCGGCCGCTGACGGCTTTCAAGGGGGAGATCGTCTTTCAATCCGACCTCGACGGCGACAACGAAATCTACCTCTTGACCGCGGAGGGCGTCCGGAAATTGACCGACAATGCCTGGCAGGACGAGTTCCCGCGCTGGTCCCCGGACGGAACGAAGATCGCCTACTGGGCCAACCCCGGAGGCCAGTACGAGGTCCATCTCATGGAGGCCGACGGCTCAGGGCAGACGGCCTTGACCGAGAACGCCGGAAGCGACATCTCCTATGCCGGCCTGGGCTGGTTTCCCGACGGAAAGCGGATCGCCTACACCGTCGAGAAAGACCGGGCCTTCGGGCGGGACCACACGGCCATGGCCATCGACATCGAGACCCGGCGGACGGGGAGGTTCCTCCCGCAGTCCCGGGAAAAGCTGACCACCCCCCACTTCTCCCCCGCCGATCCCGTTTTCGGTTTCACCGGCAAGCGGCTGGCCGGCTGGGACGTCGCCCTCTACAATTTCGAGACCGGCCGGGCGAGCTTCGTGACCGAAGGGGGCAAGGCCTGCCGCCCCTGCTTCTCGAAGGACGGCCGAAAGATCGCGTTCGTTTCCTCGGCCGCCGACGGCAAGGGGGACATCTGGCTGGCCGACCGCGACGGAAGCGGACAGGTCCGCCTGACCGTCCGCGACGAAACCTACGATTATTTCCCGTCCTGGTCGCCCGACGGGAAATGGATCGTCTTCTGCTCGAGCACGGACCATTATCCCACCGAGGGCCGGTGGTCGCTCCTCCTAGTCAGCGTCGAGACCGGAGCCGTGGAGCCGCTCTTCGAAAGCTCGAGAAGGGACCTTTTTCCGGACTGGCGCTGAGCCGTCCGAACCGGGTCGCGACCGGTTTTTCTTGACAAACATTCCGGACTCGGGGAAAATGTCTTGTTGACCGCCGCTTTTTCCCCCCGACCATGGGTCGGGACGAAACCCCGCAGAGGAGAGGTGTCGTCCATGAGAAAGGCAATGGCCCTGAGCGCCATGTTGTTCATCCTGGCCGGAGCCGGCCGGGGACAGACGATGAGCTATCCCATCAACGTCTCCAACTCGATCCACGACTCCCGCTGGGCCCAGTGCGCCTTCGGGCCGGATTCCGTGCTCCACATCATCTGGCAGGAAGCTTACATCGGCCGCAGCGGCTCGGACATCCTCTACGTCTCCTACGACGGAAAGGCCTTTTCGACCCCCTTCAAGCTCAAGGACTCGCCGGATGTCCATGCCGAAAGGCCCAACATCGCGGTCAACAGCAAGGGCGTGATCGCCGCGGTCTGGGATTCGCAAAAGGACATCTGGTGCCGCATCTTCGACCCGGTCTCGAGGACGTGGCTCCCGGCCGAGCGCGTCAGCAGCGACTGGGAAGACCGGGCCGACGAGCCGTCCGTCGCCGTCGACAGCTTCGGAAACGTCTACGTCTTCTACTACACCGGCGACGCCTGGGTCCGGTCCAGGATCAATGGTTTCTGGGATTCTTCCTATCGCCTGAACCACCCCGGAGCGAGGTCGCAGCACGGCTACATCGCCGCCGCCGCGGATGACACGATCTGGGTCATGTGGATCGAAAAAGGCGACGACGACAACTACAAGACCTGGTACAGCCGGAGGACGAAGGACACGGCCTGGAGGGCTCTCGCCGACGTGAACGCGGCCGCCGGCCAGAGCCAGGCCGTCCCCCACTTCGCCTTCGGAAAAGACAACATGCCCCGCGTCGTCTGGATGCACGAGTTCCAGAGATCCGTGGGGGCGCACTGGGAGATCGAGATCGTCATGTGCACGGTGGACGAAAGAGTCAACCCGACGGAAGTCATCACTCCCTCGGGCCTGATGCATTTTCCCCGGATCGCCATGGACAGCGACGACAGGCCCCACGTCGCCATCCAGGACGGGCCGGGAGATTGGGGATCGGGGATCCTCTACACGACCAAGAGGGGAGGGGCCTGGTCTACGCTGTACAACTTTCCGAAGTCGTTCGGATTTCCCAAGCTTCCCGGCATCTCGGCCGACGGCTTCGGCAACGTGGCCGTCATCTGGGCGGCCCACGACACGACCCCGCAGCAGGAAGTCTGGCTGAGCACGCTCTACCCCATCACCCCCAAGAACTACCTGCCGCCGACAAACGCGCGGGCGAACATCTCCCTCCAAGGCCTCCGGAGCCGGCCTCAAGTCCGCTACGACCTGAGCTGGGACCGAAACCCCGAGAACGCCGACGCCTTCCTTTCGGGCTACGACATTTATGTCAAAACGGGAAGCGGGAGCTGGACGCTTCTCCAGACCGTGTCCAACTCGACCTTCACCTTGACATTGACCTATGCCGACGTCTCCGTCAAGAGGAAATTCGGCATCCGGACCCGCTCGATGAGCGGGGCCCTAAGCGACCTCGTCGAATTCTGATCGGGGCGGCGGCCGGGGCTCAGTCGATCCGCTTGATGATGTGCCAGCCGTACTTGGAAGCGGCGGGATCATAAACGGCCAGCCCGACTTCGCCGGCCTTCAGCTTGAAGCCGACGTCGCCGAAGCCCTTGACCATCTTCGCCCGGGCGTACTCGCGCCGGCTGGGCGGGCTCTGGACGGGCTCGAGGCCGAAGTTGGCCATCTTGTAGATTCCGGGGTACCGGTCGTCGGTGTATTTCTGGACCAGCGTCTTGAAATCCTCGCCCTTCTTCGCCCGTTCGAAAAGCTGTTCGGCCAGGGCCTTGGCCTCGGCCTGCGAGCGGGTCACCTTCTCGTCGGGGATCGACCCTTTGAAGGCGATGAGGATGTGCTGGACCGTCACCCGGTCGGGCTCGCCCGCCGGCTTCACGGACGAATCCGTTTGCCCGGCCGTCCGCCCGAAAACGAGACCGGCCAGGAGAAGGACGGCCGAAGCCGCCCCGATGGTCTTGTTCATCTTTTTCTCCGTATGACTAACTCTTTGCGAAGAAACACCCAAAGAACGCTTGGGAGGCTCATTTCCGCTTTAACAGGGCCTCGATCTCGGCGATCTCCTTGGGGACGTCTTTCGTCAGGACTTCGCAGCCGTCCTTCGTGATGAGGACGGTGTCCTCGATCCGGATGCCGATCGCCTTCTCGGGATAATAGAGGGCCGGCTCGATGGCGAAGACCATCCCTTCCTCGAGCTTCGCGTAAGGCGCCGTCACGTCGTGGACGGACATGCCGACCATGTGGCCGATGCCGCCCCGCTGGCCGCGCCCGTCCAGGCCCTTCGCCTTCAAGGCCTCGGCGACATGCTTTCGGACCTCATCGGCGGTCACCCCCGGCCGGTAGGCCTCGAGGCAGGCCTTTTCGACCGTCAGGACGATCTCGTAGACCTCCCTTTGCTCCGGCGTGAACGTCCCGGAGACCGGCCAGGTCCGGGTGATGTCCATCGTCAGGTGGTCGAGGTCGGCCCCGAAGTCCATGAGGACGAGCTCGCCGGCCAGGGCCTGCCGGTCGTTCCGGTCATAGTGCTGGATGCAGGTGTTGGGCCCCGAGCCGACGATCGGCGGATAGGCCGCTCCCTTCGCCCCACCCTTGAGGATGACGTGCATCGCCGCCGCCTCGATTTCGTATTCAAACACGCCGGGTTTCGTGGCCAGCATGGCCTGTCGGACGGCCTCGGCCGAAAGCTTGCCGTTCCGGCGGAGGACGGCGATCTCCTCGGCGCTCTTGATCATCCGCAGGGCGTCGAGATGAGGGGTGACGTCCTTCCAGGCGAAGCCGGGAAACCTCTCCCGGAGCTTCTGGAGGCGGTAGGCGTCGCGGGAGATCTGGTCGTTGTAATGGAGACGGTTTTTCCGCCCCTCGAAAATGAGGACCTCGCTCCGGGCGTTGTCGACCGTGTCGCCCGGCTGGAGCCGGACCCAAGTCGCGGCGAAGGCCCGGGCGTTGCGGGCGATGAACTCGTCGAAGAAGGAGACCTCGTGGATGTCGGCGAATCCCAAGCGCGCCTTCGCCGTCCCGTCCTTGAGGAGGTTGGCTCCGCCCATCATCTCCTCGCGGGGCGTCTGCCTCGGAAGGAAGAGGTTCGCCTCGCCCGACTTGGCGTTCATGACCAGGACCGCGCCCAGGTCCTCGACGCCGGTCAGGTAGTAGAAATCGTTGTCCTGGCGGGTATGGGCTCCGGGCGTCGCCGTGTCCGCCCCGAAGAGGATGACCATCCCCTCCTGGAGCCGGCCGGAGAGAGCCTGGCGGCGGCGGACGAATTCCTCCCCCGAATAGCCCGTCCTCTGGGCCCGGATCATTTCCGGGAGGGCGAAGGCGCAAGCCGCGACGGCCATGAGGAGGAGGATCTTGCGGCGCCATCGAGCGTTCATCGGGGCCATCCTTTCATCCCGCCGATTCAAACACGGCGGCCGGGGCGAAGTCAAACGGCCAGTCCCTGACCGTTCGGCATTTTCCCGTTCTTACGTCGCACTCGCATGGCGCGGCCGCCTCTCCCTCGCTGCGTCACCCTGACGAGGGTCCCTCTCCGCTCCGGGGGACACGGCCGCGCCAAGATCGTTTTCCCAAAAAGAACATGTCCGATGTCCAGGTCAAAGCGATCCATAACGGGTGATGGAGAGGATCTTGACCGGGGGCGTGAGCTGCTCGGCTTCGTTGACGGGCGACCGGTGGATTCTCCGGACGACGTCCATCCCGGCGACGACGCGGCCGAAGGCGGCGAACCCCTGACCGTCCGGATTTCTCTTGCCGCCGAAATCGAGCTCAGGCTGGTCCCCCACGCAAATGAAGAAGCTCGAAGTCGCCGTGTCGGGGCCGCCCCGGGCCATGGAAATCGCCCCGTCGACGTGCTTGACGCCGGTCGCGCTCGTCCGCTCGAGGGCAATCGCCGGAAAAGACTTTTCCCCGGCGACCTGGCCGCCCTGGATGACCTCGATTTGGACCGGCCGGTTCCGCGGACTGTCCGGGGTCACGCTCCGGTGAAAGACCGTCCCGTCGTAGAGCCCCGCCTCGACGTATTTCATGAAATTCGCCGCGGTGAGGGGGGCCTCGTCGGCGTAAACCTCGACCGTGAACTCCCCGACTTCCGTCTTGACGACGACCACGGGATTATTCCCTTCCGCGATCGCGGCCGCCGCGGCCAAGATGACGACCGCCCATGTTCTCATCGACGCGACCTCCTTTTCCGAGACGGGATTCTACCCGAATCGCCGCCCCGGCGGCAACCGATTGACATCCGGAAGGCCTGCGTGTTTAATGAACCCGTCTCGGACAAGGAGGAGCATCCATGAGTCAGCCCGCGCGCCGCCGCAGCCCTTGGACGTTCGTCGTCGCCTCGCTCTGCGCCGCGTTTCTCGTCGCCGCGCCGGCCTGCGGGCCGAAAAGCGGCCCGCCGGAAGCCAAGCTGAAGTTCGCCGTCTCGTTCCCCGAGGCCAAAAGCGCCGCCCCCCTCGACGGCCGCGTCCTCCTCATGATCTCGAACGACGGCTCGTCCGAGCCGCGCCGCCAAATCAGCGACGGGGCAAAAACTCAGCTCATCTTCGGCGTGGACGTCGACCAGCTCGCCCCGGGCCGGGAAGCCGTCGTCGACGCCTCGGCCTTCGGCTATCCCCTCCGGAGCCTCGCCGAGATCCCGGCCGGAGAGTATTACGTCCAGGCCCTCCTCAACCGGTACGAGACGTTCCGCCGGTCGGACGGCCATGTCGTCAAGCTCCCTCCCGACAAGGGCGAGGGGCAGCGCTGGAACGCCAAGCCCGGCAACCTCTACAGCGCCCCGGCCAAGATGAAGATCGACCCGGCCTCCGCCGAGACGATCCGGATCTCCCTCGACCAGGAAATCCCCCCCATCCCGCCGCCCCAGGACACGAAATACATCCGCCACGAGCGCATCCAGAGCCGGCTCCTGACCGAATTCTGGGGGACGCCGATGTTTCTCGGCGCCTGCCTTCTCCTCCCCGAAGGGTTCGACGAGCATCCCGACGCCCGCTATCCGCTGATCGTCAACCACGGCCATTTCCCCTATACGTTTTCGGGCTTCCGGACCGAGCCTCCCGACCCCGACCTCGAGCCCGACTACAGCGAACGCTTCCGCCTCGAGGGGTACAACCGCATCCAGCAGGAATACGCCTACCGGTTCTACAAGGACTGGACGGGTCCGAATTTCCCCCGGGTCATCCTCATGGAGATTCAGCACGCCAACCCTTACTACGACGACTCCTACGCCGTGAACTCCGCCAACCTCGGCCCCTACGGAGACGCCATCGTCCAGGAGCTCATCCCCTACATCGAGACAAAATACCGCGGCCTCGGGAAGGGCTGGGCGAGGTTCATGTACGGCGGGTCGACGGGGGGATGGGAAGCCCTGGCCGCCCAGGTCTTCTACCCCGACGAATTCAACGGCTGCGTGGCCGCCTGCCCCGATCCCATCGATTTCCGGGCCTACACGATCGTCAACATCTACGAGCACAAGAACGCCTACCATGCCGACGGGCCGTGGAAAAAGACCCCGCGGCCGGGACTTCGGAACTGGCTGGGCGAGGTCGGAACGACCCTCAAGCAAGCCAACGACCGAGAATCGGCCATCGCCAGCCGGGGACGGTCGGGAGAGCAGTGGGACATTTGGCAGGCCGTCTACAGCCCCGTCGGCGAGGACGGATACCCCAAGCCGATCTGGAACCGGGAGACGGGCGAAATCGATCCCGCCGTGGCCCAATACTGGAAGGAGAACTACGATCTGGGCTATATCCTCCAGCGCGACTGGAAAACGCTCGGCCCGAAGCTCCAGGGAAAGATCCACATCTACGTCGGCGACATGGACAACTATTACCTCAACAACGCCGTCTATCTCGTCGAGGCTTTCCTCGAAAGCACCAAGGATCCCTATTATGCCGGCGACGTGGACTACGGCGACCGGGCGGAGCACTGCTGGAACGGCGACCACACCCGGCCCAACGCCCTCTCCCGGCTCCGCTACCACCAGATGTACATCCCCAAAGCCGCGGAAAGGATGAGGAAGACGGCCCCCCTGGGCGCCGATTTGACGAGCTGGCGGTACTGAGGGGGGTCAGAGCCCGTAGCGATAGAGAGTCATTCCCTCGACGGGAGGAACCCGGCCCCGGTAAACATCCCAGTAATACGCCCGGGCCTCGGCCAGCTTGGCGTAAAGGGGATGTTTGTCGTCGGGATGATGGACGGCCAGCGTCCCGCCCTTTCCGTCGACCAGGACGAGCTTTTGACAGCGGTTGAGAATGCCGGCCGTGCCGATGCTGCAGACGGCCGCGAGGTCGCCGGACCGGACCCGCCCGACAAGCTCGCCGTAGGTCAGGCGGCGCTCCTCGACGGGAACGCCCCAGGCCTTCAAGACGGCCGCGATCCCCTGGATGGTCACCGAGGGCAGGATGAGCGGGCTTTCCGGGATCTTGACGACGGTCCCGTCACGGAGGGCGAAGAGGCAGCAGGAGGAATCCCACTCGGTGACATGGCGCTCCTCGACCGGCCGATGGACCTGGTCGTCGAGGAAAAGGGCCGCGGCCGACTCGGGGCATGTTTTCCGGGCCTCTTCGACGGCCTTGACGCTGACGAGGTAGTTCACTCCGAGCTTGAGGCAGCCCATGGCATTGGCCGCCACGGCCCGGACGAGGCCGGGGACGACGACGCCGCAGAAAGGCTCGCCGAGATAGCGGTCATAGCGGGCGACGACGGCCCGGACGGCCGGCCGGCCGGGAAACGTCACCCCGATGGACTGCTCTTCATCCACGGTGAAGGGCCGGAGATACCCCTGCGCCCCCAGGTCGGCCATCGCCTCGAAAAACTCCCGCAGGACGGGTTCGCGAAAATAGCGGCCGACGAAAATTTCCTCCATTTCCTCGGCGTCGGGAACGAGGGCGGCCTCCCCCGCCTCGAGGTTGAACATCATCCCCCGCCGGAACCGCTCGAGGTTCCGGTGCCAATTCAGGAAGACGACCTCCAGCCCCCCGCCGGCTTTTCGGCGGCAGAAAAACCGGATCCCCTCGAAAGCCAGAAAGAGCGCGTAATGGACGGAGCGCGAAACGGCGGAGACCCGGGCCTCGCCGTCGAGGAGCTCATAGGCCTTGTCCTTCAAGCCGTACCGCATTTGGCGGCCCGCCCAGAGGATGCCTTCGAACTTCGCCATCCGCCCGTCTCCTTTCGGCCGTGCGGTTGAAACGCCCGAGCCGGCTACAGCCCGCCGCGGAGGAGGAACATGAACCGGTCGCCGAGTTCGACGGATTTGCTCATCGCCGCATGGGCGAAGTCGGTCGTGAACTTGGTCAGGTACTGGGCCGGGCTGAAGGGATTCTTCTCCGGCGTCCGGCTCTTGAGAAGCTCGAGGTAGGTCTTTTCGACGACCGGGAGATCGAGGAGGGCCTTCTCTTCGAACTCGCGGACGGTCTCTTCCATGACCTTCTGGGCCTGGCCCCACTTGACGGTCGCCAAACGATTCGTCCGGCGGAACATCCAGGCCGCCGAATCCATCCGGTAGCGCCACTGCCCGCAGACGGCGAAGGACGGAGGGAGCTCGGTGACCCCGGCGAAGACGGGGATCCGGACGCTCAAGCCGGGGTTGTCGAAGGCGAACCAGCAGACGGTCCCGACCTCCGGGGGCAGGTTCGGCCGGCACTGGAGGACCGTGGCGTAGGCGCAGCCGCTGATGGCGATCGCCCGGGTCGGCTGGATCGTGCCCGGCTTGAGGGTGTTGACGAGCTGGACGAAGTCGGCCGACATCCAGGGGGCGGCCAGGGGGCTCTTGACCATCTCGGGCGGGGTCGTCTGAGCCGGCGGCGGCTCGCCCGGCCGGCCGCGCTGGGGCCTCGGGGGAACGAGGAGGTTCCTGGTCGGGTCATGCTCCGTCCCGGCGTAGGTTTCGCGGTAAAAGCGGAGGACATCCCTGATCGAGAGCTTCCGGTCGGGCTTGACCGAGAACGGAAGCTCGGGGAGGTCCATCGTCAGTCCCAGCGAGGGGGCCAGGGTGCTGAGGACATAGAACTCCCGGATCGCGTACGGCCGGCCGCCGCCGTAGGCCTTCCAGAATTTGAACGGTTCGCCCTTCTTGGGGTCGTACCAGCCCATCTCCTCGGCGACCTGGAAGACGTTCTCCGAGGCCATGTACCGGTCGGGATTCTTGAGGTCGAGCTCGGAGATGCGGGGGATGTTGGCCGAGATCCCGACGTGGTCGTCGGGGATCCGGACGGCCGCCCAGACGCCGCCTTTCTGGAGCGGCCCCTCGCCGAAGACCTCGAAGTGCCAGACCTCCTTGGCGTCGGCGATCGTGATGCACTCGCCGTAGTCGCCGTAGCCGTAGGTCTTGATGAGCTCGCCGGCGAGCTTGACGGCTTCCCGGGCCGTCCGGCACCGCTCGAGGATGATCCGCTCGATCTCCTCGATCATGAACATCCCTTCCGGATTGTACAGCTCACGGCGGCCGCCGATCGTCGTCTCGCCGATGGCCAGGCCGGCTTCGTTCATGCAGGGGTAGGCCGTGTTCATGAAGGCGAAGGTCTCCTCGACCTGGGGGATCTCTCCGGTTTGGAGGACGCCCCGCATCTCGACCGGCGTTTCCGTGTGCATCTTGCCCGAGTAGATCCTGTTCTTTTCGCCGGGCTTGAACTTGCCGGGGGGGACGATGTTGACCCACTGGCGGTAGTTGCCGTCGCAGGTGTGGGCGGTCATGACCGAGCCGTCGGCCGAGGCCAGGCGGCCGACCATGATGCTCGTGCAGCCGTCGAACTCCTCGGGCCAGAGCTCGGCCCGGGGCGAGGCGGAATCTTTCGCGCCGAAGAGCCCGGCCAGACCGGCCAGGACGGCGATCGAGGCCAGGGCGACGATCCGGGGGAAAAGACGGGGGCGAAGACGGGAAAGCATGAGGACCTCCTAGGCAAGCGCGTCCGAATGACGAATCAAGGGCCACTATATCCAGCCTGGTGACATCCTGTCAATATCAACCTTCCGCCTCCGAGCCACGGTTGCGATGGAGGACGGGGGCCCCCCACTCGCCCGCCCTTCCTTTTCGATTGGAACATCGGGCGCCCAGCTTGATTCATGGCCGAAGGCATCATCGGAGGGAAAGATTCCGAATGGGGGGAGCCGAACCAGAACCCGACGGACGTTTATCGAGAAAAGCGCGGTTACTTGATGTCCTTGAGCGCCGCGAGCTTCTTCTTGTAATCCTCGGCGTCCTCCGGGCTCCAGTATTCGACCTTGTTCTGGGTCTCGAACTGCCCGAAAACCCGGCTGCCGCCGCTCGAGCCCATCGAGGCCGTCTTCCACTTGCTGGGGGGCTGGAAGGAGAAGGAATAGTAGACGAAATACTGGCCAAAGGGATAAGTCCAAACCTCGAAAGAGGTCGCCTGAATGTCTTCTCCCGAACGGTCGCTCGTGACGCCGGCCTGGCCTCCTTGGCCTGCGCCCTGGGAGACCGTCATCCCCCAAGCGTCGTTCTGCCGGTAGTCGATCGAGGCCGGCGGCCCGGCGAGAAGGTAAACCCGGGCCCGGTCCGTATTCCAGGGCTGGGCCATGTTTTCCTTCTTGAAATTCTGGGCGATATACTCCATCCGGGCGGCGAAGTCCTTCTTGACGAGGCCGGAGCGGGACGCCCAAAAGAAATTCTGGAATTCAAGGCGCCCGGCGGCCGAAAGCCCCTTGTAGGCGTCCTGCTCGAATTTCTGCATGATGAAGTAATGCTGGGCATACCAGCTGTCCCGGCTGGGGGACATCCGGACGCCGCACCCCGCGGCGACGGCCGCGGCCACAAAGAGGGGGACGATCTTCGCGCTTGTCATGGGCCCTCCGTCTTTTTACCATAACACAAAGCCCCGCCCATGTCCAAACCCCGTGCCCGCCTCTCTCTTCGATCGGGAGGGAAAATATGGTATAAAATGGCCTCCATGACCGAACAGAGCGACCGTCCGGCCAAGATCCTCTTCGTCTGCCTGGCCAACCTTTGCCGGTCTCCCTTGGCGGAGGTCATCGCCCGGACCCGTCATCCCGGCGAGGTCGAGGCCGCGAGCGCCGGGATATCCCCCGCCTCCGGGCCGCCGTTCGAGGAGGCCGTCGAAGTCGTCAAGAAGTTCTACGGGGAAGACCTCCGCGGCCACCGGCCGCGCCACGTCCTCGAATATCCCGTCCGCGATTTCGATTACATCATCGCCATGGACTCGTCCGTCTTCTTGAAGCTCTCCGAGATGAGGGACATTCCGTCGGACAAACTGTACGGCTGGGAGGTCGACGACCCCAGCGGCCTGGGGCTCAGCGCCTACGAATCGGCGGCCCGGCTGATCGAGCGCGATCTCGAGGCTTTCCTCCTTCAACGGGGCCGGGACAAAAGGGCCTCGCGCCGCCCGTGACCGGGGCCATGGATTCCCGGCCGATGAGGTGACGCCATGCCCGTCGACGCCGCGAAGATCCGACGCCACTTTCCCGCTCTCGCCGGCGAGGCCGTTTTCCTCGACAACCCCGGCGGGACCCAGGTCTGCAAGTACGCCCTCGACCGGATCCTCGAATACCTCATCGAAACCAACGCCAATCACCACGGCGCCTTCAAGACGAGCCGGTCCTCCGACGCCGTCCTGGCCAAGGCCCGGGAAGCGGCGGCCGACTTCCTGGGGGCGGCCCGACCGGAGGAGATCGTCTTCGGCCCGAACATGACCTCGCTGGCCTTCCATCTGAGCCGGGCCCTGGCCCCCCGCCTCGCCCCCGGCGAGGCCGTGGCCGTCACCCGCCTCGACCACGACGCCAACATCGCCCCCTGGCTCCTCATGGCCGAAGAGCGGGGCCTCGAGGTCCTCTGGATCGATTTTCGGCCCGAGGACGGGACGCTCGACCTCGAAAGCTACGCCCGGGCCCTCGAGCGGAAGCCGAAATTCGTCGCCTTCGGCTGGGCCTCGAACGCCCTCGGGACGATCAACCCCGTGGACCGTCTGACCGGGCTCGCCCACGAGGCCG
>Ga0194112_10005484_pt1 | contig 17018 bp, 14 predicted proteins | sample TA2MahC400mmetaG_FD_146191 | JGI IMG/M metagenome (GOLD analysis project Ga0194112, IMG submission 146191) | Freshwater microbial communities from Lake Tanganyika, Tanzania - TA2015016 Mahale Deep Cast 400m | ecosystem: Environmental > Aquatic > Freshwater > Lake | place: Tanzania: Lake... | reverse complement strand
GTCCTTCTGGCAATTCCACATGCAGAGCGACGCCCAGAGACGATTCGGGGCGCGGCGCTGGAGACCCGTGGCCCACTCAGCGGCCGAGACGGCCGCCGCCTAACGGTGTCCGAAACGGACCACGCCCAATTCAAAAATGAAGATTTGACACCTACCTCGCTGCCATCCCTTCGGGACTGGGCCGGGGGCCGCGCCGGACCCCGGCGGCTGAAGCCGCCGGCTACCTTCTCCTGTCCCTTCGGGACCAAGGAGAGCAGAGCGGCGAGCGTCGCTGTCCCCTCTTGCGGGGCGGCGTGCTCACGAGAAGTCCCAGCCCTTTCGATACTCGCGGCGGAGGAAGCGGTCGGCCTCGGGGCAGTTCTTCGCCTTGAGGTTCTCGCCGTCCCACTCGAGCTTCTTGCCGGCGCGGATGGCGACGTTGCCGAGGAGGACGACCTCGGCGAGGTGGGCGCCATACTCGGCGAAGTCGGAGCCCGCCGGTTTGCCCGTGCGGATGGCGTTGACCCAGTCGCGCTTGTGGTCGCCCACGCGCGGCAGGAAGGGCTCGGGCTGCTTGAAGTCCTTCATCTTCGCCTCGGGGATGAGGCGGGGGCTCGACGTGCCGTCCACGAAGATGGTGCCTTTCTCGCCGACGAAGTACGAGCCGTTGGTGGGCATCTTGCGGCTTTGGTCCAGCTCGGCCGGGCGCGGGGGCTGGTTGAGCACCTTCTTGCCATCGGGGCCAGGCTTCCGCCCGTCCCACCACTTCACGGTCACAGGCGGCAGCTCGCCGCGGGCGGGGAATTGGTAGGTGACGACTGACCAGTTCGGCCCGGTCTCCTCGGAGCTGCCCTCCTGCTCGGCCTCGATGGTGTCGGGGTGGCCGAGCTTGAGGCCCCATACCGCCACGTCCCACATGTGGCAGCCCATGTCGCCGAGTGCGCCGGTGCCGAAGTCCCACCAGCCTCTCCAGGCGAAGGCGTGGAGGTGGTCGTGGTAGTCGCGGTAGGGAGCGGGGCCGAGCCAGAGGTCCCACTCGAGGCCCTCGGGCACAGGCTTGGCGGGCGGCCGCTGCTTGATGCCCTGGGGCCAGATGGGGCGGTCGCTCCACACGTGGGCCTCGCGCACGTGGCCGATGACGCCGGCCTGGAGCCATTCGACGGCCTTGCGGAGGCCCTCGCTGGCGTGCCCCTCGTGGTCGTGCTGGGTGGCGGCCTTGTACTTGGCGGCGGCGAGGGCGAGCTGGCGGGCCTCCCATACGCTGTGGGCCATGGGCTTCTCGGTCGAGACGGCCTTTCCGAGCTTCATCGCCAGCATCGAGGCGGGGAAGTGCTGGTGGTCGGGAGTGGAGACCATCACGCCGTCAATCTCCTTCACCTCCTCGAGCATCTTGCGGTAGTCAACGAAGCTCTTGGCCCCAGGGTGGTCCTTCTGGGCGCCGGGCAGGCGCTTGCGGTCAACGTCGCACAGTGCGACGATGGCCGTGCCGGGCAGCCCAGCCAGGTGCCGGCGGTTGCCAGTGGCCACGCCGCCCACCCCGATGATGCCGAGGCCGATCTTCTCGTTGGCGGCGTACGTGCGCGCGCTGCCCGCGGGCAGGAGCGTGAGCGCCGTGGCTGCGCCGGCCGTCTTCAGAAATGCGCGGCGAGAGACTGATGCGGACATCTGCTTCTCCTGATGAAACGGATCGCCTTCCTCTCCCCAGATTCTAGCAGGCCGGGCCGCCCTTCTCAAGCGCGAAAGCTGCTTGCGAGTATGGCCACCAGTCGTGGCGCAAGGCAACTTCTTGAATCGTCGTCGTTGTCGTCGTCGTCCTCGTCGTCGAATTCCCGAGCGGGAGAAGCGCAGAGAATCGACGACGACGACGAGGACGACGACGAGCACGAGAAGGGGGATCTTGGCTCTTACCAGAGGTGATGGCCATACTCGCCGCTTGCTCGCTCACGCCCTTCCTGTATAATGAGCGTCGGGAGGCAGCAGCCAAGGCAAGGAGGAAGCTAGGCAATGACGAAGCTGAAGGTGGGGTTCATCGGGACGGGGAAGATGCCGGAGCGCCGCGGGCCGATGGGCTATGCAATGGCCTACGAGCACGCGGAGGGCTACAAGAAGCTCGAAGCGTGCGAGATGGTGGCCTGCGCCGACATCGTGCAGGAGAACGCCGATGCGTTCGCCAAGAAGTACGGCATCCAGCGAACCTATCTCAACTACCGCGAGATGCTGGAGAAGGAGAAGCTCGATGTCGTGAGCGTGTGCACGTGGCCGAAGCTTCACGCCGAGATGGCCATCGCGTGCGCCCAGGCGGGAGTTAGGCTGTGCCACTGCGAGAAGCCGATGGACCTCACGTTCGGCGGCTCGCGGCGGATGCTCCAGGTCGCCGCGCAGTTCGGCATGCACTTGAACTTCAATCACCAGCGGCGGTATGGCAAGCCCTTCCGCGAGACGAAGCGGCTGATTGACGCAGGCGAGATCGGCCCCGTCGTCCGCATGGAGGCCGCCATCGGCGACCTCTACGACGGAGGCACCCACTGGGTGGATATGCTCAACTACTTCAACGGCGAGGCCCCGCCCAAGTGGGTCATCGGGCAGATTGACGCGCGCACCGAGCGCCGCGTCTTCGGCGCGCCCGTCGAGTGGCAGGGCATCTGCCACGTGAAATACGCCAACGGCGTCTCTGGCCTCTTCGTCACGGGCGGCGAATGCCGCGCCGCACTCGGCATCCCATTCCGCGTCGTCGGCGCCAGGGGCGTCATTGAGATCGCCTGGGACCCCAAGCCCGGCCCAATGCTCCGCTACTGGAAGGAGGGCTCGCCCGACTGGATTGCGGTGGACTGCGCCAACGAGCACCTCCACGGCCCCGGCTACATTGACCGTGCGATTGCCGACGCGGTGGACTGTCTGCTCGCGGGCCGCGAGTGCGAGCTGTGCGCCCGCCACGCGATGAATGCCACCGAGATCATCTTCGCCTGCTATGAATCGAGCCGCCGCCGCGCCCGCATTGACTGCCCGCTCGACATCAGCGATAATCCTCTGGAGTCCATGATCGCCCACGGCGACGTGGCGTTCGCCCCGGCGAGCTAGTTCATGTTGTGGGAGAGGCACGTGATGCGCTGTTAGCGTAGCCCGCCCCTCCGGGGCGGCGAGAATCCGCCTCGGAGAGGCGGGCCACGTCCGCACGATCGCCATTCGCCCGTCACCGCCGAGTCAGGAGAAGCCCATGAACCGCCGCGAATTCGTCCAAACCGTGGCCGGCAGCGTCCTGGCCGCCCACGCCCTTCCCGCCCTCGCGGGGGAAGCGCCCGCCGCCAAGCCCTCGGCCACCGACCGCGTGACGCTCGGCAAGACCAAGGTGCGCCCGACACGTCTCGGCGTCGGCACCGGCAGCGTCGGCGGAAGCGTCCAGCGCGCCCTCGGCCAGGAGGGCCTGGCCAAACTCGTCCGCCACGCCTGGGACCGCGGCATCCGCTACATTGACACCGCCGGCAACTACGGCACCCACGGCATGCTCAAGGCCGCCATCCAGGGCCTGCCCCGCGAGGAACTGGTCCTCCTCACCAAGGTGTGGCTGGGCAAGAGCCTGGATGTGCCGAAGACCCTCGAACAGTTCCGCCAGGAACTGGGCACCGACTACTTTGATGTGACGCTGCTCCACTGCGTGATGAAGCCCACGTGGCCCGAGGACTTCAAGAAGCACCGCGACGACCTGTCGGCCGCGAAGGAGAAGGGCATCGTCCGCGCTGTCGGCGTCTCCACCCACGGCATGCCCGGCCTCCAGCAGATTGCCGGCTGCGACTGGGTGGAGGTGGCCCTCCTGCGGATGAACCACAACGGCGCGCACATGGACGGTGCGACGGGCCAGTGGGCCGAGAAGGTTGGCCACGAAGCTGCGGTCGCCGAGATCAAGAAGATCAAGGCCGCGGGCAAGGGCGTGCTCGGCATGAAGCTCTGCGGCAACGGCGACTACAAGGACCCCGAGGACCGCAGGAAGGCCGTGCAATTCGTCTTCGGCAACAAGCTGGCCGACGCCGTGACCATCGGCTGCAAGAGCCCCGCCGAGGTGGACGAGGCGCTCGAGAACATCGCCCGCGCGTTGAACGCGTAGGGACGAGCGAACATGGCGGAGGGGGCGTTCTCGCGGAAGGCCCCCGCCGCCAGCCACCGAATCTGCCTCCCCCTGCGCGGTGGCGAGAGTCTTGTATCCATCGGGGCGCGGGTGTATCATCAGTGGCGGAGAGGAGGCCCGTGGGAAGATGGCAGCACCCGTTTCTCTTGCCGACGTGCTCAACCTGAGCGTGGCTGAGCGGATTCAGCTTGTTGAGGACATCTGGGACAGCATTGCCGCGGTCCCAGAGAGCGTGCCGCTCACCGACGCGCAGCGCGAGGAACTCGACTGCCGCCTCGACGCCTACCATCGCGACCCCGCCGCCGGCGCGCCGTGGGAAGAGGTTCGCGAACGCATCCTCACAGCATGATGGCGGGATGGCTTGATGGCCCAACAGATGTCGAAGGATCCGATCGTCGAAGAAATCCACGCCGTCCGTAGGCGCATCGCACGAGAATGCGGCTACGATACCGCCCGGATCATGGATCTCCTGCGAAAGAGCGAAGCCGAGCATCAGGAAGGACTGGCGACACCCCGCAAGCAGGAGCCGCCGCGCCAGCGGATGCACCGTCGCCGCGCCAGGAAACTGCCGGTGGCGACCTAGGCCTCCGCTGCCCGCGGTGCAGCGGAGAGATGAGCAAGGTGTCGCCGGAACTGCGAAGGGACATCCATCAATCCGGCTTCGCGTAACGCCGCTCGCCCGTGATACCCCACTCCAGCCTATCGAGCGCATTGGTCTCATCGAGGGTCTTCATGAACCGCACCCAGTTCAACTCTCTCAGGAACAGCCACTGCTCCGGGGGACTGCTTGCACCTGGGAGCAGGACAGGGATCAGGCTCATACCTCGTTGGGTGCACTGGGACATGAGAGCGCGGGCTTCGACTGCTTGCCACTTGCCTGGCCCACTGGGGCCCAGGAAGATCGCTGCGGACCTTGCCCTCGTCATGACCCCTTGAATTGCGTCCTGGAACGGCTTGCCGGGCGGAACCTGCTCCTCATCGATCCATGGATTGAGTTTTCTGCGTTTAAGTTGGTTCACCACCTCCATAACCTGTGCCTTGTCCTCGCTGTTATAGGCGACGAAGACGTCGAACTCCCGTGGGGCATCGCACGAACCGGCTCGTTCTGCATCCAGCAAGAGCATAAGCGTAAAGGCCGACGATAGGGATATGTCCTGCGGATTGCCGTTCTCGCCGAGAATGCTGTAGAAGTAATCGGGGGCCACGGGGACCTCGATCCCCATGCTCTCGTGGATCGCCTTCAGTTGCACTGGATCAAATGGCAGGGAACCATTGCCTTGCCATATGCAGCGAGGAGCTCGCAAAGGCACCCCCGCTGGCTCCTGCCAAGCTAGGTGGTACACAGCCCTGAGCCAGCAATCGGGAGGTGGCGGAGGCCCCGGCGAAGGAATGCCGAATAGTCCACCAGATGGGGTTCGCCTCCACCTGAATAGCTCTGGCTCGATCAACTCGCCCGGAAGCAGTGCTCGCACATGTGGTGGCGCCGTGAGCATAGTTTGCCAGGCGCTAGCGCTTAGCGACTTGAAGTGCCGACGAGCCTCCGAATCCCCCCAGAAGTGTGACGTCCGGATCACGGCCGGCACACGCACGCCCAAGAGTTCCCGCTCCTTTCCGTCAGATACCGCATAGAGGAAGTCTTCTCCGGGTTGGCCCCTGTTGGCCTGCTCCACCTCTTCTGGCGTCAATGGCCGTACGTCAGGGCCTGTGATCCCCATGGTGCTAAAGGCGATCTCAGGGCTATCGCCTCGCCAGAGAACGGGCGGTGGCCCTTCCAGCCTATCGCGGCTCCTCTCCGATGTCTCGACCAGCATGCAGTACAACCCTGGGTATCTGAGGCTGTTACCCTCGAACTGCCTCTGGAGCAGTTCAAGGCTCTTGCGCCAAAGCTCTGACACAGGAACACTCCCTCGATAACGAAGGTCCCGCCTCACGCTCCCAGCCCTTCCATGGCTGATCCTTCACTGCGGCCCCTGTCCCCTCCGCGCCTCTGCGTGAGACGCTTCTCTCCGCTCCTCACAACAGCTTGGTCTGGCCTGGGATGTAGACGGGGTAGGAGCCGGTGGGGCCGGGCTTGGTGGGGGGCTCCATGTCGTTCTTGCAGTCCTCGGGCTTGGGGGGGAAGAAGAAGTCGCTCTTGAGAATGTCGTCCCACTTGACCTCGGCGCCGGTGTAGCAGGAGATCTGGCCCATGATGGTGACGAGGGTGCTCCGGGCCATGTGGTAGCCGCTGGAGATGGGCTCGCCTTTGCGGATGGCGGTGAAGAGGGCGCGGTGCTCCTCGTGGGTGGAGGGGGGCCGAGGGCCGGAGTAACGCCACTTGTTCTCGCCCTCGATGGCGCACTGGAAGAGGTTGCAGCGGCCCTTGGTGCCGAAGATGAGGCTGGAGGTCTCGTTGTAGCAGCCTGTGGTTGTGCGGCAGAAGGCGTAGATGCGGACGCCGTTAGGATAGACGTAAACGACGCTGTGGTGGTCGAAGACGTTGCCGTAGTCCTCGTGGGTCATTGAAGAGCGCCCGCCGAGGCCGTGGCAGGTGGCTGGCGGCACCTCCTTCATCGCCCACAGCGAGCGGTCAATGTTGTGGACGAGGCTCTGCGGCACGTCGTCGCCGCTGAGCCAGGTGAAGTGGTACTGGTTGCTCACCTGGTACTGGAGTTCGGTCTGGCCCTTCCGGCGGCTATAGACGCCGTATGGGGGCCGGAGGAAGTTCTCTTCGATGGCCACGATGTCGCCGATGGCGCCGTCGTGGATGCGCTTCATGGTCTCCTGGAAGCCGAGGTCGTAGCGGCTCTGGAGGCCGGAGACGACGCAGAGCTTCTTCTGTGCGGCGAGTTTGAGGGCGTCCTCGAGCATCTTGATGCCGTAGGGGTCAATGCCGTGGGGCTTCTCGACGAAGACGTGTTTGCCCGCCTCGATGGCGGCCTTGGCGTGGAGGGGGTGGAACTTGGCGGCGTTGGCGATGCACACGGCGTCCACGTGCTTGAGGACCTCCTTATAGCCGTCGAAGCCGTCGAAGAGCCGGTCGTCGGGCACGTCCACCTGGTCGGGCTTCTGGTTCTTGAGGTGGTCGCGCTTGCCCCTGGCGCGGTCGAGGAACATGTCGCAGACGGCCACGAGCTTGACGCCTGGGTCCACGGTCATGGCGTCCATTGCGGCGCCGGCGCAGCGTCCCCCCGCCCCGATCATCCCGATCTTGATCGTGTCGGCGCCCTGGGCGTAGGCGCCGATGGGCGCGGCCAGATTGGCCAACGCCGCGCCCGAGGCGGCAATCGCCGAGGTCTTGAGGAAATCCCGCCGCGACGCGCCCTCTGAGTCTGATCGGGTTGCCGACTTCACTGCGGTCTCCTTTCGTACTCCCAGGTCCAAGTGGCTTCCGCGTCAGGCGCCGCATCAATCTCCCACGGCACCGTGGAATCGCAGCGAAGGGTGAGGCGTGAGATGATATCGCACCCGAGACTGATGTGGCGGCGCGGCATGAGCGGGTCGGGGTCAACCGGCGCAACGGCGCGGGTATGGAACGGCGGCAAGCCTGGAAGGCCGATGAGAACATAGAACCACTCCGGGCTTGTCGTTCTGCCATCAGCCGTTCGCATGGGGCGCGTTCTGCCGCAGGGCTGGCAGTCGAGCGCTTCGACGAACTGCCGGGGGACGATGCTGACAATGGCTCCGGTATCCCAAAGGGCCGGCCAGAGTCTCTCTCGTCCTCCCCGTTGGGCGAATCTCCCGGCAGGCGTCAGAAGCCGGACTCTCTCGATGATCGGAACGAAGTCAACAGTATCGGTTTGTGGAAAGATGCTCGACACGATGCGCCTACAGGCGAATCTCACCGGATAACACCCTCCAGCGGCGGGAAACCGAGGAGAGGAAATGGCTCTTCGGTTTCGACCTTCTCACGCACTTGGCAGACCGCGATTGCGCCTTCTCGGCGCGCAAGATCCTCAATTCGCGCGGCAAGCGCGAACTCGTCGGTGTCAGAGTCCACCACTGCCCCTTCGTGAATCGCCACGAACAGGCCGCGGTGGGTCTTGAGCAGTTCCGGCCTCAGCCGCTCGAAGGCAGCCAACTCGAGGTCCAGCTTGGCGTACGGCTCCGTCGCCTGCGCTGGCGGCTCATGGGGCAACGTCTTGGCCTGGGCCATGCGCAATCTCCCGAGCTTCAGGGACCCCGCAAGCCAACACCTGAATCATAGCCCGCGTTACCGGCTGTGTCAAGTCGCGCGCCGCCCGCGCGAGCGGAGCGGGCCGCTGCGAGGCCGCCTTGACTCGGCTCGCCGCTTGGCATATGCTGCGCGGCAATGGAAAGGAGACTCCGCATGGCGGCGATGACATCGAGGGAGCGGTTTCGGCGGATGTTCGCGCACCAGGAGGCCGACCGCGTGCCCGTCATTGACGGGCCGTGGGGCGCGACCATCGAGCGCTGGCAACGCGAGGGGATGCCGAAGGAAGTGTCCTTCGTGGACTTCTTTGGCCTCGACAAGGTGGCGGGCATCGGGGTGGACAACTCGCCCCGCTTCCCCCACAAGGTCATCGAGGAGACCGACGAGTATTCGGTCTACACGACCGGCTGGGGCGCGACGCAGCGGACGTGGAAGCACGCGGCCTCGACCCCCGAGTTCCTCGCCCACACTGTCGTGGACGCCGACTCCTGGCGCAAGGCCAAGGAGCGGATGACCCCCACCCGCGACCGAGTGAACTGGGAGCACCTGAGGAAGAACTACCCCGTGTGGCAGAAGGAGGGCTACTGGATCGAGGCCGGCTTCTGGTTCGGCTTCGACGTGGCGCACTCCTGGTTCGTCGGCACCGAGCGCGTGCTCATGGCCCTGGCCACAGACCCCGAGTGGGTGGTGGACATCTTCAACCACATGCTCGACCTGGACATCGCTCTGTTCGAGATGGTGTGGGACGAGGGCTATCGTTTCGACGCGATCCGGTGGCCCGACGACATGGGGTATAAGGGCCACCAGTTCTTCTCGCCGAAGATGTACCGCGAGCTGGTGAAGCCCGTGCATCGCCGTGCCATCGAGTGGGCGCACGCCAAGGGCATCAAGGCCGCGCTCCACTCGTGCGGGGATGTGAATCCCTTCCTGCCCGAGTTCATCGAGATGGGCCTCGACGGGTTGAACCCGCTCGAGGTGAAGGCGGGCATGGACCCCGTCGCCATCAAGAAGGCGTACGGGGACAAGCTGCTCCTCCACGGCGGCATCAACGCCGTGCTGTGGGACGACCTAGCGGCGATCACGGCCGAGATGCGGCGCGTGGTGCCCATCCTCAAGCGGGGCGGCGGCTACATCTTCTCCAGCGACCACTCCGTCCCGTCGTCGGTCAGCCTGGAGAACTTCCGCGCGATCACCGCCCTGGCGAAGGAGCTCGGCGCGTACGCGTGATTCCTGAGCAAGGAGGACGCCGATGTGCAGCGCAGATTGGCAGGTGGTCTCGCTGTCCGTCCTGCTCGCGGCCCTCGCGGGCTCGGCCGGGTGCAGGGTGCCGAGCGGGCCGAAGCCGGACTGCTCGAAGCTCACGTTCCGGGAGGTCAGCGCGGGGAAGGACTCGTTCTCCCTCACCTTGGTGGCTGCGGCGCGGCTGCTCGGCCGAGATGCCGACTATGAGACGGTCTTCGCCCTGTCCACGAATGCCTTCGCGCCGGACCTTCGCCCCGACGAGGAGTGTCGCTCTTCCTGGATGATGCGCGGCCGGGGCCAGTGCCTCGACCTGGTGGCGGCGCGCCTTGGTCTGGCCGTCCGCCCCCTTGGCGGATTCGCCGCACGGGGCTCTGGCCACCGCGTGCCCGTCGCCGAGGGGCTGAAGAGGGCCGCTGCCGCCGTCCGCCCCGCACTGGACAGAGGCGAGGTCGTCATCACGGACTCCGGCTGGTTGAAGGGGATGTTCTGCTCCTGGGGCGTGATCCTGGAGGCCACGGACGACGGCACGATGCGCGGCGCGACTCCCGAAGTGCCGAGCGGCAACTCTCTCGACCACGCCTGCTCCTTCTGGGCGCTCTCGCCTGCCAAGCCCACGCTCGGCGAGCACGAGGCGGACCTCGAGGTGCTCCGCCGCGCCAGGGCTCGGATTGGGGGCGACAAGGAGCCTTTCCTCCCCGATTCTCTCGCCTGCGGTCTGCCCGCCGTTGGCGCACCCGCCGTCCCCGGGGCAGTCGTCTGGGGTCTGAAGGCGATGGATGGCTGGATCGCCCAGATGGAGAGGCCCCACTTCCAGGAGGATGACCCGGGCTCCTCGGCCGGCAACGCGCGCCTGTGTGCCCTGTTCGCTCTTGAAGGGGCCAAGGCGGCCGCGTCGTACCTGCGCAAGCGAAGCCCCGCGTTCCCGCCGCCGGCCCGCCCGAACCTTGAGAGTGCCGCGAGGCACTACGAACGTATCGCCGCGCTCCTCGAACCCTTCGCCCTCTGGGAGAAGGGCAAGGGCTACCGGGCGGGTGAAGGCTCCAGCGAGGCGCTCACGGGCAACCCGGCGAAGCAGAAAGAGCACGCCGACAAGGTGCTGCGCCGCGTCAAGGCGGAGCTTGCCGACGCCGCGCGCGCGTTGGGCGATGGCCTGAACGCGGCGGACGTGGCGCCAGGGCAGGTTCGCGATGACACCCTGGCGGCTCTCGCCGCCAAGGAGTGGACAGAGGAAGGCGTGCCATACCTGGGCGCGGGTGTTCCACTGGCGCACGTCCTGGCGCTCCGTAAGTTGGGGACGCCGGCCTCGTTCTCCGACTTTGCGGCCGCGAGCGGCTGGGCATTCAGCTTCGGCTACGCCTATGACGGCCTGCGGACCGCGTCCATGGCCGTCTGCGGCGACCCCAAGGGCGACGGACCCTATGAGGTGTTCCGCTGGCTCACCGAGCGCCTCGGCTATGCCTACGAGGGCGTGCCCGTCAGGGACGAGGAGCGCTTCTGGGCGTTCGTCAAGGGGCACGTGGACGCAGGGCGCCCCATCCTCAGCGAGCACCTTGACGGCGGCCTGATCTGCGGCTACAGGGAGAAGGCAGGCACGCGACAGGTGTGGTTCGACGGCCCGGTCGGCCGCGGTTGGCTCGCACTCAAGAACATTCAGCCGACCTGGGCATACGTGCTGACGCGCAAGGGGCCGGCGTTGGACCGCAAGCAGTTGTGCCGTGATGCGCTCCGGCGGGCTGTCCAGAAAGCCTCGCCGCACGAGTGGCAAGGGATCCCCCAGGGCCTGGCGGCGCTGGAGGCGTACCGCGCCGACGTGGCGGACCCGAAGAAAGCATTCGACGGGGGCGAACGCGGCTGCTGGTTCTGCTGGGGGGCGTTTGAACGGCTGAGCGCGCGGAAGTGCTGTGCGGAATGGCTGAAGTCCGCGGCCGATGTCCTGGGCGGGGATGCCCGTGTGCCGCTGCTTGCCGCCTCGGGCCACTACCGAAAGGCTTTCGAGCTTTACGATCGCTACCGCGCGGCGGCCGGCGCGGGGGAGCGCTCGGACCTCAGCCTTCAGGCACGTGCCCGAACGCCGGAGCGCATCGCCGCGCTCCTGCCCCTCATCGATCAGGCCATTGCCGAGGAGCGCGCCGGCATCGAGGAGATGAGGAAGGCGCTGGCCGCGGCGCCGTGAGTGGCTGCGATGATCATCGGGCAGGAATCAGGGCGAGATGATGCGGTCCTGGCCCTCGGGCCAGACGCGCTGGAAGTGCCTCACGTTGAACGTGACAAGTCCATCCACATTCAGTCTGGCTGCGACACAAGCGATCAGGGCATCATAGATCACCGCGCCGGGAAGGCCCAGGTCAGCCACCCGCTGGATCGTCTGCCTGTAGTCTGCCTCCGTAAGCTCCACAATCCGTACATGTGCGGTGCCCTCAGTCAACACGCGGCAGGCGTGGCCGGGCGAGATGCGCGGGTACACGGGCAACACAGTGAGCGTCGTGTACGATTCCACCAGCGTGTGGGCGGTGATGGCGGCTTCGATCTCCCCCCGTTTGGCTCTGCCGAGCCAGGGCAACGCCCGGGCATGGTTTGGGTGCCTGGCCTCGAGGGCCGGAGCCACAACCGAGGCATCAAGGAGATAGGTCACGATTCGTCCATCCCCAGAATCTGGCGGATCCTCTCCTCGCGTACCTTCTCGATGATGTTCGTCACATCCCCCGTGACCCTCTCGGCGACGTGTACCAGAATGCCATCCCTTACCTCTAGATGCGCGTCGTCGTCCTCCGCCTCAAGAGCTATGCGCCCTGCCTCCTCTACCAGCTTCACTCTTGTGCCAGGCTCAAGGCCGAATCTGTCCCGGATAGGCTTCGGGATCAGCACGCGCCCGAAGTCATCTACCTTGCTGGTCGCCACGTTGCCTCCTTCCTCCTCACATCTATTGGCATTATATGGCGCCAATTGGCAACTGTCAATGCCAATTCGTTAGGAGACGCCGATGCGAAGATTGCCTCTGTTGGGCGGCCTCCTCGTGGCGTTCACGGTCGCGCGGGGCGGGGAGGAGGCGGCGGACAGGTTTGCGCGGGCGGCCCAACGCCTCGCTGAGGCGGTCAGCGCCGCCGACCCGGCGTTGCTGCGGCGCGACCTGGGAAAGGAGATGTCGGACTTCCTGACAGTCGAGAAGGCCAAGCCGCTCCTCGACGGCCTGGCGGCGGAGTACGGCAAGGTGCTGAGGCTGGACCCCCCTCAGCTCTTCCCAGGCAACCAGGCCGTGTGCGTGGCCCGCTGCGAGCGGGGGGCGCTCGACATCAAGTTCGCCCTCGACGCGCAGGACAAGGTCGTTAGCCTATGGTTCGGGCCCCACGTCCCGCCGCTGCCCGTGCCAGAGAAACACGAGACCGTGCTCTCGCTGCCCTTCAAGGGGCGATGGCTCGTCGCCTGGGGCGGCGACACGAAGGAACTCAACTACCACCACAACGTCCGCAACCAGCGCTTCGCCATCGACTTCCTCGGGGCCGATGCGGAGGGCAGGACCCGCACGGGCGCGGGGACGAGGAACGAGGACTATCTGTGCTTCGGCCGCGAAATCCTCGCCCCCGCCGACGGGGTCGTGACCGAGGCAATTGACGGCGTGCGCGACAACGTGCCCGGCTCGATGAACCCCCTCTCCGCCATCGGCAACGCCGTCATCATCCGGCACCGCGAGCACGAGGTCTCGCTCCTCGCCCACTTCAAGCAGGGCAGCGTGAGGGTGCGAGCCGGAGACAAAGTGAAGAAGGGCCAGGTGCTCGGCCTGTGCGGCAACTCGGGCAACTCCTCCGAGCCGCACATCCACTTCCACCTTCAGAACACCCCCATCCTCCAGGATGGCACGGGCATCAAGTGCCTCTTCGACAGGGGCGTGGTCACGCGGAAGGGCGCCACGGCGGTCCAGGCGCCCTGCTCGCCCATCAAGGGCGACATCGTGGCCAGCGAGTGACCAGGATGAGCCCGGGCGAAGTCCTCTTCACCGCCGAGCAGATCGCCGCTCGCGTGGCGGAACTGGCGGCGCAGGTGCGCCGCGACAGCGGCGGGCGGCTGCTGACCATTCTGGCGATCCTCCACGGCTCCGTCGTCTTCCTGGCCGATCTCCTCAAACACCTCGACGGCGTGGCGAGGGTGGAGCGGGTCGAGGCGTCGAGCTACGGCGATGGCACGGAATCGAGCGGGAACGTGGCCCTGAACGGCTCCAAGCAGCTCGACCTGGCCGGCCGCGACGTGTTGATCGTGGATGACATTGTGGACACGGGGCGGACGCTGGCCGCGGTGCGCCGTGCGGTGGAGGCCAAAGGGCCGCGGTCGGTGCGCACGTGTGCGCTGCTCGACAAGCCGAGCCGCCGGCAGGTGGCCGTGGGACTCGACTACTGCGGCTTTGTCGTGGGCGACGTGTTCGTGGTCGGCTATGGCCTCGACCACGCGGGCCGCTACCGCGACCTGCCTCACATCGCCCGCCTGGGCGGGAAGCCATCGGGCTGAAGCGGCGCCGCGGGAGGGCAAGATTGCCACCAAGATTGCCACTGCGCGCTACAGGAGGTGGCCATCTTGACTTGGCAACGTCCTTCTGACACTCGTAGTCACAAGCCAAGCCATGTCAAGCACATGCGTAGGGAACCGCCCCCTGCCTCGAATGGCGTGGAGATAAGGGCACCGAGCTGGCCGCGGAGAAAGACGAAGACTGCCTAACCCGCATTTCTCACCACCTCGTGTGGGAGCGAGCCAACAACCCTGTCATTCCGAGCCTGTCGAGGAACCTTTCAGGGGGAGGCGAGCGACGTGACGGAGTACACTGCGTCACCGAGGTCTCCCCCCTGACCAGAAGGGCCTCGTGAGCGTGCCCCGGTGCTGGGGGAACTCCCTCTGATACCATTCAAGCTCGCCGCCGTAGAGCTTCTGGAGCTGCTCGGGGCTGGTGGTCGGCGGGCTGCCCATGAGGAATTCGCCCGCGGGGATGAGGACGAAGGCCATCTTGACGCCGCCTCCGAGATCAATGTCCTGCTCGACGGGCACCCCGAGGGCCTTCGCGGTCTCCTCCTGGCGGCGCTTGGCCTCGGCCGCATCGAAGGGCCACTCGCTGTACACCTTCCACGCCGCCGTCTTCGCCTCGGGCGGTGGAGCCGCCTGCGCACCTGCAGGCAGGTCAGGGGCGAGAACCACACGGAACCCGATGTAGCCGTCCCGGCACCCGGGCAGGCACGCGTACCGGTAGGCGGTGCGAACGCTCCACGGAGCGCCGCCCCAGGACCCGCCGCGAAGCACGCGTGCCGACCCCGCGGGTGCGCCTCTGGGGTCGGACTGTGCGCCGGCGGCATACTTGTCGAACCAGTCTTCACACCATTCCCAAACGTTAGCCGCCGTGTCGCACAGGCCCCAGGTGTTAGGCTTCTTGGTTCCGACAGGAGCTGTGGACTTGACCCCGCAGCAGGCGAAGTCGGCAAGGTTGGAGGTGTCATCGCCCCAGTAGAACTCGGTGGGGGTGCCAGCGCGGCAGGCGTATTCCCACTCGGCCTCGGTGGGGAGGCGAAGGGTCTTGCCCAGTCTCCCGCCGAGCATCTTTGCGAAGCTGCTGGCCTGATTCCAGTCCACGTTCTCCACGGGGTAGCTTGGCTTGTCCTTGTTCGCGCTTGGGTTGGTCTGCGTGATGGCCATGAACTGTTCTTGCGTGACCTCGGTCTTGGTCATCCAGAAGGGGCGGCTTAGGTTGACGCGGTGCTGGGGGAACTCTCCTTCGTATTCTTCAAGTTTCCCGCCATAGGCGGCCACGAGCTTCTCAGGGCTTGTCGTCGGCGGGCTGCCCATGAGGAACTCGCCGGCGGGGATGAGGACGAAGGTCATCTTGACGCCGCCGCCGAGAGCGATGTCCTGCTCGATGGGGACGCCGAGGGCCTTGGCCGTCTCCTCCTGGCGGCGCTTCGCCTCCGCGGCGTCGAAGGGCCATTCGCTGTACACCTTCCACGCCCCGGCCTTCGGCGCCTCCGCGCCCTCTGGCTTGAGCCGGCGCAGGCGAATGGAGCGAAGCGCTGCCGGCTCATCCCACGTGAAGAGCGCTAGGGGCGTGAGTTTGGCGTCGGCGATGTCGGCGCGCAGGCTCAGCGTGTGCCCGGCTGTCGGGAAATCAATGACCTTCTCCCCCTCGACCCAGACCTGGACCGTGCCCCGGCATACCCGAAGGAGGACCTTGCACCACTGCCTTGAGGGGAGCGACACTCCTCGGCGGGTACTGATCGGGTTCTTCTCCTCTCCGTCCACACAGCTTACCCAGGCTGCATGCACACCCTGGAAGTGCAGTGTGGCCTGCGAGGCGGCCACCGGGAAGACAATGTAGCAGCAAGCCCAAGGGCCCCGCAGGGCCTTCGTCTCCAATCCCAGCTCGTAATCGTCGGTCGGAAATCTGCCGGTCCAGACGATCGCGTTCATTCGCGCCGCGCTGTCGAGGAGGATCTGCCCCTTCTCCACCTTGGCCTGGCAGCCCTTGGCCGCGTAATGCCCCTCAGACACACGCCAGCCGTTCAACGTCTTCCCGTCGAACAACTCCTCCCACGGCCCCCAGCGCGCATCGTCGTCGGCTGCCGGGGCAGCCGCCTGCGCGCTCGGCGGTAGTTCGGGGGCCAGAACAACACGGAACCCGATCTCGTTGCGCCTCTGCTTGCCATTCTCCAGGGCGCGGTACGCCGAGCGAAGACCTTTTGGATAGCGGTCCCAAGAACCGCCGCGGAAGGCGCGGAGCTCGCTGGTGGCAGCGCCTCTGGGATCAGCCTGCGCGTCACCCCCATACTTGCCCAGGCAGTCCTCGCACCACTCCCAGACATTGCCAGCCATGTCGTAGATCCCCCAGGGGTTGGGTCTCTTGAGCCCCACCGGCTCTGTAGAACCGCCGCCGACTCGGCAATAGGCGCCCACTTCAGCCTTGTCGTTGCCGAAGTAGAACTCGGTGGCAGTCCCTGCCCGACACGCATACTCCCATTCCGCCTCGGTGGGGAGCCGAAACGACTTGCCCAAACCCTTGCTGAGGCCCTCCGTGAACCCGCTGGCTTCACCCCAGTCCACGTTTTCCACGGGGTTCTTCGGCTTGTCCTTGAATATGCTGGGATTGGCTCCGAAGATCGCCATCCATTGCTCCTGCGTTACTTCGTATTTGCCGATCCAGAAGGGACGGCTGATCCTGACTCGGTGCTGGGGGAACTCTACCTCGTAGTCTCTTGCCAAGGGGCCATAGGCCGCCGCGAGCTTCTCCGGGCTTGTCGTCGGCGGGCTGCCCATGAGGAATTCGCCGGCGGGGATGAGGACGAAGGTCATCTTGACGCCGCCGCCGAGATCAATGTCCTGCTCGACCCCGACGCCGAGGGCCTTGGCGGTCTCCTCCTGGCGGCGCTTGGCCTCCGCCGCGTCGAAGGGCCACTTCGTGTAGACGGTCCACTTGGGGGAAGGCGGTGTTGGGTGTTGGGTGGTGGGGGTTGGGGGGCCGGAAGGGGGGAGTGCGGAATGCGGAATGCGGAGTGCGGAGCG
>Ga0194112_10005482_pt1 | contig 17020 bp, 22 predicted proteins | sample TA2MahC400mmetaG_FD_146191 | JGI IMG/M metagenome (GOLD analysis project Ga0194112, IMG submission 146191) | Freshwater microbial communities from Lake Tanganyika, Tanzania - TA2015016 Mahale Deep Cast 400m | ecosystem: Environmental > Aquatic > Freshwater > Lake | place: Tanzania: Lake... | reverse complement strand
TTGCCTGCAGTTTAATCGTGGCTACCTTTATAGACATAAAGCACCGGATTATCCCCGATGAGATTTCCATCGGCGGCATTATCCTGGGGTTTTTATTCAGCGTGATTAGGGGTTTCCACCTGCGGCCTTTTTTCTACAACCCCAGGCCGATGCTTAATTCCTTTCTGGGCATTATTGTCGGCGGCGGCATTATTTATCTTACCGGCGCCTTATTTGATTTAGTGTATTTTAAACTGCTTAAGAAACCCCCCATACAGGGCGAAACCGAATCTATGGGCGGGGGCGACGTGAAATTATTGGCAATGATTGGCGCGTTCCTCGGATGGCAGAAGGCAATAATCGTTTTCTTAATCGCCCCGCTCTTCGGGGTGTTCGTCGGCGTAATAAATCTTATGGTGAAAAAAGACCACACCATAGCTTACGGCCCGTTTTTATCTTTGGCCGCTATTTTATCCATTTTCTGGGCGGACAGAATAATCAATTTGATTTTATTCGCCAGGTGAGTATTTGTTTTGGATAAGAAAGGTTGCGTTATTCAGTTAAGGTAACGAAGCCCGTATCGTAAAAAGGTTAGCGGGTTAACCGGCTTACTCGTTCACCGGCCAACATTTCAAACGCTATACCTAACCTCTTAACGAAACGGGCATCGTAACCGTAACCCAAAGACGATAGACGAGAGAGCGCAATAGAAATGTCAAGTTTGCAGGGGGCCGGAGTTTTATATTTCTAAAAGGGCAGGCCGGGCAATAGCCGACTTTTGGCAGTGCATATTGGCCTGGGTTATCCTTACCGGCGTTCCAAGAGCTTAGCTAAATATTTTCAGGAGCGTTCAGAGGATAAAGAAAGACTACTTACTTTAAGAAAACGCAGGGCGATTATGTAGTGTACTAATCGGGGGAAGTAGTAATATGAGAAATAACCAATCACCAAATTCCAATCACCAAATAATAACCAATACCCAATGACCAAATTCCGAATATATACAGTTTGGTTATTGTAAGATTGGTTATTGATGATTATTTGATTATTGGTGCTTGGTTATTGGTGATTAAACTTAATATAGAAGGAGCAAGGTGATGGTTTGGCTGTTCGCGGGATTATTTCTGTTTTTAGCAGTGGTGGTAATCGCCATGGCGTTGAAGATTTCCGGCCAGGTTAATGAGCGCCTGAACCAGATGAATCAGTCCCTGCAGGAGGCCAATAAGATTATCGGGCAGAATTTGGGCAATGCCACAAGCCTCTTCGGCAATGTGCAGGAGAAATTAGGCAGGCTGGAGGAGACTAACCGCCAGGTTTACGAAATCAGCAGGGATATTTCCGGGCTGCAGGAGCTTTTGCGCGCGCCCAAGTTCAGGGGGCAGATGGGCGAGACCTTTTTGGAAAATTTATTATCGCAGGTCTTGCCCAGGGATTATTACCAGGCGCAGTACCGCTTTAAATCCGCGGATACCGTGGATGCGGTAATCAGGCTGGGCGAGCGCCTTGTGCCCGTTGACGCTAAGTTCAGCCTGGAGAATTTCCAGAAAATGCTCAGCGCCCAGGATGAGCCGGAAAAAAATGCCTGCCGCCGCAAATTCATCCAGGATGTCAAAAACCGCATTGATGAGATTTCTTCCAAGTATATTCTTCCCGAGGAAAATACCTATGATTTTGCCCTGATGTATATACCGGCGGAGAATGTCTATTACGAGACGGTGATAAAAGAGGAGCTTCTTGGCTATTCCATGTCAAAGAAGGTTATCCCGGTCTCGCCCAATACTTTTTACGCGTATTTGCAGGTGATTTGCCTGGGTTTAAAGGGCCTAAAGATTGAAGAGAACGCCAAGGCGATATTAAAAAATTTAAATATGCTGACCGTGGAGATTAATAAATTCAAGGAGGATTTTGATACTCTGGGCGCGCACCTTGCCAACGCGCAGCATAAATACCAAGACAGCCAGAAGCGCCTGGACAGATTCTCGGACAGGTTGACCAATATCCACGAAACCAAAACCATAGAGAATAAATAAGAGAGTGTTTTTAAATATCCGCGTAATACCCAAAGCCAGCAGGAACCTGGTTAAACAAGAGCAAGGCTTTTTTAAGGTATATTTAACCCGGCCCGCCCAGGACGGCCTGGCTAATACGCAGTTAATAGGATTGTTAGCCGAGCACTTCAAGATAAAAAAATATCAGGTTAAGATTATTAAAGGTGAGAAATCCCGGGATAAACTGGTGGAAATTGATACATTCGGCGGCGCTTAAACCTCGCCATTTAGGGCGGGGACAGATTGCGCCGCCCTCAGTATCAATCCTGAGCAAGCGACAGCCTTTAAGCTGTGGTGTCGAAGGATTGATGCCGCAGAAAGAGGCTGAGCTGGTCTGTGCCGCGAGCGTGCGCGGCCAGGGGAATATGTCGCTTTTTTATGGCGATACCCGGGATTCCCTGAAGAACCGCGAGGCTTTTCTAAAAGAGTTAGGCATTGATTACCGGGATTTAGCCTGCGCCAGGCAGGTCCATCAAGCCAGCGCCAGGTATATCCAAGATAAAGATAAGGGCAGAGGCGCGTTATCTGAAAAGGACGCTTTTTGTGATACCGATGCCCTGGTGACGGATAAAAAGAATTTAGCCCTGGCAATCTTTACCGCTGACTGCCTCTCGGTATTTTTATATGACCCTAAGAGGCCTGCGGTAGGCCTGGCGCACGCGGGTTGGCGCGGCACCAAAGACAATATCGCGGCCAAGGCCATTAAATTAATGCAGCGCCAGTTTAATACTCCGGCGCAAGATTTACACGTGGCCTTTGGCCCGGCCATCAGAAGCTGTTGTTACCAGGTTAGCGGGGATTTTGCCGGTATTTTTCCGGACGGAATAATCAACAGGGACAATCATTATTATTTGGATTTAGCCGGGATAAATAGAAAACAGGTTTTGGCTGCCGGGGTAAAAGAGGAGAATTTATTTGATTCCCGGGATTGCACTTTTTGCCAGAATAGCAATTTCTTTTCTTATCGTAAGGAAGGCGCCGACTGCGGCAGGATGATGTCAGTAATCATGTTAAAGTAATCTCAAGACCCGGTCTTGGCAACCGCGTCAAGACCGGGTCTTATGAAGGGGGGAGAAAAAATGGCAAAAATACTGGTAATCTATTATTCCCGGACCGGCAACACCAAAAAAATGGCGGAATTAGTGGCCGAAGGCGCCAGGAAAGAGGGCGCGGAGGTAACGCTCAAGGATGTTTCAGGCGTAGATGTTGATGAGCTGCTTAATTACGACGGCCTGGTTATTGGCTCGCCTACTTATTACGGGACAATGGCCGCGGAAATTAAAAAGCTTCTGGATGATTCGGTGAAATTCCATGGCAAATTGGACGCTAAGGTGGGGGCGGCATTTGCCTCCAGCGCCAATGTCGGCGGAGGCAATGAAACTACTGTTCTGGATATCTTGAACGCCCTGCTCATTCATGGTATGATTATCCAGGGAGATCCCCGGGGCGACCATTATGGCGCGGTAGCAATAGGGGCGCCGGATGCGCGCTCCACTAAACAATGCGCCAGGCTGGGCCAGAGAGTGGCGAAATTGGCGAAAAAATTAGCGGGATAGAGGGCAGCGATGTATATCGTAGTTTTTATCACGACTTCCAGTAAAAAAGAGGCGCGCCGGATTGCCGCCAGGCTTGTAGAAAATAAACTGGCTGCCTGTGTCAACATCATAGATAAGGTAGAATCCGTATTTTATTGGCAGTCAAAAATAGATCAGGCCGCAGAGGCGTTATTGGTCGTCAAGACCAAAAAATCCCTCCTGAATAGCTTGATTAAGAAAGTAAAATCATGGCATAGTTATCAGGTGCCGGAGATAATCGCCTTGCCTATTATCGGCGGCAGCAAAGAATACCTGGATTGGATAGATGATTCTACAGGATAATTCGGTAAATTATCTGGGCGCTTTTTTAGGCGGCATCGCGGTAAGTTTCTCGCCTTGCGTGTATCCGCTTTTGCCGGTTACTATCGGCTACATCGGCATAGAATCCGGCTCCTCTAAGTTAAAAGGTTTTATTTTGAGTTTAGTCTATGCCAGCGGCATAGCGGTTACCTATTGCCTCTTGGGGATAATCGCCTCTTTTACCGGGACATTGTTCGGGATAGTCAGCGCGCATCCGGTTACCAATTTTGTCTTCGGCGCTATCGTTATTTTTTTCGGAATCTCTCTGCTTGGCGTATTTAACCTGTCCTTGCCGTCCCTAATTAAGCGGCCGGCATCCCAAAAGCAGAATCTCTTTACCGTATTTTTCCTGGGGTTAACTTCGGGGCTGATTATAGGGCCGTGCCTAACTCCTGTCTTGGGCGCGATTTTGGCGCACCTGGTGGTCAAAAGGGATATATGGTACGGCGCGACTTTATTGCTCAGCTTTAGTTACGGCATGGGATTGATTCTTATCCTCGCCGGGACTTTCAGCGCGGTATTCTTAAGCCTTCCTAAATCAGGCTGCTGGATGAGCTACGTAAATAAGGCCTGCGCGTTTATTCTTATCGCTACCGGAGCGTATTTTATCTTTGTGGGTATAACAAGATTGTAATGATGAAGAATTATTTTAGCTTAAGCATACTTATTTTATCGGCGGTAATTTTTTTTTCCGGCGCCTCTGTCTTTGCCCAGACAGGGCAGCAGGCAGCGGATTTTATATTATCCGATATAAATGGCCAGGCGGTTGCTTTAAGCAGTTATCAGGGTAAGCAAGCGGTATTTTTATTTTTTTGGACGACCTGGTGCCCCTATTGCCGCAAAGAGCTGAAGTTTTTAAGCGATAAGTACGCGCAACTGCTAAAGGAGGGTTTTGAGGTATTGACTATAGACGCCGGAGAACCGGCGTATAAAGTGGGTAATTTTATCGCCAGCCGTTCCATAAAGCTTAAAGTGCTTTTGGATAGAGATACGGCAGTATCCGGCACTTATGGGATTATCGGCATACCTACTTATTTCCTCGTAGATAGAAAAGGATACATTATTTTTAGAGGCAACAGCTTTCCGCGGGACTATAAAACCTTGCTTGGAGAATGAAAAAAGAGCTTTCTTTATTAATGGATTTATATGAATTAACCATGGCGCAGAGTTATTTTATCTACAAGAAAAATACCTTTGCCACCTTTGATTTATTTGTCAGGGGCCTGCCGCCAAACCGCGCCTATTTAGTCGCCTGCGGCCTGGAGGATATCCTGGATTATATCGGGAACTTGAAATTTACTCCCGAAGATTTGCGTTATTTAAGCAGGCAGGGCTTATTTTCGCGGGATTTCCTGCGTTATCTATCCGGTTTCAAATTTCATGGAGATATCTGGGCCATGGCAGAAGGAGAGATATTTTTTGCTAACGAGCCGGTTGTCCGCGTTACCGCCCCTGTCATTGAAGCCCAGCTTATGGAAAGTTTTTTGCTGAACACCATAAACTTGCAGACGATGATTGCCGCAAAGGCCAGCCGCGTTGTGCAGGCAGCAGGCAGCAGGCGCGTCTATGATTTTTCTTTAAGAAGGACGCACGGCCAGGACGCGGGGATAAAAGTGCCCCGCTCAGCTTATATCGCCGGATTTAGCGGCACCTCTTGCGTGTTAGCCGCTAAATTATATAAAATTCCGGCAGTGGGGACAATGGCGCATTCGTATGTAATGTCCTTTAAGCAGGAGATAGATAGTTTTCTGGCTTACGCCGAGACCTTTCCGGCAAAAACCATACTCCTGGTGGATACCTATGATACTAAGAGAGGCATCAAGAGCGCGATAAAAATAGGTTTATATCTTAAGGAAAAAGGATACCGCTTGCAGGGGATAAGATTAGACAGCGGCGACATCATTTTGTTGTCCAAATTAGCCAGGAAGATGCTGGATGAGGCGGGCCTAGGCTATGTAAAAATTTTTGCCAGCGGAAATTTAGATGAATTTAAGATTAAAAAACTTCTGGCGCGGGGCGCGCGGGTGGATAATTTCGGCGTGGGCACAAATATGGGTACCAGTATTGACGCGCCTTGTTTAGACGTTATCTATAAGATAACCGAGGTAACTGATGAAAACGGAAAATTCTTGCCGAAGATGAAATTAAGTAAAGCCAAGGTTACTTATCCGGGCAGGAAACAGGTATTCAGGGCGCAGGATAAAAGGGGCAGATTTGTAAAAGATATTTTGGGATTAGAGAAGGAAAAGATAAAGGGCAGGCCCCTGTTGATGAAAGTGGTGGACAAAGGAAAAGTGATTTATAAAACCCCCGCTTTAGAAAAAATCAGGGATTTTGCCAGGCTAAATCTTGGGCGTTTTACGCCGGCGCTTAAGGAAGTAATCCCCAGCTACAAATACCCGGTTATCGTCAGCCCGGGCCTAAAAAAACTCCGGCAGAGTTTGGCCGGCCAATTAGGGAAGAATTGACAAGATGGATGCCAGAGCCGATAAATTGATACATTCGGCGGCGTTCAAACCCCGCCCTAAGGGACGGGGAAAGAAGGCGCCGCGCTCAGTATCAATCCTGAGCAAACCGCGGCCTAAAGGCCGCGGTGTCGAAGGATTGATTAAAAATTGGCAGAAGAGAAATATCCTCGGATTATATTGCCGGAATAAAGAGGAGGCAATAGATAAGCTCTTGGAGATTATTCCACCCTCCGCCACTATCGGCATTTCCGGTTCAGTAACTTTAGACCAGCTCGGTATTGCCAGGCGCCTGGAGGCGCGCGGAAATTTTATCTTTAATCAGTATAAACCCGGCCTCAGCCCGCAGGAGAGCCTGGAACTAAGGAGGCAAGGGGCGCAGGCAGATTATTATTTAACCAGCAGTAACGGTATTTCAGAAAAGGGCGAGCTGGTATTTTTCAGCGGTTTTGGCCAGCGTATCTGCGGAATTGCCTCTGCCAAAAACGTAATTGTGGTCGCCGGGATGAATAAACTGACGCCGAATTTAGAAGCGGCATTAAAGCGCGCCAGGGAATACGCCACGCCCTTAAATTGCAAGCGCCTGAACTGGAATACACCCTGTTTTAAAGACGGCATCTGCCGCAAGGAGATTTGCCTTTTTCCCGAATACAGGAGGATGTGCTGCCAGATTCTGGTTATTGAGGCAGAGGTGGCGCCTGATAGATTAAAAGTGATTTTAGTAGGCGAGAGCATGGGGTTCTAATGGTGAGAATAGAGAAAGAGGATGAGTTACGCCGGTTGATGGCGCGGCTGGGTGTGCGCCAGGAGGATATCGTGGAGAAATTCATCCGCTCTCAGGGCCCCGGCGGCCAGAATGTGAATAAGGTGGCCACCTGCGTATATCTGCGTCATTTGCCCAGCGGTATTGAGGTTAAGTGCCAAAGGGAGCGTTCCCAGGCGCTGAACCGTTTTCTGGCCAGGAGGATGTTGTTAAAAAAAATTGAGTCCCAAATCCTGGGCAGGCTTTCTGAAGAAAGGAAGCGTATTGAAAAAATCCGCCGGCAGAAACGCAAAAGGTCGCGCCGCGCCAAACTGAAAATGCTGGAGGCAAAACGCCGGCAGGCAGAGAAAAAGTCTCTGCGCGCCAGGGTCAGAAACTATGGCGAATAAACCCCGTTACACCCATTCTAGAATGGAGCATTCTTAGAAAAGCGGGTCCCGTTACAAAGAAACTTTGTAACGGGACGGGGATTTCTGGGTGTAACGGGGTAAACCAGGCAGAGCCACTAGGAAAGGAACCTTTAATGTTTGATAAAATGAAGCAGTTGATGGAAGCGCAGAAAAAGATGCAAGAGATGAAACGCCAACTGGAGAATACTAATTTTGAGGTGGCCAGTCCCGACGGCCTGGTGAAGGTTATTATGAACGGCGCCCAGGAAGTTAAAGATATCGTTATCCAGTCTGACCTGCAAAAGACAGAGAAAACTAACCTTGAGCGCGCCGTCAAAGACGCGTATAATAGGGCTATCCAGCGTTCGCATGAGCTGGCCGCCCAGAAAATGAAAGATATCGCCGGATTGAATTTATCAGGATTAATTTAGATGGCAAAATTGAGAGGTTTAGCTACGGCAGTAGGCAGCCTGCCGCACCAGGACGCCGGGGCAGCGCTGGATTTGGTTTTTAAATATACCCCGCGGATTCCTTTTTGGCCGCAGCTGCCTAAGCGGGATAGCCGCGAAGGCATGGTCAGGCAGTTTAGCGAAGGATTAGTTTTAGAGCCGCAGGAAGAGGCGTTGGAAAAATTCTATGAACACGTAATCTCGCGGGATATTGCTTATTTTAAAATTACCCCTGACTACGCCCTGGGGCTGCATCAGTTTTACGCGCGGCTGGAAAAACAGGGCCTGGAAGATATAGAGTTTATCAAGTGCCAGATTACCGGGCCGTTTAGCTTTGCCGCCAGTATTAACGACGACAAAGGCGTGGCCTTATTGCATAATGCCGTATTGATGCAGGCGATTTTAAAGGGCCTGGCGCTAAAGGCGCTCTGGCAGATAAATTTCTTTAAAAAATTCGGCAAGAGAATTATTATGTTCCTGGATGAGCCGTACCTGAGCAGCTTTGGCTCCGCGTACACTCCGCTTAATCGCGAAACAGTCATAAACACGCTCTCTGGAATAACCGCGGAAATTAAAGCCGAGAATGTATTAGTGGGCGTGCACTGCTGCGGCAATACCGACTGGTCTATTTTTACCGACATAAAAACAATAGACATCATTAGCTTTGACGCCTTTAATTTTTTAGACCGCCTGGCCCTCTACGCGGATCATCTGGCGGCATTCTTCAGGCGCGGAGGGATTCTTTGCTGGGGCATTGTGCCCACGCAGGAATTTAGCGGCCAATTGCCGGATTTATTATTAGCAAAGCTCAGCGCGGGCATCGCTACTTTGGCTAAAAAGGGCGTGGACAAGGATTTATTATCAGCGAATATGTTGCTCAGCCCCAGTTGCGGCATGGGGACGCTGGATGCCGCGAAAGCGGAGAACATTTTAGCTACTCTTTCCCAAATTTCTGCAGCGATAAAAAACCAATAAAATACAAGTTGATTTAGCCGGAATTTATGCTACAATTATGAGCTCGTATGATTAATATAAATCAAGTAAGGACATATGCGCTAAAGACCAGGTTCAGCAAGGTCAAAAGCGGGGATTTTTCCCGGCCGCCGGAGGCCGCAAGGAGCTTTAAGGAGTTTTATCGCTCTTTGCCCAACATATTAAAGGCCAAAGAGATACGCGCTGTCGTCGCTGCCGTAGTTTCCGCCCGCAAAAAGAAAAAAGCGGTCATCTTTATGGCCGGCGCGCACGTGATTAAATGCGGGCTCGGCCCGGTAGTCATTGAGTTAATAAAAAAGAAAATTATTACCTGCGTGGTCTTAAACGGCGCGGGTATTATCCATGATTTTGAAATCGCCTTTCAGGGCAGGACTTCCGAGGATGTGGCGGAAAATTTAAAAAATGGCAGGTTCGGGATGGGCAGGGAAACGGCGGATTTTTTAAATTGCGCCGCTAAAGAAGGCGTAGGAGAGGGGCTGGGCCTTGGCTCCGCCGTCGCCGCCAAAATCGCCGCTTCCAAATTACGCTATAAAGAGTTAAGCATCATTTACCAGGCCTATAAAAATAAAATTCCGGTTTGCGTCTTTGTGGCGATAGGCACGGATATCATCCATCAGCACCCCTCTTTTGACGCCGCCTCGGCCGGCGAAGGCGCCTTGCGGGATTTTTATTTGCTCGTGGAGAATGTCGCCGGGCTCAATAACGGGGGAGTCGCCTTAAATTTCGGCTCGGCGGTGATATTGCCCGAAGTATTTTTAAAGGCGTTGAACTTAAGCCGTAATTTAGCTAATACCGTCAAAAATTTCACCACGGCAAATTTTGATATGCTTTATCACTACCGTCCGATGCAAAATGTGGTCAGCCGGCCGACGCAAGGGGCGGGCAAAGGTTATTATATCGTCGGCCACCATGAGATAATGCTCCCCTTGCTGGCGCAGGCGATTATAGAGGAGATAAGATGACGTTAACCCCTAAATATAACTCAAAACTCAAAACTCAAAACTCAAAAGTTCAAGGCAAAATTCAAAAGTTTTTTAAGTTTTTACTTTTTACTTGCACTTTTGACTTTTTACTTTTACCTTTTGACTTATAAAATGTTTAATTCTGTAAAGATATGCATAATTTAAGAAAAATAATCCAAAAGTTTCCTCGGGTTAATATATTAGTAGCCGGTGATTTAATTCTGGATGACTATATCTGGGGCAAGGTGGACAGGATTTCTCCGGAGGCGCCGGTGCCGGTGCTTTGGGCCGATAAGAGGACTTATGCGCCCGGCGGCGCGGCGAATGTCGCCAATAACATCTCCGCCTTTAAGGCGAAGGTCACCGTGCTGGGGGTAGTCGGCGGGGATAAAAACAAAGACATCCTCCTGTCGGAATTAAAAAAAAGAAGGATTTCTGCCGACGGCATCTTTGTGGAGCCTGCCAGGCATACCACTGTAAAGACCAGGATTGTTGCCGGGCACCAGCAGGTAGTCAGGGTGGACTGGGAGCATACGCATTCATTATCGCAGAAGCTAAACCAGCAAATTCTTAACTTCGCGCGAAAAAATATCCGCCGTTTTGACGCCGTGATTATTGAGGATTACGGCAAGGGCGTAATAAATGAGCACCTGTTAAAAGAATTAATCGGGTTGGCCCGTTCTCAGAAGAGGATTATTACCGTTGACCCCAAAGAGGAGCATTTTCAATATTATCACGGCGTAACCTCCATTACCCCTAACCGCCGCGAATTGGAAAATGCCATCAGAAACTTAAAGATTAAGGATACCGCGAACAGGTTCAGGCTAAATGCCGACAGGCTATTTACGGATAAAGACATAGATTTAGCCGCCGCGGAAATCATAAAGTATTTAGATTTGGATTCACTCCTGGTGACTTTGGGCGAGGACGGGATGCGGCTGTTTGAACGCGGCGGCCGCCTTACCCACATACCTACCGTGGCCCAGGAGGTATTTGATGTTTCCGGAGCCGGAGATACCGTGGTAGCCTGTTTTACTTTGGCTCTGGCCAGCGGCGCCACGAAATTGCAGGCCGCGCATATCGCCAATTTTGCCGCCGGTATTGTCGTCGGTAAATTAGGCACCGCGGTCACCAATAAAGAAGAATTATTAAGGAGAATGGATTAGATGGATGTTATCGGCATAATCCCCGCCAGGTATTCTTCCACGCGCTTTGAAGGAAAGGTTCTGGCGGATATGCTTGGTAAGCCCGTGCTCCAGCACGTCTGGGAGCGCGCGAAACAGGCGCTGCTTTTGGATGATTTGATTATTGCCTGCGATGATGAGCGCATCGCCGCCGCAGCCAGGGGTTTCGGCGCCAAGGTGGCCCTGACTGCCAAAGGCCATTTATCAGGCACGGACAGGATTTGCGAAGTAGTCAATCCCTTAGAGGTAAAGATAGTCGTCAATATCCAGGGCGATGAGCCGTTAATCCATCCTACGATGATAGATAAGGTTGCCCAGACTCTATTGGATGACAGCGCAATTTCCATGGCCACGATAATGAAGGCCGTGGACGAACCCGAAATAATTGCCGATACCAACGTGGTCAAGGTGGTTATTGACAAGAATAATTTCGCGCTTTATTTTTCGCGGGCGGGGATCCCTTTCCACGCCAGTAATTCGCAGATTAGCGTGCCGGTTTATTTCAAGCATATAGGCGTATACGGCTATACCAAGGATTTTCTCTTTATCTATAAGAATCTGCCGGTTTCCTATTTGGAGAGGACCGAATGCCTGGAGCAGCTGCGCGTTTTGGAAGAGGGCTATAAGATAAAGGTTATTGAAACAAAGTACGACACTATCGGCGTGGACACGCCCGAAGACCTGGCCAGGGCGATAGAATATTTAAAGAAGGAAAGCTTATAATGCCCCAAGTTAATTTAGGTAAGATAAGGATAGGCGCGGGTAACCCTTTGGTTTTAATCGCCGGGCCTTGCGTGATTGAGTCGGAGAGCCATTGCCTGGAGACCGCCGGGATGATTAAGGAGATTGCCGCAAAGTTAAATGTGCCGTTTATCTTTAAATCCAGTTTTGATAAGGCCAACCGCCTTTCCATAGATTCTTTTCGCGGCCCGGGCTTAAAAAAGGGCCTGGAGATACTGAATAAAGTCAAACAAAAATTAAAAGTGCCGCTCCTTAGCGATATACATTGCCAGAAGGAAATTGCCGAGGCAGCCTCGGTCCTGGATATTATTCAGATACCCGCGTTTTTGTGCCGCCAGACGGATATTGTGGTGGCGGCCGCCAGGACCGGCAAAGTGGTCAATATTAAAAAGGGCCAGTTTTTGGCGCCCTGGGATATCCTGCCGGTGATTAAAAAAATTGAATCCACGGACAACAGGAAAATTTTGCTTACCGAGCGCGGGGTTTGTTTTGGCTATAATAATTTGGTGACGGATTTACGCAGCCTGGGGATTATGCGCGAGTTTGGCTATCCGGTAATTTTTGACGCTACCCATAGCGTGCAGCTTCCCGGCGGAAAAGGCGGCTCTTCCGGCGGCCAGCGGGAGTTTGTCTCCGGCCTGGCGCGCGCGGCCGCGGCCTTTGGCTGCGACGGGTTATTTTTGGAAGTGCACCTCTCGCCGGACCGGGCGCTGTGCGACGGCTCGAATATGATTAACTTAAAGGAATTAGAGAAATTATTAAGACAGGTTAAAAAAATAGAAGGGGCTTTATAGCTTAAAGGGCAGGAGATGAAGATTAATCCGATCAGGCGCGCCAGAGAAGTTTTGGATATAGAGGCTGAGGCAGTTAAAAATCTAAAATCTAACATTGGTAAGGAATTTATCCGGGCGCTGGATTTGATTTTAAAGACTAAAGCCAGAGTGGTGGTGAGCGGCATGGGTAAGACTGGTATTGTTGCCCAGAAATTTTCCGCGACGCTGGCCTCAACCGGCACCCCCAGTTTATTTTTACATTCCGCGGAAGCGGCGCACGGAGATTTAGGCAAGGTTACCCGGGAAGATATCGTTATCATTCTATCTAACAGCGGCCAGGGCGAACAGATGAAGCAGCTTTTGCCCCTGTTGAAAAAAATCGGCTGTAAAATTATCGCGCTTACCGGGAATAAAAATTCAATTCTGGCTAAATATAGCGATGTAGTCTTGGACGTCTCGGTAAAAAAAGAGGCCTGCCCCTTGGGTTTGGCGCCTACAGCTTCCACTACCGCGGCCCTGGCAATGTCGGACGCCCTGGCAGTGTGCCTCCTGGAGCTGAAAGGTTTTAAGGAAGAAGATTTTGCTTTTTTCCATCCCGGCGGCTTATTAGGAAAAAAACTGCTCTTACGGGTAGAAGATATTATGCGCCGGGGCAAGGCTAATCCTGTAGTCGGGGAGGATAAAAAAATCTCGGAGGTCTTATTTAAGATTACCCAGGGCCGCGCCGGGAGCGCCACGGTAGTAGACAAAAAAGGCAGGCTCTCCGGCATCTTTACCGACGGCGACCTGCGCCGCCACCTGGAAGTGGACCCTAATTTATCCCGGCGCCGGGTAAAAGAGGTAATGACGAAAAATCCTTCTACCGTAGGCCCCCAGATGCTGGCCGCGGAAGCCCTGCGTATCTTAAAGGATAAAAAGATTGACGAAGTCCCGGTAGTGGATAAAAACAGGCATCCGGTGGGCTTACTGGATGTGCAGGACTTATTAAAGGCAGGATTAGTATAAATGACAAATGGTTAAATTCCAAATTCCAAGCACCAAATTACAAACAAATTACAATGACCAAAATTCCAATGACCGAAACCGTTTTAGTCATTTGGTAATTGGGATTTGTTTGTGATTTGTAATTTGTGATTTGGAATTTCCCCATTATTAAGTTAATTCTGCTTTTTCATTTGACAGTGGTATTTCTTCAGATGGATATCAAACAGGAATTAGTAGAAAAGGCTAAAAAGATTAAGCTGTTACTATTGGATGTGGACGGCGTTTTGACCGACGGCCGGATAATTTACGATTCGTACGGCCGGGATACAAAGTTTTTTTACGTCCAGGACGGTTTAGGGGTTTACCTATTGGGCAAGGCGGGTATCCCGACTATCCTGGTGACTGCCAAGGGTTCGCGCGCCATCAAGCCGCGCGCCCGGGATATGCGCGTGGAGGCGGTTTTTGAAAACATCTCTCCCAAGACCGCGGTACTGGATAAGATATTAAAAAAATATCAGGTTAATCTGGACCAGATTTGTTTTGTGGGAGACGATTTAGTGGACCTTTGCCTGATGAAAAGAGTAGGTTTTCCAATGGCGGTAGCCAATGCCTGTCCGGAGATTAAACATAAAGCCGCCTATGTTACTTCCAAAGAGGGCGGCCGGGGCGCGGTCAGGGAAATTGCCGAGTTAATCCTCAAGGCCCAGGATAAATGGCAGGGCCTCGTGGGGCTCTATGATGTTTAAAAGGTGCCTATTAATTTTAGCCTTGGCCCTGGGCTTAATTTGTAACAGTTTTGCCGAAAATAAACCTGCGAAAGAGTCAGACCAGCAAATTAGCGATTTTTCCCTGGCAGGCTACGGCGACAAGGGCAAGAAAAGCTGGGATATCTCCGGCAAGAGCGCGGATATCTTTGATAATCTGATAAAGCTCAAAGACGTCACCGGCAATATGTACGGCGAAAAAGAAAACATTAACCTCGTCGCGGATAAGGGCGATTTTGACAAGGCCGAAGGTAAGGTCCACCTGGAGGAAAACGTGGTCATTACCACGACCGGCGGCGCGAAAATGACTACCGATTCCCTGGATTGGGACCGGAAAAAAAAGTTAGTGACTACCGAAGATATCGTCAAAATCAGCCGGGACAATATGATTACCGTAGCCAAGGGCGCGACCGGAGAGCCGAATTTAAATAAGATCACTCTTGAAAAAGATGTCCAGGTGGATATCTTGCCCGCGGCCGAAAAAAATCCGCAGGATAAAGGAAAAGACAAGATTATTATTACCTGCGACGGGCCGTTAGAAATAGATTACGCCAAAAATATCGCCACCTTTAAAAATAATGTTAAGGTAAATACCCAGGACAATCTTATCTATAGCGACATTATGGATGTCTATTTTGTGAAGTCAGGCGCGAATGATAACCAGGAGCCGTCCCCGGCTCCGGCGGCGATGGGCGCGATGGGCGCGAACATTCAGAAGATTGTGGCGCGCGGCAATGTGAAAATTGTGCGGGGCGAAAATGTGTCCTACAGCGAAGAGGCGGTTTATACGGCGCTGGATAAAAGAATAGTATTGACCGGAAAGCCAAAATTGATTATTTATTCCACGGAGGGTATCAGTGCATCTTTTGGAAACTAAAGAATTATCTAAATCCTACGACGGCAGGGAAGTGGTCAAGGGCGTGGATATCGTGGTAAAGCGCGGCGAAATCGTGGGCCTCCTGGGCCCTAACGGCGCCGGAAAGACCACCACGTTTTATATGATTGTGGGGATTATCCCCCCAAATCGCGGTAAAATCGTATTTGATAATTATGATATTACCACCCTGCCCATACACCAGCGCAGCCGTTACGGGATCGGGTACCTCGCCCAGGAGGCTTCCGTATTCAGAAAGCTGACGGTAGAGGAAAATATCCTGGCTATTCTGGAGACATTGCCGATAGGCAAAAAGGAGAGGAAGCACCGGCTGGAAAATTTGCTGCAAGAACTGAATATCGCGCATTTAGCCAAACATAAGGCCTATACCCTTTCCGGCGGAGAGAGGAGGCGCCTGGAGATTACCCGGGCGTTAGTGACTAATCCTTCATTCATACTTTTGGATGAGCCTTTTTCCGGCATAGACCCGATAGTGGTTAATGAGGCGCAGGAGATTATCAAGGAATTAAAGCAGAGGGGCTTAGGGATCTTACTTACCGACCATAATGTAAGAGAGACTCTCTCTATCACTGACCGGGCTTATTTGATTGCCGAGGGCAAGATCCTTATTTCCGGCACAGCCAATGAGTTAATTAACAACCCCCAGGCCAGGGAAGTATATCTGGGCGAAAAATTCAGTATGTGAGTGAGGACATAACTTGCGGAGCGTAAGCGAACGCAAGTTATCTGTCCGAACTCATCCCGCCGAGTATGGCGAAATTGTCAGAGAGAATTTCGCCATATCTTACGAGGCGGGATAGGACTGATAATATTCAAACGGAGTTAGACAATGAAAACCGACATCAAGAAAATAGACGCGACAAAAAGAGAAATCAGCATTGAGGTAACCGGCGATGCGGTAAAGAATAAATTTGAGGATGTCTTTAAGAAAATCAGCCAGGAGGCCAAGGTCCCGGGTTTTCGCCCCGGCCATGCGCCGCGGGACATTTTAGAAAAGCATTATTCCTCTTACGCGCACGAGCAGGTGCTTAAAGAATTAGTCCCTGAAACTTACCAGAAGGCGGTTGAGCAGGAAGGCCTGGAAGTAATAGAATTGCCGGATATCTCCGAGGTTAAGCTGGACAGGAACTCCCTGTCATTTAAGGCTCAGGTGGAAATCGCCCCGGAGATCGCGGTAAAAAATTATCGCGGCATCAAGATTAATTATCAAAAAGTGAGCGTTTCCTCCGAGGAAGTTAAGCGCAGCCTGGATTCCCTGAAAGAATCCAGGAAGCTGGAGGTTATTGACGATAATTTTGCCAAAGGCCTGGGGTATCCCAGCCTGGCTGAATTGGAGAAGGCGCTGGAGCGGCAAATTTTTCTGCAAAAAGAAAATCAAGGCCGCCAGAAGATAGAAGATGAGATTATCAGGAGCCTAACCAAGGACATGGATTTTAAGATACCGCAGGTTTTGGTGGACAGGCAGCTGCAGGATTTGGTCAGGCAGGCAAAAGTGGATTTAGCGTTAAGAGGGATGCCGGCGGGAAAGATTAACGAGGAGGAGAAGAAGATGTCTTCCGATTTAGAGCCGCAGGCAAGAAATCAGGTGCGGGTTTATTTAGTTTTATCTGCCATTGCCAAAAAGGAAAACATCCCCCTGGACGACCATATGCCGGCCCATGTGATGGAATTTTTATTGAAAGAAGCTGATTGGCAGCAGAGAGTTTAATATGTTAAATTACAAATTACAAATCCCA
>Ga0194112_10005477_pt1 | contig 17030 bp, 15 predicted proteins | sample TA2MahC400mmetaG_FD_146191 | JGI IMG/M metagenome (GOLD analysis project Ga0194112, IMG submission 146191) | Freshwater microbial communities from Lake Tanganyika, Tanzania - TA2015016 Mahale Deep Cast 400m | ecosystem: Environmental > Aquatic > Freshwater > Lake | place: Tanzania: Lake... | reverse complement strand
CCCGTGCATCTGCAGGTCCCCGCACAGGGCGCGGACCTTCTTGAGGGCGCGGCTTTGCTCATCTGCGCGCTGCGTCCCGCCATGGTTGCGCAGGCCGAGCCGCGCCTCGAGCGGCTGGTGCCCCAGGATCCTGACCGCGCGGCACTGCTGCACGACCTTCTGACCCAAGGCGACAGCGCTGCTGGTCGCCGCGGGCTTGAAACCCTTCGGCGCGACGCCCATCTGGGCCTCACCCCAACCGTGATCGAGCAGCAGGAGGACGAGGCCGCCGCCGCAATTCTCGGAAACCTTCTGGATCGCCTCGAAGCGGCCCGGGCCGCCAGCCATGAACTGGCACGTGCCGAAACCGAGATTCAGGGCGAGGCCGACGAGGGCCTGACCTGGCGCATCAGCCAGATCGCCCGCGCCCGCCACCGCGCAGAGCGGCCCGAGATGGAGACGACAAGCGATCTCAACGAAGATCGCGATGCGCTCTCGGCCCAACTGTCGGACTGGCTGTCCGGGCAGATCTGGCGAAGGCCGCCCCGGCGGTGATGCCGAATCATACATCTGCAAGATTGCGAATCACCTGTGCGCTCGGACTTTGATTCGGTCAGGAGACGCGCTAGAAACGAAACGACTTTGCGACGATTCGCGCCGCTGTGCGATTCGGGCGCTCATGACCGCGCCGAGAAGGAGCCCTGGATGGCCGCCAAAGACGACGACCACGACAAGACCGACAAGGACGACAACGCGCATACCTTGGACATGAGCCAGGCTGCGGTCAAGAAGATGATCGCCGAGGCGCGCGAGCGTGGTTACATCACCTATGATCAGCTGAACTCGGTCCTGCCGCCTGAACAGGTCAGCAGCGAGCAGATCGAGGACGTGATGTCGATGCTGTCCGAGATGGGCATCAACGTCATCGAGGATGAGGACGGTGCGGAGGAGTCCGAGGGCGGGGCGATCGTGACCACCGGCTCGGGCTCGCGTGAGCTTGCGGTTGCTGCGACCGAAACCGAGAAGCTGGATCGCACCGACGATCCGGTCCGTATGTACCTGCGCGAGATGGGCTCAGTCGAGCTCTTGTCCCGCGAGGGCGAGATCGCCATCGCCAAGCGCATCGAAGCCGGCCGCAACACGATGATCGCGGGCCTTTGCGAAAGCCCCCTGACCTTCAAGGCAATCACCCTCTGGCGCGAAGAGCTGCTGGACGAGGAAATCCTGCTGCGCGACGTCATCGACCTGGAGACCACCTTTGGCCAGTCGATGGATGGCGAAGAGGGCGACGAGGAAGAGCTGACCGTCGAGGGCGAGGCAGGCGACGCCGCACCCAAGCGCGAGGAATACGACGCTGACGGCAACCCGCTTCGGACCGAGGATGACGAGGACGAGGACGAGGGTGCCAACCTCTCCCTGGCCGCGATGGAGGCCAGCCTCAAGCCCAAGGTTCTGGAAACGCTGGAAGCCATTGCCAACTATTACGAGCAGCTGGCCGACATGCAGGACCAGCGCATGTCCGCGACCCTGAACGAGGACAACACCTTCTCCGCAAGCGCGGAAACCGACTACCAGACATTGCGGTCTGAAATCGTGGTTCTGGTCAATTCGCTGCACCTGAACAACGGCCGAATCGAGGCGCTTGTTGACCAGCTTTACGGCATCAACCGCCGCATCGTCACCATCGACAGCGGCATGGTCAAGCTGGCCGATGCGGCGCGCATCAATCGTCGCGAATTCATCGACGCTTATCGCGGTTCGGAACTGGACCCGACCTGGGTGGACCGGATGTCCGCACAGGCCGGTCGCGGCTGGCAGGCGTTGTTCGACCGGTCGCGCGATCAGGTGGAAAAGCTGCGCGTCGACATGGCCGAGGTCGGCCAGTATGTCGGCGTGGACATCGAGGAGTTCCGCCGCATCGTCAGCCAGGTCCAGCGTGGCGAAAAGGAAGCCCGCCAGGCCAAGAAGGAAATGGTCGAGGCGAACCTGCGCCTGGTGATCTCGATCGCCAAGAAGTACACGAACCGCGGTCTGCAGTTCCTGGACCTGATCCAGGAAGGCAACATCGGCCTGATGAAGGCCGTGGACAAGTTCGAATACCGGCGCGGCTACAAGTTCTCGACCTATGCGACCTGGTGGATTCGTCAGGCGATCACGCGGTCGATCGCGGATCAGGCCCGGACCATCCGCATTCCGGTCCACATGATCGAGACGATCAACAAGCTGGTCCGCACCGGCCGCCAGATGCTGCACGAGATCGGCCGCGAGCCGACGCCCGAGGAACTGGCCGAGAAGCTGCAGATGCCGCTGGAAAAGGTCCGCAAGGTGATGAAGATCGCCAAGGAGCCGATCAGCCTCGAGACCCCGATCGGGGACGAGGAGGACAGCCAGCTTGGCGACTTCATCGAGGACAAGAATGCCGTCCTGCCGCTGGACAGCGCGATCCAGGAAAACCTCAAGGAAACCACGACCCGTGTCCTCGCCAGCCTGACCCCGCGCGAGGAGCGGGTTCTGCGGATGCGTTTCGGCATCGGCATGAACACCGACCACACGCTGGAGGAGGTCGGCCAGCAGTTCAGCGTCACGCGCGAGCGTATCCGCCAGATCGAGGCCAAGGCGCTGCGCAAGCTCAAGCACCCGTCGCGGAGCAGAAAGCTGCGGTCATTTCTTGATCAATGATCTGCGGGTCGACGGGCTGGGATTTTTTCTATATCGCAGCACCGCTCGGCCGGATCTGACCTCGGACGACATGAAGGACATCCTGCAGGTTGCCCGGCGCCGCAACCAAGCGCTTGGCCTGACAGGATGCCTTCATCACGAAGAGGGCCTGTTCTTCCAGTGGCTGGAAGGGCCCCAGGCTGCCTTGATGCATGTCCGCGACCTGATCTTGCAGGACAGCCGCCATCGTGATGTGGTCATGCTGGACCAGGGCGGCCTGGATCACCGTCGCTTCCAAGACTGGCAGATGCGTTTTTCCGACCGTGACCGGGCCTCGCTGATGGACTGGTTCGCCCGTTCGACCAGCCCTACCGTCCATCGCGGCGAATATGCGGGCGGCGTGGTGGCCTTCATGATGTCGATGAATGTCTGAGCGAGCGTCTTGAACCTGCGGCACAAACAGTGAACACTTGCTGCCGGGTTGAACGGGAACGGCGGGGTGAAGAACATGGATGTGGCGGATCTTACAGGACACCTGACAAGCGTGCTGCTGGCGGTCGCGGCCCTGGTCGCGGTACTCTGGGCGTTGCGCTGTCGGGCAGCCCTGGTGGCTGCCCGCGCCGAAGGGCAGGGCACGCTTGACCGGCTGTCGCAAGAGCGGTCCGACGCGCAGCAGCGCCTGCACGAACGTGAACTGGCTCTGGGCCAGAGCCAGGCACGGCTGGATGTCCTGACAACGCGCCTGTCCGAACTGTCGGAAGAACGTGACGGCCTGACCGATGTGCTGCACCAGGCTCGCCAGCAGGCGGCTGCCTTGGAAACGCAGCTGGTCGAGGCCCGGCTGCGCGCAGAAAAGGATGCCGAGGCCAGTGCCCGCGAGATCGTGACCCTGCGCGAGATGCGGGAGGAGATGACGGGCCAGTTCAAGCTGCTCTCGGCCGAAACGCTGCGGGTCCAGCAGGCGGACCTGCAGAAGTCGCAGCAGGATCACCTGAACGCCCTTTTGTCGCCGTTCCGCGATCAGGTTGGCCGCTTCCAGACCGAGTTGCAGGCCCGCAACAAGATCCTGGACGAAGAATCAGCCCGACTGCGTGAACAGATCCTGTCGCTGCACAACCGGTCCGAGCAGATATCGCGAGAGGCCGTGAACCTGACCCGCGCCCTCAAAGGCGACAAGCAGCGCCAGGGCGCTTGGGGAGAGATGGTGCTTGAACGCATCCTGGAGGATTCGGGCCTGCTGTCCGGCACCCATTACGACCTGCAAAGCAGCTGGCGGGACGAGGACGGCAAGCTGTGGCGCCCGGACGTGGTGGTCAAGATGCCGCGCGGCAAGATCATGGTCATCGACAGCAAGGTTTCTTTGAACGACTATGAGGCGGCGGTGACGTCGGAGGATCCGGCCGAGGCCCAGGCTGCGCTGCGCCGCCATGTGGCCGCGATTCGCACGCATATCGGTACGCTTTCGGGCAAAGGGTATCACCGAATGGATGACGCGTCGGTGGATTACGTCCTGATGTTCATTCCAATCGAGGGCGCGTTCTCCGAGGCGCTGCGGGCGGACCCGTCGCTGGCGGCCTTTGCAATGGAACGTCGGGTCGGACTGACGACTCCCACCACGCTGATGCTGACGCTGCGGACGGTCGAGCATATCTGGGCGGTCGAGCGGCGCGAAAGCAACGCGATGGAGATCGCGCGGCGGGCAGGGCAGCTTTATGACAAGGTCGCTGGTTTCGTGGACGCCATGGAGGGCGTCGGCAAGGCGCTGGACCAGGCGAACCGTGCCCACGGGCAGGCGATGGACCGCCTGACGCGCGGCTCGGGCAACGTGATCCGACAGGTCGAAATGCTGCGCACGTTGGGTGCCCGCGCCAGCAAGCAGATCGAGCTTGACCACGATCGGGGTGATGATGACGTTGGCGCCTTGCAGGGCCCTGAGGCTGCGGAATGATCCATCAACTGACGATCCGCACCCACGGCCCGGCCTGTTACGAGATCACCGCCGACCTGGCGCAATGGCTTGATCGAATCTCTGCCACGGACGGGCTGCTGACGCTGTTGATCCGGCACAGCTCGGCATCCCTGCTGATCCAGGAAAACGCGGATCCCGACGTTCAGATCGACCTTCTGAACTGGCTGAACCGCATTGCACCGCCTGCCGATGATCCGGCGATGCACTGGATCACCCATCGGGAGGAAGGGCCGGACGACATGCCCGCGCATCTTAAGGCAGCGGTCCTCCCCATCAGCCTTCAGATCCCTGTCAGCACGGGCCGCATGATGCTGGGGCGCTGGCAGGGGGTGTATGTGGTGGAACATCGCCTGGATCCGCATCAGCGTCACGTCGTGGCAATGTTCCATCCGCTTCAGGTTTGAGGCATCAGGTAAATTTCGCGGATCGCGGCCCGTTCCGGTGCATTGATCATGTGCAGGACAGCCTTCGCCACGTCCTCGGGCTGTAGCTTGTCTGGCGCACCTTCGTCAAAGAACGGGGTGTCCACCATTCCGGGTGCCACAACCGAACACCGTCCGCCCCACTCGCGCATCTCTTCGGCCAGATTTCCGGCATAGCCGTGGACAAACCATTTGGTGGCGCCATAGATCGATCCCGAAATATGGCGCCGTCCAGCGGCCGAACCAGTCAGGACAAGGGTGCCGCGGGTCTTGCGCAATTCCGGCAGAACGGCGCGCGCCGTCAGGATCACGCCCAGCACGTTCAGGTCAATCATGCCACGGATATCATCCAGATCACCGGCCTCGGTACCCGGTGTGGAAAGGCCGCGACCGGCATTGGCAAAGGCGGCATCGATGCTGCCGAACTGCCCGGCGGCCTGGGCCACCGCCTGTTGCAGATCCTCGATATGGGTCGCGTCGCCGCTGGTGACGAGCGCCCGTTCACCCAGTTCGGACGCCAAGTCTCGCAGCTTGTCCGCGGAGCGTGCGAACAGCGCGACGTTCCAGCCGCTGTCGACGGCCACGCGCGCGGTGGCGGCTCCGATGCCCGAGGAGGCACCGGTGATGAACAGGGTCTTGGCCATGATGGCTCCAATCGTCTGAAAGTTGTTCGGAGTATGGGCCGCCAACGCGGCATTCGCGTCACAGGTTCCTGAGGGCGCATCTTGTGGGCTGTGGATAACGCTACCCAAGCCCTGCCGAGGTGCCTATAGTATATGCGGATCGTTCGGCCGAAGGGACAACGGAATGCGCTGCCCGTTTTGCGGAAATGTCGACACGCAGGTCAAGGACTCGCGTCCGGCCGAGGACAATGTGGCGATCCGCCGTCGCCGGTTCTGTCCCTCGTGCGGCGGGCGTTTCACCACCTACGAACGCGTGCAACTGCGCGACCTGGTGGTGGTCAAGTCGAGTGGCAAGCGCGAGGATTTTGACCGGGACAAGATGGCCCGGTCCATTCGCATCGCGATGCAAAAGCGCCCTGTCGAGCCAGAGCGCATCGAGCAGATGATCAGCGGCATCGTCCGTCGCCTGGAAAGCACGGGCGAGACCGATATCCCTTCCAAGACCATAGGCGAAATCGTGATGGAAGCATTGTCGCGCATCGACAATGTCGGGTATGTACGTTTTGCCAGCGTCTACAAGAACTTTCAGGACGCCGACGACTTCGACAAGTTTGTTTCGGAACTGCGCCCCGGCGCCGCCAGCGATTGAGCCTCGATCTGACACATGATGCCTGCCACATGGCTCATGCCCTGCGCCTTGCGCGGCGGGGCTTGGGAAATGTATGGCCTAACCCTGCCGTGGGTTGTGTTCTTGTCCACGAAGGTCGCGTCGTCGGTCGCGGCTGGACACAGCCTGGTGGCCGTCCCCATGCCGAACGAATGGCGCTGGACGCTGCGGGACCGCGGGCGCGGGGCGCGACGGCCTATGTCACGCTGGAGCCCTGCGCCCATCACGGCCGCACGCCGCCTTGCGCGGCCGGGCTGGTCGAAGCGGGCGTGGTCCGAGTGGTGACGGCATTGACCGATCCCGACCCTCGGGTGGCAGGACGTGGCCATGCCATGCTGCGTCAGGCCGGCGTGGCACTTCGTGAAGGCGTGATGACAGCCGAGGCCGCCGAACTGCAGGCGGGCTTCCTGTCGCGGATCACCCGCGGGCGCCCCTTTGTGACGCTGAAGCTGGCCAGCAGCCTTGACGGACGGATCGCGATGGCCAGCGGGGAAAGTCGCTGGATCACGGGGCCTGCGGCGCGTGCCCATGTCCATGCCCTGCGCGCCCAGCATGACGCTGTCATGGTTGGCGGCGGCACGGCAAGGGCCGACCTGCCGCAGCTGAACGTGCGCGGCATCCAGACGCCCCAGCAGCCCGTTCGGATCGTCGTCTCGGCGCAGACGCTGCCGGTGCTGGCGCCTCAGGACGCGGATCACGGTCCGCTGTGGCGCGTCGATGGGCCGCCCGAGCAGATGATGCGCGATCTGGCTGGACGTGGCCTGACCCGTATCTTCTGTGAAGGGGGCGGCCGACTGGCGGCCAGCCTGCTGGGCGCGGGGCTGGTTGACCAGGTGATCGGATATACAGCTGGTCTGGCCTTGGGCGCAGAAGCGCGCCCCTTTTTGGGGACAACCGGCTGGACCAGCCTGTCGCAACCCCCCCGGTTCCAGCTGGTCGAGGCGCGGCCCATCGGTCCGGACCTGTTCCACCGCTGGCGCGCAGCCTAACGCCGCCACAGCCAGGCATGGCCAGCCAGCGCCCCCTGTGCCTTGGCCAAGAGCCGCAGCACCGGGGCGCCCTGCCCGGTTCCGGCAATCAGCCGCTCCAGCGCCACCTCCGCAGGGCAGGGCAGGCCGCTGACCGGATCGCGATAGCGGGGATAAGCAATCAGGCAGGCATGGACGAGGGCCGCCAGGTCAGGGCGTGCCCTGCGCCTTTCAGGAACCGGTCCCAGATCACGGGTCAGGCCCCATCCGGCATAGAAAGGTGACCCCAAGGTCGTGACAGGCAGCCCGCGAAGCAGCGCCTCAAAACCCAGGGTCGAGGTAATTGTCCATACCTCGTCAACGGCCTCGATCAGCGATACCGGATCCGCATTCGCGGCAACTTCATCGGCCAGGTCGATCAAGTCCTGCGGCGTGATCAGGCCGGGGCGAAGGCCTGCCTCGACATCCGGATGAGGCTTGTAGACGATCCAGGCGTCAGGACATTCCGCGCGCACCCTGGCCAGCAATTCGTGGTTGGTGCGTTCTTTTCCAGCGCCCTTGGAGATCGAGGCGTCATCTTCGACCTGACCGGGAACCAGGATTCGTCGGATTCCAGAGGCGGGTGCATCGTCCGGGCGCTGCATGACGGCTGTCAGGCTCAGGTTGTACTTGGTCAGCCGCGATTGAACCAGTGCGGCAATCAGGCGTCGCGCCCGGGTCCGTCCGCCCGGCGGCGGACCGCGTAAGATGAGTGCCTCGAGCCGAGACGGCGTGGACGGATCGAAATAAATTCCCATGTCGTCGGCAACGACCGACAGGGGCGGCGTGAGGGAGGCGCCCAAGCCCCGCGAGCGCAGGAAACCATCCTCGACACGGACTGCCTGCGGAACGGCTTTGGCGGCATTGGCCCAAGCCAAGGTGACGTGGGGCGAGGGCAGGGCGGTGAACCGCACCGGTGCGACATCGCCGAATTCTCGCGACAGAAATCTGCGCTTCCACAGCCGCATTCCATAGGCAAGATGCCCATGGCGATCCTGACGGAACGCGCGCACCTCAGCCTCGATCTGGTCAAGAGCTCCTTCGAAATCAGTCAAGCGGTCACGGCACGGGTCGTACCAGACTGGCGCCCGCAGATGGCTTGCGGCAAACAGCGCTTCTCGGGTGGCGGTGCCACGGCGGCCTTCCGGCAGTGGCGTCTCATCCTGACTGAGGCCCCAGCCTGCAAAAAATGGACGGCCGAACAGACGGGGTCGATGGCCGGCCAGGATGGCCTCATATGCCAGTTGCGAACTGACGGCATAGACGGCATCCGCGCCCTCGACCAGGCGCCATGGGGAGACGGGGCTGTCGCAAAGCTCCTCCCCCGGGAAAAGGTCGTTTCGTGTGAGGTGCCCGGGCCGCAGCCCCGCCGCCGTTTCAGGATGGCTGCGAACCACGATGCGGCAGCCAGGATGCTCGTCCCGTGCGGCCTGCAGCATGTGCAGGAACAGCGGCCTGCCTTCGCCTTGCAGCGAGGCATCCCCCTGAGTTTGATCGACCACGAGGACATAGCCTGGTGCCGGCGCGGCCATGTCCGGATCGTGATGGTTGTACTTGCTGAGGTCAGCGGCCCGCAGGCGCGCCAAGCCTTGAACGGCCCGTTCTGCCATGCCCGGAGGCATCGGCTGCCGCACCATGTCCTCGATTTGCGACGGGCGGCTGGGGTCGAAGTGCAGGCCCAATGGATCGATCAGCAGGCCGATGGGCCCTCGTGCGGCCAATCTGCCACGTGCCCGGCCCGGCATGACGGAACGCAGAAATGCATCCTCGACCGTGACGATGGAGGCATTTGCCCGGCGGGCCACCGTGACACCCCGCCAGGCCGTTGGACTGGCCCCCCAGATCCCCACTGCGTCGCCAGGCCGCGGCAGGGCGAGGCAGGGGCGATATCCGGCGAGCGTCAGGATGCGCGCAATCCTGGGCCTGCGAAGGAAACCAAGGTTGAAAACGCAAAGCCGCCGGGTTGCCCCGACGGCTTGAAGGTGATCGGCTGTCATCAAAGATCAGTTGCCGATGGAGGACAGGCTTTCTGCCGTCGCGGCACTGCCGGTCACAGCCGACAGCGTCTTTTGCCATTGCACATAGGGTGCTTCGGTCACGTAAACGGTATCGCCGTCGCGGATGATGAAGTCACGCGCCAGGAACAGGCCGTTCGGGCGAGTGAGGTCCAGCACATAGGCAAAGCGCTGCGATCCCACCACCGGCTTGCCGAGCACGCGGCTGGCGACGGATTCAGGTTCATCGCGCATGATGAAGACGCCCGTCGGATCGGCAAGAGCCGAGTTCAGGCCACCCACCATGGCGATCGCTTCGACAGCGTTGATGACCTCGTTGCCAAGTGGCACGCGGGTCTGGCCACCCAAGGCGCCAAGGGCGGTGAAGTTCCGCTGATCCTCTTCGACGACGATCAGGTCGCCGGGCCGCAGCGCGATGTCGTTCGACGGGTTTGCGTAAAGGTCGGTCAGCCAAACCCGGCCGCTGTCGCTGCCGCGCTTGACGGTCACCACTGCCACTTCGGGCGGAATGGCCACGCCGCCCGCGCGGGCGAGCATCGACGACAGCGAACGCGTGGGGCGCTCGATCGGATACACGCCCTGGGCCGAGACGCGGCCCACCACCGAAACGGTTGCCCCATCACCTGCGACGCGCTGCACCGTCACCTGCGGGTCAGGAGTTTGTGCGCTGAGGCGGTCGGTGATGATCTGGCGCAGCCGGTCAGGCGTCGTGCCCGCAGCGCGCACGCGGCCTGCATATGGCACGAAGATATAGCCGTCGCTGTCGACCTGAATCTCGGTCAGGGTGGTCGAACTGGCGCCGAGCGACGTCAGAAGCCCGTCATCGACGTTTTCCCAGATCGACAGGCCCAGGACGTCGCCCGCCCGAATCTCGTCCGCTCCGACCTGACCCGCAGCGCGGAAGCTGTTCGAGAAGCCGTAGGAGGGCGCAAAGCTTGACGCGCGGGTCACATGGTCATTCACATAGATGACCTGGGTGTTCCCGCCGCGTTCGACCGCGCCATCGAAAATCTCGGACTTGTTCGGTCCTGAACGTGGAAGGGCGCATGCCGCAAGAAGTGAAAGCGCTGCTAGCATGAAAAGTCTCAGCGGCGCGGCGGTTCCGAAATAAAATGTCAACTCGGGTACTCCTGTAATCCGTCTGAGGCCAACCGGGGCCTGCTCGCCGGCACTCTAACGATGTCTGGCACGGCAGGCCACCCAATCTTGCCCATCCTGCAGCTCTAACGGTCGTGATCGGACAATTGCTGCCGGGGCAGGATGTTTCCCGCCGCCAAAGCTTCGTAAGGGTCTTCTGGCGACAGCAGCATGTCTGCCACAAGCCGCAGCGCATGTGCCCGCGACCTGCCGGCGTAAAATCCGCCCGGAACCTGGCTGGTCTGCAGCAGATAATCCCTGAACACGCGATAGGCCTGTGGATCGGGCGCGTCGGGTGCTGCCAGAAACTCATCCAGTGCTTGTTCCGACACAAGCCCCGGTTTTTCATAAACGGCACGCCCCAATGTCTTGACCGGGATGCCTCGCCACAGCGCCTGCTGGGCTGCTGTGGAATTGACCGTCACGACCGCCCGCGCATGAGACAGGATTTCGGCAAGCTTGCCGCCGCGGACATAGTGAACACGATCCCCGATGCCGTGCTTTTCCGCTGAAACACGGATGGCGCGCCGGTTGCCGGCACGGCCGTCTTCCAGCGGATGGGCCTTGAAGACCAGATGGTGGTGGCGTGGAGCTGATCGCGCAAAGGCCGCGATCACGGTCTCGATGAACTGGGCGTTTCTGGTGAATGGAGAGTGCCCCAGGAAGTTCGAGTCGTGCTCCAGCTGCATCAGCACAAGATTGTAGGGCCATCCGGACAGGCGCAATCGACGCCACTGGACCGCGCGGCCGATGTTGTAGATGGGTGAAAGCAAGAGACGGCGCAGGTTCAGCTGGAATTCCTGGATGAGGGGAATCGCACGGTGGCCGGCATAGGCGCGGTAGTGTCGGTTCGCCACAAGGATCAGGAAATGGTAGAAGGCGCCATAGAACTTGTGGTGGCGCATGTCGCCCCAGTGGGCGGGAGGCCGGCGCACCTCACTGATCTGCTCGCGCAGTGCCGCCCGCATCTGCGCCAGCGGGATCTGCACCAGCAACGAGTTGCCGTTCGACCCCTGCCGTTCGTAACTGATCCAGTAGGGTCGCAGATAGCCTTCTTCGAAGACATGCACACGAATGCCCCGGCGCGCGGCTTCCTCGCGGGCAGCGGCATGAATGGCCCGGACGTCGCCATAGAGCACGATATCCGTGACTCCCTTGTTGGCAACGATGCGTTCAAGGTGCCCGGGCCAGTCAAGGACGCCGCCTTTGTGGCGGATGAAGCGCGCCTTGTCTGTCCAGAAGAACTCGTCCCCCGCATTGAACCCGCAGCGCCAGACCTTGGCGCCCGCTGCACGCAAGAGGCGGGCAAGGCGGTCGAAGAAAGGGCCGTGCGGGCCCTGGAGCATCAGGAACACGCGCTCTGCCGGTGCGACGGCAGGCTTGGAAAGGTTTGCACGAGGCCAAGAGCGAAGAAGGGAGCCGTGATGGATCATACGTGCCGCTGATAGAGAAGAGGACAGGGTCTACAACTTAGTCGTGTGATGGCATGTCTTACCGCGATGATCCACCTTTTTGTGCATTTAGCTTAACAGTGTAACAACTGTTGGGGCGGGCTTGGCGCTTGAACGGGCAGCGCCAATGGCCTAGGTCGGACAAAGCGGCAAAAAGGACAAGCATCGATGTTCACCGGGATCATCACGGACATAGGCGTTGTGCAGGCGGTCGAGATGCGTGGCGACATGCGTGCCCGCGTGGGTTGCGGCTATGACATGGCGGGTGTGGATCTGGGTGCTTCCATTGCCTGTGACGGTGTCTGCCTGACTGTCGTTTCCAAGGGCGACACCTGGTTCGATGTGGACATTTCGGCCGAAACCCTCTCCAAGACGAACATCGGCGCCAATGGCTGGCAGGTCGGCAAGCGGCTGAACCTGGAACGCGCCTTGCGCGTGGGAGATGAACTTGGCGGCCACATTGTCAGCGGCCATGTGGATGGCGTCGCGCAGATCCTCAGCGCCGCGCGTGATGGCGACAGCCTGCGGCTGATTTTTGACGCACCATCTATGTTGGCGCGGTTCATTGCGCCAAAAGGGTCGGTTGCCCTGAACGGAACGTCGCTGACCGTGAACGAGGTCGAGGGAACGCGCTTCGGCATCAACCTCATTCCCCATACGCAGCAGGTGACGACCTGGGGTGATGCGGCCGAAGGCGATGTCGTCAACCTCGAGATCGACACGATGGCCCGCTATGTTGCCCGCCTGACCGAAGCCGGTGCCCTGGGTCGGTAGGGCAGGGGCATGACAGGCGCGGAGATCGTGCATGGCCGGTCGGCACCTCGCGGTGCAAGGGGGCAACGCGCAGACAGCAGGAAGTTCGACGGCATCGGCTGCAAGATCATGGCGGCGGAAAGGCTGAACGGCCGCGCGCCCAATTTCAAAGGACGACCTCATGCAGTTTGAACAGCCCGGCCCGGTCGAACGCGACCTTTCGGACGCGGTGTCTCCCATCGAGGAGATCATCAACGAGGCCCGCAACGGCCGGATGTTCATCCTTGTCGACCACGAAGACCGTGAGAACGAGGGCGACCTTGTCATTCCCGCCCAGATGGCCACGCCTGACGCGATCAACTTCATGGCCACCCATGGCCGGGGGCTGATTTGTCTTTCGCTGACGGCTGAACGGATCGAGACCCTGGGCCTGACGCTGATGAGCCCCAAGAACTCCAGCCGCCATGAAACCGCGTTCACGATGTCCATCGAGGCTCGCGAAGGAGTCACCACCGGCATCAGCGCCCATGACCGCGCCCGGACGGTCAGCGTTGCAATCGATCCGACAAAAGGCGCGGCGGACATTGCGACGCCGGGCCACGTCTTTCCGCTGCGTGCCCGCGACGGCGGCGTTCTGGTCCGGGCGGGCCATACCGAGGCGGCGGTCGACATCTCACGGTTGGCCGGGCTGAATCCGTCGGGCGTGATCTGCGAGATCATGAACGAGGATGGCAGCATGGCGCGGCTGCCCGACCTGATCGCCTTTGCCCAACGACACGGCCTGAAGATCGGCACGATCAGCGACCTGATCCGGTACCGTCGCCGCTATGACAACCTGATCGCCGAGCGGACGCAGCGGCAGGTCCATTCGGTTCACGGCGGTGACTGGACCATGCGCATCTTTGCCGATGAAACCCAAGGGACCGAGCATATCGTGCTGAGCAAGGGGGATCTGGCGACGGACGAGCCTGTGCTGGTGCGGATGCATGCGCTTGACCCGCTGCATGACGTTCTGGGGATCGGGCGGCAGGATGCCGGCAGCCTCGGCGCCGCCATGCGCGAGATTGCGGCCGAGGGGCGGGGCGTCGTGGTCCTGCTGCGCGATCTCAGCCAGGCGATTGTCGATCCCGGTGATGTTGGCCCGCATACTTTGCGCCAATATGGCCTTGGTGCGCAGATCCTGTCGGCGCTGGGGCTATCGCAGCTTGTTCTCCTGACCAACTCTGCGCCGTTGAAGGTGGTGGGCCTTGACGCCTACGGGCTTTCGATCCATTCCACTCGGCCTATTCCCAAGGACTGAACAATGGCCTCGCACACGCAACATCACGAACTGGCGCTGCCGCGTCTTGACGCGCCGGTCCGCCTGCTGGCGGTCGTGGCGCCCTATTACAAGGAGATCGCCGACGACCTGCTGGCCGGCGCCCAGAGGGCCGTGGATGCGGTCGAAGGTGTGCTGGACGTGGTCGAGGTTCCCGGAGCGCTGGAGATTCCGACGGCAATCGGCCTGGCGGCCCGCACCGGCCGCTATGACGGATTTGTTGCACTGGGTTGCGTGATCCGGGGCGAAACCACGCATTATGACACGGTCTGCAACGACAGTTCCCGCGCCTTGACCCTGCTGGGACTGCAGGGCGTTTGCCTGGGCAATGGCATCCTGACCGTGGAAACTCTGGCACAGGCGCAGGTGCGGGCTGACCCTGCCGGGCAGAACAAGGGGGGTGGGGCCGCCGCCGCCGCCCTGCATCTGATTGCCTTGGCACGAAAGTGGGCAGGCGGTAATGATTCCAAGCTGTCGATCCACGATGTGATCCGGCTGGCAGGCGAACTTGAAGGGCAGGGCAAGGCATGAGCGATCTTGATCCACAAAAGCGCCCTGACCGCCGGACCCTCAGCAGCGCCGCACGGCTCTACGCCGTGCAGGCCCTTTTTCAGATGGAGGCCGCCGGTCAATCAGCCGACCGGGTGACGCGCGAATTCCAGAACTTCAGGATCGACGTGGAGGACCGGGATGGCCAAACGGCGCAGGCTGACGAAGCCTTGTTCACGCGGATCGTCGACGATGTGGTGATGTGGCAGTCGCGCATCGACCAAGCCACCGACCGCGGCCTTGTGGCCAAGTGGCCGATCGACCGAATCGATCCTGTGCTGCGCGCGGTTTTCCGTGCTGCCGGGGCGGAGCTGGTGACAGAACGTGCCCCTGCCAAAGTCGTCATCACTGAATACGTCCGGCTGGCGCAGGCCTTCTTTCCTGAAGGCCGCGAAGCTCGCTTCGTCAATGCAGTCCTGGATCACATGGCCCGGGATCTGAGGCCGGACTCGTTGACCTGACAGCGTTCCGTGGAAACGACTCAAAAAGGTCCGGACAAGTTCCGGGCCTTTTTCATGGCAGATTGACTTGAGCATCAGCTTTGGCGACGGTGGCGCCTTGTCTCTCCAAAGCTCTAGGCGTGGTATTCGTGCAACATTCACAACCGGGGGAGGACGGTCAGTTTCTGTATGAAATTTAGGCAGTCACATGCATGCCCCACGAGGTCCATTGCTGAGACGAACACCTTGTTACAAGAAGACAGCAAAAAAATTGCGGTCCCTGCGTAAGTTGCGGTAACTGCAATCTGGTTCCATCAAAAATAATTGCATTCTGATTTCGGCGACTTTTCGCCAGTTTCTGTCAAGGGGAAGCAAGCTCACGATTCTGATATGGCAGGATAATCTGCAGGCCTCTTTGAACCCGAAAGCCACAGGTTTAATTGTTGTCACAGCAGAGATGCTCTGGGACCCGGCACGGGAACCAGACCACGAAAACTCAGCTCGTGAGGACATAGAATGAAAAAAGTTACGCTGCTGACCAGCACCGCCGCGCTGCTGACCGTGCTGTCGGCTCCTGCCTTCGCTCAGTCGGAAATTGCCACCGGCGCCGACGCGACCGGCATTTCGGGCATTGATGACCGCATCACCGACATTGAAGACGCGGTGACCGACAGCTTTGACCGTGACAACGATCCCGACCGCTTTGGCCCGGCTGACCGTCGTACCGGCCTGTTCGGCACCATGTCGCTGAGCTACACCGGCCGCACCGGCAACACCGAGAACCAGGATCTGGCGATCGCTGGCCGCGTGAACCACAACGAGGGTCCCTTTGCGCAGAGCGTCGGGCTGTCGATCGAGTTCGGTGAAGACGACAACGGCAACAAGGACCAGGAAGAAGTCAACGCGATCTATGACGCGCAGTACTACTTCAATGACCAGTTCTATGCCTTTGCCCTGGGCCGCATCAGCCAGAACGGTCTGGTCGACGGCGAGCGCAACAGCGACGCGCAGTCGGACGAAGATTTTGCGGCTGAGTTCACGAACTTCCGCCGTGACGCCTTCCTGGGCTTTGGTCCGGGTTACCGCGTGATCAACACGCCGGACACGGCATGGCGCGTTCAAGCCGGTGTTGGTGTTCGTTACACGCAGACTGGTGCTGCCTACGCCGGAACGAACACTTTCATCGATAGTGATGGCGACGTCGTTGTCACCGATGGCGACACATCGTCCAACACCGATGTCGGCTACATCGCTTCGTCGCGTCTGTACCACCGCTTCAACGAGACGGTGTTCATCACGAACGACACCGACTACCTCGGCTCGAGCGACTCGGATGACGTTATCACCAACGAATTCGGCGTGAACTTCCGCGTGTCCGAGCAGCTGGCCACCCGCGTCAGCTACACGACCGAGTATCAGGAAAATCGCGCGATCCGCACCAACAACCGTGTGGGCGTTGCAGTGGTCTACGGCTTCTGATCCATCCCTCTGGACTGAAGTCTCTCTGGAAGGGCGACCCTCGGGTCGCCCTTTTCGCATGTCTGGGCTGCCGGAGCCAAGGTATGCCCAAGGCGAGGAGGCCGCGGGAGCATGAAAGGAAAGAGAGTGGCGGGAACCGCAGCAGCCGCGACGGCGTCAGATTTCCCGAAAGCCTGATATATCAGGTGGGCACCGGATAACGTGACCAGGGTCAAGACAGAGCCAGCACCCTCGGAAAACTTATAGGCCAGTGGAAAAATGGCCGTACGCGCGAAGAGCAGAAGCCCGCCATCGCAGAAGTTAGGGCCACCTCCGCACCTTTTCAAGAGACAGGGACGTCGGATCTGGAGCAGTTCCGAAAAGTTCGTTCAAAAGCAGTGTTCCTCCGGACTCGAAAGGGAAACGTGCAGATCCATCAACTTTTTCCTTATATTTTTCAGTACGCTAGAAAGAAAATCATCGTCGCTTGTCATTTTTTTGTTGCACGCCTTTGCCCGTCTCTCTAAATACCGCTTCACCGAAGGCGGGAACGCTTCTGGGACTGGGAAGGCGGTGCTGGTTGT
>Ga0194112_10005474_pt1 | contig 17034 bp, 15 predicted proteins | sample TA2MahC400mmetaG_FD_146191 | JGI IMG/M metagenome (GOLD analysis project Ga0194112, IMG submission 146191) | Freshwater microbial communities from Lake Tanganyika, Tanzania - TA2015016 Mahale Deep Cast 400m | ecosystem: Environmental > Aquatic > Freshwater > Lake | place: Tanzania: Lake... | reverse complement strand
CTCCTCACTCCTCTGTCAGTGACCATCCAAACCTCCTTGTCCAAGAGCTTGGATAGCCTAACATTTAGCCTATGCGAACCGGGAATTTTAATTGTCGTCAGACGGGAATTCTAATTGTCGCTGATCAGAATGGGGTTTTTTATTCATATCAGGGGTGCAAAAGGGAGGAAGGACAGGTATACGATGCTTTCAGAGACCGCTTTAAGCGTGCTCAGGGAGTAGCAGGGGCAGTATAAACCCGCCAACTGGCTATTTGAAGGCGCCAGGTCGGGTAGATATTTATCAACCAGAAGTGCTGAGAAGGTTTTTGAACACGCCTGCCAGAAAGCACAAATAGGAAAAGATGTCTCTATCCATACCCTAAGGCTTCGCCACTCATTTATTAGAAGGCGGAACGGATTTGCGGTATATTCAGGGGATACTTGGACATCAGCATAGTAAAACAACTGAAATCTACACCCACGTGAGTACGAAAAGCATAGGCAAGATAAAGAGTCCGTTAGACAATTTAAATCTGAAGGGAGGTGATAGATGAGAGGGGGATAAAAGGTGGATCACTGGCGGCCAGAGGTGGTATATCCGAACCAGTTCGCCTATACCACCAATTTCGGAATAGCATCCGAACTTCGTCTATCCCCCCATTTTTGGGGGTATATCCGAACTCGTTCGGATGTGAACGAGTTATCTGCAATTGGGATGCTAAAAGAGGTTGGATAGATGATATCATCGAATATTGAAAGGGAACACATTATTAAGGCTATACGGGAAATTGATTCAAATGGAATTCTTCCCGGTAGAGAATCAAGGAGTTTTTTGCTTATCTTTGAGGGGAAGCGATATCCGCCAAAATATGTGTTATCTCTGGCCAATAAGTTCGCCAATGGAGAAGAACTCGATCCTTCAAGGTTTAGTGGTGGTCAAGAAACAAACAATTTTTTAAAGAGATTGAGGTTTGATATCGTAGAAATCTCTTCATCAAGAACAATTGGTAAGTCAATATCTTCTCCAAAGAGAACCTTTGAGAGAACACAGAAAGGACATGATGAAAGATGCACCGAGTGTAAAAAGACTATTGAAGGGATGCTAAAGGAGATTTATGGCAATGTAGAAAGCAATTATAAATTTGAAGTAAGCACGAATGTTGAGGATTATAAGGTTTTTCCATTTTATCAAAAACTCAAAGAAATTCTTTTAGAGCTCCAGAAGTGCAGGGGACATAAAGATTTTGTAAGAACGCCGACCCTCTCTCGCTGTGATTTCTTCGTTCCAAATCCAGGATTTATTGTAGAATTTGATGAATCCCAACATTTTACATCGCCAAGTATAATGGACCCCGAAATTTGGACAGGGTGATATGTTACACTTGGGAGAGAAAAAGAGGAGGCCCAAGTGGAGAATTTGAAGAAGCAGCATCCGCCGTCGTTTAAAGCCAAAGTTGCTTTAGAAGCCTTGAAAGAGGTGAAAACCTCGGCTGAGTTATCCAGTGAATTTCAGGTTCATCCCACTCAGATCCGGAGTTGGAAAGCCGCAGCAAAAAAAGGGTTAGTGGAAGTTTTTGCGGATCGGAGGAAGAAGAAAGAACTGGATCAGGAGGAATTGATCCAAGAGCTTTATCGCCAGATCGGTCAGTTGAAAGTGGACCTGGACTGGCTCAAAAAAAAATCTGGCCTTCTCTCATAGAGAGGCTGCATCAATCCTTGAATTATCAAACTCCGGCAGAAGTCTATTTTCAAAGAGCGGTTTTACTCTAACGAAAGATTTTTGGCTTATTTCTTTGACAATTTAAACGGATTTTAAGACCCCAAAGTGTAACATAAATAACCTAATTTATTGTCTTGACAAAGGGGTCCACCTTAAGTTTTTTTTATTAGTTTGCAGAGGAGGAGGGGAGCCATGATAGGCGGTAAAGACAGCTACGCATTGGTAACAGGGGCTTCCAGTGGGATGGGGTATGAGTATGCCAAACTGTTCGCCAAGGATGGCAAGAACATCGTAGTGCTGGCGAGAAGTCGGGACAAACTTGAGGGGTTGAAGAGGGATTTGGAGAAGGAACATGGAACAAAGGTAATGGTCCTGGTCAAGGATCTGGCAGACCCCAAAGCGCCGCAAGAAGTGTTCTCGGAACTGGAGAAGGTTAGCATCAACGTAGACGTGCTCGTCAACAACGCTGGTTTTGGCGTGTACGGCAAGTTTCAAAATACGGACTGGCAGAAAGAAGCCGAGATGATTCAGGTGAACATTATTGCACTGACCCAGTTGACCAAGCTGTTCCTCAAGAAGATGCTGGAGAACAAGTCAGGGAAGATATTGAACATATCCTCTGGGGTGGGATTGATACCGGCTCCCTGGTCCTCCGTGTATGGCGGCACAAAACACTACGTGCTGGGTTTTTCCAATGCCATAGCCCATGAGTTGAAGGGAACCGGAGTCAGTGTGACGTGCTTCTGCCCAGGGAACACGAGGACCCCATTCTTTGAAAGGGGAGGTGCGGAAGGTGCCAAGATGAGTAAGCGTAGAATGTTAGAAATGGATGCTGCCACCGCTGCCAGACATGGCTATAAGGCACTCGCAAGAGGCAAGACAACTGCTGGTGCCGGTCTGACAAACAGCTTCATGTTCTTTGTAGTTAGGCTCGTGCCAAGGAGTCTGAGTTGCTCCATCATGAACTACATGCTGCAACCGGAGAATCGGTGACGGTTGGAGGCGGACAGGCTTCCTTTGTAGAAGTTCGAACTGTCGCCATGTCCAAGCTGAAATCGGGCTGTTGTTGTTTTGCCAAGGAGTAGCTCCAGACCTGGTTCGAGTCAACAGTGAATCGACATCATCCACATAGGTTCGCTAGGGTCCAGCCATAGTTTTGATACAAGAGTCGCACGCCGGCTCGGCAACTTTGCGTCAAACCTGAAGCCAGGTGGTACATTCTGCGAGAGTGAACAGCTGCCAGATCCATTTCAGTATCTCCGAAGAGGAACCACGAAAGAGGGTAAGGCCAGCCGGACCGCGGACCTCGCCATCATCTTCAGGACTGCTGAGGCACGGAAGCGTCCGGAAGACCGCGTGTGCTATGACCCGTTCGCAGAGCGCTTTCTGAGCGGCTCATACCGCTGGTTCGCCTCGAACGGCATTCTGATGAAGATCGGCCTGTCGTACGCGGAGAGAGTCTCCCCAGGAGCACGCGGCTGGACAGTAGCCAGGCACAGGTTCATCGACGAATGCCTCAAACAGTGTGTTGCCGATGGACTCGATCAATTGGTGATCCTGGGAGCGGGCTATGACGCCAGAGCCTACAGGATGGAGGAACTCAGGCATAGCGTCAAGGTCTTCGAGGTGGACCATTCAGACACGCAGCAGGCGAAGAAAGCCAAACTGGGGAAGCTGCTGGGCTTCCTCCCGGACTTCGTCGTCTACGTTCCCGTAGACTTCGAGAAGGACAGGCTGGACGTGAGTCTCCTCGAGAGCGGGTATGACCGCAACAAGCGAAGCCTGTTCATATGGGAGGCTGTCACCATGTACCTTATGCCAGAGGCCGTAGATGAGACCCTGGCCTTCGTGGCCAACAACTCCGGGAGCGGCAGTTCTATTGTGATGGACTACATCTTTAAGTCGGTGCTGGACGGTACTTGTGATCTGCACGGGGCGGCAGGGTTCCGCGAGCAGGTGAAGAAAAGGGGCGACCCTCTCCGATTCGGGATAGAAGAGGGGGCTGTAGAGAAGTTCTTCACTGACAGAGGCTTCAGCATACTCAAGAACGTGACGAGCGACTTCGTCTGGAGCGGGACGTTGCTCAAAACCTTCAAAATTGATATTACATCCCTCGGCTATGTGGATAAAGGAACTCGGAAAGAGTAAATTGATGATTTTGAGCAATGTCCTACAAGACATTTATCGTCCCTTATTGGATTCGTGGTTTATCATCGACAATTCAAGAGAGACTTCCCAGATGATTGCATTTGAAAGGGATGGAGTGCGAAAAGTTATCGCCCCTGAAATCTTCGCAAAGATATTTCAAAGTAAAGGGGAAATATGAAAACGAACAGGAAACGATCCTACCTGCCGCTGGAAAAATTGGCCGAGGAAGCTTTAAAAGAGGCGGTAGCAGAAGTTATCGCCGAGCACAAATTTACAGGGCATCCACTGGCTGTCTGGAAAGATGGCCAAGTCGTCCACCTCCCCCCCGATCAGATTGAAGTGCGGGAGACCCACACAAAATATATAGCTTCCCCTAAAAAAAGAAAATAACGAGTGCGGAGGTGAAAGGAGATGAGTCGTGCTTTACCAGAAATAAGACAGAAGGGATGGCAAGCCCTTGTAAAAGAACTGGGGTATGCAGGAGCAACAAAATTCATGCTTTTATTCGATCCAGGCAGAGGTGATTATGTTGAGGATAGAAAGGAGATTTTAAGAGAAACAACCATTGAAAAAATCAGAGAAGATCTCCTGAAAGATTAATTATTTTTGATCCCATCCGAATGCCTTTCAACAAGAAGTGGAATTGGGGCATTCAACCTAATTGCCCAAAGCCCTCCGCGAAAATTGGATTTCAAACCGGATTTTAAATCCGAATTTGTTTGTCGAATTAAACATTTAACCTGCGACTGCTTCCCTCACCCCAACCCCAATTAAGAAAAGAGTCCTCCCAATAGATGAGAAAGAGATGGGAGCGCCTGGTTAAAAATATCCCAACTCTCCCTTGCCTACCGCCTTGACCTGCGAAAAAAATTAGCACCTTCCCGAGACATTCCAAAAGAAAGAAGCCTCGTTCGTTCTTATTTCCAATTAAATTATGGAGGGTTAGCTTTAAACAAGAAAACTTTGGGTATTCTGGCACACTCCTTGCCAATGATAGATGCAGAAATACCTGGGGGGTTTTGAAATGATCGAGGGTTGCAGGCACTGCGGGAAAGAGATCGAAGAAAGCGCGCTTTATTGCCCTGACTGCCGGGCTCTCACCGGAGTTAAAAAACAAAAGTGCTTCTGGGTTTTCAGTATCGTTTTTTCAGTTTTAATGCTGGCGCTTACAGGACTGCTGCTCTGGCATGGGGGTTGGGGATTATGGAATGTTTCTCCGTATTTGATTTTCGATAAACCTGCGGCTTTAGTTAACGGGGAAAGTATTTCGAGAGCCGAGCTGAAAACAAGGGTCAAATACATCGGACAGGCCCTGGAGAAGCAATACGGAAAAGACCTTTTTACCGGGAGCAGAGGCCATGCGCTCATGGGCAATTTGGAAAAACAGGTTTTAGAGGGGATGGTGGAAGAACGATTGATCGCCCAGGAAGCCCGCAGGATGCAGATTAAGATCAGCGAAGAAAAAGTTCAGCAAGAGATGAAGAGGATAAGCAAGGAAATTTACGGCAACTGGGAAGATTTTCAGAACAGACTTGCCCAGGATGGCGTTTCCTCCAAAGAACTGGAAAAGCACATCCACAGCCTCCTTCTATTCCAGGAATTAAAAGCAGCCAAAGCTATCCCGGGAGCAGACCCTGAAGACAGTTTTAACGCCTGGTTTGTCCAGGCTAAGCAAAATGCTCAGGTGGCCATTTATGATTCCGGAAAAGTATCCAGGGGCTCTTCCTCTTGCGCGGGGGGATGCTGCGGCCCGGGGCAAGGTTCCGGAGGCAACGCCTTACAGCCGCGCGGCGGTGGCCAGGTTGACCAGAAGACAGAAAAGGAGGCTGAAAAAGCTGCCCTGGAGGCTTACCGGAAAGTCAACCCTTCCGAGCAGGGGATATCCGCTAAAGTAAGCGACTTCGGGTGTCACATCCAGGTAGACATTCAAAAAGAAGGAAGAGTAGTAAAATCTTACGCCTACCAGGGCGGCAGGGTTTTTGAAAATTAACGACGAAGGGCAACATGAAAACATCCTGATCCAGAACAGAGAGGGGCCAAATAATTTCCGGTTTCCGGCGAGGTAAATAAAGGTGGAAAAAAGGAAGGAATGGTTCAATGGTAGAAATTTCCGCGTTTGGACCAGATAAGCAAGAGAGGCTATTCCCGAGATTGGCGTTGTTAGCGGTGATTGTGGGAATTTTTTTCCTGTTCTCCCCGGGAGGTAAAGGGGCATTCGGGGCGGATCAAGCCGCAACAATTACCTACCCGGTCAAAACTTTCCAGGATGGTAACGCCAGATTCTACGAATACAAAACCAAGGATGGAATCACCATCAAATATTTTATCCTCAAAAGCCAAGATGGAGTGATCCGGGCCGCCTTCGACGCTTGCGATGTCTGCTGGGCCGAAGGAAAGGGCTATTATCAAAAAGGGGATATCATGGTCTGCCGGAATTGCGGCCGGCGGTTTGCCTCAAACCGGGTGAATGATGTAAGCGGAGGATGCAACCCCGCTCCCCTTAACCGGGAAATAGTAGGGGAGAAGTTAGTTATCAAAGTGCCGGACATCCTCGCCGGCAGAAAATATTTCGACTTTGCCCGGAGGGGGCAAAAATGACCCTGACGGATATTGCCCTGCGTAACCTGAAGCGAAGAAAATCCAAGGCGGCCTTTGTGCTGGCGGGCCTGATGATCGGGGTCTCCGCCGTAGTCGGGTTTATTAGTTTGGTGGAAACTCTGACCGAGGATATCAATCACAAGCTGGAAGAGTACGGAGCCAACATTCTAATCCTTCCCAAAACCGAAAACCTCTCGCTCACCTACGGCGGCCTATCCTTAGGGGGAATATTATTTGATATGCAGGAGATCCGCCAGAAAGATCTGGAAAAAATTCGGGATGTCAAGAACGCCCAAAATGTCGCCGCTGTTGGGCCTATGCTATTGGGAGGGGTGGAAGTAGGCAACCGCAAAGTTCTCCTGGCGGGAATGGACTTTGGAGTTTTTCAGTTCCTCCGGCCCTGGTGGAAGGTACAGGGGAAAGTTCCGTATAGGGACGGGGTCTTGGCCGGGTCGGAAGCAGCGCGCATCCTTAGCCTTAGCCAGGGAGATCGCCTGAGAGTGAACGGCCGGGAGCTTATCGTTTCCGGAGTCCTCGAATCTACGGGCTCCCAGGACGATCAAATTCTCTTCTCCCGCCTCGATACGGCCCAGGAGATTTTAGGGAAAGAAGGGCGGATTTCCATGGCCGAAGTTGCGGCCTTATGCGCCGGCTGCCCCATCGAAGAGATGGTCAGGCAAATTTCCGAGGCGCTTCCAGGGGCTAATGTTATGGCCATCAAACAGGTGGTGATGGGCCGCCTGGAGAGCCTGGATCATTTTCGCAAGGCGGCCTATCTTCTTTCCGCAGTGGTGGCCTTAGTGGGAAGTTTGGTGGTCCTGGTCACCATGATGGCCAGCGTTCGGGAGCGAACCGCGGAGATTGGTATTTTCCGGGCCATCGGTTTCCGGAGCAGCCATGTGATGCGCATCATCCTCCTGGAAGCAACGATCATCTCGATTTTGGCCGGGGCGTTGGGTTACTTCGTAGGCTTGGCAGCGACCAAGATTGCCCTTCCTTTTTTCACCGGGGGGCATCATGTGCCCATTCTTCTCGACCCGGTTCTGGCGGGTGCGGCTCTGGTGATGGCTGTAATTCTTGGCCTGGCGGCAAGCTTCTACCCGGCTCGTTTAGCCGCCCGGCTGGATCCCAATGAAGCTCTTCGGGCTCTTTAGGAGGAAACAGGATGGGGTACATTCAGTTGGATCATCTGGTCAAACAATACGGCACCGGCGAGGCCGCCGTCATGGCGCTGCGGGGAATTAGCCTGGAAATTCAGGAAAAAGAATTGATCGCCATCATGGGAGAGTCCGGGTCCGGAAAATCAACCCTATTATCCCTGATGGGGGCGCTGAACAGCCCGACCTCGGGAACCTACACCGTGGCGGAGATAGATGTCTATGCCCTTGATCAAGAGGAAAGAGCCGATTTTCGTAGAGAATTCCTGGGTTTTGTTTTCCAGAGCTTCCATCTCGTTCCTTATCTGACCGTCCGGGAGAACGTCATGCTTCCACTGGCTCCGGTAAAGATGAAACGGAAAGAGAAACGGGATTTGGCCGAAGAGGCTCTCCGCCGAGTAAGACTGGCGGGAAAGACCCATCGACTTCCCGGCCAGATTTCCGGCGGAGAGCAGGAGCGCGTGGCCGTTGCCAGGGCCATTGTGAAACGGCCGCCCATCCTTCTAGCTGACGAGCCTACCGGGAACCTCGACACCAAAACCAGCGATGAAATCATGCGCCTTATTCAAGGCCTTAATTCGGAGGGAATGACAATCATTATGGTCACCCATAGTCCGATGAATGCCCAATTTGCCCATCGGATTATTCAGTTAAGAGACGGGAAAATTCTTCAAGGCGAGATGGAAAGATAGGAAAAAAGGGGGAAACAGAGCGTGAGGAAATAAAAATCAGCCGGCTTGCTTGTACCCTCTTAAGAGGATGAACGGGGTTAAAGAATTTATTTTCTAAATGAATTTGCGGAAGACTACAAATTAGGAGGAACAAGATGAGTCGTCTCGAGAAAATCTCTGCTGCAGTGATGCTTTCCTTGTTTTTATGGTCCTTTACTCCATCCGCGCCAGCGGCGGAGCCGGCCGGGTTGGGAGAACTGGAAAAAAAGCTGGCCGAGGGGGCGTCCGTAGCCGACCTGGTGAACTATGCGTATAAAACAAATGCCATGATTCAAGCTGCCCGGCAGTCCTGGAAGGGAGTCATCGAACGATATCGGGTGGAGACCGCTTATCCTGACCCCGAACTGGGCTTTTCCGCTTATCCCAAGCCATTGATGGCCACCTATGAAGTGATGATTTCGCAAATGATTCCTTTTCCGGGGAAGCTTTCCCAGATGGGAGAAGTGGTGAAAGCCGAGATCGAAATGGCCCGCTTAGAACTGGACAGAGCTCTGCGGGATACCATCGTGGGGATTCGGGAGTCCTACCATGAGCTCTTTTACATTATGGAAGCGAAAAAAGTGGTGGCTCTGAATCGGAATCTTCTGGAACACCTGCGAAAGGTGGGAGAGACGGCCTATGCCCAGGATCGGGTTACATTTTTTGACATGGTCAAAGCCCAGTCCCAACTGGCCCAACTGCAATACGACGCCGTTCTTCTGGAAGAGCTGGAACAAACGGAAAAGGCCCAATTGAATTCCCTCCTCAATCGACCGCCGCGTTCCGACCTAAAGCTCTCAGAGGGAGAACCTCTTCCCCCCCTGGTTTACAATCTCGAAGAAATCTATGACCTGGCACGAAAAAATCGGGAAGAGATCCGCCTGGCAGAAGTCGAGATCAATAAGGCCCGGGCCAAAATGGGCGTGGCCCGGTATGAGTATCTGCCGGATTTCCGGCTGGGGGCTTCTTATGCCCAGGGAAATCCGGATATGGTGCCCGAAGCATTTCGAGAATCGGTAGGAGTCCAATTTGGGATTACGATTCCCCTGTGGTTTAACAAGAATAGAGGCCGCTTGGAAGCAGCCCGGGCCGAGGAGCAGAAGGCCGTTTCCATGAAGACCGCCCAGATAAACGAGGCCAATGCCATGATTCGTAACTCCTATTTCCGGCTGAAGAATTCCGATAGGCTCATCCGCCTTTACCGGGATCAACTTCTCCCCCAGGCGGCCAAAGCCATGGAGATTGCCGAGACCTGGTTTCGGGAAAAACAGGGCAGCTTTACGGATTTTATCGAAACCCAATCCGCGTATTACAACTTCCAACTCTCCCTGACCAGGGCCAAAGCCGATTACGGTCGAAATCTGGCCCAGCTGGAAAAACTTGCCGGGGTGAGTCTGACCACCAACGGGGAAAATGGAGGAGGAGGAAGGGAACCAAAGGAGGGGGGGCGATGAAAAGGGGTTTTTCCCTATTATTGGCCGCAGGGGCGATGATTTTTATTCAGGCCTGCACTGGATACCAGAACCTTAAAAGAAGCTGGGAAACTTATGAGCCAACCTCTATTTACAAAGATTATTCGAAGCCCGCTACAGCCCAACCGGTCCCTCCGACTCCGGCGAACAAGGATTTTGAGAAGCAGGTTGAGAAGCTCCAGGAAACAAAAAGGAAATGGGAAGACGCCCTGGGGAGACCCGAAAGGGAAGATGGCTTTTACCGTCCCGATCCTTCCCGCCTCAGCGCTCTCCTTCCGGCAGCCAAGGAGCCCTCTTTGGCCAGGGAAGTGTTGGCCAAAGGCTTTACCCTGGAGGATCTGGAGATTCTGGCCCTTTTGCGCAATCCGGGGGTGAAAGCAGGGGAACGGAACCTGCGGGCTTCTATAGAGGCTTACAGTCAGGTCTCGAATCTGGACGAAATTCTAAGGCAGTACTCTGCATTCACCAAAGACTTGATGCCGGGAATAGGACCCATGGCGGAGGGAGAATCCATGGAATTGAAATTTCCCTTCCCCGGGGTTCTGGCCCTCAAGGGCGAAGTCGCGACCCAGGAAGTAGAGGCTTCAAGGGAACGGGAGGTGATGGCCAGGAGAATGGCAATAACCCAGGCCCGCCAGGCATATTGGAATCTGCTCTATAATCGCCGGGCCCAAAAGATCACTGGAGAGATGCTCTTCCTTCTGAGGCACCTGGAGTCCGTAGCGACCAAACGCTATGAAACAGGAAAGACGAGCTTCCAAGATCTGATCAAGATACGGATTGAAAGGGATAAAATGGAGGAGGAACTGAAAACCATCCGGGAACAGCAGCGCAACATAGAAGTCAAAATTTTAGAAATATTGAATCTGCCGCCCGGGACCATCGTTAGTTCTCCTGTTCCCCGGACTCCCCAGCCGGAAGTTCCTCCCCTGGACGGTTTATTTTCCCTCGCCCTAACGAAAAGGCAGGAGCTGAGGGAGATGCGGGCCATGATCGGCAAAATGGAACGGATGATCGAGATGGCCGAAACCATGATCTACCCTCCTTACTCACCGGGCTTCTCCCTTTTTCCTAATGAGACTATCGCCCAAACTGGAACTATGAGGATGAAAGAACCCTTCCCGGCGAAGACCTTGGCCTCAACCGGAGTCGGCCTCCCGCGAAACCCATGGTACGGAACCAATGATGCCTACCTGCGCGAGACCCGGCAAAAGCTGGCTGCCCTGCGAGAGGAACTCAGAAAAAAGGAAGACGAAACCGTCACCAAGGTCAGGGAAGCCTGGTTTCGTCTTGACCGGGCGAAGCGGGAAGAAGAACTCTATGCCGTCCGGGTGGTCAACTTATCCCAGGCCTCCCTGGAGGTTTCCACCCGGGCCTATGGAACGGGCAATGTGGCTTTTGCGGATGTGATCATGTCATATACCGGATGGCTTAATGACAATCTGGCGCTGGAGATGAAGCGCAGCGAAATGGGGATGGCTCAGGCGGATCTGGAGGAGGTCCTGGGAGGGCCATGGAGATAATATCCTATCGATTTTTTGGCTCTGGCAGAGAAGAAAATATTTCTTATAGGGGAAGGAAAATGAAAAGGCTAATTTGGTGGGCGCTGATCTTATTGATTCCCGTGTTGATCTTCGGATGCACCAAGGGCAAGGAGGGAACCGCCCCGTCGGAAGGGGTGAAACCCGCAGCCCAAAAAGCCGAAAAAGCCAAGGACACCGGTATGGACGAGATGAAGGGTCTCACCATGGAAGCGGTCCAGAAAGAAGGGAAGGCCATGGAAGTCCCTCCAGGAGCGGTCCAGATCTCTCCAGAGCGGCAGCAACTGATCGGGGTCAAGTTCGGAAAGGTGGAGCAGAAGTCTCTGGATAAAGTGATCCGGACGGTGGGAAGATTCGATTTCGATGAAAAGAGGCTGGTCACCATCTCCCCCAAGATCGGGGGCTGGATCGAGGATCTCTACGTCGATTTCACCGGAAAGTACGTCAAACGGGGCGAGCGCCTTCTGACCATCTACAGTCCCGATTTAGTCTCGGCGCAGGAAGAGTATCTCATCGCCCTGCGGACGGCGAAGGCTTTAGGGAGCCGCGACTCCCTGGTGGAATCGGCCAGACGCCGCCTGAAGCTTTGGGACATCAGCGACGGCCAGATTAAAGCGCTGGAAGAAAAGGGCCAAGTTGGAAAGACCCTCACCCTGCACTCCCCCTTTTCCGGTTTTGTGCTCGAGAAGATGGCGTTTCAAGGCATGAATGTGATGCCGGGCATGGCCCTGTACAAGCTGGCCGACCTCTCCGTCGTCTGGCTCTACGCCGATATCTATGAATACGAGCTCCCCCTTATCCGCCTCGGGCAGGAGGCGGCGATCGAACTTTCCTATTACCCCGGGGAGGTTTTCCGCGGCAAGGTGATCTATATTTATCCCTATCTGGACCCGGCCACCCGGACGGCGAAGGTAAGGTTTGAGTTTCCCAACCCCCATGGCAAGCTTAAACCGGACATGTATGCCAATGTGCAGATCAAGATTCCACTGGGCACCAAACTGGCCGTACCTGAAGGAGCGATCATCGATACGGGGGAGCGTCAGGTAGCCATTCTCGATCGGGGCTCCGGGTACTTCGAGCCCCGGAAGGTGAAACTGGGCACGAAGGTGGATAACTACTATGTTGTGCTGGGGGGGCTCAAAGAAGGAGAGCGGGTGGTAACCAGCGCCAACTTCCTCATCGATTCCGAGTCAAAATTCAAAGAAGCGGTGGCCGGAATGGGTATGCCCGGAATGGACCACGGGGCCCATGGAAAGTAGAGACCCAAATGATTGAGAGGATTATCGAGGTTTGCGCGAGGAACCGGTTTCTGGTCTTTACGGTCGTTTTACTGGCGACCCTCGGGGGTGTGTATGCGATCGGGAACATCCCTCTCGACGCCGTGCCGGATATCTCCGACGTCCAGGTGATCGTATATACGAAGTGGGAAGGGAGAAGCCCCGACCTGGTCGAAGACCAGATCACCTATCCCATCGTAACGGCGTTAATCTCCGCCCCAAGAGTAAAGACGGTGAGGGGATTTTCCGATTTTGGGTTTTCCTATGTCTATGTGATTTTTGAAGATGGAACGGATATATACTGGGCGAGGCCGAGAGTCCTCGAGTACATGCAGCAGATCACCGGGCAACTGCCGCCCGGCGTGACCCCGGTGATCGGTCCGGATGCGACCGGCGTTGGCTGGGTCTATACGTACGCAGTCGTTGATGAAACGGGACAGTACGATCTCGCCTATCTCAGAACCCTTCATGATTGGTACATCCGTTACGCCCTGGCGAGCGTGGAAGGGGTTGCAGAAGTGGCCAGCGTAGGCGGATTTGTGAAGCAATATCAGGTCAATCTCGACCCGAATCGGATGTCCGCCTATAATCTTTCACTCCGGGAGGTCATGGCAAGAATCAGTGCCTCGAACAATGATGTGGAGGGGCGTCTTCTCGAATTCGGCGGGAGAGAGTATATGGTCAGAGGGAGGGGGTATGTAAAGAGCGTTGCCGACCTCCAGAAGATCGCCGTGGGGACGAACAGACAGGGCACCCCGATTCTCTTGAGGGATGTGGCCAGCGTGAACCTGGGCCCGGAGATTCGAAGAGGAATCGTCGAACTGGATGGAAAAGGGGAGGTAGCCGGCGGGATCGTGGTCATGCGATTCGGCGAAAATGCCCTGAACGTGATCAAGCGGGTCAAAGCCAAGATCGAAGAGATTGCTCCCGGACTGCCGAAGGGGATTAAAATCGTACCGACTTATGACCGCTCCGAATTGATCGATCTCTCCATTAAGAATCTCCAAAAAACCCTCCTTACGGAAATCATCGTCGTAAGCCTTGTGATTATCGTCTTTCTGCTCCATTTTCGCTCCGCCCTCGTCCCCATTTTTGCCCTTCCCATTGCCATGATTCTCTCCTTCATCCCCATGTATTTTCTGAAATTGACTTCCAACATCATGTCCCTGGGAGGAATCGCCCTATCCATCGGGGTGATGGTGGATGCCTCGATCGTCATGGTTGAGAACGGGTACCGTCATCTTTCGGAAGGCACCGAAGAAGATCGGCGAAACAGCTTTGCCACCGTTGTCCGGGCCTGCCAGCAGGTGGGCCGGGGCATCTTCTTTGCCTTGCTGATCATCATCATCTCGTTTATTCCCGTCTTCATGCTCGAGGCCCAGGAGGGGAGAATGTTCCGGCCCCTGGCCTTCACCAAGACTTTCGCCATGGCCGCCTCCTCCATCCTGGCCATCACCTTGGTCCCCGTCCTGCTGACGATCTTTCTGAAGGGGAAGCGGCTGCGGCTCGAATCCGAGAACCCGGTCTCCTCTTTTTTCCGGAAATTCTACGAACCGGTGATTCACTGGGTCTTGAAATACAGGAAAACCGCGCTCATCCTGGCTTTCCTCCTGATTCCCCTGAGCGTCCCGCTCTTTTTCAAGATGGGGAGTGAATTCATGCCCGCCCTCTACGAGGGGACGATCTTTTACATGCCCATCACCAGTCCCGGAATTTCGGTGACCGAGGCGGGAAGGCTCCTGGCCATCCAGGACAAGATCCTGAAAAGCTTTCCGGAAGTCCACACGGTCTTCGGGAAAGCGGGGCGGGCGGAGACTTCCACCGACCCGGCCCCGTTCAGCATGATGGAGACGACGGTCCACCTGAAACCGAGGGAGGAGTGGCGCAAGGTGGAGAAGGATTATTCCTGGCTGCCGGAGTGGATGAGGCCGGCAGCCGGAAAGATCCTGGGAGCGCACCGGACGATCACCTACGAAGAGCTGGTGGAAGAGATGGATAAAAAGATGCAGTTTCCCGGGTTGCAAAATGCCTGGACCATGCCCATCCGGGCGAGAATCGACATGCTCACCACCGGGATCCGTACCCCCGTTGGTATCAAAATCTCGGGGGCCGATCTCAATACGATCCAGGAACTGGGCATCCATATCGAGATGCTCTTAAAGGATGTTGCCGGTACCAGAAGCGTCTATGCGGAGAGAGTCACGGGTGGGTATTTCACCGACATCAAGATTAAACGGGATGAAATTGCCCGGTATGGCCTGACGGTCGGGGATGTTCAGGATGTCATTCAGACGGCTTTGGGAGGAATGAACGTCACCCGGACGATCGAGGGCCGGGAACGGTACCCGGTCAATATCCGTTACCTCCGGGAACTGCGGGATGACCTGGAGAAGGTGAAGAGAATTTTGGTTCCCGTCCGGACGGCCGGCGCGGACGGGGCGGGCGGCATGGCCGGCATGGGGGGAACCGGGGGGGGCTCAGGCCGCATGACTCAGGTTCCCCTGGCCCAGCTTGCGGACATCACCCTGGCGGAGGGCCCGGCCATGATTCGGAATGAGGACGCCATGCTCACCGGCTATGTCTATGTCGATGTAACCGGGAGGGATATAGGCGGGTACGTGGAAGAAGCCAGACGGGTGATCGGTGAAAAATTGAGAATCCCTGCGGGGTATTCGCTCTCCTGGAGCGGCCAGTACGAATTTCAACTCCGGGCCAAGGAAAGATTGAAGATCCTCTTGCCCATCGTCTTGTTTGTCATCTTCATTCTCCTATATATGACCTTTCATTCTGTTTCCGAATCGGTCATGGTGATGCTCTCCGTGCTCTATGCCATGACCGGCGGGCTTATCCTTCAATATCTTCTGGGCTACAACTTCAGCGTTGCCGTCTGGGTGGGATACATCGCCCTCTACGGGTTGGCGGTGGAAACCGGTGTGGTGATGGTCATTTATCTGAAGGAGGCGTTGAACCAACGGCTGATGAAAGGAGAAGTGACCCGCCAGGATATCCATGAAGCCGCTGTGGAAGGCTCCGTGCTGCGCCTTCGGCCGAAGTTGATGACCGTCGGGACAACCATGATCGCCCTGATCCCGATCATGTGGTCAACGGGAGTGGGGGCAGATGTGATGAAGCCCATCGCCGCCCCCATTATCGGGGGCCTGGTGACTTCGACCATTCAGGTTCTCATCATTATGCCCGTCATCTTTGCCATGCTGAAGGAGAGAGCTTTAAAGAAAGGGAAGCTGAAGCCCCCGGAGATCGGACTATAGTCTAAAAACAATACTGGTGGAAAAAAGAGGAGGGAATATGAAAAAGGGGATGTTCGCTTTGCTGGCAGTTTTATTCGTCGGTCTATTGGCCTTCGTTCCGCTGGCGGGAGCGCAGCACGGCCATGGCGGAGGGGCAAAGGACAAAGGTATGAAGATGGACACCAGGGAAGTTCTGGTGGAAGGGATGAAAATAACCTTTGCGATTATGGCCAATAAAGAGCACAGGAAGATGCTCGATGAGATGAAAATGAAGGAAGAGCCGGAACCCGGCACGACCCACAATATCAGCGTAACGCTGAAGGATCAGAAAGGCAAGGATGTTACCGATGCCCAGATCAACATGAAGGTCATTGATCCCAAAGGGAAAGACCAGATCAAGCCCTTGAAGTACGAGGATATGATGAAGAGCTATGATGCCTATTTTAACCTAACGGAAAAGGGGAAGCATCAAATCCTCGTCCTGGTCAAGACCGGGGACCAGAAAAGGACGGCGGGCATCTACTATGAGGTGAAATGAGGAACTCCGTCTCATTGGAGATCATGGACCGTCAACGGATGAATGTAGGGCCGCTCTGCGCTGAAGCCGTGCGGTCCCCGAGGTTGGCGGCGAAAGATCGATCCCGGGAAATTTAAATGCTCCAGAAATCGGATGAGCCGTCATGGCTGAATGGAAAAGGGGACGCCCTTGGAAAAGGGGACGCCCTTAAGATTCTAAGTTGGCAAACCTACTTGGATGTGGTAATTGAAAATGCATGCCAAGATTAGCCCGACTCGACGCACCCGGCGTCTTGCATCACCTCATGATCAGGGGGATCGAACGCCGAAAGATATTCTGGAACGAGCAGGATCGTGAGGACTTTCTGGATCGTCTCTCAAGGCTACTGCCTGAGACTGATACAGCCTGCTATGCTTGGGTTTTTATTTCGAATCATGCCCATTTTCTTTTCAGGAGTGGGCAAGTTTCACTGGCTACAGTGATGCGAAGACTTCTAACAGGATATGCGGGCAGTTTTAATCGCCGGCATAAGCGCAGTGGACACCTCTTTCAAAACCGATATAAATCGATAGTATGTCAAGAAGACACATATCTGCGGGAACTTGTGCGGTATATTCACCTGAATCCAATCCGGGCGGGAATCGTCGCTACCCTTTCAGACTTGA
>Ga0194112_10005471_pt1 | contig 17041 bp, 11 predicted proteins | sample TA2MahC400mmetaG_FD_146191 | JGI IMG/M metagenome (GOLD analysis project Ga0194112, IMG submission 146191) | Freshwater microbial communities from Lake Tanganyika, Tanzania - TA2015016 Mahale Deep Cast 400m | ecosystem: Environmental > Aquatic > Freshwater > Lake | place: Tanzania: Lake... | reverse complement strand
ACAAGGCGGTTCTGATACTTCTGATTAACTCCTAGAAGATCTTCATGGATATATTTTCTTCCGTCTGAAAAGGTGAGTATGCCCGCTTTCCGCTTTCTGGATAGCATCGCCATTGTCGATACTCCTTGTAACTCTACTTTCCGCTAAGTCGAATGTGGCATGAAGCGGAAGACTCGCCTATAATTACAGCAGCCTATCCCAACGCTGTAAGGAGGAACGATGTCAACTGCTTTGGAACGAGTTATACGCGCTCTTGAACAAGTTGTAAGGCAGGTGCCCATTGGCACCAATCTGGCACTTTTGCATCTACTGTGGGCCATGCTCAACGGCTCGTTTCTCAGGAGTCGTGGGGCCGTCTTTCCTGCGCTCCAACTGGCTGGCTTTACGGCGTCCCAGATTCGGCGCTGTGGGCAGGCGTTACGTTGAGGTGCATGGCACATTGGCGAACTGGTCCATTCCTGGCCCACAAGTTAACGTATAGCCACCCAGAGCCATGCTCTGGGGAATACCCCTGCTCGTTGGGGGTAGGAAACTAGCGGAAACTAGAGATAGAAAATAGCACAGCAACCGATCTGGTCGGGATACGTACCCTGCCATCGCTCTCCCGCGTTTCGGGCTTTTCCGGCGTGGCCACGAGAAATTTATCTCCCTCTGTTTCCCCCGTACTTACAACCGCCATAATCTCCTCGCTCTCATGGTTTGCGATCACAATCGCCTTGTTTTGTGATTCTTTCTGTTGGAACACGGAATAGGGCTCGTGGGGCTGACCGTTTACAGTTACCGAGGCACCCATCGTATCGTAGAACTCCGCATCCCACAGGTACTCGCGATACTTCTTGCGAAACGCATCCACTTTTTTGCCATATTCCAGGGTGAGAGGAAACTCTTCCAACCTTCCCCTGAAATGTCGCGGTTCGTAGCTGATGATGTAGCGATACAGCAGGCAAAGGTTAATGCTTTCGCGGTCATCGTAGCCACGGACCCAACTCATCATTGGGAGAAATGGGTCAATGTAGCGAATCGCTGGAACATGTCCCTCACCCGCCCGATGGTAAGTTAGCCCGTAATGACGGTTCTGAAGGTCGTAAGGTCCTTCTCCGGCCAACACCAGTTTGGGATCTCTCTCCTCCAGCACCTTCCGCAACTTCTTCTCGAAAAGGGCATCGCCCCCAAAGTTGTACGATGGCACACGATGTCCGTGGGTTCCATCAAAACAGTAAAAGGCGTTGCTCCCATGCCACTGACACTCATCCAGAAGTATTCCAGCGGGATTAAGTTCGAGGCTTTTTTGGATTTCATCAATTGCAATCTCCAGCCACTTCTCGGAATTCATGCACATCCACGCATAGGGGCGCGTGTTAATACCTGCCAGGTGAGCAGGTGTATCGTATCGCCAACCTTCGTGTGCATGCGGGTTACCGAAGATGTCCTTACTGGTGTATTTGTGTAATTCGTCCCTGTACCAATCCGTACCCACATCTGTGCAAGTGTACTTCTCGTACAGAACAACCCTCACGCCCATCGCCTGGATCTTTTCAATCGTCTCTTTAAGTTCCTCTCTGGTGCCGAGGCGTGGATCGATATCATGAATGGGGAGCCGTCCATCCTGCCCATAAAGGGTCCAGCCGGTGAGCTGAATCGCCTGCACACCGTGTTTGGCACAATCTTCACCATACTGCACTAAGTCCTTGTATCGAATATTGAGCGTGTCCCCCCAGGATGACATCTGTATCTGTTGCCAGGAGTGAACCTCCTGGAGCCATGTCGGAACCGACGGTTTCTTCAGCCAGGTGTCGCGCCAGGCTTTGTAGATGTCGGCTCCGGCGTGCCAGTCGCCTGAGAAGGGCTTCATCGCGATCGGCGAGAGTTCATAGGTTTCTCCAGGTTGAACGAAGGGAAAGTGTATCGCGCAAAATTCGAGGTTCACCGTCTGGCCACGGATTTCATCACCCGGTGGGACATAACCGACCTTCCCATAACCGGGCTTCAGTTGGAAGGCAAACTCGACCCGTTCCTTTGCGCTGGTGTCATGGCATCCCACGTAGATCCCCTCGTCTTCACTAAGAATCAGCAAAAAAGAGTTTTCCGGTGTGGGAACCATCTGGATGGGATATTCCACACCCCAATAACCACGCTCATTTTGAAATTCAGGGTAAAGCGATTTAAAGATCATATTGTTGTGAAAACAGCTTGCCCGGGTCAGCCTTCCCCCGGAGACCGGTCTGCCCAGGTCCCCGATAAAGGGATAGGCGACCGACTCCACCCAGTAGGGGGAGCGATTGTCAATCTCCACTTCGAAAGTCAGGCCTGAATCATCCAGGGTCACCACCCCCTTCAGCCGGACATCCAGTGCGCCGGCGTGCTCGCTTTCCAAGTTTTCCCACAAGAAGGTCAGGTGCGATCCGCTGGCGTCCTTTTGTACATCTGCGGTCTTCTGTTTCTCTCCATCAATAACGTTGAGCAATCGCTCTGGAAGCGGTACAACAAGCCTGAACGAACGAGCCAACGCCGTCCGGCCCTGGAATTCCCAACCCGTTTTCTTGTTCGTGAGCGCTACCAGTGCTCCGGTTTCCACATCAAAAACAGCTCTGATCAAATCATTTTCGAGGCTGACTTTATCAGAATATTTAGCGATAGTCTTTTTCATCCTTTACTCCTTTGTGACCCATTTTAGCGGAGCGCGATATCTTGTTGACAAAACCGGACAGATTGCACTATTTATTATGAGGAAGACCCAAGATATTTTGTTCATTTCTTCTGCTGAAGAAAAGCCCACACTGCAAACAGAACTCCCAATATGACACCACTCCCCACTAAAAATGTGTCGAGAGGCAGCCAGATAATGATTTCCGCGCCCAACGCCAGTTTTAGTGAGAAGATACGAAAAAGATCCGAAATCGCTACTAGGAACGCCTGACAGGATGTCACAATGAAAAACCTTCTCACCAGATCCTTCGTTCCCATCCTCTCTTTGTACAGACCTGCTGTGGATACAATGAATATGAGTTCTACGATTCCAAACAGCACAACCACATAAAGAGCAGTGACAGCACGGAACCCTCCTGAGAGTCTCGAAAAACTTAGTGTAATACTTACAAGGAATAGGAACAGTGGTATTGAGATGGCTACACTTAATCCAATAAACGCGTACCGTGCCACAGCACGCTTCCTAACCTGTCGCATATTCGCCTCCTATCTGATTGAATTCAATGGGCGCTCTATCAAAAAATCCCCACAGCTTGCTACGGGGATTTTCCATTTTTCTACACGCAACAAGTGGCTACAGGGAATAAGGATCGGCCGCATCACGCAATCCGTCCCCGAGAAAGTTAAACATCAGGACGGTAGTCACGATAAATATCGTCGGAATAAGTTTCCACGGCGTGTGGACGATTGCCACAAAGTTTATGGTTTCCCGCAATAATACCCCCCAACTTACGCCAGGTTCTTGCATGCCTACACCGATGAAACTCAAGGCAGTTTCACCTAGTATCATATTCGGGATCGACAATGTGATAGATACAATAAGATAGCTGGCAAAATTGGGAAGCAAATGCTTGACGATAATGTTTAGATCCGATGCGCTGGAAACTCTTGCAGCGACCACAAAATCTAAATCCCTTAAGGATAAAAGTTTCCCTCGTACGACCCGTGCAAGACCGCTCCACCCGACAACAGACAGGACGATGGTGATGGCAAAATAGGTTTTCGCAACAGACCATTCTCGGGGGATAGCCGCCGAAAGTGCCATCCATAATGGGAGCGTCGGTATTGTCATCAATAAATCAATAACCCTCTGAATAGCCTCATCTACCAGCCCCCCGAAGTATCCAGAAATTCCCCCGATGATACATCCTAGAATGAAACTGATAAACACCCCACTAAAACCAATGAACAGTGAAATGCGAGCGCCTAACAGGGTTCGTGAGAACAAATCGCGGCTGACACTATCCGTGCCAAAAAGATGAATGCTTACCTCCTCCACTCCGAAAAGATGGAAATCGGCTTTGAGCAGGCCCAAGATTTTGTATTCGTCACCACTGACAAAAAACTTGATTGGGTATTCTATATCTGGTACTTCAGTGTAAGTTGTGCGGAGGGTCTCAGGATCTACCGATCTTTCTATGGCATACACAAACGGGCTCCGCAAACCGCTTGTTTCACTCATAATGTGTATTCGAGTAGGAGGGACATCCCTAAACCCTTTGAAGCGGGTGCCGGAGTTGTATGGAGCGAGAAAATCTGCAAAAATGGCTACGAAGTATAGAATCGCTAGAACCGTCACTCCGATCCTGGCAAGCTGATGTCTCTTGAAGCGCCGCCACATCAACCTGCCCACCGACATATACTCGTATCGTTCAGCTTCTGAGGTCTTTACTTGTGGTTTATTCAAGCTCCGTTTTAAGATTGCCATGCTTCTATCTCTCCGGATGATTTGCAGGGGTTTCTGATCATGTTGAATATTTCATTCGTACCGTATTCTAGGATCCAGCCAGATAAGTGCAAGGTCTGAAATAAGTGTCCCGATCATGGTCAGGGTACTTAGAATCATCACAATGCTCCCCGCAAGATACATATCCTGCCTCAATACAGCGTTCAGTAACACCGGCCCAACCGTCCTTAGGTTAAGAACGATGGCAACCAATGATTCGCCCCCCACGATCGCGGGCAACAGCCAGCCAATCGTGCTGATGATTGGATTGAGGGCAATTCGTATGGGGTACTTCCAAAGCAGTCTTCTTTCTGAAAGTCCCTTGGCACGGGCAGTAACGACATATTGCTTGCTGAGCTCGTCCAAGAGGTTTGCACGCATGACCCTGATAAGGCCAGCAGTCCCTGCTGTTGCCAGCACAAACACAGGAAGCCAGATGTTCTTAAGCATGTCTAAGAATTTCGCAAGTAACCATGGCGCATCCATGTACTCAACGGAAAATAGACCCGTGACTGCATGACCGGTTTTGGCAAAGACAAACCACATGATCACGATCGCGAAGAGAAAACTGGGCAGGGCAAGCCCGATAAAACCGATAACCGTAACGATGTAGTCCATTAATGAATATTGATGTGTTGCAGAATAAACCCCAATTGGAATTGCAACGATCCAAACGACAGTGATGGATACCAGGGATATAATCATCGTTAGGGGAATACGCTCCATAAGGATTTCTGTGACAAGTCTACCTCCCGCCTCTGGCGACCCCTGAGCAGATCCCATAGCCCTCCCAAGGTTTCCATGTACCAGAAAATTGTACATCCACCGGAAATACTGAACATATAATGGTTGATCCAGCCCATACAGCCGAGTAAGGCGTTCTATTTCAGCCTCATCTACTCGAAGCCCCTGGTTTCGAAGGTTGGTGACATAGGTATCCAGATAGCTACCGGGGGGAAGCTGGATAAGAGCAAACGACAGGATAGACAGGAGGAAGAACATTGGAATTAAAATAAGAATCCGTCGAACAATAATACGTAACATGGTATCTACCTCCTCATGGTAATGCTTTACTGTCTTCAGGAATGCAGCAAATCCTGGTCATCGGCATTCCAGGCGGATAGGACCAGCTTATTTAATTCACGGGTTTCACCATCCACCGCTGGGGTTCGGCGTAACGCAATCTTAACCTGTTCTCCGGGATTCAACCACACGCCGTTCTGTTCCGCATAATGGGTATTCGAGGCTGCGCTAGGGTAGACCTCGACCGACAGCGCCGGGACAGAGCCAGTATTCTGGATCAGCACGTAATCCATACCGTTTTCGCGCTGGATTTCTCCAGTGAGTGTGGTCCTGGGCCGATCGAAAAGCGAACCCTGATTTTCGGTAAAGTCAAAATAATACCAGTTGCGGTCGATGAGACCCAGCTCTCCGCTCAGATCAAGACACAGGAACAGCGGACGCTTGATCCCAGCGGGTAGAGAATAATTCTTATCCACTACTCTGACCGCCCGGTCATTGGGGATTGAGACATCCAACGCTTCGGAATCGATTACGTTAAATTGACCGTCGAAAAGTGTGATCTGCAGGCTGGCATGGATGGGCTCAGTCGTATCGTTGACAACATGAATGCTCAAACCAAGTGTACTATTTTTTGATGACCAGTCATCAAAAAGCGCCATAGCGTGGACAGGTGCACAGGCTTCCTGTACGCTGTAATACGACCGTTTGGGCACGCCGTAGTAGTCGATGGTGGCCCACGAGCAGGCTGGGTAATTGTCCGTCAGCTTGTAAAAATATGTGGCTGTAGTCTGAGGTTTCCTGGCGCGCATGCTCTCAATCAAAATCTTGAGCCCCAAACCCTGCGAGAGTTGCATGCCTTTGATTAGTTCGGGCAGGTTGGAGGGGTTTAAGAAATCGCCCGCGTAGCGGTTCATCTTGTCTACGTGGGTATACTCCCAGGTGGGGGTGTGGTGAATGAAAACCGAATCATGTACGGGGGGCCAGGCCAGCCATTCATCTTCAGGAATGATACGCTGCCAGGTCTCGAAATTGGGTGGGCTAGATAGACCAAACTCGGTGAAGGCAATTGGGCCGTCGGGCAGATTTGCGCCAATGCCAGGCGACCAGGCCTGCATACGGCCATCGGCTACCTTACGATAATCCAGCAGGGATTGCTCGCCCCAATAAACGCCATACCAATGCACATCGCCACCATATGGGCAGGTACGCCGGAACGGGCGGGTGCCATCTAATTCCAAGCAACGGCGTCCCAGCACCTCTACGATGCGCCCCACACCACTGATCTCGTTTGCACCGGCCCATATCACCAGGCTGGGCCTGTTGCGCAGTCTGCGCACCATATAATGGGTGATATCCGTAGCATGAATGCTGGGAACATTCTGCAGGCGATGGTAACCCAGCAGGGAGAACTCTTGCTGCACCATCATACCCATCTCATCACACAGATCATAGAAGTCATCGTTCTCGATTGGTCCGCCACCCCATACGCGCAGCAACTGAATGTTGGCATTGCGCGCCAATTCGATGAAACGGGCGATACGCTGCCGGTCTAGTCGCAAAAGCGCATCAACGTAGCACCAATTAGCGCCCCTAATCCAGATGGGTTGCTGGTTAACGACCATCTGAAAGTTATAAAGATGTGGGTTCGGTCCGTCGGAATTGGGGTGCATCTCGATTGTACGCGCTCCCCAGGAACTCCGGTAGCGATCAACAATTTCCTTTCCCTTCTTCAAAACGCATTCAAACTTATAGAGGTTGGGGTCTCCCATTCCAACCAGCCACCACAGTTTTGCTCCTTCCAAGGTACCTGAAAAGCCAAAATGGTTCACCCCCGGTTTGACTGTGAGCGATTCCTTAAAGGAATATCCCGGCCCAGTGAAGTTCTTCGGGTACAGGTGTACTTCCAGCTCGAGTTTACCTTCCTGGTTACCCCAGTGATAACAGTCGAGCGATAACTCAACGATAGGTCCATCATTCGTTATTTCCTTCGTTCGCAAGAAGGGATGATCCATGACTGTTTCGCCACGCATGATCAGGTGCACCGGGCGCCAGATGCCCAACGTCACCAGCTTTACATAATGCCACCCGTAGGCTACGTTGTTCTTCAGAGTATCTTGAAAATTGATCGGGGCCGGGTCTAGACGAACAACTAAGCAGTTTTCCTGGCTCTCATACCTGAGAAGATTGGAAACGTCGTAGTCTGGTCCCCCGAACATCCCTTCGTGCTGGCCTAGCCGGAAACCATTCAGCCAGAATGTGGCTCTGTAATCCACGCCATCAAACAGCAGTTGCACCTTCTTGCCTCGCCATTCCTCCGGAACCGTAAAGGTCTTGCGCAGCCACCATTCCCTATCTGCCACCCAGGTGATATTTAGGTTGTTCATTAAGACCATGGGGTCTTCGATCATATTGTTCTCTAACAAAGCCGTTTGGATACTGCACGGCACCTGGGCGGTGAAGCTTTCTTCCCATTCAGCCAGGTCTTCCAACATTTGTTGTTCAGATTTGCCATGCGGCTCCGCACCAGTACAATCCCAGGGGCCGTTCAGTAAAATCTCTTCAGCCCCAAACATGGCCCCCGCAGCCGTATCAACAGCTTCTACCACTTGGAACTCCACCGCTTTCAGGGGCCGGTCAAGCGGACTGGTACGCACGCCAAACGCTCGCCGGTCGTTTTCGTCTAACGATGGTAGATATTCTATTACCCGAGCTGGATTGTTCGTTTTGGAGAGATCATCGAATTGGCCCGCTGTACATTCCTCGTCGAAACGCCAGAGCCCGATAGTAGCCTCGTCTGCTTGCAAGTGCCCACTGGGTACCCTGTCAATCTCGCGGGCCACCCGGGAAATTCGCACCTCGGCGATTTCGCCATCGCACGACAGTGCCTCGGGAGGGTAACAGCCAAAGTAAAGTGGGCCCTCATTACTCCAATCCCCCAGGGGATGCGTTTTCACTTGCGGGCTCACCATTGTATCGGCGAATTTTGCAGCATCCACATAAAGAGAAACGCTGCTCCCATCATACATCATTGCAAGATAGTGCCATTGACCATCGGTAATACCTTTTGGGGACCGAATAAACGATGGAGTCATGTTGTGTAGTGTAACAGCAAATTTCCCCGTCTTTTCTTCTGAAAACATCGCCCAATGGTTTGATAGGAGTTGATAGGCCAATACAGTCTTATATCCATCCGCTAAAATGATGTTCCTTCGATCTGAAGAATTAAGCTTCACCCAACACTCTATGGTTAGAGGCGTTGTCATATATTCACGGTTGAAACTTGCTTCCACCCAAAACTTCGCGTCATGTTTTATGCTCAGCGCCTGGTCAAAGTTTATTGGCTCCATCGCGGGTTCTGCAGCAAGTTCTTCGCTGCTAAGAGACGAGTTGCTTTGCGGCTCATCCGTAGGAACCGCTGAGGTGGCATCCTTGCTACCGCATGCGTCGAAAAGTGAACCAACCCCAACAGCCATGCCAGCCATTGCGCACAACTTGAGAAATTCTTGGCGAGTGAGCTTTTTGTCAAACAGTTTTAGTAGACTTTTCATTCGAGTCTTATCCTACACCTCTCAATGACAGTTCTCTGGCGAAGTGGCAGGCGGCAAAATGCTTGGGGGTTACCTCTTCCCAGCTTGGTTCTGCTTCTTTGCAGACATCTTTTTGGTATGGACAGCGAGGGTGGAAATAACAACCTGAGGGGGGATTAGCCGGATTGGGGATTTCACCCTTTAGAACAATCCGTTCGGTTACGATGTCCGGATCCGGCTTAGGAACTGCCGAGAGCAGTGCTTCCGTATACGGATGCTTGGGATTGGCAAACAGGTCATCCGTTTTCGCCAACTCCACGATTTTGCCGACGTACATTACGGCTACTCGGGTAGAAATGTGCTCCACCACGCTTAAATCGTGGGCAATAAACAGGAAGGTCAACTGAAACTCATCCTGGAGGTCTTTCAGCAGGTTGAGTATCTGCGCCTGTATGGAAACATCCAGGGCAGACACCGGCTCATCGGCGATAATGAGTTTTGGATTGGTTGCCAGGGCCCGGGCCACGCCGATGCGTTGCCGCTGCCCTCCGCTGAAAGCATGAGGATAACGTTTGAGATGTTTAACCTCTAGCCCGACGACCTCCATCAACGCTTTAACCCGCTCCTCCAGTTCCCTTATGGAGACTTTTTTTGTATTTTTCAAAGGCTCCCCGACAATGTCGAGGACGGTCCAGCGTGGATCGAGCGATGAAAAAGGATCCTGGAAGATCATGTTGGCGTGCCGACGAACTTCCCGCAACGACTTCTTGTCGAGTTTCGCCAGATCGACGACTCGATCGTCACCGAGGCGGAATTCTATGGAACCTTCCGTCGGCTCAATAGCCCGTACCACACAGCGTCCCAGGGTGGTCTTACCAGCTCCGGATTCTCCCACTAAGCCTAGTGTTTCCCCTTCCTTAATTTCCAAATTGACACCATCAACCGCCTTTATGTGGCCAACAACTCTACGCAGAAATCCTTTCTCAACGGGAAAGTATTTCTTCAAGCCTTTGACTTTCAGCAGTATTTTCGTTTCGTTTTGATCGCTCATTCCACGACTTCCTTTTTGTCGCTGTGAAGGAAACAGCGAACAAAATGATTTTTCTCCATTTCAACCAACGCCGGAATAGCCACGTTACAGATTCCCTCCATCGCCTCCGGACAGCGATAGCAGAAACCGCATTCCACCGGCAGGTCAATGGGAATGGGAACCGTGCCCTCGATTGTGCTTAGCCGGGACTTTTTCTGTCCGATTTTTGGAATCGAATCGAGCAAACGTATCGTATAGGGATGCAACGGATGGTGAAAGATGCTCCGGACTGGACCCGATTCAACAACTCGCCCGAGGTACATCACCGATACCTCGTCGCTGATTTCGGCGATAACGCCTAGATCGTGGGTGATATACAACACCGACATTTGAAGCTGGACCTGCAGTTCTTTGATAAGCTCTAAAATTTGCGCCTGCACAGTAACGTCGAGGGCGGTAGTGGGTTCATCAGCGATGAACAGGATGGGGTTACAGGACAGCGCCATAGCAATCATGACGCGCTGACGCATACCTCCGGATAGTTGATGCGGATATTCGTTCATCCGCTGGGTTGGATTGGGTATTCCCACCCTTGTCAACATATCGAGCGCAATATCGTAGGCTTCTTTTTTATCCTCCGTCCTATGAAGTAAGATGGCTTCTAGAAGTTGACTAGCAACACTATGTACTGGAGACAGGCTCGTCATTGGCTCCTGAAAGACTATAGATATTTCCTTGCCGCGGATCCTTCTGATCTCCTCGCCAAATGGGTCGAGTTGCGCCAGGTCGGTGACTTCTCCATTCCTCCCCCGGAACAGGATTTGTCCTGCAACAGTTCTCCCAGGTTTAGGCACGATGCGTAAAATTGATTGGGCGGTAACACTTTTACCGCAGCCGCTTTCCCCAATCAGCCCAATTGTTTTCTGCTGACCAACGGAAAAACTGGCTCCGTCCACTGCTTTCAGGGTGCCTTCATCCATGTAGAAATACGTCCTCAGGTCTTTTACCTCGATAATTGCTCCGTTTGTCAGGTTAGCAGATTGGTCTGCGCCAGTCGTCGAAATTTGGGTTGAGTTCTTGCCCATACTCTCCATCTGTAATCACTTTCCTAATTTTAATCAGAATTCCATGCGGTAACAAGAACGCCATCTGTCTGATTGACAGCGATCTTCCGCTGCTCGCCTGCATCTAACCAGAAAAAACTATCGGCGGGTGTAAATGTGTCCGAGATAGATGGGCAGACGAAATGCACAGCCAGCGCAGGCTTGTTGCCAGTATTGCTCACAATAAGGCTATTCGTCCCTTCGGTCATCAGTGATAGTTGGGTCCGCGGCAAATCGAACAAACAACCCTGGACTCCAGTATAGTTGATCCAGTAAAAAGTCCTGTCTTTGAGTTCGTCGTTCTGCCTGACCTCGGTGACGATAAGCAACGGTATCGTTTGTGTCTGATCGGCCGTCAGGTTAAACGTTCCCAGCTTTATCACCTGCCCAACTGCACCGCTACCGGTGAATTCGTTGTCTTCAACTTTCTGCAGGTCCGAATTGTAGGCGCGAACGATTACCCACCAGTTTGATCCTTCCAGGGCATTCGCATCATCTAGAAGGTATACAGGAAGTGACAGAGCCTCACCGACCGATGATAACCGTTCAAATAGGACGCAGGCGTGAAGCGGCCTGAATGACTGTCGTATGATATGGTAAGCCAGCTTCGGCACGCCGTACCAGTCAACAGTTGACCAGGATGCCGCTGGATTATTATCGTTCAATTTGTAGTAAACAGCGCCCGTAGCCTCAGGCCAGCGAGTCCGGGCGAGTTCGAGCGTGTGTCGGATGCCGGTTGCCTGCGCCATCTGGGTTCCCAGGATGAAATTCTGCATTGAGTTATTGGGAACAAAATCGGCTACATATTGCGACATAATCGCTAGGTCGCCCTTTTGGTTGAATACCGGCATGTGATGGGCGAAACTCCCGTCTGAAGGAGGGGGCCAGCGACCTTTTTCCTGGTCCGGCAGGTAGCGTTGCACTGTTTCATTATTTGGCACTGATGCCAGCCCAAACTCGCCGATGAAAGGGGCCGTCAGATGCAGATTCCTGTACAGAGGTTGTCGGCCCCAGTAAACGTCATAGTTGTGGATGCTGCCGCCCCACGGTTCGCCACGGTGGAAGGGACGAGTTCCATCAAGTTCATAACTGATCCTCCCCATCATGTCTATCACCGGGCCGGTTGGATCATTGGATTCGTTGCCCGCGCCCCACATGACCAGGGAGGGGTGATTGCGCAAACGGAGCGTGTTGTGTCTGACCGTTTCTTCCAGTATTTCGAATGGTTGAATCTTGTGGCTGTTCCAGGCAGTGGGCCATTCCTGAAGAACCATGATGCCATATCTATCGGTCAAGCCGTAAAACTCATCTGTTTCAGGCATACCGCTGCCCCAGGCACGCAGAAGTCGAATGTGGGAGTCTCTAGCGAGACTCAGGAAACGATCGTAGCGTTCAGACTCAAACCGCAGTAGCGCATCCATCGTACACCAGTTTGTACCTTTAATAAAGACGGGCTTCCCGTTGATGGCGAAGGTCCAGTTGTAAGTATCCGGGTCAGGGCCATCCGCCAAGGGGAGCATCTCTATCGTTCGGATACCGAAGGTAACTTCAGTATAGTCTGGAATACCACCATCGTCGGGGATAAATGACAGCTTTAGGCGATACAGATTTGGATCGCCATGATCAACAGGCCACCAAGGTTTCGCTTCCGGTATGACAAACTCTAAGAGTACGGTTGTCGCGTCTTTTTCAGAGGTAACGTGGTGTGAAAAGCCATATGCCGTTCCTTCGAAATTGTCCGGCTTGATAGAACCAACTAATTGTCCAGACCAACCGCGGCGATCGCCCGATAGCGTGGTGTGCAAGCAGACAACGCCCGCGCCTGTATCCTTTGTCGCAACAAACGGATGATCGATCCTGACCGCTGGCGCGCCTTTGATTCGGACAGAACGCCAGATGCCAATAGTGGGGAGATTAATGTAGTGCCAGCCAAAGATATTGTTAATGACCGCAGTATCAAGCCAACCCACATTCATGCCGGTAAAAAATTCGTTTGGTTCCTTGTCACTCAGGCGAAAGGGAGCCGGATTCAGCTTTACGATCAGGCTATTTTCTCCATCAACCAGTCGGGAAGACACACGGAACGCAATTTCGGCGAACATGCCCTTATGACTGCCCAGCTTCTCGCCGTTCAGCCAGATTGTACACGAGTCACAGATTCCGCCAAAAACAATACGTTCGCTGGAAATGCCCTGCGGACGTTGAAATGTCCGCTTCAGCCACCAGGTTTTGAAGCTTTCCTCTTTGGCGATGACATCGTTGAGTCCGACGTATGGGTCAGGTATCTTGCCTGCGGTCAGCAAAGCGGTATGGACACTACCCGGTACCCCCACCGGGATTGACTCGGGCCAATCACTGGAAAGTCTCTCCGTCTCAGAACCGCCCTCTGCCAGTTCCCAGACACCATCCAACGAGATTACCTTTGGCCCGGTGGGGTGTTCCCTTCCACCGATCTGCAAGGTGACGAGTGTTGCTGTGCCATCCATTGGTGAAGGGCCAGGGTTGAACGCCGCTTTATCGACCTGATCTAGGCTCTCAATGGTCCTGTTCTTGGTCATGACCCATGTCCTCCAAATTCTTCAACAAATCCGCCTGTCCCTTTGATCTTGCATATACTCAACAATCTTGCTTCCCCTATCCTTGTCATCTTGTCATTACAGGTACCAAAACTATCTATACTACCACTGGCTTGTTGTGTCAACACGCCGTACGCAGGGATGGGGTACACTGAACACTGCCTCTTTTCCCTTTCCTGATAAGGTTGTGTTTACCTGCTCGTAATCATCTATTGACAAAACCGGTATGCCACCCACACCTATTTTCTCATGATGAATGGTGCAATAAAGGACTGGGGTAAGCTTACCCCAGTCCTTTAATTTAGCGAGACTCCGATTCACCTTTCGCAGCCTGGTATGAAGTAAAGCAACTTATGGCTGGTCCAGGATCCATGATGGAACGTTCGTCCACCAGGTACGTTGCCCAGACAGTTGGACCACACATGGAAAATAGCAGGTTGCTCTACAAAGGTGAAGAACGGTACGTTCTCGTAGATCCAGGCGTCCCGTTTTTCAGCAGCCTGATAGAACGCATCAGCGCCCCATGGGTGCCGCACAATTTCATCATGGATCGCGTAAAGCTCTTTGATCCAGTCAGGCGGCTCTTCGCCAGTCTCACCTCCTGACTCATACCAGTCCTGCCAGAGGGGCCCCCAAAGTGCAGTCGGAAGGTAATCCACGTATGGACCATGAGCATCCCAGATAGGTGCCGTATTCCAAGAAATTGCTGCCTTGTGCTCGTTGGCTTGCTGACGCTCACCAACAGCCTCGGCAGCGAACTCCTTGAAATTGCACTTAATCCCAATTTCCTCGAAGTAGGAACAGAAGAATGGTGCCTGCTCCTTATACCCTTCCCACGGGCCGACTTCTATGAAGATCTCAATGGGTTTGCCGTCAGGTCCCAGGCGGAAACCATCAGCATCGCGTTCGGTCAGCCCCATTTCATCCAGCAAGCTGTTCGCTTTTTCTGGGTTATACTCAGGTGGATTTGTAGTAGGTAAGCTAGCCACACCAGCGTACAGCTCGTCGTTGATCTCCTGCTTATCGATCGCCAGCAGAATGGCCCGGCGGAAACGAACATCCCACGTAACTTCACGCCATGCAGGGTCATCGTAGGTGAGATTCAGGTAGAAGCCGCGAGAATCTTTGTTAGGATATATCACGGTTTTGTAGTTACCTTTTGCTTCATTTTCCTTGAAGAGAGGCAATACAGTCGCATCTAGAAACCAGTGATAATCCGCTTGTTTCGAGAACATCATCAACTGGGCCGCTTCCGGGTTAGTCCAGGCAAGGGGAACGGTGACACGCCTGTCGATATAGGGAAGCTGGTTGCCGGCCGTATCCACTGCGTGGTAGTACGGATTTCGCTCGACGACTATTCGGTCTTCCGGACTCTCTAAACGGATCCAGCCACCAAGTTGCGGAAACCCAACCGCCTCCGGGTTGTTTTCACTCCATCCCCTGAGATCTCTTAGGTTGAACAGTTCGTACCACTCGGTCAACCCCTCCTTTTCCGCCATGGCAGCGATCTCGTCCGCATCACCATAGTCGATGTGGAATTGTTCCAGGTAGTGCTTTGGTTTGATGATGTCCAGGTAGCCTGTTCCTATGCTCACCAGTTGGAACGGGAAAGTAGGATAGGGTTCAGCGAACTTGAATACAAAGGTGAAGTCATCCACGATCTCCAACTTGGCTGGCTCGCCCTCAGCCCTACCCTTAGCTCTTAGATAACCTGGAACCGCAGCGTATAGAAGCTCATTACTGACGACCTCTTCATAGGCAAAGCGCACATCTTCGGTGGTCAGGGGAGTTCCATCAGACCACTTGTGCCCCTCTCGTAATTTAAAGGTGAACTCCGTGAGGTCGTCATTCCAAGTGAGGCTCTCTACGATGTTCCCGCTGACAAACTTTGGGTTCCTGTTGTTGGTTATGAAAAGCGGCTCTTTCATATCAACATTTGACAGGATCGTCATGACCATTTCACCGCCGTAAACCCCAATCTCTGGATCAATGTATTCCCTGGGCAGCATCATTCCGCCGGTGAGGACGAGGGGATTCTTCGGCAGCCGTTCGCAAACGGAGGGTAACTCGCCTGCTTCGACCAACTCAGCCAACATCGGCGATTCGTTATAGGGGCACACAACTTCAGTCGGTACTACCTCTTCTGTTGGCACTTCCGTCGGCGGCACTTCCGTCGGCGGCACTTCCGTCGGCGGCACTTCCGTCGGCGTCGGGCCAGCGCAACTGGCAACTGTGATCAAGATCACTAGCGCCACAAACGAAAGGACCAATTTCTTCGCTGTCATTGGAAAAAACCTCCTTCTTTAGACTTGTGTTATCACATCGAACTCGCTGCTGAACTTTCTGAGCCTTCTCCTTCCATTTACTAATAAGTTTGTTTTCGATAGTCCCCTCCTTTCAATGTTTTGTCTCTCCCTGGTTACTTTTCAAACGTTTTCCTAGACCCTGTAATCCTGTCATCACAGGATAACTATATTATACACTATTATCCAGATTTGTCAAGAAATCAAGTTGGGCCTTCTTCGAGCAATTCCTGGTCTTTCTGCACCAAGTGAGCTTCTTCGAGGTCATCCAAGTGGATGGGGCCCAGTTCTATCGCAAGATGATCGAGGTGGCTCTGCTCATCATGACCTATTTAGGTCAAACTACTGTTGGGCATCAGCAGTATCAACCAGATCCCAAGCTGCCTGTTTCGGGATCGGGCTTTCTTGCTGCTCATCGGCTATATCTGCGGACCCATTGGCCTCTGGGTTCTGCTGTCGAGGCTACGAAGACAAGCAGAAGCCGATGCACAAGAACACCCTGGCTGACGCGGTGGAGAAGCCAAGCGCCGGCGAGATAGAGTACATCCTGAACGAAGCGGTCAAACGACCGGCGGAGCGCGGGGTCTTTCAACAGGGTTCGGGTCACTTCGCCCTGGACAGCACCGATCTGAAGACCACCGAACCTTTCGGTATCGAGGAACTGTTCATCCTCTTGGAACGTGAGCCAAAAACCTGTTGGCGGGTTGACCCCTGTGAAGTTAGACGGCGATATGGCCTCGAAGCCCCAGCCATCGCCTAGCTCTTCTTATGGTGCAATTTCAGTTTCCACCACGATATTGCTCGGCGGCAGATCGGAGGGCAAGATATCCTCGGTAGGCTTACGCCGCCTCCTCTGGCGGATTAGCTCAACCTCAAATCGGCTACGATCACCCCTGTGCTTGGCCTCAAAATACTCGATAGGGCTCCCATCCTCAAGATAGCTGACGCTCTTAAGGAGAACGAGAGGATCGCCCTCTTCGATGCCCAGCAATCTGGCATCCTCTTCGCTGGCCGATATAGCTTCTAAAGTACGCCTACCCCGAGCTA
>Ga0194112_10005464_pt1 | contig 17048 bp, 18 predicted proteins | sample TA2MahC400mmetaG_FD_146191 | JGI IMG/M metagenome (GOLD analysis project Ga0194112, IMG submission 146191) | Freshwater microbial communities from Lake Tanganyika, Tanzania - TA2015016 Mahale Deep Cast 400m | ecosystem: Environmental > Aquatic > Freshwater > Lake | place: Tanzania: Lake... | reverse complement strand
AACCGGCCGCAGCCGCGCCGGGACGTCGAGCGCGAGCGCGGCATGGCCGTCTTCGTGGGCCGGCTGCGCCCCTGCCCGGTGCTGGACTGGAAGTTCGTGGCCATGGGACACAACACCGTGCGCGGGGCCGCCGGCGCGGCGGTGCTCAACGCGGAGCTGATGCTCTCGGAGGGATTGCTCGAGCCATGATCGTCATGAAATTCGGCGGCACGTCGGTGGAATCGGCGGCCGCCATGGAACGAGTCGCGAGGATCGTTCAGGAGCGATTGCACCGCCGGCCGGTGGTGGTGGTGTCGGCCATGGGCAAGACCACCAACAAGCTGCTGGCGCTGGCCGGCGCGGCGGTGGAAGGCCGCCGGGAGGAGGCCCTCGAGCAGTTGCAGGCGCTGCGCGAGTACCACCTCAAGGAAGCCGGCCAAGTGGTTTCGGAGGCCGAGGAGGCGGAACTCGAGGCGGTAGTCACCGAGCACTTCCGCGAACTCGAGGAGCTGGTCAAAGGTCTGGCCGTGCTGGGCGAGGTGACGCCGCGCTCTTGGGACGCCATCGCCAGTTACGGCGAGCGGCTCTCCAGCCGCGTCCTCGGGCTGGCCCTGCGGCGCTTCGGCATGGACAGCGCGCACGTGGACTCGCGCAGCGTCATCGTCACCGACCAGCGGCACACCCAGGCCGCGCCGCTCAGCTTCGAGACTTACTCGCGGCTCGCCACCGTCATTCCCCGCATGGCCGAGCGTCGGGTAGTGGTGATGGGCGGCTTCATTGGGGCCACCGAGGACGGGGTCACCACCACGCTGGGGCGCGGCGGTTCCGATTACACCGCTTCCATCGTGGGCGCCGGCATCGGCGCCGAGGAGATCCAGATCTGGACCGACGTCGACGGCATGCTGACCGCCGATCCCAGCCTGGCCCCCGAGGCGCGCCGCGTCAGGATCATCTCCTTCGACGAAGCCGCCGAGCTGGCCTACTTCGGCGCCAAGGTGCTGCATCCGGCCACCGTGCTGCCGGCCATCGAGCGGAACATCCCGGTGCTCATCCTGAACTCGCGGCGGCCACAGGTGGAAGGCACGCGCATCGTGGCCGAGCCGGTGCCCTGCGCCAACCCCTTCAAGTCCATCGCCAGCAAGCGCGGCATCACGGTGATGACCATCCAGTCCACCCGCATGCTGATGGCTTACGGGTTCCTCAAGCGCATCTTCGAGGTGTTCGACCGCTACGAAACCCCGGTGGATATGCTGGCCACCAGCGAGGTGAGCGTCTCGCTGACCATCGACAACACCGGCCGCCTCCGGGACATCCTCGAGGATCTGCGGCAGTTCTCCCAGGTGGTGGTCGAGGAAGACCAGGCCATCGTGTGCCTGGTGGGCGACAACGTGCGCGCAACGGCGGGCCTGGCGGCGCGGGTGTTCGGCGCGCTAGCCCGCCTCAAGGTGCGCCTGATCTCGCAGGGCGGCTCGCAGTTGAACCTGGGGCTGGTGGTGGCGCAGCAGGACCTCGAGGAAGCCGTGCGCAGCCTGCACCGGGAGTTCTTCTCCGACCTGGACCCCGCGGTGTTCGACTGACATGAACCTGGCAATCGTGGGCTACGGCAAGATGGGGCGGCTCATCGAGCAGCTCGCCCCCGAGTACCGCTTCACGGTCGCGCTGAAGCTGGACGAGTTCAACAACGCCGGTTTCGCCGGGATGACGCCGGAGAATTTCCGCGGCGTGGACGTGGCGGTGGAGTTCTCGGTCCCCTCGGCCGTGGCGGGCAACCTCGAGCGGCTGGCCGGCCTGGGGGTCAACGTGGTGGTGGGAACCACGGGCTGGCTGGAGCAGCTCGAGGCGGTGCGCGCCCTGGTCGAGCGCGCCGGTATCGCCCTGGTATGGAGCCCCAACTACTCGGTGGGCATGAACGTGTTCGCGCGCCTGGCCGAGGAAGCAGCCCGCCGGCTCGCACCCGAGGAGGACTACGAAGCCTGGGGCTGGGAGATCCATCACTCGGCCAAGAAGGATGCGCCCTCGGGCACCCTGCTCAAGCTGGTCGAGACCATGCGGCGCGCCGGGTATGCGCGACGCATCGACACCGGCTCCAATCGCGCCGGCCGGCATCCCGGCACGCACGAGATCGGATTCGACTCGGCCGCCGACACCATCACCCTGCGCCACACTGCGCGCAGCCGCGAGGGCTTCGCCCGCGGCGCGCTCAAGGCCGCGCGCTGGGTGGCCGGCAAGCGCGGCTTCTTCGAGTTCGGTGAAGTTCTTTTCGGGGAGAGGAGGTAGACATGTTCACTGGTTGCGGCACGGCGCTGGTGACTCCGTTCAACCGCGACTCGTCCCTCGACGAAGGCGCGCTGCGCAGGCTGGTGCGCCGGCAGATCGAAGCGGGCATCGACTTCCTGGTGCCCTGCGGCACCACCGGGGAGAGTCCCACCCTCACGCCCGAAGAGCACCTCCGCGTGGTGGAGATCACCCTCGAGGAGGCCAGGGGCAAGGCCCCGGTGCTGGCCGGCGCGGGCGGCTACAATACCGCCGAGGTCATCGAGTTGGCCAAGGAAGTCGAGAAGCTGGGCGCCGACGGGATCCTCTCGGTTACGCCCTACTACAACAAGCCCACCCAGGAGGGCCTGTACCAGCACTACCGGGCCATCGCCGCGGCCGTGCCGCTGCCCATCGTGATTTACAGCGTCCAGGGCCGCACCGGGGTGAACGTCGAGCCCGCCACCCTGAAGCGGCTCGCGGAAATCGACAACCTCGTCGGCGTCAAAGAGGCCTCCGGCAACATCGCCCAGATGGCCAACATCCTGCACCAGGTTCCCGACCGCTTCGCCGTGCTCTCGGGCGACGACGCGGTGACGCTGCCGCTCATCGCGCTGGGCGGGCGCGGGCTGATCTCCGTGGCCTCCAACGAGATTCCCGCCGAGATGAAGGAATTGGTGCGCCGCTGCCTGGCCAACGATTTCCCCGCCGCGCGCGAGTTGCAGCGCCGCTACCTGCCGTTGATGGAGATCAACTTCGTCGAGACCAATCCGATCCCGGTCAAGGCCGCCATGGCCCTGATGGGGCTGCTCGAGCCGGTGTGGCGGCTGCCCCTGGTGCCGCCCAAGCCGGAGAGCCGGGCCAGGATCGAGAATGTGCTCGCCGAACTGGGGTTACTCACACATGCTGCCGCCGCTCGAAGCTGACATCGAACGCCTCTTCGAGGAGAAGCCGGACAAATACGCCGAGGAGCACTTCCGGCTCTTCCAGGCCTTCAAGGAGGCCTTGAACGCCGGCCAGGTGCGCGCCGCCGAGCCGGACCCGGACACGAAAACCGGCTGGCGCGTGAACGCCTGGGTGAAGAAGGGTATCCTGCTGGGCTTCCGCATGGGCGCGCTGGTGGATATGTCGGTGGACCCGGTGCGCCAGCCGTTTTTCGATAAGTCCACCTATCCGGTGAAGCGGCTGACGGCGGCCAGCGGAGTGCGCATCGTGCCGGGCGGCTCCAGCATACGTGACGGATGCTACGTGGGCCGGGGCGTGACCTGCATGCCCCCTATGTACATCAACGTGGGTTCTTATGTAGGAGAGGGAACCATGGTGGACTCGCACGCCCTGATCGGAAGCTGCGCCCAGGTGGGGAAGAGCTGCCACATCTCGGCCGCCGCGCAGATCGGCGGCGTGCTCGAGCCGGTGGGCGCGTTGCCCGTCATCATCGAGGACGAGGTGCTGGTGGGCGGCAACTGCGGCGTCTACGAGGGCACCGTGATTAAGCGCCGCGCCGTGCTGGGCACGGGAACGATCTTGAACCGCTCGACGCCGGTCTACGACGTGGTGCGCGGCGAGGTCTACACAGCCACCGATGAGGAGCCGCTCATCATCCCCGAGGAAGCCGTGGTGGTGGCCGGAGCGCGCGCCCTCCCCCGCGGCCCCGGCAAGGACTGGGGCATCTCCGTCTACACCCCCGTCATCGTCAAGTACCGCGACGCGCGCACCGACGCCAAGCTCCAGCTCGAAGACCTGCTTAGATAGGGCCAGCCGTGGCGGCTCCTACGCGTCAGGCGAAGGGATTGATGATCTCCAGCGGACCCGGCACAGGCCGCCCAGGAAGAACCTCCGAGTACAACCGGGTCACGCCACACTCCAGGCAGGCCGCGACGATCATCGCGTCCCAGAAGGACCAGCCATCTCGCGTGTGCAGCAAACGCGCGCGTTCAAACACCCCTGCCGCGGGAAGGACGAGCGGGAAGAGCGCCAGGTAGTCCGCGAGCCGCTCCCACGCATCCGCACTGGTGAAACCCTGACTGCTCAGCTTGCGAGATGCCGCTACGAATTCGCAGGCCACCTGCCACAGCAGCACGCCATTGGTGGCCGTCTTAATCAACTCGATGGCCGTTGCCTGACGATGCGGATTCGCCTTGTCACAGGCGTAGATTAACAGATTCGTGTCAAGAGCGACCATGCAGTTCGTCGCGAGTCGGCAAAGCGCCGTCGGAGAAGAACGCCATGCTCTCGATACCCTTCAGGAGCCGCTCCAAAGCAGCCGCGCGCTCACCGCCGGGTTCATCCAGTGGCTGGACAATCAGCCGCACCCGCTGGGCTTCGCGAAGAGCCAAGTCTCCCACGGGCCTGAGCACGCCGGCGCTGTAGATGGCCTCCGTTATCTGAGTCATGTCGAAACCACCCCCCACTAGGCTACCGCCCACGCCCACACCCGATCAAGGGCGGCCGGACCGGCCCTGAAGCGCCTCTGCCGTCCAGCTCGGATCTATACTCGAAGTTTCGTCTCATGAAGCCTCAGCTAAGCCGCATCGCCGGGTGGATGGGCCGCCGCCCCGCGTTGGCGCTGCTGCTCGGTGCTGTCCTGCTCTACAACCTCAACCTCCGGCCCGTCTCCAGCGGGGATACCGCTCCGGCGGCGCTGCTGCCACTGGCGGTGTGGCTGGACGGGACCATCACCTTCGACCGCTGGATGCCCTGGCTGGACCAGCGCTACCCGTTGGGGGCGGGCTTCCTGGCGAAGAGGAATGGGCATTACCACTCTCAATACCCCATTCTGCAACCTGTGCTGCTGCTGCCGCTTTACAGCCCGCTGGCGCTCGCGCCGGGGTTGCGCCAGTGGCCGCTGGAGCACCTGCTGTTGCTGGCGCGGATCTTGGAGAAACTGGCGGCGAGCCTGATCGCCGCCTGGGCCGTGGCGTTGTTCTTCTGTCTGGCGCGCCGGTTCACGGGGCCGCGGCAATCCCTGTGGCTGGCGCTGCTGTTCGCTTTCGCCACCAGCACCTGGAGCATCTCCAGCCAGGCGCTATGGCAGCACGGCATGGGGCAGTTACTGGTCATCCTGAGCCTGCTCTCGCTGGACCGCTGCCTGTCTGGGGAAGGCGGGCGAGCCGCATGGGCGGCGGCGGGGCTGGCGGCGGCGCTGAGCGCCGGCGTACGGCCGACGAACGTGGTGTTTGTAGCGGTCTGCTGTGCGGTGCTGCTGGTGACGCGGCGCTGGAAGCTGCTGGCCTCCTACTTGGCGTTCGGGGCGGTGGTGGGAGCCGCGGTCGCGGCCCACAACCTGGCGGTGTTCGGTCGCCTCTCGGGCGGCTATGGCGCTGACCTCAGCGGCAACCTGCTCGGCGGCTTGGCCGGATTGCTCTTCAGTCCGTCCCGGGGGCTGTTCGTGTATTCACCGGTATTCCTGTTTCTGCTGCCGGCGGCCTGCCTTTGGCTTCGCCGGGGAGCGGCGCCTGGCGCCGGTGTGATCGCCATTGCCGCGCTGTTCTCCGTGGCGCACGTCCTGGTGCACGCCGCCTGGCCGGTCTGGTGGGCGGGAGACTGCTATGGGCCGCGGTTTCTGACCGAAGCGCTGCCCTGCCTGACGCTGCTGCTGATCCCGTCGCTGGAGTGGCTGGAGCGCTCGCGACCAGCCAAGGCGGCCTTCATCGCGCTGGCAGCGTTCTCGGTCTTCGCGCACTTCGTCGGGACCTTCAGCTACCCCGGAGGCGCTTGGCACACCACCCCGGAGCCGGTGAGCCGGCGCCCCGAACGCTTCTGGGACTGGAAGGACAATCCCCTCCGGCGCGACTTTTCGGCAGGTGTGAACCTGAAGGGCTACCGGGCGATTGTAGAGCTGGCGGCGGCGCGCCTCGAAGGCCGACCTCCAGACTGGGAGAAGCTGGACCTACACGTTCAGTGAGGCGGCCGTGCGGAGCGCCTCCAGTGTCTGCTGCGCCGTGCGCTGCCAGGGAAACTGGGCCGCCCGGCGGGGACCTTGCTCCGCCAGCCGCGCGCGCAGTTCACTGTCGGCCGTGACCCGCTCGATGGCTGCCAGCATCGCGTCCTCGTCGGCGGGGTCGAACTGAAGCGCGGCGTCTCCGGCCAGCCCGGCCAGCGGCTCGATGTTCGAGCAGGCCGTGGGAAGGCCGGCGGCCAGGGCCTCCAGCACGGGCAATCCAAAGCCCTCAAAAGTGGAGGGGTAGACGACGGCGAAGGCCCGCAGGCAGAACTGCTCGAGCTCCTCGCGGGAAATCCAGCCGGTGAGCCGGACGCTGTCGCCGAGACCGAGTTGCGCGATCAGGCTCTCGACCGCCCCGGCGTGGAACCCGCGCAGCCCGGCGATCACCAGGCGGAACTCCGGACGGCGCTCCCTGAAGCGCGCGAACACGCGGATCAGGCGCTCCAGGTTCTTGTGGGGGTGCAGGGTCGAGACGCACAGAAGCAGCGCCTCCAGCTCGCGCCGCCGCCGCCCCAGCTCAAAAAAGGACGCATCGACCCCCAGGGGAACCACGCGCACCTTGTCCGGCGGCAGCCGGTAGAAGCGCAGCAGGTCGTTCCGGGTGGCCTCGGAGTCGGCCAGCAGCAGCCGGGAGCGGTGGGCGGAGGTCCACAGGAACAACCGCCAGAAGGGCAGGTCGAACCAGCGGAAGTGCTCCGGATGGCGCTTGTGCTGTAGGTCGTGGAAGACGGTCACGCTGGGGCAGGGGCACACCGCCGGGGCGGTGAAGCCGGGGTTGAGCAGCACATCCAGGCGGTGGCGCCGCACGGCCAGCGGCAGGGCCGCCTGCTCGAACAGCAGCCGTGCGGGCCGGAAGGCGGCGCGCACCGGTTGCGCAGCCCAGTGGAAGTTGGCGGCCTGCGGCGCCACATCGGGGCCGGTCTCCCGGTTTGCGAACACGACGTACTGGTTGACCGAGTCGATGCCGGCCAGCGCGGCCAGCAGGCTGCGCACGTAGATCTCCGTGCCGCCGACCCCACCGGGGATCAGGTACAGCGCGTTCACCCCGATGCGCAAGACCGGCATCCTAGCGCAGCCCCAGCCGCTCTTCCACCAGGCGCACGATCTGCCGGGCGGCCTGGTTGTTGGGATCCCGCTCCAACTGGCGGCGGCAATCCTCCAGGGCGGCCAGGTACTGCCGCCGGGCATCCTGGGTGCGGCCCAGGCAGGTGTGGGCCAGGCCCCAGTTGTAGTAGAGGCGGTAATCGGGCGCCACGAGCCGGCTGGCGATCTCATAGTGCCGCTCAGCTTCGGCGCAGCGGCCGGCCTTGAAATACGCGAAGGCGAGCTGGGAGCGCGGGCGGTACTTGCCCGGGGCGTGAGCGACGGCGTCCTCCCACAGCGCCACGTCGCTGCCCCATACCCGGTTGCGCTGCTGGGCCAGGGCTCCGGCCAGCACCAGGATGCCGCCCAGCGCCGCCGCCAAGGCCACTGGCCGGATCCGCCAGCGACGCAGAAACTCGACCGCCACCAGCGGCAATCCCAGCAGCGGCAGGTACATGCGCCGCTCAGCGATCGGATCGACGATAGGCGCCACCGAGGAGGTGGGCGCCATCAGCAACAAGAAGGCGAAGACGCCGTAAGAGGCCAGCGGGTACCGGCGCCGAAGAAGGAACGCGGCCACGGCCAGCGCCAGCAGGCCGGCCAGGCCAAACACGGCGCCGTGTTCGAGCAAACTGCGCGACCAGGGCACGTCGTAGTCGATGGTCTGGCCGATGGGCAGCACGAACAGGCGCAGGTAGCGCCACAGCATGCGGCACTGCGTGAAGAAGTACTCGTACCAGGTGACTTCGGCCAGCTTGAAACCGGCCGTGTCGGCGTGACCCAGTACCCGCCAGACAAACCGCAGCGCCAGCGCGCCGCCCACCGCCACCGGCACGTAGAGCCGCCAGTTGCGGCGCACACCGGCCACGCCCCCGCCGAAGAACAGGTCGGTCAGCAGCAGCAGCGCGGGCAGCACGGCGGTGTGTTCCTTGGTGGTTACGGCCGCGCCGAACAGCAGCAGCACTCCCGCCGCCACCGGCCAGGAGACCACCTCGCGGCGGCGCCACAAATAGAGGGCCAGCGCGCCGCTAAAGAACATTACGCTCAGCGCTTCCGATCGGCTGGCTACGTAAGCCACGGATTCCGTCTGCACCGGGTGCAGCAGGAACACCCCGGCCGCGAACACGGCCAGGATCTCCCGTGACGCGCCCTCCGTGCCGGCGTACACGAGCAGGCGGCGAACCACCAGGAAGACCAGGAACCCGCTCACCCAGTGCAGCAGCACGTTGAACAGGTGGTAGGTGTACGGCTCCATCCCGGACAGCCGGGCGTTGAGCCAGAAGCTGGCCATCAGCAGCGGGCGCACCCCGCCAATCCAGTGCTTCAGCGGACGCTCGAGGGCGTCCGGGTCGGTGAAAGGCAGGTAGGGGTCGTCGAAAACGAATGGCCCGCGCAAAGCCGGCTGGTACACCTCCAGGAGTATGACCAGGGCGGCCGCCAGACCCAACAGGCAGTGCCACCAGCGCAGGCCCCCGGCGGGCGGGCGAAGCGGGGCCGCTCGGGGCGGCGGCTTTTCAACCGGACGTCGGCGCTTTTTCATCGAGCGTACGAAGGTGGAATTCCAGGATAGCGACTCGCTGGGCCAGAGCGATATTGGCGTCCTTGAGCTCGGAAACCACCATGGACACGCGGAACAGCACCAGCAGGAACAGGCAGCCGGTCACCAGCATCAGCGCCAGCGGCGCGTCGGCCGTACCCAGGACGGCGGCCAGCCTCTCCAGCAGCCAGTGGTAGCGCGACAGCACCAGCAGGGCCAGGGCGGCGCCCAGCCAGGCCACCGAGTATTCTACACGTATATGCGCCCGGCGCACCGAAATCAGCACCAGGATCAGCAGCGCCAGGCTCAGCCCGGTAAAGAAGTTCAGCAGGCCAGTCACGGGCCTCTCCTCCGGCGGCGGCCTTCGTACTTGAGGACGTTGACAAACACCCCCAGCAGCACGTGCAGGATATAGTAGAACGACTTCAGCGTGGTGATGGTGCTGCGCCCGGCCAGCCGCGGCCGGAAGCGGCAGGGGATTTCACGGAAGCGGAAGGCCTTGCGTTGCAGCACCACCAGGGCTTCGATCTCGGGGTACTCCAGCGGAAAACTGCGGCTGAACACCTCCAGCGCCGGGCGGGCCACGCCCACGAACCCGGAGGTGGGATCTTCCACCCGCTGGCCCAGAATGGGCCGCAGCACCAGGCGGAAGAAGCGTATGCCCAGGCCCCGCACCAGGCCGGTGGGATAGGCGCGGCCTCCCAGGAAACGCGAGCCGATGACCATCTCGCAACCCGAGGTGCGCAGGGCTTCCAGAATGCGGGGCAGGCAGGCGGGGTCGTGCTGCCCGTCCCCGTCCACCCGTATGACGTACTGGTAGCCCAGCTCGAAAGCCAGCTTGTAGCCGGCCTGCACGGCGCCGCCCAGGCCCAGGTGGTGCGGCAGGGTCATCACCTCGGCGCCAGCCTCGCGGGCTACCATGGGCGTGCCATCCAGGGAGCAGTCATCCACCACCAGCACAGGCACTTCGGGCAACACCCGGCGGATCTCGCGCACTACCGCCCCCACCGCGCCTTCCTCGTTGAAGGCGGGCACCAAAATGAGCAGGGAATCGGGATTGGAGACGGTTCTCACTGGGCAGCTACCTGTCGGGTGGTGATGCCGTGGGCGTCCAGCAGTCGGCGGAAGGCGTCCGGGCTGAGCCGCGCGCTTGCCAGGATGCGGCGGCGCTTGCGCCACAGCGACGGCAGGCGGAACAGCCAGGCGCAGTGCGCGCGCAGCAGGATGAACAGCAGCTCCAGCGGATTGCGGCGCTCGCGCTGGTAGCGGGCGGCGCTTCCGCGGCCCTCCAGTATCGAGATCGCGTGCCAGAAGTAGCGGGCCAGGGCGAACCAGGGCGCCGCCACCAGCCGGGCCGCGGGAAAGTTCTTGGTGATGAGGAACAGCCGGTTGCGCTCCACGTAGTAGGCCTTCAATGCGGAGGCCCCGCCGGCGGTCTGCGAGTAGCGGTGCTCGACCACCGCCCCGGGCACGTACAGGCACTTCCAGCCGGCCCAGCGCGCGCGCAGGCCCACGTCCGAGTCCTCGCAGTAGAGGAAGAAATCCTCGTCGAACAGGCCGGTATCCTCCAGCAGGGCGCGACGGTAGAGCGCGGCCGAGCCGCTCGGAAACAGCACCTCTTCCTCGCGGCTGTAGTTGGCGGGGTGCTCGCCGTGGCCGCGCTGCTTGGTGGACCCATCGCGGGCGATGAGCATGCCGGCCGAATCCAGGCGCTCCTCCCCCAACAGCAGCACCTGGGAAGCGCACATCCCCACCTCGGGGCGGGACTCGACGGCGGTCACTAGCGCGCGTATCCAGGCGGGACGGGCCACCGCGTCGTCGTTGATCACCGCCACCAGCGGCGCCTGCGACCGCCGGACCGCGGCATTGATCGCCCCGCCGTAACCCAGGTTGCCAGGACTCTCCAGGATGCTGGCCCCGAAGCGCTCAGCCCCCGTCTCCCGGGCCAGTTGCCGGCCGCTGTTGTCCACCACCATCACTTCGATCTCGCGCTCGGTCTGGTTGAGCAGAGACACCAAACACTCCAGCAACGGCGGTCCCGCTGCCAGCGTCGGGACCACGACCAGCACGCGGGCCTCGGACAAGCCTAACGATTGTACCGTATGCCGCCGCCGGGCAGAACCGGGGTAGAACCCATGGGCGGTGGCCGATAAGCCGATAGAGATGGCAGTGGCTACGCAGCAGCGGCCTGTGTCCGTCCCGCAGCGGCGCAACCGGCGTGTGGCTGCGCTGGCTGGGGAAATGGCTCGTTGCCTGCGCTTGCCGCCCGCCCAGCGGGAGGCCCTCGAGGAGGCAGCCCTGGGGGCGGCGGATTGCGCCAGGCTATTGGAAACAAGGGCTCTGGATCGCCTCCTGAACGACGCCATTGGGCCGCATTGGGAGTACCTGGTATGCGGGTCGCCGCCGTGCTCCACCAGAACCGCTCCCCCTCCCCAGCCGCCCCGCAGGAGTACTCCCGGGCCGGCCGTTGGCGAGGGCGTGCGCCTGCGCCTGGACATCCTCGAAATCGCCGCCTGCTTCGCCCAGCGTGTCGAGTTTCTGCCCTACGAGCTGCTGACCACCGAGCAGGTGCTGGATGAGCTGCACTGCGTGGCTCAGGAGCTGGCCATCAACCCGGCGGTGGTGGCCGCGCTGGGCAGCTTGCAGCGGGTCCGCCTCGAGCAGCTGGTCGAGCGGGTGTACCGGCTTCCGGTATTCCCCCTGGTGGCGCTGCGGGCGCTGGACCTGGCGCGGTCGGAGGATTCCTCGGTCTCGGCCATCGAGAAGCTGGTGTGTTCGGATCAGGTGCTGGCCGGGCGGCTGATCCAGACCGCGAACTCCAGCCTCTACAGCCCGGTACGCCGGATCTCCAGCCTCCGCCAGGCCATTTCCTACATCGGCCTGGAGGCGGCGCGCCGCCTCTTGATTGCCGCGGTGTTCCATCCCCTGTTCGCCTCGGCGGGTCTGAAAGGCCTGTGGCGTCATTCCCTGGAGGTCTCCCAGTTGGCCGAGTTCCTGGCCCGGGAGTGCCGCCGGGTGCCGCCGGAGGAAGCCTTCCTGGCGGGCCTGGTGCATGACGTGGGGCGGCTGGCCCTGCAAACCGCGCAGGGTGAGGACGTCATCGCCTACACGCGGATGCTGGAACAAGGCTGCGAGCCCGTGTTCGCGGAGATGGTCCTGTGCGGCTTCGACCATGGCCGGGCCGGGGCGGAGGTCCTGCGCTTCTGGAGCTTCCCCGAGCACTTGGCCCAGGCCGTGGCGGACCATCATCATCCGGAGCACTCCGACTCGGACCTGGCCGCCATTATCTACCTGGCCGAGTTCTGGACCGGCTCCGAAGAGGACCTGCCCAGCGGCAGCCGCGTCCGCGGGGCGCTCAAACGGGCCGGGCTGGACTGGGAGTCCCTGGCTGGCGCCCGCCTCCGCCCCGGCGGCCTGGCCGACCTGCTGGCCAGCGTGGCGTAGGTTCCTGCACCCGCATCGCCAGGGCACTGCGCGAAGGGGCAGAATGGTGTTATGCAGTCAGTGGCCGCCCAGCAGGGCCTGCTGTCTGAGATCGTCCGGCGTCTGGTGGACCAGATCGACCCCGACAAGATCATTCTCTTCGGGAGCCGTGCGCGAGGCCAGAGGCACTCGGAGAGCGATGTAGACCTGCTGATCGTCAAGGCCAGCCAGGAGCCCCGGCACAAGCGTGTGGGACGCGCCCACCGGGCGCTGATCGGCGTGGGTATTCCGGTGGACATCCTGTGGTACACACCCGAAGAGGCCGCCGCGCGTGCTCGCGTGCGGCAGCATGTGGCCAGCCGAGCGCTGCGCGAGGGCCAGATCCTCTATGAACGAGAATCTTGAGGCGGCGCGTGCTCTGGCGCGGAAGGCCGAGCACGACTGGGCGAATGCCTCCACGAGCCTGGAACATGATGTCCCGCTGGATACGGTGTGCTTCCACATCCAGCAGACCGCCGAGAAGCTGCTCAAGGCGCTGATGCTGTCCGTGGACATAGAGTACCCCTTCACCCACGACCTCAGGGACTTGCTCGACCGCTTGGCGCCGCGATTTCCGGCCTTAGCTCAGTTCTACGAGAGCCTCCCAGACTACACCGACTTTGCCGTGGCCATGCGCTACGACGATTCGGTCTACCCAAGCCGCGAAGATACCCTGGAGGCCTTCGAGAACGTTAACCGCCTGCGGGTGATGATCCTGGAGCTCCTCCCGTCCGAGGCCCGCCCTTAGCGCGCCTGCGCCCCGGCGGCCTGGCCGACCTACTGGCCAGCGCGGCGTAGGTGGCTAGGCTTTCAGATCCGCAGCGATCTGCGCGAACTGATCCAGCGCCGCCTGGAGGTCTTCAGCGATCTCAACTGCAATCACTTCGGGGTCGGGCAGGTTCGCTGAATCCGCCAGGCTGTCGTCCTTCAGCCAGAAAATGTCCAGGCTGGCTTTGTCCCGCTTGACCAGCTCCTCGTAGGCGAACGGCCGGAACCGCTCGGTTTGCTTCCGATCATGGCGGTTCCGCGGGCTATAGCAGGTGACGAAATCATCCAGGTCGGCCCTGCGGAGGGGCTTGGCTCTCAGCGTGAAATGCTTGTTGGTGCGCAGATCGTAGATCCACAGCCTCTGCGTCCACGGAGTCTCGCGGGCGGGTTTGCGGTCGAAAAACACAACATTGGCCTTGACGCCTTGCGCGTAGAAGATGCCGGTCGGGAGACGCAGAAGGGTATGCACATCGCATTCATGAAGCAGCTTTCGGCGGACTGTCTCGCCGGCGCCGCCCTCGAAAAGAACGTTGTCCGGCGCCACGAGGGCGGCGCGACCGTGGATCGTCAGCAACGACTTCACGTGTTGCAGGAAGTTCAACTGCTTGTTGCTGGTGCTGACCCAGAAGTCCTCTCGCACCACGGCCCGGTTGTCCCTGCTCTCCTCGCCCTCCCCGTTGACGAACGTCAGGCTCGACTTCTTCCCAAACGGCGGGTTGGTCAGCACCATGTCATAGAAGACCGAAGGCTTCCGGCTCAGGCTGTCGTCGCGCAGCACAGGGCAGACCTCCTCCCCGATGCCGTGCAGCAAGAGATTCATGGCGCACAGGCGCGCCGCACTTTCCACGATCTCAACTCCACGCAGGGCGTCCCGCTTGAGGAACTCCTTTTGCCGGCGGTCCAGCTTGTGACTACCGCTGATGTAGTCATAGGCCGCCAGCAGGAACCCTCCCGTGCCGCAGGCGGGATCCATTATCGTGAGATCCGGCCCCGGCCGCATGACGTCCACGATGGCGCGGATCAAAGCGCGCGGTGTGAAGTACTGCCCGGCGCCGCTCTTGGTATCCTCGGCGTTCCTCTCCAGGAGCCCTTCATAGGCGTCACCCTTTACGTCCGCGTCCAACGAGCCCCAGTGCTCCTTGTCGATCAGGTCGGCGATGAGGCGCCGCAATAGGGCGGGATTCTGGATCTTGTTCTGCGCCTTCCGGAAAATCACGCCAAGCGTGCCACCGCTCCTGCCGAGGCTCTCCAGGATGTGCCGATAGTGGGTCTCCAACTCGTCCCGTCGCGGGCCAGCAGGCTCGGCCAATCGCAGCCGGCCGGAACCGCGGAAGGCCTGTTGTATGGCGGCAGGGTCTTTTCATGCGCCATCTTGAGAAACAGCAGGTAGGTCAACTGCTCGATGTACTCCAGGTAGGAGAGGCCTTCGTCCCGCAACAAGTGGCAGTAATTCCACATGCGCGAGACGATCTGTTGCGCTTCGCTCATCGAGCAGTTTCCCCGGAGGCGGAGGTCATTTTGGGGTCGATATACTGGACCCCCACTTGACCGGGGTGGAATACCAGGAAATCCCGGTCCGTGGTGAGCAACACCGCGTTGGCCGCCTTGGCGGTGGCGGCAATCCAGAGGTCGTTGTCCTTGTAGATGGCGCTGCCGGCCCGGCGCGCCACCGCGTAAAGCTCAGCGTACGCCTCCAGAACGGACTGGTCGTTGATGTCTACGGTTACCAGCGTGGCCAGCATGTCCGCCAGAAACTTCCGCCTCGCCTGATCCCAGGCGTTGTAGGCCGCCAGCGCCACCAACTCGCCCACGCTGACGATGCTGACCAGCGGACGGTAGACGGCGTGGTCCAGCCCGAATTGCGCCGCTATGCGCTTGCCGAGATCCTTGTGGCGGGCCAGTTGCAGCACCACATTGGTGTCCAGCAAGTATGGCGCTCTGCTCATTCCGTCCCGCCGGCTACCGCCTGATCTCTTCGAGGATGGCGGCCCACTCCTCGTCGGTTTCCGTCCCCGGCCACTGGCCGAAGTAAGCGGAGAAGGCCTTCCATCCTTGTCCGGCCGGTACGGGGCGGGGCCGGGGTGGAGCGCCACGCCTCGGCGGCGGGACCTTCGAGAACAGCGCCGGCTGCCCTTCGCCGCTCTCCAGACTGTGTGCATCAAGGCGCAACAGGCTGCCCGAGGGCCGGTAGACGGCCTTGCCCAGAATCAGCACTCTTTGCCCGAACCACTCTCGCAACGCGTCCGTGTGCTGGTGATCCTCCAGCACGCCATGGACTTCGGAGCCGTCTTCGAGCTTCAGAGCGAACGAGCGGGTGCTGTGACGGACCATGTCCAGCTTCCCGACGACCCGGACCGGCTGGGGTTGCGGAGTGCGCTGGATCAGCTCCCGGGCGCTCTCCACCACGGCGCGATTGAGCGGCACAACGCCCCGCGCGGTCTGGATCAAAGAAATGGAATCCAGGCGGTCGGACAGCACCTTGCCAAGCCGGGTGAGCCGGTCCAGCAGTGCATGATCGTAGTGACCGCTCTCCGGGTTGCGGCTGGCCACTTCGTCCACCGCCGCGGCCAGGACATCCACGGCCGTCCCTTCGGGCGGCGGCTTGGTGGGCCAGAATTCCCCTTGCTCATATAGCTCGGCAGCCGCCTCGCCCAGCCGCGGAAGCTGGACTTCGAGGAGCGTGTCCGTGCCCTCGTGCGAGTAGCCCGTCAGGCGGACATCGGAAGCGGCGGCGAGCCAGACGGGTTTCCGTCCGCGTCCCGTACTGGAGCCTTCGAAGGCCATGCGAACCGAGGAGCTTAGTAGCGGCTTGAAGCCGTGCAGGATGTCCCCGCAGACCTCCACCGGCAGACGCTGGCAGTAGTTCCGGTCGGTGTGCAGCCGAAGCACTTGTGATTGATAGTCCGTGGCGCGTCCCTCCCTTCGTCTTGGCGTAGCGCGTTTCGATTCTATGATACGTCTTTGCGAGGGCGACGGCGGACCGGCCGGGTGGTTTGCTGCTGGGCCCGCTGGCGGCGGATGCGTTCAAGCAGCACACTGGCCGGCTCGTCGTCGGGGTCCTGGGGGACGAGCCTTCCTTCAAAGGCGCGCTTTAGAATGGCCTGGCGCAGCCGCGCCGCGCGCTGGAGATTAGCCTGCACGCTGGCTTCCAGTTGTTCGACCACCGACAGCCGCCGTTCCACTTCGGCCACGATGCGGTGCTGCCCAGCCAGGGGTGGCAGGGGGACGGGTGTGGCCTTTAGGTCCGCCCCGGAGATCCCTGCCTGGCCTGCGGTGGTCCGTACGCGAGAGGCAAGGAAGGAGCGCGATTCACCCGTGTTCACTGCAACCTCAATGAACTTCGGCAAAGCAGCGTCAGGTTGAACCCGCCCTCGGATGAGTTTGTCCGGGTAGACAGTGCCACTCGGATTGTCACGAACGCAGCCACACACGCCGACAAGCTCAGGGTTCCCGTTGTACCGGGTGAATAGCAAGTCCCCTTCCGTCAGCTCGTACTGACCGAGCTTGCCGGCGTGGGATAGCGACAAGTGGCGGATGTCACGCAGGTCAACCCTCATCGGCCGGACGGCGCTTATACGCAGGATGGGGATCCCCAACTGCCCCTCAGGTTTCACGGAGATGCCATTGCGCAGCGACAACAGGAGCGATCCGAGAGAACGCCAACACCAGCCAACAGGCAGCGGCGGCAGGCCACGGGCTTCTTGGCGACCGGCTTCCCGGTCCAACGCCCAGTCTTCGTGGCCTTCGGCGCGCGCTAGTTCGGCCTCGGTGGGGACCAAGCGGCCCTCGCAGGCGGCCTTGAGGACAGCGGCGCGGTAGCGCTTCAGGTTGGCCTGCGCACGCCGCAGGGCCGCCTCGGCCGCCTCCAGCCGCGTGAACTGCTTCTCGATTTCCGCCACAATCCGCCGCTGCTCAGCGCTGTAAGTCCGACCGGCAGCCTCCTGACGAGCCAGCCACAGGTCGAAGCGCTCCGCCACCGTGTCGGCATAAGGGCGCAGCTCGAGGTCCATCCCCAGAGCGAAG
>Ga0194112_10005457_pt1 | contig 17063 bp, 10 predicted proteins | sample TA2MahC400mmetaG_FD_146191 | JGI IMG/M metagenome (GOLD analysis project Ga0194112, IMG submission 146191) | Freshwater microbial communities from Lake Tanganyika, Tanzania - TA2015016 Mahale Deep Cast 400m | ecosystem: Environmental > Aquatic > Freshwater > Lake | place: Tanzania: Lake... | reverse complement strand
TCTTATTATATTAGTATTATACAATTTATTAAATCAATTTTTTATTAATATAATTAAGAAAAAAATGATAATTGTCATTATCAATTCTCAAAAAGAATAAAAGAATAAAAGAATAAAAGAATAAAAGAATAAAAGAATAAAAGAATAAAATAATAAAAGAATAAAAGAATAAAATAATAAAAATTAAGATAAATAACTTAAATAATAAGTTAAAATAAATGATAAATACTCGGTGTTAATTTATATTATGAGTAATATTTTATATTATAGCAACTTTTGTGAAAAATCTAAAAAAATTCTTCAGACATTAGCAAAAAGCAACATTAAAGAAGAGTTGCATTTTTTATGTATCGATAAGCGAGTAAAAAGTAGTACAGGTTCGTGGTACATTATTCTTCAAAATGGAGAAAAGATTATTATGCCACCGCAAGTAAATCGTGTACCTGCACTACTCCTTATGAAACAAGGTCACCAAGTATTGTATGGAGACCAGATTTTAGGACACTTACAACCACGAGAAACGGCGATAAATATGGCAGCGACAAATAATAATGGGGAACCATCGCCTTTTTCATTAAATAATGATTGTATTGGGGGGTATGGAGTGGCATCAGATTCATTTAGCTACTGGGACCAAACGAGCGATGACTTATCTGCAAAAGGGAATGGAGGGATGCGACAGTTGTATAACTACGCAACAGTAGATAGTAACATGAGAATAGAAGCACCAAAGGAAGACTATACACCTGATAAGATAGGAAGTGTTTCTTTAGAAAATTTACAACAAAAGAGAAACTCTGAAATACAGGTTAACTTTGATAAACAGGCAAAAATAGTTGAACATCCTTCACAACAACAGTTTGTTCAACAACAACAACAAAAGCAGCAGTTTCAAGCACAATATTCACAGCAACAACATTTTCAACAACATATACAAGCAATGGGTCCGCAACTCGTGCATCAACAAGAACAACAAAGACAGCAACAACTACAACAACAAAAAAATGTAAGATTTAACCAATAATATAATAATATAATTATAAATTAAAAATATTTAAAACAATAGTATAATATTATATAATCATATATATCTTGTTTGGTATAATTAAATATGTTGTGCTCGTCGTCGCAGTCATTAGATAGTTGTGATAAGTCGTTGCTTTCAAACGCATTTAATACACAGTTAATTGAATTTATAGAAGATATAGAACTTGTTTTTAGCGACGATAGTTCGATAAAAAAAGTAAAATCGTCCCTTCTTATGATAAAAAAAGTAAATCCTACACTTACAATAAAGATATGGTATAACTATATATGTTCTAAATATGAAAGTGAAATTAATAACGATAACATTAATTTTTTTCTAGAAAAAGATTATAAAAATGATTTAGTAGATATGAATTATTCTGATGACATTATTCACAATATAGACAAACTTCGTGAACCTATAAGAAATATGAGCAAAGAAAATCAAGAAAAGGCATTTAAGTATATTAAAAATTTATGTATTTTATCTAAAATATATATGCAGTAGTAGAGTGTGGTGTGTGGTGCGTGGTGTGTGGTGTGTGGTGTGTGGTGTGTGGTGTGTTATTTTTAGAATTATTACTAAAATTATTATTAAAAATTATTCATTTTTTTAATAATAAAATAATAAAATAATAAAATAATAAAATAATTATTAATTTACATAAATATATTTGTGCGTAGTTTGATTTAAATAGTAAATGATAAATTAAAAATATAAATGAGTAAAAAAGATAAGTCATCTTCAAAAAATAATGCTGAAGTAGTTCCAGAAGTTGTTCCTGATGAGTTTAAAAAAGTAATGACTGATTTTATAAATGATTTTACAACGACTTTTCCAGAGTATAGTAGTAAACTGAAAGATAATTTTGTCGTAGTTTCGGTTAAAACAGATGGTAACATTGTAGCCGAAGAAATGTTAGATGATGCTAGGGTAAGGGTGTTATATGACTATTGCAAGACTGTATATCCTGTACGTTTTTTTGATATTTTGTATAAGAATAGTGAAATTTTTAAAAAAGGCAATGATGATGGTAGTGGTGGTGATGCGACAGTGAATGTAAACTTTTTGCCGGATATTGATTTTAGGGAAGTATGGAACACGCCTGATATTTCAAATAACACGCGTGATACTATTTGGAAGTATTTGCAGCTTATTCTTTTTTCAATTATTACCAATATTTCTGATAGAGATTCATTTGGAGATACAGCCAAGTTGTTTGAGGCGATTAATGAAGAAGAATTGAAGAGTAAGTTAGATGAGACGATTAAGAATATGCAGGATTTTTTTATGAGTGGAGAACATGGTAATGGTGGAGATGCTGGAGGTTCGGGAGAAAATGCGAAATTTGGGAATGGGAACGGGGATGGGGATGGGATTGATATGAAGGAGTTTGAGAAATTTGCAGAGCAGTTGAAAAATTTTTCACCAGAGGGTATGGGAATCGATATGTCAAAGTTTCCTGGGTTTGAAGGATTTCCGGGATTTAACTCAAACAAAGGTGGGGAAGGTGGGGAAGGTGGGGAAGGAGAACCAAACGCTTCATCGGATAATAAAAAACAAACAGAAATGCCTAATCCAGAAACAATCCATGAACACATTTCAAAACTGCTGAATGGAAAAATAGGAGCACTGGCAAAAGAAATAGCGGAGGAAACAGCGAAGGATTTTGACTTGGGGATTGATATGGAAAATGCCGAAAATATGAATATGAGCAATGTTTTTCAAAAACTATTTAAGAATCCGGGAAAATTAATGAATATGGTAAAGAGTGTTGGTGCAAAACTAGACGACAAGTTTAAAAAAGGAGACATCAAAGAGAGTGAGATTATGAAGGAAGCAAGCGATCTTCTTAGTAATATGAAAAATATGCCTGGTATGGGAGACTTGACGAGTATGTTAGGTAAAATGGGGATGTCTGGCTTAGGAGGATTAGCAGGTTTAGGTGGAAAAGGAGGCAAGATAAATATGGGCGCTCTTCAAAGTCATTTACAGCAAAATATGAAAAATGCAAAGATAAAAGAACGCATGCAAGCAAAACTACAACAAAAACAACAACAGCAACAAAAACAACAACAGCAACAACAGCAACAACCAAAGCCATCTCCTACGGCAAATAATACTGTTCGTCCTACTACCGTCGTCTATACTGCATCATCTGGCGAACAGATTCAGCAAACACCTAGAACAGCCAAGTCAGCAGAAAATGTTATTTTACAGACAACTACCGCTACAACTACAGCTACAGATATGGATACAATAGATTCTACAAAAATAGTATGTGAATCATCTAATGACACACAGAATAGTAAGAAAAAGAAGAAGAAGAATAAAAACAAAAAATAATAGTAACCAAGGTTAACCAAGGTATGATAAAATTATAACCAAGGTACGATAAAATTATAACCAAGGTATGATAAAATTATAACCAAGGTATGATAAAATTATAAAATAATCAAAGTGTGATATAAATATAATAATGTAATTATTACTAATATTACTAATATTACTAATAATGATTAAAGAATGATTAATGATTAAAGAATAAAAAATAAGAAAAAATAATTAAGAATATATATATATAATGGACAAAATACCAGCAACACCATTTTGGTTAACTGAACCCACCATTCTATTTAATAAAAAACATATAACTGACATATGGCCAGATTCAAATATGACCAATATGGAAAAATTAAACGCAATTAGTAGGTTTGTTATTCTAGCGTCACTTTTAGGATATTTGATTACATTGAACATTGGGCTTATATTTATATGTATAATAACTTTAGGTGTAATTGCTATTTTATATCACGTACAGTCGAATAAAAACAAAGACGATGAAAAAATGAAAGAGTTGTCGTCGTCATCCTCATCCAAAAAAGTAAAAGAAAATTTCACTAACTCTATACTATATAATGAAGTTAAAGATGACTACACAAATCCAAAACAAAATAACCCTATGATGAATGTTCTTGTTCCCGAAATAGTTTATAACCCAACTAGAAATGAAGCAGCACCAGCATTTAATACAGAAGTTGAAAAAAAGATAAACAGTAACACGATGAATTGTGTCGTTGAAACTACCTTTTCCGATGAATCCGCAAAACAAAAGGAGTATATTAAGCGGAAGTTATTTAGCGATTTAGGAGATAGTTATATATTTGACCATAGTATGAGAAATTTCTATACCAATCCAAGTACAACTATTCCTAACGATCAGGGTGGATTTGCTAACTTCTGTTTTGGAGATATGATTTCTGCCAAAGAAGGCAACGAATTTGCTCTAGGAAGAAATATACCACGATTGGGTTCGGTATACAATTAAACAAAAATATACTATATTTTACACTACTTTAAATTAAGTAAAACTTAATACTTAATTTAATTACAACTTAATACTTAATTTAATTACAACTTAATTTAATTTAATTTAATTTAATTACAACTTAATTTAATTACAACTTTGTTATATTATATTATAATATTTAGTAAATTATATTTTCAAAAATATATATATACATATAAATAAACAACGATGGCTATTGTTAAAGACTACGTTTTTGATAACTTGAGCAGAATAGGTGATGATGATTGTGGGATGAACCAAAGAAATATACAAAACCTTAACTCGAGCAATTATATGTTACAGAATTTCTTTTCTGCAGAGTGTAACATGAAACGCCCTATAGAGTTTGCCACTGCTCAGCCTGGTATTAACTTTAATGGTAGTCACCAGGTTGGGGTTGGTGGTTGCAATATTGACACAAATAGCGAACTTTTTAATGGTAGAATTATGACGCGTCCACGTAGTCGGATTAGTTTGTTCGAGCGTCCCTTTAAGACTGTTCCTTTTCTTGGTAGAGGTGAGTCTAATCCTCTTGTAGAGTCCCGTTTATGGCAAGGTGATTACAATATTAACAAGAAGAGTGTTAACCCTAGTTCCGAAGTATGTTTTGTGAATCACGAAATGTATCCTCTTATTCCTTCTATTGCTTCTACGATTTCAAATCCCGCAAATTTGATAGAAGGTGTTGCTGTAAATGGATGGATACGTGGTGGTGTTCCTTCTCGTGAAATCGAGCGTGAAACAAAATATACATCTTGTAGCTCGTAAAAGTATTTTATTTTATTTTATAAAATCTAAAAAAGTATATTAAAAATAACACACTATTTTTAATATATAACACACAACACATAAGAAAATACACAACACATAAGACAATACACAACACATAAGACAATACACAACACATAAGACAATACACACAATATGTATAACACTGAATTTTTATGCACATATAAATTACACGATGATGAGGAAGACCAAGATACGTTATATCGGCATGAATACTTATGTGCTTTCAATTTAAAAGAGTATGACTCAGACGTAATTGTTTCAACGATTGATACTATATACGAAAAAATAAAAGACGACAAGGACTATATTGAAATTGCGGAGTCTCATTATAGCTTTGATAGTAAAAAGAAAAACCATGAACTTATTTTACAGTTTCTTTTTTCATTCCATAGTTTTCATTTATTTCATGCTTGTTTAGTTTATTTATTGCGTGATGACAAAGATGATACGAAATTATACGAGATGTTTATTAAAAATAAAAAATCTTTGATTGAAGAAATAACAAAAAAGTAGAGAAAATAAATAAAAGTGAATAAAACTGAATTAAATATGTTAAAATGAATTAAGTATATGAAAATAAAATATATGTTATATAATATTATATAGTATATAGCAAAGTATAAAGTATGGCTTCTACTCAAAATAGAAATACAAAAAGTGATTACTGTTTACAACAACGTGATTTTAGAGGAATCTTTAACCATAATACATATGTGAACGGTTATAATGGACGCGCATATACAGATGCACTTCCCGAACTAGGATATTTGCCATCCTATATGTCTAGAGAATCATTTTCAAAAAATTCCGTAGACATTGAATCTGCATTATTTGGTATTAACTCGACAAATCTTGTTGAACCTCAGGCACCAGTTGTTCCACAGTTGAAGGAAGTTCCTTATATTTCTTTCTTTGATAGAATACCAATTATAATGCCAACACCACTTGTAGTTGAGAAAAATCAGAGACCTTTTCCCATTTAGTGGAATATAACTATAAAAATTATAACGGTATAATAATAGTGTAGAATATTTGTTTTTATATATATATAATTATATTTTTGTATTATATAACTATATAATTCAATGTCATATGACCAAGCATTGAATGCAAATATAACAATGTTGGGTTACCTTAGAACAACACGTCCTGATGGTAATTTAGGTATGGGGTTTGGAAGTACTGGTGCTACCGGTTATACTGGATACACAGGATACACGGGATATACAGGCTATACTGGATATACAGGCTATACTGGATATACAGGCTATACTGGATACACTGGATACACAGGATACACGGGATATACAGGCTATACTGGATATACAGGCTATACTGGATATACAGGCTATACTGGATACACTGGATATACGGGTTACACAGGATATACGGGATATACTGGATACACTGGATATACGGGTTACACAGGATATACGGGATATACGGGTTATACGGGATATACGGGATATACGGGTTACACAGGATATACGGGATATACGGGTTATACGGGATATACGGGATATACGGGATATACGGGTTACACAGGATATACGGGTTACACAGGATATACGGGTTATACGGGTTATACGGGATACACAGGATATACGGGAGCAACAGGATCACCAGGTCAGTCTAGTACATATTATAACTATAAAGCAGAAACACCAAATATAACTCCTCCTCCTAGCACAAAACATGTTAAATGGAATACGATTGCTCAAACTAATGCTACAGAATTATATGTATCTAAAGTTGACGGAGATGGCGTAGATGTAGGTATATTACTTAGTTTAGTAAATGCAGGTGATAGTATTATTTTACAAGACAAGACAACATCAACGCTTAACCAAACATGGAATATAACAGGAGTAACCTCAAATGTTGGTTATGTAACATGGAATATTTCAGGTCCAAATACATATGTTTTTGCATCAGAACAAGACCTTATTTTAATTATTTATGCGGTCGGTCCACAAGGACCTATAGGACCTACCGGATATACTGGTTACACAGGATATACCGGTTATACTGGTTATACTGGTTATACAGGTTATACTGGTTACACAGGATACACGGGTTATACTGGTTATACAGGTTACACAGGTTACACTGGTGTTACAGGAGCAACAGGATACACAGGTTATACAGGTTACACGGGTTACACGGGTTACACAGGATATACCGGTTATACTGGTTATACCGGTTATACTGGTGTTACAGGAGCAACAGGATACACTGGTTATACTGGTTACACAGGTTACACTGGTGTTACAGGGGCAACAGGAGCAACAGGATACACTGGTTATACAGGTTACACGGGTTATACCGGATACACGGGTTATACCGGATACACGGGTTATACAGGATACACTGGTTATACAGGATATACTGGTTACACAGGTTACACGGGTGTTACAGGAGCAACAGGATACACTGGTGTTACAGGAGCAACAGGATACACTGGTGTTACAGGGGCAACAGGGGCAACAGGGGCAACAGGAGCAACAGGATACACTGGTTATACAGGTTACACGGGTTATACCGGATACACGGGTTATACAGGATACACTGGTTATACAGGATATACTGGTTACACAGGTTACACGGGTGTTACAGGAGCAACAGGATACACTGGTGTTACAGGAGCAACAGGATACACCGGATACACGGGTTACACAGGATATACTGGTTACACGGGTTACACAGGTTACACGGGTTATACCGGATACACGGGTTACACAGGTCCTACAGGTCCTACAGCGCAGTCTAGTACAGTTTTTAGCTACTTAGCTGAAACAACTACTTTTAGTAATCCAACTATTAAACATATAGACTACGATACTTTAAATCAAACATTGGCAACTTCATTGAGTGTTAATTATATAGATAATAACAATTATAATGATAGTAATCAACTACTATCGGTTAAAGTAGGAGATACACTTATTGCGAAAGATCCAACAAATGCTTCAAACAAACAGACATTTACTGTAACAAGTGTAACAGGAAATACCGGATATGTAACATATGGGGTTACTGGAACAAATACTTATCAGTTCTCATCCGAACAACCTGTTGATTTAGTTCTTTATCCTGTTGGACCTGTAGGACCAACAGGACCAACCGGACCAACCGGTGCTGTAGGAGCAACGGGTGCGGGAGGAGCATTAGGATATTACGGTTCATTTTATGACACAACAATACAAACAAATGTAGGTGTAGGTTTGACTCCTCCAAAGCCAAATTATATGAACTTAAATACTACAGCAGAAAATAATGGTGTTATTATTCAAAATGATGCTTCAGGAAACCCAACTCATATTGTTACTCAATATCCGGGTGTATATAATGTACAGTTTTCTGCGCAACTTGAGAAAGCTGTTGGAGGAGGTTCAAGCATTGTCAATATATGGCTAGTTAAAAATGGCACAAATGTTGTATATAGTGATACGAAAGTAGCAGCTAGTGGTTCTTCTAGTTCAAGTCTAGAAGTTCCAGCGTGGAATTTTGTACTAAGTATGGCTGCAAATGATTACGTTCAACTAGCGTGGTACACTTTGGATACCAATGTAAGACTATATTCTGAACCTGCATCTGTAGGACCGCCTCCTAATCCAGCTATTCCATCTCTTATAGTAACAGTTACACAAGTGATGTATACGCAACTCGGTCCAACAGGTGCAACCGGATACACGGGATACACTGGATACACCGGTTATACAGGATACACAGGCTACACAGGTGTTACAGGTCCAACAGGAGCAAACGGCGTAATTATACAGTATAAAACAACAGATTTATCATCAACACCTAGTTCTTATGCTACAGGAACAACTGAAGTTGACTTAAGTGGTAACTATTTTTGCACAATAACGCCTGAATCAGCAGCCAGTAATATATTGACGCAATTTCGAATAAAATACGCGAGTAGTTATGGACCAAATGATAGACTAACAATAAGTGTAAAAAGAAGTATAGCTTCAGGAGCTCCGACCACTATCGCAAGTGATACACTTCTTGGACCAACATCAGGTACTCTTACTAATAACGACTTATATACTCTAAACTACATAGATAGCCCAGCAACAACCAGTTCTATTAAATATTACTTAACATATCAGTTAGAAGTTGATGGTGGTGGTGTTCCGGCAAATACTGTTGGTATAATACAAAGTCAAGGTAATAACATTGTTTTACAAGAGTTGTTGGGTTCGGGGACGGCGAATCAGGGGTCTACGGGTGCAACGGGTGTAACGGGTGCAACAGGACCATCTGATGGAGCGCCAGCAGGAACAGTCATTTCATGGTCAGGTCCACTAACATCCACAATAACAGGTCCTTATTTATTATGTGATGGGTCAGCGGTTTCTAGAAGCACATATAGCGAACTATTTACAGTAATTGGAACAACATATGGAGTAGGTGACAACTCAACTACATTTAATTTACCAAATATTAAATCTCGCGTTATATCTGGTTATAATGCTAGTGACCCTGATTTCAACGCAATAGGATTAACTGGTGGCACAGGGTCTACTACGTTGACTGCAAATAACCTTCCAGCGCACAGCCATCCAAACACATTAACTGATCCTGGTCATTCACATTCCATACAAAGAACAAACATAGCAGCATCAACAGTCGGAATTGATACATCTGTAGTCTACGAATCAAAAGCAAACACAGGAACAACATACACAAGCACCCAAGGTACTACAACTGGAATTACAATAACAAATGCAAACAATGTAACCACAAATACTGCATTTTCAAACTTACAACCCTACATTGTTATGCGATACTATATAAAATATTCATCTGGTAATGTGGCACTCGGTGCAACAGGACCTACAGGACCTTCAGCACTATCAATTGCATTAACAAGCGCAAATCTAACATATTATCCTAGTTTCGTTGGTTCAACCGGTCTAGGACAAACCGGTTATATTGATGCAGATTTAACATATAATCCATCTACAAATACACTTACAGCTACCAATTTTAACGGCAATGCTACTTCAGCTACAAATATTGCAGGTGGTACTGGTGGTTCACTACCTTATCAGTCAGCTGCAAATACTACCGCTTTCTTATCAAATGGTACAACAGGACAGTATTTAATTTCTAACGGTGGAGCATCTGCGCCGTCATGGGCTACACCTACTGTAACAAAAGGTAATTTTCAATTTGATGATATGTGGGGTTCAGGTGCCAGTAATAATGGACCATTTGGGATGACTGTTGTTGGAACACATGGAGGATCATCACCACAACAAGTAGGGGCAATTGACGGATACAACGGTATAACTAGAATATTTAACTCTGCTGCAAATACAGCAGCAGGATATCAATCAGGTTCTTCTACTATTTTTAGAAATTTACTTTCAAATGGTCTTGGATTTACAATGATATTTAGACCTTGGCCTACAGGAACAACTACAAATACTACACTTTATTGTGGATTTAGTAGCGACTTTAGCGCGGGCGCACCTGCTAATCAGTTGGCATGGCAATATAGCACGAATCAAGCACCTACAAATGTGTGGAATTTCAGACAAGATGGTGCTAGTGTTTTTACCGCTACAGGATTACCTCAAGGTTCAGGGGACTGGTTTAGAATGACACTTATTAGAACCGCAAATTTAACATACACGACAACGCTACAGAATATAACAACTCCTTCGGCTATTTTTTCATATTCTGGTACTGTTGCTGCTAGTAATCTTCAAATATATATGGGTGGATTTGTTTCATGTGTTTCCGGGGCAACAAATAAATATTTAGATATCGATTATATTTCATGCGAATTTAATTCAGCGCATTAAAAAAAAATAAACTTTATTACATTAGACAATCATTGGACAATTCAATATTTTATTTTGTATTTTCGCCGATTATCTTTATTTTCCCTCTACGCGTTTTTTAAACACAAGTAGCCTATCAATGTCGCGAAACGCCATCTCGAAATTCTTCCATATTGCCGTCATTTCACCCGAAATATGATACATATGTTTCAAGAAGTCGTGTTCTACTCTTTCGAATCTCTTACATTTCTTTTCCACCTGTTTCTTCCACGATTTCTTCGCAATCTCCTTTCTCACATTTGCACGACGTTTCATCTCCTTTGACATTTTCACGGCAGGCAAAACTATTTTTTCTTTCTTTGCTTCCACATCCGTATCTACATCCACACCAGAGTTTTTAAACTCAAAACCTGACCTCGTAGTAAGACCACGCTGCATATTCTTGCTTTGTTCGTTCTGATTTCTTGTCTTGACCATTTTGACTGTTCGTTCGGTTTGTTGTTGTTTGGCTTTTTGTTTGACTGACTGATTTGCAATTCTACATTTATATTATACACCATTTATTGAATCAATTTTTTAACATTATAAAATGATGCATACCGCGCAAATATTATAATGTTAAAATGAAACCAAAACTAGACAGCCCTCCCATTTTTATACATCAATACATTCCGTATCATCTACCGTATCTGCCGTTGGTACATTTACGTCCATCTTTGACTCACTATCCATCCTATCCATCCTATCCATCCTATCCATCGTCTTTTTATGTTCCCTCACTACATAATTCAATGAGTACATCAAAATCATCGGACTTTGTGTATTCACAAACTCCATCACATACGTAAATGTAACCGACCCCTTAATCTCGCGCAACTCTTCCAAATATTTCTTATGCAAGTCACTCATAAACTTCTTATACTGTTGCGGAAACTCGCTAAATGGACGCTTCTTAAATACAAAACAATCCAAATAATTTTGATGCAAACTCCGCGTAAAACCATGTAGCTGATTCCTAAATACTGCAAAATCACCCTTATATTCAGGATACGACTTCAAATAATCCGCTATTCTCCCCCCATGTCGCAGTGTCAAATACTGCAACTGCAACTTCTTTTCAACACCTTTCATATTCTTCACCATCTCATACATCGGATTGCGCACCTTCATACGTTCCCCTGTCACCATATTGCAAAACACAACACCCATCATGTTATACGACGCATTCATTGACGCATACTCTTTACTAAAACCCTCCACACTATAGTTATCCACAAACAACTGCTTCGGTCTCTGAATAACCCCGCCTCCATATTTCTCTACAAATCCTGCACTACTAAGTTGCGTAACATCTAGTGTGTCGTGATTGATACTATATACACCAATAATATATATCGCCGCATCATTTATTGGCAACACAATCCTATTTTTAGGATGCTGTAACACAAAACTATACATGAACTCTTTTGGAAGCTCCTCATACTTGAATCCTATCTTTTCACAAGTTTCGAAAAACATATTACGAAATGTATCCTTATCTCGTATCTCAATCGTATCTTTCGGATTCTTCGGCGCGTAAAAAACGACACTTGCTCCCACCGTACTCTTCGTCGCAACCTCCCAAGCACCACACTTTTCTGAATAAAACATATTCATCATCGTCCCCTCCACAAACTCCTCGGCGCACCACTCATTTGTTACTGTATCACTCGGGTTCGTCATTATATTATTAGTGTTAAATGCCTTTTTTCTCTCTTCCGTAATACATAAACACTTCGGAGGAGAATATGCGACAATATGTCCTGCCTCGTCCACTACAACAGAACGCAATAGTCCAATACTTTCATAATCTTCTCTTGTATAAACAAAAGCCTGTTTATCATATTTTATGATTGAATACATTCCAGTATCTGTCTTCCAATTTTTCATTGTTAATTTAAGACTATTAAGGGCTTTTTCAATCTCACATGAGTGATTCACATTTTCCTTATTTTGTGCACCAATCATTCGCAAAATATTGTCAAAACCCTCGTTCTTTTTTAGTGAAAACATCTGATTCTAGCTGGTGGGTGGAGGGTGGAGGTGGAATATAAAAGTTATATATGTGTACGATAGTATAGATTAGCATAATCTCTTTATATATCTTTTATTATTAATTTATGTTTAGATATAAAGAAATTCGATATGAAATTCAATTCCGTAATATAATAATTCCATAATAAAAAATATTAAATATTATTCGCATTTAATCATTAATAAAAATTTCTGTTATAAATATAAGGTATAAGTAATATTATAACTATAAATGTCAGAAAATTCACCAAAATTATCAAAATCACAAGTTTCACCACCACCGTCATCATCACCATCATCTTCAGTCGAAGTTTCTCTAGGAGATATTATACAAATTGTTGCCCCCACAAATTCCTCCATTAACGACCAAATATACCTTATTGAATACATCGATGAAACAAAAATTAAGTTAATTAATGTAGCAACATCTACGCGTCTCATACTTACTATGAGTTCAAAGGGCGGGTTTAGCGACGAGTCCATCACAAACCTTATTATTTTAAATTCACCAGAGTTCCCCGGTTATGCGCGCCAAAATAACCTCGTAAAAAATACATGGGTCGATATTCACTTCGGTGGAGAGTTACCTACCATCATTACAGGTCAAATCACCGATTTAGAAGAAGATATGATTGAGGTTAAAACATATCCCGGAGAACAGGTGTTTTATCTCGATTTTGGTTATAAAGGTATTCCGGAAAATATACCTATTGAAGAAATACGTATTCGCAGCCCTCCCAGCGAATCACCTCTTATACCCAATCTCGCAAGTACCGCTGCTGCCGCTTCCAATATATCACAAGAGGAAGAAATCGGCGTAGCACCCATTTCCATCAGCAAACAACCCAATCTCCCATCTATTAGTCCACAGATTCCCGTCGAAGAAGTTAAAACCGCACTTAAAGAAATTCTACTTGATGCCGACTCCATACAGTTTGGCGATGAACTAGACTCCATAATACAAGTCGTTGAACTTCCTGAAGAACAAAAACGCTACAGTATTGAAAAACAAACAAACGATTTATTAAATGAACTTGTATCCGAGTTCCCAAACATTGAAAGGACGAAATCGGTTTTAAACAATATTCATGCTATTATTGAGCGGTTTAAACAGTTGCGCGAAGAGTTTTCAACATTTGATGCAAATGGAAATGCAACTATGGTTAAACGTAGGAGGGACGACTATAAACCTCTTGCGAAAACACTTCTATCATTGAATCAAAAATTATTCTGGATTCTCCCCGTTTCCAAAAATATTCGCAAATTTTATAATGTAGACTCCGCAAATCTCACGGACTTTACTGTTACTACTACTGAAGAAAGTATTGAACGCGAAAACGCATTAACAGACGACTACCTCACAAATAAAGATTCATTCGTTACATATATTAGTAAAATGAACGATTATATTACTCCTTATACCAACCCAGACCCAGAATTCGGATTCACTCAATATGTCCACGCAAATATTACATCCATATTAGACAATCTCACTGATTTTTATTCAAGTATTGTCAAAGGCGAGCAAATAAAGCGAAACCAGTTTATTATACAAACGTATAACCTCGGTCTCTCTCAAATACAAACAAGAAAAAACAAAAGTTTCGGTAAACGCATCGCCGATACAACCGACGTGTTACCCTTGACACCAAATGACTCTATAAATATTACTTCTTTTATTAGTCTTCCTGAACCGGTAATGCATTTTTCGAATATTTCACTTCCAAATACCAACATAATGACTCGTGCAAATATGGGACAACACTTCGTTCCTTACTGGAACCTTCTTCGTAAAAATACTAGTATAACTCGTAAATCTATTTCGCTAGAAGAAAGTGAAAGCAGAGACAGAGACCAGTACGATGTAGACGATATGGTGCAGTTTACATCCGGATTTATGTCCTTCTTTTCCGAGGAGCAAATCAACAGCGAAGAAAAATACAGAAAATTTATTGAAATGCTTATCCCCAATACCAGTCTCCTTTTTGAGGTGATGAATAAGTATATCACCGGCGAAATTACCCTCGGAAATTATGTCGCCATCTTGCAGCCATTTATGGTTTATGTGCGCGACCTTACCCTAAATCAATACGAAGTTGTCGTTTCGTTTATATCGCAGCGCGTTTCCGAATATAAAAAAAAAGTGGTGCAGTCGGCAAAAGAGTATGCTCCACTTTCGACGGCAAATTATGCTGCAAAGTACGCTGGTTCAACTGCTTTATATAACTTGCTAAAAGACTCACGACAGGTTAATTTTGACACGGATATTCTTGAGATATATGGTATGTCTCCAGAAAACTATATGAATGTCCGCGACAAACAGGCGAATATACCAGGCGGTGACGCTGTAGGAGCGAGAGGTTCTGGTGCTGCAATAGGTGGTTTAGAAAGCGACAAATTAGAGTCCACACATAAACGTCGCACATATACTCCTAAAAAGAAAGCGGGGGCTGGACCTGGCGGTATTGGTTCTCTTGACGCTGGCTCTATATTTCCACCAATTTCGTTTACGAATGAGGAAATTCTATATCGTCTTATTTGTGTGGATAATGCGCGACTTTATATGAACACTCTTTCAATTATAAACGAGGATTTGATAACACCATTTGATTTCGACCAACTATATGGACAAGAAAAGGATAAGTTTGAACAAGAAATGGAGTCGAAACATGGAGCAAATAAGTGTAAAAATTTCGTTCTTACTAAAAAGTATATTGACAGGGATGAACTCGAAGAGGACCAAGGCGAGGAAATATTTTACGACAAAAATTACGATTTTACGGATTATCCCTTTTTGAAAAAACACGAAAAAGACAGGTCACAGTATTCCGCCGAGGATTTTGAAACGTTTTTGGTTTCCCGCTATATGAAAAAAACAAAACTCCCTATGCAAGATGCCAAATCCGAAATACGCGACATGTTGCGCGGGCAAAGAAAAGTACAAGATGGGCAATACGCCGTTTTAGAAGTAACGGGCGAAGAAGGTGACCGTTTTGAGTACTATATTCGCGCAAACCGTAAATGGATTAAAGATGATACCATCCCGAATACAGTCAGCATGTATGATACTACATACTTTTGTAACGTTAAAAGTGACTGCTTTGCTCTCAATAAAAAATGTATGACCCCTGAACTAGCACAGGATACTATGAAGGATGAGATTATTAAACAAATGTACGACGAATTCGACTCTAATTATCACCAAACTCGTAAGCAAATTTTGGATACTATTTATCGCAAATATAACTACTCGATTGACACCATTGATAAACTACAAAGTATTCGAAAATACAACACATATAAATATAATAATGCGCAATATTTGACTGGTCTTGATAATGGAATTGACCCCACGGTTCGAGAGAAAGTATCACCATATGCCCGCATCTTTGACCTCATTCTTGGACAAACCGATTACGTAAAACGCCAAAAAAATATTATGCGTTTTATTCAGAAATTTACTAGACCTGCCATTGAAGAAAGTACCTCGATGACTCTTAGCGTCGAAATCGAGAGCCCTTATTGGTTGTATTGCAAGGATACAAATACCAAATTAGTGCCGTCTTTTTTTGAGACAATTGCGACTGTTTTTTTGAGTCATGGTGATGTCCAGACGACGATTGATACAATATGTAAGGAGCGTGGCTCAATTAGCGAGGATGGTGATGCGTGGACGGATAAATACAGTGGATATGTTATAAAAAATATAGACTTGGATACGGAAGAGGGATATGATGCAGCGGGATTTAAATTGCAAACGCGCGAAATCATGGAGAAGACGCTTGGTGAGACATTGATTCAGAGCTTACAAGACAAAAAGCTGCCGACATTCAAAAATCCGGATATGCAAATGATAAGCGGTATTATAACGACGATGACAAAATATATGGGAATCGATTTGGAGACACAGCGAATATTTATTATTGAGCAAGTTATGAATGTTTTAATGTCTAAAATTCCATCCGAAGAGGATTTTAATCGTAAAAAGGGTGCGGCATCTGCTTCTACGTCTGCGTCT
>Ga0194112_10005456_pt1 | contig 17063 bp, 14 predicted proteins | sample TA2MahC400mmetaG_FD_146191 | JGI IMG/M metagenome (GOLD analysis project Ga0194112, IMG submission 146191) | Freshwater microbial communities from Lake Tanganyika, Tanzania - TA2015016 Mahale Deep Cast 400m | ecosystem: Environmental > Aquatic > Freshwater > Lake | place: Tanzania: Lake... | reverse complement strand
AGACAAGGACGAAGTAGACAAGGACGAAGTAGACAAGGACGAAGTAGACAAGGACGAAGTAGACAAGGACGAAGTAGACAAGGACGAAGTAGACAAGGACGAAGTAGACAAGGACGAAGTAGACAAGAGTTCTTCTACATGAGCCATCCTTGTCTACTTGTTTCCTTGTCTACTTGTTTCCTTGTTTCCTTGTTTCCTTGTTTCCTTGTCTCCCTTTTCCCCCACAGGAGTCACACCATGTACGACCTGCTCATTATCGGCGGTGGTCCGGCTGGTCTGACCGCGGCTGTCTATGCGATTCGCAAGCGCCTCAATTGCGTGCTGGTCAGTCCAGATTTGGGCGGCAAGGCGCTGGCGCGCATGCACGTGGAGACGATGGACATCCACCAGGTCATCAACGGCGCCGACCTGGTCCATCGTTTTCGTGACGAGATCGAGTACCTCGATTTTGCGCGCATCCTGGAAACAGTGGTCAAACTGGAGCGCGTTGGCAAGTCTTTTGCTGCGACGACTTCCAGCGGCACGCATCTGGAAGCGCGGACCGTGATCCTGGCCACCGGCGCCGATGCTACGCGCCTGAGTGCGCCGGGCGCCGATCGTTTCTTCCTGCGCGGGGTGGCGTACTCGACGGTGAGCTACGCGCCGCTGTACATTGACAAGACGGTCGCGCTGATCGGCGACGGCGCGTTGGCCCTGCGCAGCGGCGGCGAGCTGGCGCAGATCGTCAAGCAACTCTACTGGGTCGCCCCCTCTGGCGGCGAGTTGGACAGCCCGTTGGGCCGCCGGTTGCGGGACACAGCCCACGTGACCCTGCTCAAGGAGTGGGAGCCAGCCGCGGTCGAAGGCGACACGTTTGCCCGCCAGTTGGTTGTCAGGTCGCGGTCCGGCGAGCTGCGCACGTTGGGTGTGGATGCTATCTTCGTGGAGTTGGGCCTGAAGCCGCACAGCGAGCTCGTCAGGGGTTGGGTGGAGCTGGATCACGAGAACCGCGTGATCGTCAATTGCAGCACCGAGACCAATGTGCCCGGCCTCTTCGCGGCAGGCGATGTCACGAATCTACCGGCCGAGCAGGTGGTGATCGCGATCGGCGAGGGCGCCAAGGCGGCGCTGAACGCCTATGAGTATCTGATACAGACCGAGTGGGCCGCAACGTAGGGCGTATTGCGTATTGCGTACTTCTCATGCAACACATACAGCAGAAAGGGACATCTCATGCCCGCGAAACTCATTGACGGAAAAGCCATCGCAGAGGCCGTGCGGCGTGAAGCCGCCGAGGAGACTGCCGCACTGGTTGCCAAGACCGGCATGACGCCAACCCTGGCTGCCGTGCTGGTAGGCGACAACCCCGCCTCACAGACCTATGTCAGCTCGAAGGGTAGGGCGTGCGAAGAAGCCGGGATGGGCTCGATCACCCATCGCCTGCCGGCCACAGCCACGCAGACCGAGGTGGAGGACCTGGTGCGCCAGCTCAATGCAGACCCGAACGTCAACGGCATTCTGGTGCAATTGCCGTTGCCCAAGGGTTTGAACGAGCAAGCGGTGCTAGACCTGATCAGTCTGAACAAAGACGTGGACGGCTTCCACCCGATGAACATCGGCCAGCTCGTAATGAAGGGCCGTATCCCTCAGTTCATCCCCTGCACGCCAAACGGCTGCATCGAGCTGCTGGTTCGCTCTGGCATCGCCATCGCCGGCGCCGATGCGGTCGTCGTCGGCCGCAGCAACATCGTCGGCATCCCGGTGGCTGCGCTGCTCAACAACGCGGATGCCACCGTGACGATCTGTCACAGCAAGACGCGCGACCTGCCTGACAAGGTGCGCCAGGCTGACATCGTCGTGGCAGCCATCGGCAGGCCAGAGTTCGTCAAGGGCGCGTGGATCAAGCCTGGCGCGGCGGTGATTGACGTCGGCATCAACCGGATCGCGGATCCCAGCCGCAAGAGCGGTGCGCGCCTGGTGGGCGACGTTGCCTTCGGCGAGGCGGCCGAAGTCGCCGGATACATCACGCCTGTCCCTGGCGGCGTTGGCCCGATGACCATCGCCATGCTGCTTACCAACACGGTGCGCGCGTTCAAGATCCAGCACGGGCTGGCGTGAGGGAGCACAGCCAGTATCTTCTCGAAAGGGTGTATTCAGAGTTGATTCGCGGGTAGGGGCGAGCGGCGGATCCGTGATCCGCCTTGAGCGGCCCCAGGTCATCGAGAAGATGCTGCAGCCAGGCATCGGCAAGCGACCGGCGCTTCGGAAAGCGCCGGTCGCTTGTCGCGAGGGCGAAGCGTGCTGTGGATCGGGGTGCGCCAATAGAATCCTTTCGACTGGCGGCAGCCGTTTCGGGCAGCCAGGTGACGGGCATCATACACACTGGTCCGCCCAGGTGCTAGAATTCTGCAACCATCGGCACACAACGCCGGACTCAGGGGGAAAGAACTTCATGGTTGTATCACCAATCTCGGATCCGCCGAGCGCAGGAAGCGACGGGCATGGCGCTGGCCGCGTAATGGTCATCGGCGGCGGCGTGGCCGGTATGCGCGCGGCCGTGGACCTGGCCGAGGCTGGGCTGACGGTCTATCTGGTCGAATCGGGGCCGGCGTTGGGCGGCCGCGTGGCTCAGCTTGGCTATATGTTCCCCACGCATGATTGCGTCTTGTGCCGCGGTACTTCGGACCACGGTTACGGCTGCACCCGGCCGGCCATCTCGCCCGCATTCCAGGACCGAAATCTCCATCCCAACATCCACCTCCTGACGCAGACCAACGTCATCGCGGTCGAGGGTCAGGCCGGCGATTTCAGCGTTACGTTGCGCCATGAGCCGCGCCATGTGAACCCGGAGCGGTGTATCAGTTGCGATCTGTGCGCTATCGTCTGCCCAGTCAGACTGCCCAGCAGCTTCGAGATGGAATTGACCACCCGGAAAGCTGCGTACAAGCTGGCGGTTCGTTCGATACCGAATGCTTATATCATTGATCGCGGTCCGTATTGCGACGACTGTGAGCGGTGCGTTGCGGTCTGCCCAACGCAGTGCATTGACCTGGATGAACAGCCCCACGAGTCGCAGGTGCGCGTCGGCGCCATCATCATGGCCCTGGGCTACAATCTATCCGATGCGGCCGAGTACGAAGAGTTGGGCTATGGCCGCTATCTGAATGTGATCCATAGCATGCAGTACGAGCGCCTGGCCAGTCGTTCGGGTCCCACCGAGGGCATCGTCTTGCGGCCATCGGATGGCAAGAAGCCGCAGCGTATCGCCTGGCTCCAGTGCGTCGGCTCGCGCGACCAAAAGCATCCGTACTGTTCTTCTATCTGCTGCATGTACGCCACCAAAGAGGCGATGATCGCTAAAGACCGGCTGCCTGGCGTACACGCCCAAATCTTCATGATGGACGAACGCGCCTTCAACAAAGAGTTCAACGCCTATTACGAGACGGCCCGCAAGAAACGCGGCGTCCAGTACACTCGCGCCCGCATCTCATCTATCAAAGAGGACCCGGAGACCTGCGATCTGATTCTGCGTTACCCGGACCAGGCTGGCGAGATCGTCGAGGACCGCTTCGACATGGTGGTGCTGTCGCTCGGCACTGTACCTCCACGCTCGGCGAAGCAATTGTCCGCTGAGCTGGGCATCGAGCTGAACCAGTACGGCTTCTGTCAAACCGACAAGTTCACGCCGCTGGAAACGAGCGCGCCGGGAGTCTATGTGGCGGGCACTTTCCTCTCGCCAAAGGAGATCGCCGAGACCTTCCTGGACGCGGTCGGCGCGGCCGGCGATGTGATGCGCCTGATGTCGGGCCAATTGGGGCGCAGCGCCTCCAGCCGCGAATATCCCTTCCTGGCCCGCGGAGATGAGTTTCCGGCCGAACGAGAGGTGAGCGGCGAGCCTCTGCGCGTGGGCGTCTTTATCTGCCAGTGCGAGCCCACGCTGGACGGCGCAGTGGACACGTCCGATGTCGTGCGCTTTGCCGCTGGTCTACCAGGCGTGGTGCACGCCGAACGCCTGGCCTTCGGGTGCATGGATCCTGATCTGAGCCGGATGCGGCAGAGCATCGAGGAACTACGCCTGAATCGCGTCGTGGTTGCCGGTTGCAGTCCGCGCACTAATGAGTCGCTGTTCCAGCGCGTGGTGCGCCAAGCTGGCCTGAATCCCTATCTATTGGCGATGACCAATATCCGCGAGCAGTGCGCCTGGGTACACGAAGGGCAGCCTGCCCTGGCGACGCGCAAGGCCAAGGAGTTGGTGCGCATCGCGGTTCACCGCGCGGGCCATAGCCAGCCGGTGCACAAGGCGAGTGTCGCGCCCACGCGGCGCGCTTTGGTCATCGGCGGCGGCGTCGCTGGCCTGCAAGCTGCGCTTTCGATCGCCGACGCGGGCTACGACGCCACCCTGGTGGAACGCGCCGCGCAACTGGGCGGCAACTTGCGCCATATCTTCTACGTGGCCGAGGGACAAAACCCGCAGCGTCTGCTCCGCGACTTGGTGAACCGGGTGCGTGGACACCAACGCATCGAGGTGCTCACGCGCAGCGAGGTGCAGGCGCACACCGGCCGCGCCGGCGACTTCCGTTCCGTGATCGTCACCCGCGGCGGCGCACAGCCTATCGAAACCGAGGTGCGCCACGCGGTGACGATCGTCGCCACCGGCGGCGAGGAGTGGCGCGGGGATGTCTATCTGTTGGGCCAGGACAAGCGCGTGGTTACCCAGCTCGACCTGGAGGAGATCATCGTCCACCGGCCCGAAGAGATCGCCCGGTGTAAGCAGGTGGTCATGATCCAATGCGTTCATCCGCCGACAGACGTGGACTATTGCAGCCGCATCTGTTGCACCAACACGATGAAGAACGCGTTGCGGGTAAAGATGCTCAATCCGGGTTGTCAGGTGTTCGTTTTGTACAAAGACATGATCACCTACGGCTTCCGGGAGCAGTTCTATACCGAAGCGCGGCGTCGCGGGGTCATCTTTTTGCGCTACGATGAGGATCACGTCCCGCAGGTCAGCCGCGGCGCGGACGGCCGGCTGGAGGTGCGGGCCTGGGAGCAGGCTTTTGGCCGTGAGCTGGTGCTGACGCCCGATCTGGTGGCGTTGAGCATGGCCATCATTCCTTCGCCGGGCGCGCGCGAGCTGGCGAAGACGCTCGACGTGCCGCTTTCGGCCGAGGGCTTTTTCCAGGAAGCCCATCTGAAGATGCGACCGATGGACTTCATGGCCGAAGGCATCTTCATGGCCGGCATGGCCCAGTATCCGAAGTTCATCGAAGAAGCGATCATCAATGCCCAGGCTGCGGCGGGACGGGCCATTACTTTGCTGGCCAAGGAGCCACTCTACTACGGCGGCCCGATCGCCGTGGTGGAGCAGAACAAATGCGTCGGGTGTCTGACGTGCGTGCGCACCTGTCCCTTTTCGATTCCGAAGGTGCGCGACGAATTCATCGGCGTGGGCGGCATCGTCGGGGCCGCGCACATCGAGCCGGCTCTGTGCCAGGGCTGCGGCACTTGCACGGCCGAGTGCCCGGCGAAAGCGATTCAGCTCGTCGCCTACCTGGACGCGCAGTTGATGGGCGATGCGCTGGGCGCGTGGGCGGCGTGAAAAGGCAACTATGAGCGACAACGGCGATCACGGCTTCGAACCTGAAATCACGGCATTCATGTGCATCTATTGCGCGGATATGGCCGCGGACACCGCAGGCGCGTTGCACATCCAATACCCCGCCAACGTCAAAGTGGTGAAGATGCCGTGCACCGGCAAGACCGACATCCAGTACATCCTGAACGCCTTCGAGCACGGCGCTGATGGGGTGTACGTCGTCGGCTGTCCGATCGGCAACTGCCATCACGTGCGCGGCAACGAGCGCGCGCGCGTGCGCGTGAAGGCGGTCAAGGAGCTGCTCGATCAGATTGGCATCGGCGGGCAGCGGCTGGAGATGTATTTCGTGTCAGGCGGCATGGGTCAGAGCTTTGCCAACACCGCGCAGGAGATGACAGAGAGGATACGCGAACTGGGGCCAAGCCCGCTGCGGGAAAGCAAACAGCGGTTGGGGACCTGAAACAGGGGTGACTACGCCTCAATTCTCGGTTGTGCAGGCGATGGGAGGGTAGTGATGCCAACGTTTACTTGCCTGGTCAAGAAAGAGGGGAACCAATTCGCCTCTCTATGCGTGGAGTTAGATGTGGCTTCCTGCGGGCGCACCAAAAAAGAGGCGGTTGCTGATTCGCTACAGGGACTTAACCAGGCTCTCTGTGCGGCGGCGAGTCGAGACCTGGCATAACGGAAGAATACCGGAGGAGCCTGAGATCGAATTCGATGCAGGAGCGAGTTAGAGAGGATGGATGACACTCTGAAGGGCCTCTCTGCCAGCGAGCGCGTCCGCTTCTTTGCGCGTCCCAAGAGAAGGGCGCGGCCGCGGTCCCGTAAAGCTTGGATAGACGCCTGATGACAGGCTGGCGCTTCAATCGCATGGGAGATAACATGCCTGGTAACGGTCGTGGGGAGACAGAGAATACCGTCGGCGCGGTGATGGTGGTCGGCGGCGGCATCGCGGGAATGCAGGCCAGCCTGGACCTGGCCGAGAGCGGCTTCAAGGTGTACCTGGTCGAGAAGAAGTCGGCCATCGGCGGGCACATGGCCCAGCTCGACAAAACCTTCCCGACCAATGACTGCGCCATGTGCACGATCAGTCCCAAGCTGGTCGAGACCGCCGCGCACCTCAACATCGAGCTGCTGACCGATAGCGAGCTGCTCAGGCTGGACGGCGCGGCCGGCCGCTTCACTGCGACCGTGCGCACCAATCCGCGCTACATTGACGTGACCAAATGCACCGGCTGCGGTGAGTGCGCCCAGGTCTGCCCGGTGATCATCCCCGGCCGCTTCGACGAGGGGCTGGCGGTACAGCGCGCCGCGCACAAGCTCTATCCCCAGGCCGCGCCCAATGCCTACGCCATCGAGAAGCGCGGCATCGCACCCTGCCGCGACGCCTGTCCTTCGCATCAACGCGCCCAGGGCTATATCGCGCTGATCCGCGAGGGCCGCTATCACGACGCGCTGCGCGTCATCAAAGAGGATAATCCGTTCCCCGGCATCTGCGGCCGCATCTGCAACCATCGCTGCGAGGAGGCGTGCAATCGCAACCTGGTAGATGACCCCATCAACATCCATGCGCTCAAGCGGTTCGTCACCGATAAGGTCTACGCCGAGCCGCGGCCGCCGGTGGTCCGTTGCGAAGTCAAACATCCCGACCAGCGGGTGGCGATCATCGGCTCTGGTCCGTGCGGCCTGACCGCCGCGCAAGACCTCTGCAAGTTGGGTTATCCCGTCACGGTCTTCGAGGCGTTGCCGGTCGCCGGCGGCATGTTGCGCGTCGGCGTGCCCGAACACCGCCTGCCCACCTGGATCGTGGATCGCGAGGTGCAGGATATCGCGGACCTGGGCGTCGAAATCCGCCTGAACACCCAGGTGAATAACCTGGACGATCTCTTCGATGCGGGGTTCAAGTCCGTGTTGATCTCGGTCGGCGCGCACGAGGGGATTCGGCTACCGATCCCCGGCGCCGATCTGGACGGCGTGCTGATCAACACCGTTTTCCTGCGCGATGTGCGCCTGGGCAACGCGCCCGATCTGCGCGGGAAGCGCGTGCTGGTGTTAGGCGGCGGCAATGTGGCCGTGGATGTGGCGCGCACGGCCATTCGCCTGGGCGCACAGGTGAGTTTGGCCTGCCTGGAGTCGAAGGACAAGATGCCGTGTCATGCCTGGGAAGTGGCGGCCTGCGAAGCCGAAGGGATCACGATCTATCCCTCACGCACTTTTCTAGAGGTCGTGTCCGACGGCAATGGCAGAGTGGCCGGCGTCAAGTGCGCCAGCGTCGCCTCCTTCTCCTTCGACGCGATGGGCCGGCTGGAGCTGGAACGGGTCCCCGATTCCGAACACGTGCTGGCGAGCGACGTCGTCATCTTCTCGGTGGGTCAGCGGGCTGGTCTGGCGTTCATCCCCGCGGATGCGGGCGTGGGGCTGACCCGCCGCCGTACAATCGCCGTCAACCCGAACACCCTGGCCGCGACGCGGGCAGGCGTGTTCGCCGCAGGCGATTCGGTATCGGGCACGGCCTTCGTCATCGAGGCGGTGGCCAGCGGCCACAAGGCCGCCGAGAGCATCCACCGCTATCTGGCTGGCGAGTACCTGGAGGCGCCGCCCAAGCCGGAGCTGCCGGTGGTCAAGCTGACCCCGGCCGAGATCGCCCAGCGGCGGCGTAAGGGCGAGATCAAGCCCGCCCCCCGCGTGCCGATGCCTGAACTGCGCGTGGAGGAACGGGTGGGCAGCTTTGTCGAGGTCGAGAAAGGCTACACCGACGAGCAGGCCCAGGCCGAAGCCGCGCGCTGCCTGGCGTGCGGCGTATGCTCCGAATGTCTGAGCTGTTGGTACAAATGCGGCGTGGATGCGATCAACCATGACATGGTGGCGACGCAGCGCAAGCTCGCTGTGGGCGCGGTGATCATGGCCCCCGGCTTCGAGACGTTTCAGGCCGAGAGGGCTGGCGAGTATGGCTGGGGCCGCTATCCCAACGTGGTAACCGCGCTGCAGTTCGAGCGTCTGCTGAGCGCCAGCGGCCCAACCTTCGGGCACGTCGTTCGGCCCTCGGACCACCAGCCCGCCAAGAAGATCGCCTTCCTCCAGTGCGTCGGCTCGCGCGACCAGGAGCACGACTACTGCTCATCGGTCTGCTGTATGTATGCCACCAAAGAAGCGATCATGGCCATCGAGCACGAGCCAGACACTCAGGTCCACGTGTTCATGATGGACATGCGCGCGTTCAGCAAGGGCTACGAGGAATACTACCGGCGAGCGCAACAGAAGTACGGCATCCAATATACTCGCTGTCGCATCTCGGCCGTGAAAGAGAATCCGGCGAACGACAAGCTGATCGTGCGCTATGCGGCCGATGCCGTTGCAGATAGCGAAGTGCAGATAGCAAATAGCAAATCAGAAGACCCTGTTGGCGCTGCGCTTCACGCCTCACGCCTCACGCTTCACGAGGAGGAATTCGACCTGGTCGTGCTCTCCGTGGGCATGGAGATCGCGGCGGGGGTGCGCCAATTGGCAGAGACGGTGGGGGTCGCGGTAGATCAGCATGGATTCGCGCGCACTTCGGCGCTGCAGCCCTTGCTCAGCTCCCGGCCGGGCGTCTACGCCATCGGACCGTTCCGCAGTCCAAAGGACATCCCCGAATCGGTGGTGGAGGCGAGCGGCGCCGCGGCGGCCGTTGGCGAGCTGCTGGCCCCGGCGCGTCACACCCTGACCCGCAAGATCGCGTACCCGCCGGAACGCGACATCGCCTCGGAGGAGCCAAAGGTCGGCGTCTTCGTGTGCCACTGCGGCAGCAACATCGGCGGTTTCGTGGATGTGCCCGACGTCGCGGAATATGCCCGTTCACTGCCGAACGTCATCCATGCCGAGCACAATCTCTACACCTGCTCGCAGGACAGCATCCGCCACATCACCGAGCAGGTGCGAGACCTGGGGCTGAACCGTGTGGTGGTCGCCAGTTGCACGCCGTTGACGCATGAGCCGCTGTTCCAGGGCTGCATCCGGGCTGCGGGACTGAATGAGCACCTGTTCGAGATGGCTAACATCCGTAACCAATGCTCGTGGGTGCACTCGGAGGATCGGCCGGCTGCCACGCGCAAGGCCAAAGATCTGGTGCGCATGGCGGTGGCGCGCGCGGCCGAGCTGGAGCCGCTGCACACCCGAGAGGTGCCGGTGGAGAAGGCCGCGCTGGTGATCGGCGGCGGGCTGGCGGGCATGACTGCGGCGCTCAACCTGGCAGAGCAGGGCTTTCCGGTGCACCTGGTCGAGCGCACCGCGGCCTTGGGCGGCAATCTGCGCAAGGTGCGGTATCTGGTAGATTGGGAAACTGGTAAATTGGTGGATTCGGGTATTGGTAGGTTGGAGCCAACAGACGCTATCCGAGGTCCAGCCTCCAGTTCCCCGCAGGTGTTTCTGGCCGACCTGGTTGACCGCGTCACGCGCCACCCGCGCATTCACGTACACCTGAACACCGAGCTAGCGGCGACGACCGGGTTCAAGGGCAACTTCACGTCTACCCTGCGCAATGGCCGCCTACCCTTCGAGGTCAAGCATGGCGTCGCCATCGTCGCCACCGGCGCCGTCGAGTACAAGGGGGACGAATACGGGTACGGCTCGGACCCGCGCATCGTCACGCAGGGGGAATTCGAGGAGCGGCTTGGTGGACTGGTGGATGGTAGATTGGTAAACTGGGAGACTGGTAAATTGGGAGACTGGGCGGCCGCCCAATCTACCAATTCCCAATCTACCGACCTCCCCTCCACCGTCGTCATGCTCCAGTGCGCGGGCGCGCCGTCCGAGAAGTATTGCAGCCGCATCTGCTGCGCCCAGGCGCTGAAGAACGCGCTCAGGCTCAAGGAGCTCAACCCGCAGGCGCAGATCGTCGTGCTCTATCGCGACCTGCGAACCTATGGGTTCCAGGAACGGCTGTACACCGAGGCGCGGGCGCAGGGCATCCTGTTCATCCACTACGAGTTCGACCGCAAGCCGCAGGTTACGATCGGGGAGGATGGCCGGCTGACGGTGCGGATTTGGGAGCCGCGGCTGGGCAAACCGATGACGTTCTCCCCCGACCTGCTGGCCCTCAGTATGCCGATCGTGCCGCCGGCGGACGCGAAAGAGCTGGCGACTCGCCTGAAGGTCTCGGTGGACCTGGATGGGTTCTTCCTGGAGGCGCACGTCAAGCTGCGGCCGGTGGACTTCTCGTCCGCGGGCGTCTATATGGCCGGAATGGCCCATTACCCGAAATTGGCGGACGAGACGATCGTCCAGGCCCAGGCCGCGGCAGCGCGTGCGGCGCTGATCCTGTCCAGGGACACGATCACCACCAGCGCGATGATCGCGCGCGTCAATGCCGAGCTGTGCGTCGGTTGCCTGACGTGCGTGCGCATCTGCCCCTACGATGTGCCGAGCATCAGCGCCGACTTCACCGGCGTCGGCGGCATCATCGGCGCAGCCTTCATCGAGCCAGCCATCTGTCACGGCTGCGGCTCCTGCGTCGCCGAGTGCCCGGCGAAAGCCATCGAGCTGCTGCACTATCGCGATGCCCAGATACTCAAGAAGCTGGATGCGTTGTTTGTTTGATGTGAAAGGATGATCATGAGCGGCTCTGAATCCTTTGAACCCCAAATCATTGCTTTTGCCTGTCATCACTGCGCCTATGCCGCGGCCGATCTTGCGGGCGCGTTACGGCTCAAATACCCGACCGCGGTCAAGGTGATGGAGCTGCCTTGTTCGGGCCGGGTGGACACGCTGCACATCTTACACGCGTTCGAGGACGGCGCCGATGGGGTGGTGGTAGCTGGCTGACTGGAGGGCGATTGTCATTACCAGTCTGGTAATCTCAATGCCCGCCGCAGGATCGAGTATATTCGCAAGCTGCTCAAGGAGATCGGTTTCGAGGAGGAGCGCGTCCAGATGCTCAACATCTCCTCGGCGATGGGCGGCCAATTCGCCGTCGCCATGACCGCGATGACGGAAAGAGTAAAAAAACTGGGACCAAGTCCGTTGCGCTACACCCAGGAGAGGAACACATGATCGTAGCTGCACAGAAACCGTTGGACGAGATCAAGAAGCTGGTGGCCGACGCACAAAGGGTGCTGGTCGTCGGTTGCGGCACGTGCGTCACTGTCGCCTTCGCCGGCGGCGCCAAGGAGGTTGGCATTCTGGCCTCCTCACTGCGCATGGCCGCCAAGATTGACGGTCACCCCAAGCAATTCGACGAGGCGACGATTCAGCGCCAGTGCGAGTGGGAGTACATTGACCCGCTGACCGCCAGGCTCGACGAATACGACCTGGTGCTCAGCCTGGGCTGCGGCATCGGCGTGCAGGCGCTGGCCGAGCGCTTCCCGAACAAGCCTGTTATGCCTGGTCTCAACACGACCTTCTTGGGCATGCCCGTGGAGCACGGCGTGTTCGAGGAACGCTGCCAGGCTTGCGGCGACTGCATCCTGGGGATCACGGGTGGCATCTGTCCCATCGCGCGCTGCTCCAAGCAATTGCTCAACGGCCCCTGCGGCGGCTCGCAGCGCGGCAAGTGCGAAGTCAGCTCCGAAACTCAGTGCGCCTGGCAACTGATCTACGATCGCATGGCCGCGCGCGGCCAACTCGAACGGCTGCTGCAGGTTCAGCCGCCCAAGAACTGGACCACCAGTCGCGATGGCGGCCCGCGGCGGATCATCCGCGAGGATCTGCGCGCGCTGGAAGACGTGGAATAAGAAGGAACGAGGTGAAGCATGACCCAACCCGGCGCCAGCGGAACGTCCCCCGCATCGAATGGTTATAACGTCGGCAGCAACCTGGAGAAGGTCCTCCGTTCCGGCCAGTTCGTCGTCACCGGCGAGTTGGGGCCGCCGCAGGGGTGGAGGCGCGAAGACATCGAGCGCAAGGCCAAACACCTGAAGGGCGTGGTGGATGCCGTGAACCTCACGGACAACCAGACCGCCATCGTGCGCATGTCCAGCATTGCTGCGGGGCGCATCCTGGTCGAGAACGGCCTCGAGCCGATCATGCAGATGACCTGCCGTGATCGCAACCGGCTCAGTATGCAGAGCGACCTGCTCGGCGCTTACGCGTTGGGCATCCGCAATGTTCTGGCCTTGACCGGCGACCACCAGAGCTTCGGCAATCATCCCTTTGCCAAGAATGTGCATGATGTGGATTCGCTCCAACTGATCCAGATGATTCGCGGCCTGGGCAACGGCGCGTTCCAGTGCGGCGATAAGGTCACGGGCGGCGCGATGCCGATGCTCATCGGCGCGGCGGAGAATCCCTTTGGCGACCCGTTCGAATTCCGGCCGTTGCGACTGGCCAAGAAGGTCGCGGCCGGCGCGCATTTCATCCAGACCCAGCTCATCTACGACATGGAACGCTTCGCCCGCTTCATGGAAAAGGTCGTGGAGATGGGGCTGCACGAAAAGGTCGCCATCCTGGCGGGCATCGGCCCGCTCAAGAGCAGCGGCGCGGCCAGATATATGCGCGACAAGGTGCCGGGCATGATCGTGGACGAATACTACGTCAACGAGATGGAGAAAGCCATCGCCGGCATCCCGAAAGAAGACAAAGTGGGCCGCCGCGAAGCCTGGCAAAAGCGCGGCCTTGAGCTGTGCATCGAGCAAATTCAGCAGGTTCGCCAGATCAAGGGCGTGGCCGGCGTGCACATCATGGCGATCGAGTGGGAAGAGGCTGTGCGGCCCATCGTCGAAGGGGCCGGCCTGTCGCCGCGACCGACGTTCAACTGATGGGTAGATTGGCGAATTGGTAAGCTGGTGGATCGGGGAAGGGCAAGTTGACCACTGGCGGTTTCAGATACCCATTTGCCGATTCCCAATCTACCAATCTACCAACCTACCGACTGAGGTTCATCATGGCAGAGAAGCGCGACGTAACGACAAGACAATCCCTGGCCCAGGTCATCGCCGACGACATCGGCGAGAACGCATATCTGTGCTACCAGTGCGTCAAGTGCACCAGCGGCTGCCCGTTGGCCGAGCACATGGATCTGAATCCCAACCAGGTGCTGCGCGCGGTGCAACTGGGTGACGATAGCGTGTTGGAGAGCAAGACCATCTGGGTATGCGCCTCCTGCCAGACCTGCACCACTCGCTGTCCGCAAGGCATTGACATCGCGGCGATCATGGATGCGTTGCGCATCGAAGCTCGCCGCCGCGGCCTGCCCCCGGCCATTCCCGAGGTGGACAAGTTCAGTCGCCTCTTCCTGGCCGACGTGCGGCTGATGGGCCGCCTCCACGAAGTGGGCTTGATGGCCGGCCTGAACTTGGTGACCGGCAACCTGTTCAAGGACATGGACCTGGCTCTGGAGATGTTCAAGCGCAACAAGCTCAACCTGGTGTCGCTGCCGGTGCGGCCGCCCAGGCCCGGCCGCGTCCGGCCGGTGGAGCCGGCCGAGAACCGGATCGCCTATTATCCTGGTTGTTCGCTGCACTCCTCGGCGGCCGAATACGCCAAGACCCTGGAGGCGGTTGCGGAGGCGCTCGACCTGGAGCTGGTCGAGCCGCCGGGCTGGATTTGCTGCGGCTCCAGCCCGGCCCATTCCAGCGATCACGTCCTGGCCACGAAGTATCCGGTGATCAACTTGTCCATCATCGAGCAGATGGGCTTCACAGAGGCGGCCGCGCCCTGTTCGGCCTGCTACATCCGCTTCAAGACCGCGGCGCACGAGATGGTGCACAACCCCGAGATAGCCCGTCAGGTCAATGCCGAGATCGGGTACCAGTACCAAGGCCGGGTGCGCATCATGCACCTGGTAGAGGCGCTGACCGAGAAGGTCGGGCTGGACGCGATCGAGTCAAAGGTACAGAAGCCGCTCAAGGGGTTGAAGGTTGCGTGCTACTACGGCTGTTACCTGACCCGGCCGGCCGACATCACGGCCGCAGCCAATCCTGAATACCCGATGGATATGGATTATCTGATGCAGCGGTTGGGCGCCGAGATCGTGGATTGGGACTACAAGACCGACTGCTGCGGCGGCTCATTGGGCCTGACCCAGACCCCCCTGGCTCACGAGATGACCGCCAAGGTGCTGCGCAACGCCAAAGCCCGCGGCGCGGATGCCCTCGTCACCGTCTGCCCGCTGTGCCACGTCAACCTGGACGGCCGCCAGGCGCAGATCAAAGACCTGGGCTTCGCCATGCCGATCCTCTACGCCACGCAGCTCGCGGCATTGGCCTTTGGGCTGCCGAAGAAGGCCGCTCTATTGGAGAAGAACCTGGTGGATCCCAGGCCGCTGCTGCGGGAGAAGGGGTTGGTGGATTGATCCCCTAACTTGACAGCTTCCCGGCTTTCCTGTACAGTGTTCCTGTACAAGAAAGAATAGGGAGGATGTATGACCGTCCAGATGACCTATACCCAGGCTCGGAGCGGGCTGGCGGCGCTGTGCGATCGGGTGACGGCGAACCGCGAAACGGTGATCATCCGGCGGCGCGGCGCGGAGGATGTCGTTCTGATCGCCGCCGACGAGTTCGCCAGCCTGTCGGAAACCGCGCACCTGTTGCGTTCCCCCAAAAACGCGGAACGGCTGCTAGCGGCGCTCGAGCGCGCCCGGCAACAGACCGTAGCGCCACAATCTTTGGAAGAGCTGCGCCGCGAGGTCGGCCTTGACTCCAGGGCGTAAGGCCGACCCTGTTCCCCCGCTCAGGCCGGTCTCTGACCGAGCCGGACGCGCGGCAGTCTTTCAACCCGAGTTCCGCGAGGACTTGCGCTATTGGGTGAAGGCGGATCGCAAGATCGCGTTGCGTGTGTTGACCCTGGTGGAAGCTATTCTGCGTGATCCGTTCAGCGGGATCGGCAAACCTGAGCCGCTCAGACACCTTGGAGCAGACGTGTGGTCTCGCCGGCTGACTGAGGAGCACCGTGTTGTCTACCTGGTCAGCCACGATCGCATAGATTTTCTCCAGGCGCGGTATCATTATTGATCGCTCCGATGACAGGTGCGACGCACAACCCTGTGCGTCGCACCTGCGCGTTCAGGGCTGCCTTCGGCCTCGAGGGCCTCAGCCCGGTGGTGCAGACGCTGCAAGTGGAGTAGCGCTGTCGGGCGGTTGGAAACCGCTGCAACCAACGCAAAGCCGACCTTCGTCGGCTATCGTAGTCGCCGCAGGGCGACTTCGCGATGGTTGCAGCGACCTTGGTCGCCCGTGGGGGAGACCGACCCGCTCAGGATGACAAAAAGCCGAAATTCAGTCCTTGACAAATCGAGGCAGTTGCGGGACAATAATGGCGTATCCCCCCTGTTAGCTTCGGCGAAGGGGTGCGAAGCCGTCCCGCACTGCGAGGCGGCTTCTGTGTTTCTGAAAGAGCGGGACGTGCATGGTCTCAAGAGAAGTCAACGTGTTGATCCTCGGCGAATTCACCGGCTTTGACTGGGACGACGGCAATCGCGGCAAGAACTGGCGGTTGCATGGCGTCTCCGATACTGAATGTGAACAGGTCTTCTTCAATCAACCGCTGCTGACGATGCCAGACGAAGAACACGCGGATGGCGAAGCAAGATACCTGGCCCTGGGCCGCACCGATCGCGGGCGGCGGCTGGCCGTGATCTTCACCATCCGGCAGGACAGGCTTCGCGTCATCTCTGCTCGAGATATGACCAAGCGCGAAAGGACGCTATATCCACGATGAGCACACAAAAGATCCCACATTTTGCATCTGAGGACGAAGAGCGGGCATTCTGGGCCACGCACGATACCGCAGATTACTTTGACTACGCTAAAGCCCAACCGACGCTGATGCCGAATCTGCGGCCGACCTTGAAGACGGTCTCGCTGCGGCTTCCAGAGTCCTTGGTCGAGTCCCTCCAGGTTCTTGCCCACAAAAAAGACGTGCCTTATCAGTCCTTGATCAAGATTCTGCTGTCCGAAGGGGTTGAAAGAGAATTGTCCCTGCATGGTGAACCGGCTACGAGATAGAGCCGAAAACACGAACGCCCCACCGGTGCATCAGAAACATGTACAATTCTTTCGCTCCCTACGAACAGGACTTCCGCGACTGGTGGCAATCGCGCGCCTACCCCGACGTCAGCCCGCTGACGCGTGATTTTCTGCTTCACCTGACCCGGCCCGACGCGCCGCGGCGGCTGTGGCGGCACCAGGAAGAAGCCGTGATGCGGGCGGTCTATGCCTACGAGCTGCTCCAATGGCGCGAGCTGCTGCTCAACATCGTCACCGGCGGCGGCAAGACTGCGGCCATAGGCGCGATCGTCGCCTGGCTCAAGGTGTGCCACGACCTGCACAAGTTCCTCCTGCTCTGCCCCAACACCATCGTGCGCGACCGGCTGGAGGATGACTTCCGCGACGCCAGAGTCTTCCGCGACTTCGGCTTCCTGCCGCCCGGCACGCAGCACTACGCCAACCAGCTTACGCTCCACGTCATGCAGCCCGGCGAAGGGCCGCAGGGCATCCGCGACAGCGGCGTCGTGCTGGGCAACATCCAGCAGCTCTACCAGAGTAACATCAGCGGCCAGCGCAACCTGGCCGTGCTG
>Ga0194112_10005455_pt1 | contig 17071 bp, 13 predicted proteins | sample TA2MahC400mmetaG_FD_146191 | JGI IMG/M metagenome (GOLD analysis project Ga0194112, IMG submission 146191) | Freshwater microbial communities from Lake Tanganyika, Tanzania - TA2015016 Mahale Deep Cast 400m | ecosystem: Environmental > Aquatic > Freshwater > Lake | place: Tanzania: Lake... | reverse complement strand
GAGGACACAGAGATAATCTTTTCTCTGTGCTCTCTGCGCCTCCTCTGCGACCTCTGCGGTTAGAAAAAGCAACAGAGGAAAAGTTTACAATGTTTTGTTTAAAGAAATTATTGATAGTTACTTAATCTACCAACGGTTCAAGTTTTAATCAATGTTTTTAGTCATTTCGGATAAACATTACCAAAGAAAAAATTATTATTATACCCCACCAATAATGCTAAAATATCCATAACATGAACTATCACACTACAAAACAACAATGACAGAACGAGAACTACAACAACTCATCAATCAAGGCGAAAGTCAAACGCTTGAATTCAAAAGCTCACTAAAATTGATGAACGAAATCGGCGAAACTATCTCTGCCCTTGCCAATACTTCAGGCGGCGTTATCCTAATCGGTGTCTCCGACGAGGGTAAGATACTCGGCGTAGACATCGGCAAAAAGACGATGGAGGATTTAGCCAATTTTATAAAAGAAAATACCGACCCTAAAATCTATCCTGATATAAAACCTTATAAGATAGACGATAAGAGGATAATCGAAATCTCTCTAAGGGAAATCCAGGAAAAACCAGTATTTTTCAAGGACCGCGCCTTCCAGAGAGTAGGCAAGTCCAACCAGCGAATCTCTGCCAGCAAGATAAGAGAACTGGCAAAGCAGGAAAGAGTTAAACTACACTGGGATGAAAAAATCTGCGAGAGAGCAGCTTTAGAGGATATTGACGGGGAAAAGGTTAAATGGTTCTTGGAAAAGGCAAGATACGAGAGACGACTTGAGATAAATCCCAATACATCAGCTAGAGAAGCCCTGGAAAGACTGGAACTTACCAGAAACGGACGAGTAACCAATGCCGCTGTTTTGCTGTTTGGGAAAAACCCTCAAAGATTTTTCCTTCAGGCAGAGACAAGATGTGGAAGATTCAAAGGAACAAAACCGCTAAAACCGTTCATAGATATGAAAGTCTTTGGCGGAAGCATAATTGACCAAGTTGATGCGGCGGTGGATTTTGTTCTCAGGCATATCAGCATGGCGGCTTGGGTTTCTGAAGGAAAAGTTGAGAGGGAGGAAAAGTGGGAATATCCTCCTGATGCAATAAGGGAGGCGATTGTCAACGCCATCTGCCATCGGGAATACGAACAATCCAGCAATGTCCAGGTAAGAATTTTTGACGATAGGATTGAGATTTGGGGATGTGGACTTCTGCCAGAGCCTCTAACAGTGGAAGCACTTAAGGGAGAGCATAAGTCTGTGTTGAGAAATCCTTTGATTGGTAAGTGTTTCTTTCTCATAAAATTCATTGAACAATGGGGAACTGGCACAAACGACATGATAGATATGTGCTTGGAATGGGGATTACCAGAGCCTCTATTTGAAGAGATTAGTGGAGGTTTAGTTGTCACATTTAGGAAATACCATCTTCCCAAAGAAATTGACAAACTTGGTTTGAATGAGAGGCAGCGCAAAGCAATAGAGTTTATCCAAGAACATGGGCAAATTCAACTGGGGAACTTCAAAAAGCTTTACCCTAATGTTACGGAGAGAACGCTTCGCAGAGATTTGATAGAACTCGTTGAATTAGAATTAATCAAAGCCGTTGGAGAAAAAAAGGGAAGAAAGTATATTCTAAGATAACGGCAATATCGGACATTTATCGGACATTTATCGGACATAAAGAAATAAGATGACTTCAACTTTGTCCTGATAAAGGAAGCCAAAATGACCGGTAGCCGCCCGTTGACTGAATTAGAAATCCAGAAGATTCTACAAACATTTGAAGGTAAATACGAAATCCGTAATCGCGCTCTCTTTTTACTCGGTTTAAATACCGGCGCCAGAATTTCGGGACTCTTAGCGCTTAACGTGGGGGACGTCTGGCGTTATCAACGACCAGTTGAAATAATCTACCTCCAAAAGCGACACACTAAAGGTAAATTAGTGGGACGACAGATTACTATCAAAAGCGGGGCGCAACAAGCGATTTTTGAGTTGATACAGTGGAAGAAACAACAAAAGGAATCAACAGCCAAAGACGCGCCATTGTTTGTCTCACGCCAGGGCGGCCGCATTAAAAGAAAGCAAGCGCATAATATCTTGAAGGACGCCTTTAATGCCTGTGAGCTGCCCGGACAAGTAACCACGCATTCTCTTCGCAAAACCTTCGCCAACTATGTCCTTCGGGCATCAGGCGGCAATATCAAAGTTCTGCAAGAGCTTTTGGGACACCAACATCTTTCTACGACAGAGGCATATCTTTCTTTTGATTTAGATGAATTGCGAGCTGCTGTTCCCGATTTTGGTATATTAGACCTAAGTTACTACGAGCCTTTTCCAATCGACTTTTGCCGGTCAAAAGGGCTTAGAGTATAAATTTACATCGATTTGGTCGCTACCCGTAGTAGAAAAACGCGGCAAACTCGTCGATACTTGGGCAAATATTAAGCGGCAATAAATGCCACTCATTTTTCAATGTTCTTCCAAATCTAAGAAAAGACAACAAAACTAAAACCAGCTTAAACCTTGAGAGGCTGGGTGTTTATTATCAAGGAGGTTAATATCTATATGAATGAAGCTACAAATAAACTGAATGAGCCGAATTTCAGACTGAGGGCTGGGACCGCCTTACAAAACTTGGGTACAGAGATTCAATTTAAATTGGCACTATAGATTTTATTCTTAACCCAAAAAATTCTATGATTAGCGGGGAAGTGTTTTTCCGCTTTTAGCCGTTTTTTTATTTTGTGGTTTCAAGTTTTGCCTATTTTCAAATAGATGAAAGGAACTTTCAGACTTTCTGAAAAAACTCACTCAAACATAGAAGGAATTTGCAAATGAAACGATTAGTATTTAGTATTTTTAGTAACCTTCTAAAAGTTACATTGCAAGGTCCCGGTGAGAGGTTTATGGCAAAAGAGACACTGCCGGAATAGGCAAAAGGACTCAATGAACGTCAAATCAAAGCGATAAATTATTTTCAAGAGCACGAAATCATCACCAATAAAGAATACAGAACGCTCAATGGTGTCTCCCATAAAACAGCTCATCTTGATTTAATTGATTTGTGTAAACGAGGCATCTTAAGAGTTGAAGGTAAGGGAAGGGCAACGAAATACATTACCGGCAGGGTGATGATTAGGTGATGATTAGGTGATGATTTAATGGCAATTTATCGGCAATAAAGGAATTGCGCGGGACATTTGTGTGACATTCGATGTCCCGATTTTGCTTAAGACGGCACGATTAGAGTGATGTTTTTCGGCAATTAAAAAAGTTAGCAAGTTGGTTTTTGACAGGAGTTTGAAATGGGAGAAATAGTCAGGCGACCGAATAGTTTAACTTCTCCTTTTTCCGACAATGAGGGTGCAATAGTAGATGCTTTTCTTGCTGCCCAAGATGTGAAGCCAAGCAGCAAAGAGACGTATCGACGCCAGTTAATGCAATTTAAGGCGTACCTTACGGACAACCGCGTGCATAATCCAACAAGAGAGACAATCATTGCTTTTAAAACCGCGCTTCAAAATAAGGGACTTCCCTTGTTTGCTTCCACAAGCAATAGGAATAGTGGCGGAAGGTTGACTACTCGGACTATAAGAGGGTTGGTCAAAAAACAGTTAAGGGGAATCGGCTTGGACGATAGCAGAAAATCCGCCCACAGTCTTAGACATACTTTTGCTACACTGGCTTTATCTAACGGCGCGCCTGTCACACAAGTTCAAGAAGCGATGCGCCACAAAGATATATCTACTACGATGGTATATGTACACTTGATGAACCGATTAAAAAACGCTGCTGAGCGGTATGTTGACTTCTAATTTTATTTCCATAAATCTGTCATTACGGAAATTCAATTTCTGAAACTATTCCTGTGTTCATTGCGTTTTGTGTCATACCTGCCATAGGCATGTCACCGTAAGCCGAAGGCGTCGGTGAGCGAAGCGAACACAAGAGAACGTTGGATTCAATGCAGACAAATAGCAAGAAAGAGAGTTGATTTAAGTGACTTTAAAAAATTTAGTTAAAGAAGCGGTTATAAAACTTGCCGTTGCGGGAAAAGAAGAGTTTACCGCTCAAGAAATATGTGAAACAGCTTTGAAAATCGACCCAACCCAAAAAAGACGGTCAGTTCTTGGTACTCTACCAGGTCTTGTTGTAGGACGTCGTCACCCTGTTTATACACTTGCTGACCAGTTTTTAGAAAAGGTCGGACACGGAGTTTATAGGATTTATAAACCGCCGGAGAAGGAAGCACCTAAGAAGCGGAGAAGAAGATGAATATTATGATGCCCAGAATCCACTATTGACGGGGTTTTGAAAGGAATACCGTGCTTTGACACAAGGAATACCGTGCTTTGACACAAGGAATACCGTGCTTTGACACAAGGAATACCGTGCTTTGACACAAGGAATACCGTGCTTTGACACAAGTGTTTGTGTTTTCAAATACCCCGCCAGCCCAGTATTTATATAGGTTTTCTCGGTCCCAGTTTTCTGCTAGATGTACTTAGATGAATATAATAATATAACAACAACAAGCGGGAACACAAAATTTTAGTTAAAATCCAAAGGGGCGTCGGTGGAATATTTCTTGATGATGCCGGGGATTTTATTATAATTTTATCGTGTTATCACCCGGTTTTTAATTCGATTATCCAAGAGTTAATTCGCATGGCCTCAAAAAAGATTTCGATTAGGGTGGATGAAAATTGGCGGTTTACGAAGTAAACTGCTGAGCTTGCGAACAGTTTTCATGCCAGATGGATAAGGTAGGTTGAAATGAACGAATCGAGAAAAGATAAAAAAAGTTCAATAGTTAAACAAGATGACCCTTTTCTGTCCGTTATAAAAACAGATGCAAATCTATCGCGTTTGCCTCTCTTTGCGCTAACCCGCCAAGGTTTGAAAACAGAAGTTGTAAGGGAATGGGTTTTCACCGGAACTCGTGGAAACGAACACGTTGAACTTATTTGGCGCATTATGGCGACGCCTCAATATGGTTATCCAAGTCCTTTTGCCAAGAAAGTTCATAGGGCGGTGGAGTATCTGTTGACCCAAAATAGGTTTCCTGCGCCAGAGTATCTTGACTTCTCGCTGTATGAGATTACCAAAATTTTAGATTTGGACGATTCAGGGAGAACTTTAGATAAGATTCGAGATGCTCTAAACTCCATTGCCTCAACCACTCTCCAGAGTCAGGGAACATATTATTATCTTGAAAATGGAGCAAAAAAGAGCATTAACAAAGTATTTCGTCTTTATGACAGTATTATCTTAATCGGTGAAAAACTTCCTGACGGAACAACAGTAGCTGACAGAAACTACATATACTTTAACCAGTTCTATCTCCAAACCCTCAACTCGGGCTACATAAAACCACTAGATTTCCCATACTGGAACAGCCTCAGAAGTGATATCGCGCGGCGGCTGTATGAATACTTGAGCTTTGTCTCTTTCGCTACTAAGTGTAGGTCATTTAGTATTAAATATCATAGACTTTGTGAGCTTTTACCTATCACGCCACAACGTTATTTATCTTCAGCCAAGCGGAATTTATCTAAAGCACACCAAGAATTAATGAATACAGGATTCTTAAATAAAGTTGTCTGGCGGGAATCCAAAACAGACCCCAAGAAGTGGATTATTGAATACCACTTTGGGGTGAGAGCGAAGTTAGAACTTCAGCGAGGATTTAATGATGCAACTTATCGTCCAGCAATTCTTGCTGTGGAGACTGCGGAGATTAGCGAGATTGAGGAACTAATTGAATCAGAAGATGAGAACCAAGAAAAATGGACAAAGAGCAAGAAAAAGCAGGCGCAAGAAAAAGTGCTTGCACCAATTGCACAAGAACTTATCGAGCGCGGTATAACTAAAGCTGTGGCCATTGATTTTGCAGAGCATTTTCCAGAAGAATATCTGCGGGAAAAAATTGAACTGCACGATGTAAATAGAGCGACGGGGGTACTTACACAGAATGCAGCCGGATGGTTAAGGGAGGCAATTACCCATGACTTTAAACTAAGTGAAGAGCAGGAACAGAAACTTGAGCGATTACAAAAAATTAAGGCGGAGGAAAAAGTAAAAGCGAAATTAGAGGAAAAGGCAAAACAGATTCAAGAGCAACGCCTAAAGGAAGCCTTAGCTAATTTCCCTTCCGAAGAAGACTGGGTTTCCGCGAGAGTTGAGGCACATATAAAGGTACGAGAGGAGATGAGGAAGTTTGACCCTACGAGACCTTCTTTTACCGAAGAAGAGATAGAAAAATATCGGCAAGATTATAAAGAGAAATTTCCTCAAACAGACGATGAGCGGCGAAATTGGTTGATAACCAATGAGAATAAATATAATCTTAGGAAAATCATTTCAGAGCTTTCTGAACAAGGGTTGGTAGTAGCAAATGGACAAAAACCAACGATCTTAATTTAGTGAAGTTATTTCCTCCAAGACAATGAAAACGAGAAAACGGGAAAACGGGAAAACGGGAAGGATTTTGATTCCAACGTGGGCAAAAACTTAATCTTTGGTGTTTCTCAAAGGTCTTAATTGCTTTCTATTTAGCTCAGATTCGACGTTGAAAAAGTATTTCCCATATTTATTTATATGGTCAAATCGGCATGGAGAAATGTGGCTTAAGTCACTTTCTGAAACGGCATATCCCTCTTGTTGCAGTTGGTCTATGCCCGCTTTTATGTAACGGGTATTCCAAACTATCACGGCATTGGTAACCAATGTAAGCGCACTTGCTTGGTTAGTTATATCTTCAATTTGCGATTTTCTAATCTTCCCCTCGTTAGCGAACAAAAGAAAACGTCGCAACTTATGAATGGATTCTCCCTTATTGAGTTGAGACCCTACTCGACGTTGCAAGTCCGAATCGCAAAGATAAGTGGGAATGTAGATCGACGAAATTTTACGTCCATATTCCTGGATTGCTTTGGTCAAAATGTTTTTTCGAGGATAACTTTGTAGCTTACTGATAAATAGCGAAGCGGTTACCCAACCAAGCTTTATGGAGGCCACGGCCCTTAGTATGTCATCCCAACTTTTCAGGATTTTTTCTGGCTTAATGGTTCTTTTAAGAACTGGATTCAAATGTTTGTAATGTTCTGTTTTATCGATACGGTATATTTTCTGGTCGCCTATATCCCTGATTCGAGGTGAAAATTGCATGCCTAGTAAATCGAATAGGGCAAAAATTAATTCTGTATAACCAGCAGTATCAGTGGTGTGTTCCAAGATTTCAAGTTCTGTTTCATTATCCAGTATTGCGTCAAGGACATATGTGGCATCCCGGATTGTTGTGGGAATTACCCTCGACCCATATTGAGAAAATTGATCACTTGTCCAGCTATAAAAGGTTAGTCCTTTTCCGTATCCAAAGTATCTTGGATTGGCAGTCGCAATACGCGACTTTACAGAAATAGGAAAACGTTGACCATCTGATGATGACATCATTCCGCCTCCCCAGAGGTGACTTAGGGTTTGGTTATATTGGAAGTTGACAAGTTTGTTTATTGCAGATTGAAGTGTGTCTTCCCGAATATACCAGTTGTTGCACCAGGCTAACTGGTCGTAAGTCAAATCTGAGATTTGTGTGCTGCCAACAGACATCTGAGAAATTTTGCTCAACCGTGCGTCTGACAAAGGGCAAATGGGCAAGGGGGCAAGAAGTCTAAACGGCATACGCATTAAGTTAAGGCGATATTCGCAGTTATAACGTTATTCCTCCCCCTTGACGGGGGAGGCGTAGGTGGGGGTGAAATATGGGCTTTCACTTCCTTTTCACCCTCCCCTATGCCCCTCCCGTCGAGGGAGGGGAAACTGGAAAAAATGCTTAACTTAATGCGTATGGGGGGCAAGAAGGCTAAACGGCAAAATAGTTCAACGGCGAAACGGTACAACGACAAGACGGCTAAATAAAAATGGCGGTTTTGCCGTCTTGCCGTCTTGCCATTTTACCTATTTCCGCTTCCGTAGCGGATTTCTCATATGTGTGTTGGCTGTACAAAGTTTCTTCTTGCGCTTCTTGTCTGGCTTGAATCACCATCCGCTCAAGAGTCGTCAGCCCTGGGCGGACAATCTTTTCCGAATAAAGCCTTTGGCAAGCCATCTGGAAGAGCAAGGTTGGTTTATCATGCTCTTGGAATTTCTTTGGGGAAGTTATTCAGACGCTCTCTTTCGGCTGTTGTAAGGAATTGTCCTGGCATTTCATACCTCCAGTTTAAAAGAATGAAAACGAGAAAACGGGAAAACGAGACTGGTTTATCTCCCGTTTTCTCGTTTTCTCGTCCTCACGTTTTCTCATTTTCTCGTCTGCTCGTTTTCATCCTTTTTTAATGTTAGCGACTAAAAGGAGATTTCTTTATGTTAATCGGTTATGCCAGGGTTTCCACCAATGACCAAAATCTTAATTTGCAAATCGATACACTAAAGAGGGTCGGTTGCGAAAAAATATTTACTGACCAGGTTTCAGGAAGTGTAAAAAGCCGCCCCCAACTGGAACTGGCCTTTTCTTTCCTCCGCGAAGGTGATACTTTGGTGGTATGGAGATTGGACAGGCTGGGGAGAAGCTTGAGGCACTTAATTGAATTAGTTACAGAACTCGAAGAGAAAGGTATTGGCTTTAGAAGCCTTACCGAGTCAATGGACACAACCACTTGTAGCGGAAAGCTGATTTTCCACATATTCGGGGCTCTTGCGGAGTTTGATTCTCGTTTTCATTCTTTCCTCACCGACCAGATTCGGAAATCTTCGCGGTCTGTTTCCGCTCAAATCGCCGAAGGATGGAGACGGAGAAAATATCGGGCGGCCTTTGTCAATAAGATGAATGAAGCTGAAGGCGAAGCTGCTGAAACCCAAGTTTGGCTTGAATATTCTGTGAAATGTGAATACATGAGTAGGGAAGATGGGGCCCGTTTACATAAGAAGTATGATGAGATTCTCGGCAAACTAATAAACATGGGAAATCATCCAGAACAGTGGTGTCTTTCATAGAGGAATCTTCTCGTTTTCTCGTTTTCCCGTTTTCTCGTTTTCATTCGTCTGGAGGAGGTAATGTTACAAATGAAGATCGTTGGTTTTTGTCCATTTGCTACTACCAACCCAAGTACGTTGCGGCGCGTTCGATTTTTATCGATTTACCGTCTCCAAGCCATTCACGAGGTGTAGCCATTGCAAGATTAAGTTCGTTGCCGGATTCGTATATCAACATCAGCCGTAGCCAGAACGTTGATTGGGATTCGTCAGAGGGTTTGAACCAGACGCCGTTATGGTCTGCTAATGTCGGCAATGCGTGTTCAACTAACGCGCAGATATCGGGGTAAAACGCCGATGCGAACGCGTTAAAATAGCCTCTGAGAAAATGCTTTGGTTCGTCGCGCCATAAATATGGAATGGGATGGCAAAGCAGGTTAGACTGCATAGAGAATCCACCGAGACTAAACCAATCCCGTTCAAAATCATCCACGCTGTAGCCGTATCTATCGGATATGTACAGGTTATCCTCGTAATCCTTGAGAATCCATGTCGATTCCTCTGACCAGGGCCTGCCCTCGAGCGTAGCGAAGGGTTCAAGCATTTCTGACCTAATCAGATGTATTGCGCCTTCGAGCGTTTCTCGCAACCAGCCAAATCCTCTGCCGCGTCGGTATAATCTTGGCGGAAAATGTGGCACATAAGTGCCATCGCGAAGTTTTACCACAGGCGAAATCGCCATTGCTTCTCTGAATCCAGCCATTACGTCTTTTCCGTATGCTTCTGCTTCCTTGAGCAATCTTTCACCTTCGGGGTGACCGATGTCGAGCAGAGCTCTGGCGGCGTTCTTAAATCCCCAGTATGTCGGAGCGTTTGTGGCAAGCCAGAATCCGAAATCTTTCACGTCTTCCAATGAGCCAGCGGGAAGAAATCCGTATTCAATAACCTTTTTTCCTTCTGAATCGAATTTCCTGGTAGATTGGCGTTCGCTGATAATCCAATCGCACGCCTTGACAATGCTCGGCGCGACGCAGTTCAGCCATTCCCTATCTCGATGATACCAGTAATGTTCTCCCAATCCCCACAAAACCCAGCCGTGGTTTTTGTTGTAACCTCCGCATTCGTAACCGCCAGCGCCATAGTATTGTCCTTCTATGGTAGAATACGTTCCTGGGACACCCACCGTGCCTTGATAGTGAATCAACATCTGAAGCCGTTCTTCCGCTTCCTTTTTGTAACCCCGTCTATCGAAGTCACTGATGCACATACATGATTCATCTGGAAACACGCCATACGGAAAAGTACCAACGCGGGAAGCGTATCTATCCGAACCAACCTCTCTGTCATCAGTGATGAGCATGTGCGTAAGGTGCGCGCGATAGAAATTATTTAACGTCTCATTTGGAGTGGTTATCTGTGTACCAGTTGATATTCTGCCTTCCCAAAATTTTTTTACTTTGGAAAGTTCAGCTTCGTAATCATCGCTTTTTTTCCAGATTCGCACAAAAGGTTCCCAACTATAAGCTCCATTAAGGTCAAGAGAATTTCTTTTCCCATGAACAGCAGAAAGTGTTCCATCGCTTCCCTCCAAAATAAGTTCATACGTCCCGTAGTTTCGTCTTCCGCCGTACTCAAAGGTCGCATAAATCCCATTTTTAAAAGAGACATAACCTGTTATGGTCTCCCAACTGTCTTCCTTTTGAACGCGGGCGGAGAGCCAAGACACATCCGCTCCCGCATAGAACAAAAGCGCATCAAAAGAGTGAGTATCGTGCAAAAGGGAATTTATACTGGTTGAACCACCGAGATTGTTGAAACGGACGCAACGCAACTCCCCCAATTCTCCGCTTTGAGCAATCTTAAAGAGATTTCGATAATTTGCCTCAAATCTCATCGAATGGTCGAGGGAAAGTTTGACGTTCGCTTTATCACACGCTTCAATCATTTTATCGGCTTCCTCTAAAGTATAAGCCATTGGCTTCTCACAAAATATACCTTTTACGCTAGATTCTGCTGCTTTGATGGTCGGTTCAGGATGCTGGTTGTCTTTCGTGCAGATTGAAACTATATCCAATTCCTCTTTTTCTAACATCTCTTCATAGTCAGTATACTGTCTTGAAACCTCCCATTTTTCTGAAAAAGCTTGTAGTTTAGGCAAATCTTTCTCACAAGCTGCAAAAAGTTTTGTTTCAGACGCTTTCTTATATCCACCCGCATGGACGTTAGCAACACGACCACATCCTATTATTCCAGCCTTATACATGTTCGTTAAAACCTCCTTAAAACGACTTGTGCTTTAAAATGAACCAGCACAAGTCGTTAAAATTTGGACACTTTATTAAGAGACAAGGTTTGCCTTTTGTTAATTTTCTGCCTTAATCTTTCCCCAGGCAGTGGCTAGTTTTCCTACGAAAGAAATGGCAGAGATGCCTGTTACTCTTCCTACTCCTTCTTTCATAATATCATTAATTTCATCTAAGGAAAGAGCCATATTGAAAAGTCCCAAGTCGTCAATGATGCCCTTAGCAAAGTCGGGACTCCCTAAAAAACCACTACCGATTGTTACATCGACGTCAACATCATTTGGTACATCAGTAGCAGCTAGTTTTGCATCTTCCCTTCCATCTAAATAGGCTATCAAAGCTTTCTTATCGTATGTCCCAGCAACATGATGCCACTTTCCATCAGCTACTTTCGTCTTTGCATGAAGCTCGTTCCAAACACGCGCGCCATGAGTAAATGACGCTACTAAAACGTCATTTTCATCTACACATACTCCGTAATTTGCGCCTGGGGTTCCGTACTTATCAAGAACCACGTGCCAAGCTCCTGTACCTTTAGACTCAAGCTTGACCCAAGCTGTTATGCTCCATCTTTATAACTACTTCCCACTTATTTTCGCGGTTTAAGCGTTACTCTCCAGCAGTCTGAGCTGGCCTGGTAGAAGATGACGTTGGGTTCCACTTCAAAGATGGTGGGGTACGCGTTGCCGCCTTTCGCAGGAGCCACCACGATTACATCCCAGCTTTCCCCTACGCCATCCTCTGAGATTGCCAGTTCACGAGTTCGCCCGCCTTTAACATTTCTTCCATAAGCCAGGGCAAGCCTACCATCTCTGAGTTTAATAAGGGCTGGATCCACGCCATTACGGAGTCCAGGTAATTGGTCAGGCTCGCTCCAGGTCTTCCCGCAGTCGGCGCTGTAGGACGCCATCAGGGGTGTCCAGTGACCTGTTCGCATCAGTACGAGGTAGCGTCCGTCATCGAAGACTGCGAGAGATGCCTCATCATAGCCCTCCTGATTCTTTAATAGGTCAGCTCTCGGCACTGCGATAGACGATAGATAATGCCAGTTCCTGCCCCCGTCAACGGATTTTACAAGGAATGACCTGGCCTGGATGCCGATGTCTGCGCCAGGCGGCGGTTTAATTTTGTCTGTCTCGAAGTTCCCAAAACAACAAGCCAAAAGGGACCCATCGTCGAGTTCGAATATGCCACGGTGAACATACAGTCCTTCCATCCCTATACGGCCAAATTTGACCTTGCCCGCCGGGATATGGAAGATTGCTGTTCCGACACGCACCGGACACTCGAAAGCATCTTCAGAGTACCACATCTTTGCAGCAAACTTGTTGGGCTCAGGAGGCTCAAGCTCATGCAAAGGATAGTCTATGGCAAGGAACCGCTTCCAATTCTGGATATGCTTGTGCGTATTCAGGAAGCTCCGATGATGGTTCAATATGTCGCTCAACTTGGGGTCAGTTGGTTCGCAATCAACGACATTTCTGCCTCCGTCAAGGCTCTTTTTGTTGTTGTCAAGGTATATCGTTCCGTCAGGTGTGAGGGTTGCGCGGGAAACGGCGCCCCCACCGTACTCAATCGGGTCAGATACCTCCACATCTTTTGGGATTGCTGAATTCAACGCAACCTCACATCCTATCATAGCTACACATCCTATCATTTTTTAACACCCCATAAAAAGGTAAGGTGAAACCGAATCGAACGATGTTCACCCCGTTAGAGACCAACAAATGACTAACATAGAGCAGGAACAAAGTCTCTAACGGGGTTCACCTCACCAAAATTAGTATAGCCAATTAATCTTAGACCTATTGTCGCTTGTAACCGCTAGCGATTTAATCATAACCTATCTCGTTTAAAAACCTTTATCTCTCCCCAACTGAAGGACTCATAAATGCATTCGGAGTTGAATCTGCACAAAAGCTTTCCACCACCTGGGGCGCTATCAAAGCAAAATATTAAACTTGGTAAGCCTTTATCCCTTCAATACATCTCCAACACTGTAATGTTTTTGCCAATTATTAAGCTTATTATGCTCCAGATACTGCGGATAGTATAATCGCCGAGGATTAAACCCATGAAAAACGGTACTCCTTCTCGGTATCCTTTTATCCCTTTATATTTCAGGAGAGCCACTTTCACAACCAAACTGATGAAGAAAGGCGCCCATAGCCAATCCATAGTCAAATGCTCTGCCATAGCGTAGCCCACCGGATGAAAAGGCCACCATAGGAAGCGCGTTCTCATCAGTGTGAGAAATAGTGTGAACACGAATCCAATGCCTATGAAGCTTACAGCCAGGTATTCAGGCTTTTGAGGATATGTCATGCTCGATTGCAGCCAATTGGCGGCGTTACCCGCTTGACCAACACCCTCCAGGCCGAAAGCTGTGTATTTGTATGAAAAATCCGAGAATGCCCAAAAAGACGCTAATGTACCAACAAACACCGCCAGGAGTAAAGCATATAGTAATCGCTTATTATTCATCTTCGTTACTGTCCCTATCCTAAAAGCCTCTAGTACATGCGGCATGGGTGTGCTTCTATAACCCCGACCAAGCCAGTCGAGATAATAAGCTACCGTCAGGCTTTCTTTGTTAAATGCGCGCGTACCAAAAATCTGGGTTATTACTCTCTCTGGATGGATGTATGCTACATAATGACAGGGCGGCCCTAGCTCCGCTCGAGCACGCGTGATGCCTATATTAAGCAAGAAGTAGATAAGAAGCCAAAAAGGGGGTATCCAAAGCGACATACCAGCTCTTACGAGAAATAAAGTTAAGAAGATTACACCACCAATTATTCCCACTATAGCCGCTCTATAACTAATAGGTTCGCCGGAATCATCCAGTTTGGATTTTCTACCCAAGACTGTATTCATTACTTCTTTAAGATGCATTCTGCTCATCCAAAGGGAAATTACACACAAACCTATCCAAGCTCCAGTCCTTTGTTCAAGGAAGAAAGGCGCTCCTCTCACAACCGAATAGCCTCCCATGCCTGTAAGGACCATTTGTGTTTTTCTGAAAAGGTAGAAAAAACAGCACGAAAATAATAAATCCACGGGAATCAAGAAGCCAATTCCCACGGCAAAAGGTGATATGATAACAGGCGTCCACCCGATGGCGGAAAACGGTTTCTCAGTGAAGTAGCGGCCAATATCAGCGATGTTGACCTCCAAAGCAGGCACGACAGGATAAAGTTTATGTAGTCCAGCGCTGATTCCTATTCCAGTTACAACTCCAAAGCCAATCCACATCAGCCTGCTTGAAAAGAATTTTCGACCGCCACCTTCTGATGTCATTTCCACCGGGAGTTGAATAATCGGGAAAGTTAATTTCTCCGTTTCGCACCATCGTTTCCTCACAATAGCGTTAGCGCAAATCATTACGAAGAGAAGCGCGAAAATAAAAGCAAACCAGGCAATTAGAGGTAGAATCCATCCCTTAAGATGCTCAATCGTGTAAAAAGATGAATCTCCCTCATAAAATCCCCTTAGGATTTTCTTATCCTGTATGGTTAGCCATCTCGGTATATATTTGTGAAATAAAGCTGCCCAATCATTTTCAGGTGTAGCAAACCAGAAGAGATGCCCCAATGCTGGGATTAAAAGGTGTATTGAATCAGTCCCACAGAGAGCAGTTGCTATGGATAACATCACATAGCTGACCATTAACTCACCTTGATTTAGAGCTATCCTCGGCAGGAAACTCTTTAGAAGAGAATTTAGCAAGGTTAGCAGAAACAAGATGAAAATTACATTAACAAATGGTATTATCCATGTGGGATAGGATATCCACTTCCCTTCTACTAGCACAACCCAGTGGTTACTGGCGGGGATTAGCAAAAGACCAATCAACACAGCTCGAATTGTAACTCCTGCTGCTTTTTGGGGGTGTTGCGAAGCTTCTCTCGTCACATTAATCACCTATTGACGGTTTACTGTCTGCCACTCCGCTTGTCAAATTCCTCAAGCCAAATTTTGACCTCTTTTTCCCTTCAGACAAACAAAAATTTCCCCTTTTCCACGAACTGTTCACCCTTAAGTTGATACACATGGGGCAAGGAACTATTAGCCCCCTTGCCATCTTGCCATCTTGCCATCTTGCCTCCTCACCCTTTGCGCCCGTAGCGCCTTTGCGTTAAATAAACAAATCTGAAACATTACCGAAACACAAAGGAATAGAGCTTGCATCGATCTAAGTAGAACTTGAGCGCGATAGGTTTGCCTTTCAGGCTATTAACATCATCACTTCCATTCCATGTTACCGTATGTTGCACACTATCGCCAGTGATGGGGTCAGCATCGTCCTTGCTAAAACCTTTAATTGGCTTGCCATCTGCGCTGAGTATTTCTACCTTGATTGAAGCATAAGTGGCATTGGCATTGACAATCAGATAATCGCCAGACATCGTCATCAGCTTCGTCGTGAGGGTACCACTCCCTCCTGGGTCCATGGAAATGAACCCATCCAGTCGCAGCTTGGCAAGGCCAACAGCACCCCCTTGCCATTCATTGCGGCGCGTCGCCCAGTGCAAACCGCTGAAACCAACGTAATAAAGAAAGATTTCATCACCCACAACAACGGGGTGTTGCATAACATAAATCATGGCCCAGTCAAACTCCCCTGGTTTAGACGCAGTGGGTATGAACACCTGTCGGTCTCCTGCACGGCTCCAGGTGCGCCCATCGCGGCTGAAGGTTAGTTGGATGTCAACCTTGTCCCACCATGGTCCTGGCCCTGGAACGTGATAAACAGAGATGAAGCCAAAATACACGCCCTCGTAGGGCATCCATTCCATATTGTAGAATTGTCTGTTCCATGGGGAGTCTTTCTCATCCGGCTTCATAATAATCCCATAGGTTTTCCAATTGAGGAAATCATCGCTTTCACTTTGCAGGACTACCCTTGTTTCCTGATTACTCCTTGTGTGGGCAACGTACTTGCCCAATTGAGGGTCCCACAGAACTGAATTTGGGCTGTCGCTCACCTTTGCGACCTTCTTATCGGGTACTGACGTCCAGTGAATCCCATCTTCAGAAAAAGCAATTCCAACACCCTCGCCGCTGTTGTAAATCATCTTATACTTGCTATGCGGGTCCTTGGCGACCGAGTCCTTGAATACACCCGGCGCCATTTCACCCCCGCCTCTGTGAAACACGATGTTGTTGTTCTTCGAACCGTTGTATTCAACCAGACCCAGCTTAGGAAGCTCCCAGTTGATTCCATCTCGACAGTAGGCATACGCCACAACGTTATGCGACCAATCATAGGGAGCACCCTCATACCACATCTTGAACAAGCGCTCTTCTTCATCATAGATGACGCTGCCGCTTACTATTACCAGTTCGCTCCCTCCCACGGTCTGGGGAGGCCTTAGTTCAATAATCGGATTACCCTCGTACCTGACAGGTTGGTTCAAGATGCGGAACACATTGTCCATCTTGTCGATGATTTCGTCATCGACAAAGAATTGCTTTTGTGTTCCGATATTTACCTGTTGCTGACTTCCAATTTGCATTCCTTTCTCCTTTTCATCAGCAAATGCTAAACCGAAAAGCATACCAACTGACACAATCGCTCCAAATAGAACAAAGCTTTCCAATCCTTTCACTTTAAACGTCCCCAGATGAGGAGAAAAAGAAGATGTTATTAACGCCTTCTTTTTCCTGTAAGTAACTATCAATAATTTCTTTAAACAAAACATTGTAAACTTTTCCTCTGTTGCTTTTTCTAACCGCAGAGGTCGCAGAGGAGGCGCAGAGAGCACAGAGAAAAGATTATCTCTGTGTCCTCTGC
>Ga0194112_10005450_pt1 | contig 17075 bp, 15 predicted proteins | sample TA2MahC400mmetaG_FD_146191 | JGI IMG/M metagenome (GOLD analysis project Ga0194112, IMG submission 146191) | Freshwater microbial communities from Lake Tanganyika, Tanzania - TA2015016 Mahale Deep Cast 400m | ecosystem: Environmental > Aquatic > Freshwater > Lake | place: Tanzania: Lake... | reverse complement strand
TACCCCAGTTAGAAAAAACCTTGAACCACTCCCTGAAAACACCCTGCTTGGTAATAGAAAAAACATGATATTTATGGGAACCAGCGTCTCAGCTGGTCGAGCGGTAGCTGTAATAACTGGAACCGGAATGCAGACAGAATTCGGAAAGATAGCTGGACTAGTTCAAGCGGTTGAAGAAGAAGCCCCACCAATAGTCCAAAAAGTAGAGGTGATGGGTAGACAACTAGGAACTATAAGCATTATTTGCACAATTCTAACTTTCTTGGTTGGATATTTTATTTTCAAACAGCCTTTAGAACAAATTTTCATAACAAGCATTGGTCTTGCAGTCTCAGCAATACCTGAAGGCCTCCCTGCGGTTTTGACCATTACACTTGCGCTTGGTGTTGGTCAAATGGCTAGACAGCAGGCTATCATAAGAAAGCTTGCATCAGTTGAAACTTTGGGCAGTACAACAGTGATCTGCAGTGATAAGACAGGTACCTTAACAAAAGGAGAGATGACGGTCCGCCAAATTTTTTGCCATAATAGGACAATAGATGTGTCAGGTTCAGGATATGATCCGAATGGAGAATTTACAGTTGATGGAAACAAAATAGACGTAGAGCATGATGAGGATCTGAAACTTTTACTGAAGTCATCAGCGTTATGCACGGATGCACATACAAACAACCTAAATGGGCAACACGGTATTTTTGGCGACCCTACTGAGGGAGCCTTAGTTGTCGCTGCAGAGAAAGCAGGCTACAGCAAGAAAGAACTAGAAAAAGAATCCCCTCGAATAGGAGAAGTGCCATTCGATTCAAATCGGAAAAGAATGACGACAATACATCAATCACCAATCGACTGTGTTGCATATGTTAAGGGAGCACCTGAGCTGATACTCAACCGTAGCAACCAAATCTATGAAGACGGAAAAATCAATAAACTCACAGAGGAGAAAAGAAACAGAGTTAACCAAGCCTCCCAACAGATGGCGACTGAGGCTCTGCGTGTTCTAGGTATTGCTCACAGAATCATTCCCGCAGATATGAAAGATTATGACCCAGAAATCGTTGAAGACGAGTTAGTGTTTATTGGGTTAGTTGGTATGATTGATCCTCCACGGGAAGAAGTGAAGGAAGCTATCAAACTATGTAATGGTGCAAAAATTAGAGCAGTAATGGTAACAGGAGACCACCAACTTACAGCAGTTGCAATTGCTAAGCAGATTGGCATCATAGAAGAAGAGAAGAAAGGCGTAGTCTTTACCGGAGAAGACTTGAGTAGCATGACTGATGCAGTTCTGGATAAAGTGATTGAAGATGCAAGAGTCTTTGCTCGAGTAAGCCCAGAAGATAAAATGAGGATAGCATTAAGCCTGAAAAGGAAAGGACATGTTGTGGCAATGACAGGTGACGGAGTAAATGACGCTCCAGCCCTGAAAGCAGCTGATATTGGCATAGCCATGGGAATCAAAGGAACTGACGTAACTAAAGAAGCATCAGACATGATCCTGCAGGATGACAATTTCGCCACAATAGTCCGGGCAGTTGAAGGAGGACGCCACATCTACGAAAATATAACCAAATACCTCCGCTTAATGTTAAGTGCTAATTTTGATGAATTCGCAGAGATACTTGCTGCATTCGCATTTGGCATCCCACCACCATTACTAGCAATACACCTATTATGGATCAATCTAGTAACCGATGGACTACCAGCAATAGCTCTTAGCATGGACCCAAAATCCCCTGATCTAATGAAGTATCCACCAAAAGATCCGAAAGAGGGCTTACTCACAAGGTTTTGGGGCTTCATCCTCTTCGCAGCATTCGTTGATTTCTGCAGTGACTTCATTCCATACTGGTGGATATACCACAATACGGGCGATTTAATCCTAGCAAGAAGCGTAGCATTCACAACTATAGTATTCTTCGAGTTCCTCCTAGCCTACCAGTGTAGAAGCGAAACAAAACACATATTCACCCAAGGATGGAAAGGCTTTACAGAGAACAAAACACTGCTACTCTCAGTAATAGTAGGAATTACATTACAATTTGCGATATTATACTACTCACCACTCTCAGCTGCATTCGACGTGAAAGCCCTCCCACCCGAATTATTAGCACTCTGCATCATCGGAGCATCATCAGCATTCCTAATAAAACCAAGCTGGCTCATCAAAAAGAAACAATACTCTCTAATCTAAACACTATTAATAAAAAATTATTCGTTAATAAGCTCATTTGTTATATCAACTGTTCCAACCCTATCAACAAGCCAAACAATATATTCAATTTTCTTATTTACTTCAGTCATGTTTTCAGTTCACCAACAATTCATCAAATTCAGCACCATCTTTCGCATAAAATCTGCATGTCTCTAGCAAAGTTACATTCGAAATATTCTTAGCAATTAATAACTTTCTCTGCTATAGAACTTTATCAATGACATCTTGACGTATGAGAGCCTCTTTTAATCTAAATTTGAATTTGTCAAAAACTTCACCGAGCCGATTGATTTTTCTACTCCACCAAATGTTTATGGATTATCAAATTTACCATTAATCTAAGTCCAATTTTTTTTTATTTCTTAATTTCTTGTTTGCTTCCACAACAGCTGCATACAATGTATCCTTGCTTCATTTTTCCTTCAACAAATTCTTTGCATTCTTCTTTATCAAGGAACAATGGTAGATTACAGACTTTACATTTTACTTCTAGAGGCTCTGGATCAGCCACACATATCACCTATGTTAGGTTAGGATAGACTGCTTAAAAACTATTTAGTTAATCACTTAAAAATATTTTATATTGCGAAGAGCCTCATACTCATGAAGAATTGTCCTAGGTAATACATTGAGACAAGGAATATTGTTCCACAAAAGACCCAAATGAATACAGTGCTTTTTCCCCTCATATTTTTACACTCTTAACAGGTGGAATAAGTCACAAATTGATTTAATGCTACTCTAGCATTTTTACTAAAGTACTTCCTTAAACAGTAAAAAACTTTGAAAATTCACCAAATAAAGTGATAAAATATTATGTATCACAGTTTTAGCTTTGTTGCACTGGATGTTACATACATAAAATTAATACTGAAATTTACTTTATTATCTTGTTAGTGGTAGGTATGAAAAAGCTGATCTCTTATCTGATTCTTCTTTTAATGCTTGGATCTGTTACTAATTTCAATGTTTCAGCAGTTGATAATATTACATCAGCTGATTTTGAGAAGGAGAGTTGGAGTAAAACCATTGACTTGATTGAATATGCTAGAAGCCACATTAATGAGACCGGTGGGATACAGCCTCCAGTTAATTGGTCTTCTCAGACAGTGCTGAATTACATTAACATTTATGGTGTGAAACTTCTTTATGCTGGTTTTAGTGGATTAACTATTGATAAAGCCTCTTTCCAAATACCTTTACAGTCATTTGTTGAACGTTTCAAGACTCGTGAAGGATTAGAGGCCTTAAGTGCATCTAGCTTCTTGATGATGGTTGCGTTTAATGATACCAAAAACTCGATTTACCCAAATTCACCTGATGAAGGAGATAATCTATGGGCTTCATTCTCGATGGGCACTGACTTCACTGAATTCTTTGGAAATAATATTGCTCCACACTTCAGTGGTTCAGTAAAAGTGACGCCATTAACCGCGACACAGGACAAGAAGGGATGGTCGTGGGGCATGAGCTATTACAATATGACTGCAATCTGGTGGAAATTAGTGACAAAGAGTGGTTCACCAGATTACAGCAAGATTCCAGTAAATTTCTGCGTTTATGATGAAATCAGCTTCAACTATAAACTAGTTTTTGATACAGTGAATGGTGAAGCAAAACTATTTTTAACCTACAACATTGGTGAAATCAGGAACCTTTGGGGTTTCACATGGGTTGGTCTCTTCCCAACACTTTACCATTATAATGATACTGGTTGTTTCCTCTGGGGCAAAACGAAGGTCTCATCTGAGACAGTCCATACTTTCCTCAAGAATAATGGCATCAAAATGAGTATAGTTCTTGTACAAAGAAATTATGTAGCGAACCAGACACTCACAAGCAGCTCAAGTGGTAAACCCGCTTCTCAAGCTGGAATAGATGTAAGTAAAGGAATAATTGAAACAAAAGTAAGCAATGGAGCCAAAGTCTACAGCATAGATTTTGGTTCAAAGATCAGTTACAAACTCTATAAAACATCAACACCTTCACAATACGACTCAATCACTAGGACAGAATTAGTAGAGAAATATGCAAAGAACCCAGTGGTTGAGATACAAACCTCTTTACTTAAAATCATGAATCTAATGGTTAAACGAATCACCCCCGACCAATACTGGAGTAACGTCTCATCGTTCTTCGACATCTCGAAATCTGATTACCTGTACATAACCTCGTACCCAACTTATGAGGGATACAAGGTAATGCATGATCCAGTATACACAGCATATATTCCACCAATCGAAAATAAATCAAACTTTAACGAAATAATAGTACCCTTAACAGCATTAGGAGCGATAGCAATAATCACGATAATTCTTCTAAGGAAAAAGTAGTTAATTTTTTCTTATAATAACTTTTACTAATTTTTATTTTAAAAAAACATAATTTAACTTAAATACATCTTAAAGCAAGAAAAAACATTTGGAGATAAAGGGTATAATGGCTTTAAAATTTCTTAGGAGGAGATGGGTTCCACCATTTCTATTATTTGGTTTCATAGCTCTCCTCTTAGTAATCTGGTACTTCACTTTCCCAACATCGACATGGGAAAAGACACCAAATTACCTCCAGATGTACCTTGATTTTATTTTCAATCACTCAATAGATGCTTTTCTAACATTAAACACTGGACCAGGTGCTAAAATTGCTTGGGTGTTTCTTCCAACATACCTCTTAATTTTATTGCATATTTACCTTTATACGCATTCAAACAAAAAAATAAAAGCTTTTACTGTCGTAAACAGGGATTATCTGATTATATTATCTGTTCTTGGTTTAGCAACGATCTCAATTCAGAATTGTGCCCAATACTATGATTGGTACTGGAACCCAGTTCTGAATGCGCCGGGATATGTTGACACTTGGACTCATATATTATCACCAACCTTATTGGGAGCATTAATCGCTCCATTTGCTCTTGAAAGATATTTTGGATGGGAGAGAGAAGACGGATGGTTTATTGTCTTCGCCATACTAACTATGGTTGCCCTACTTTGGGAGATAGGTGAGACAATCGACGTGTACCATAACCCTTCAGCAACATATTATAATTTTCCCATAGATTCAATTAAGGACATGATCATGGGTGCAATAATAGGTTCAATAATTTCAAGTTGGGTATATGAAAAGCTAGTTATTGATCATCTGGATTAAAATGAGTGAGAATAATGCCTGCAAACCCCCTTCATTTTTTAGTAATACTCCCACTTCACTTGAAAAGCCCTAGCAGGTTTGATGCTTTAACCCTCTTAATTGCCTCAACCTTTGTTGATTTAGAGATGGTTTTCGGGTTTATCCTTGGATACCCCATTAGTCATGGTATCATACACAGTTACCTAATAGTCTTGACAATTTACCCACTTTTCCTTAGCATAATCTTCTACTACTTATTCAAGAGAACTAATGGGGAGATGAAGAAAACCTATGATAAACTTCGTTTAAACCCAAAGAGCATCGACCTTTCATTCAAACACATTTTTGTTAACTGCGTTGTTGGAGGTGTTTCACATCTTTTCCTTGATATGTGGACGCATGAATCTTCCCCATTCTTATTCTACCCTTTAACGACTGTTAACCCATTCTGGCTAAGTCAAACAAGCATTTTAGTCACTTTAGCAACTCTGCTGTTAAGTGGCTACTCAATACAGTTATGGTGGAGAAACGGGTTTAAAACTAGAACCAATTATGAATAACTTCTTTTCCTAAAAAATTATTTGAATATTGTTCGTGTTACAAATAATTTAAGATATGTTAATCGATGTGTTTCAAACTGTTCCATCCTATTCCTTTAATTCATCGCCTACAATGTTTCTTAATGACTGAAAATGAATCCTAGGCTAATTTTAGCTGGTTCTTTGATTGCCATAATTGTTGGAGCAGGTACTATGCTTTCGTGATTAATGCTAGTGGTTTCTTATCAATCGAAATCACTGACCCTCCGAAGGAGTGGGGTGATGCGTCTAATGTTTTTATACATTATAGTAACATCTCCGTTCACCGTTCAGATGATGGTAACGAAACTGGCTGGTACAATGTTGTTAGAAGTGATGGTTGGTTAGATCTGAAAACTGTTTTAAACACATCTAAAACCCTTGGAACTGGCGCATTGCAGCCAGGGACATATAATCTTTTACGTTTTGAGATCCTTGAATGCAGGGTAACTGTAAATGGAATTAACTACACTGCACCGGTTGAGAGCGGTAAAATAACCATCTCAATACTACAAGGGGGTGTGAAGATTGTGTCTGGACAAACTACAAGTGTGCTAATCGACATTACACCTAACATTGTCCCTCACCAAAATGGGTACAAAGTTGTCCCAGCAGCTAAAGCTACATCAGAATCTTAATTTTTAAAAAATAAAATTTTATTATAAAAAATAGCTTCTATTGAATTAATATTAAAAAAATAATTTTTTGAATGATTAATTACTCATTCCATTGAATGAGGATAAAAAGCAGCAAAGACTGAGTAAGATCTAATAAGCTCATAATAATGTAAGCAGTGTCTGAGAAAGCTGGCGCCCATGGAATCACATGAAGGAAATGAGCTACACAACCAGCGGCTTCAACAACACCTAAAATGAGTAACAAAAACTTGTTCCTAGTAAATATTGCTGCAAGCAGGCTTACTCCTATACCAATTAGAAGAATCGCTGATACTATTGAGCCCCACATGGTGAGTTGTAGGCCAAAAAAAGGACTAAGGATATAACAACACGAGTATGCAATTGTATAAGCACGTGCAATCCCATTCATAGAGTTCCCCGCTACATTCATTTTTGTTATTTTTTCATGTTCCATATTCATCACATCTTTAATTGAATCTCCTACTAATGTATCACTCATATATTTCGAAATACTAATAATTTGAACCCTTAAAAATAAAATGGATTAATAATTCATTAAAAATAATGTTTATAGTTATATAAATATTGAAATTAAAGATTCTTTAATAAATTAATTATTTCTAATGTTCCCATATCAGCAGAATCAAACAAGTTATTGAATAACGTGATGAACCTTTGAGAAATATTTTTATCAATAATAAAGAAAGCTATTGTAAATTCACCGTCGATTATATTTGGTAGTTCAAAGAAGCATTTTTCTTCATCTAGAATTAGGAAACTGAAGGGGAAGTCAACTTCTCGGTAGAAGTTAGCTAAGTCTGGGTTTTTCCTCATGTTATCAAGCATTTTTAATACTGATTGTGGTGCAAGCAACATTCGAAGTTTGGTTAACTTCCTAGACATGGTTTTTTTAGACATCATAACCTTAGCAGGAACTCCCCTGTTCATAACGTCAACAGCTTTGTCACTGACTATTGGGTCAAAGTATTGTGAAGCAAAGTACATGTTCTTCTTACAGATATTAATTTCGTCACAAATCCTTTTAACTAATTCATCATAGGTTGAGATCCTTTCCATTTTAGAATGCATTGGCCCATTAATCATCGGTGCAATAACTTGGCCAACCTCAAAGTTCTCTAGTAAAAAGTTGTTAACTTTATTCCTTTCATCACTAGATAAAACTGATGACCCAGACAGATTCATTATTAACTCTATTTTATCTTTATTCCTCATCACTTCAATAAGAGTTAATCCCATCTTAGCAACGACTTCACCAATTGGAGTGTAAACATAGCCTTCATCATTTTTGGTTAATAATCCACAATCAAGAATCTCTTTAAGCCGTGAATAATATCTTTTAGGTGTTAAATTCAGCTCTTTTATTGCTTGTGTTGAGTTGGTGATTCCTTTCTCAGCATACATAAATATCCTTAATGCATCAATGTTGGAAAATACAGTAAATAGATCTGAGCATTCACATAATGAATTATAGTCAACATCACTAAATGACTTTGATAGATTAGATACCTGCATCGAGTCACCTAAGTACTGGAAATATCATGACATTGCTTTTTATAACCTTAATAATTTTAAGAATCTGTATTCCTGAAGCAGATTCTGAATCTATAATCCATTTTATTAATTTATAATCATTTTTTTATTAATTATTTTATACTATTATTTCTTTCAATATATCGAATTAAATAATATTTTTAATATTTGTGCTTTATGGATCACTAATTACTTTTTAATAGAGCATCGATTATTAATCTAGAGTCCTATTCCATAATCTCCTTTAATATGAAGGATACCAAAATTTTTGGTAAAAATGGGTAAAAAGCAAAGATCATTATATGAAAATCCCGTAAATGTATGTATGTTATGTGGAGGCAATCTAAAACATAGAAAAATGTATGATGTTGAAAACTATGTTTGCATAGATTGTGGTGAAGTTTTCGATGTAGATGATTTAGGATTAATTCCCAACAATTCAAATAATCGCGACACAACTATACTCCAAATGGAATGGCTTATGGAAAAAATTTCTAAATCCTAAAAATAAATTTTTTATTGGTTATAAATTTCAAGAGCTCTAACAGTTTCTATACTAGAGGGATCTTTCCCGTATAACATTGCTAGGTAGTAACTGAGAAATTCACCAATATATAACATGGATAACATACGGGATAATCGTCCTTTCCCACGTGATTCAATTTCCACGACTTTCCCCAATCTCTCATTCGCTAAAACCATAAGTCCTACAAGGTTTTTTAAATAAGTTTTTTCTTGTTCAGCATCTCTAATAATGATTAAACCTATTCTTTTTAAATTATCATTAGAGGATTCCATGACCATTATACCGTTTTTAACGTATTCTGGGAAAAATCCTGAAGAAGATAAAAGTTTTGAGTTGAGATTAAATTCGGAACACATCCTTCTAATTATGCTCCTATAAAGTTGTGGCCCATAGATTAATGGAGTATAACCTTCAAGCTCGACAGCTAATTTCTTTATAAAATTTCGATTAAAATTGCCCATTGCTTCAGAGCGGATTTCTTCTAATATTCTAATTGATTCATCAAGCTCCCAAATTTTTTCTTTTAATAATCCTAGTTTTTTAACTATAGTAGCTAAAGTGAATAATTGGTAAGGCAAGCTTTCAGAATTATTTATGTTTCCTGGTAATTTCACATAAGGATATCCATAGTCACTGGCTAATTGAAGAAGTTCTCCACCAGATGCAATTACGATTGAGTTACATTTTCGGTTCACAGCTTCATTAAATGCATTCAGAGTCTCAAATGTGTCCCCAGTATTACTTAAAGCAATAACTAGACATTTATCATCAACAAAAATAGGTAACTCACTATCTCTCGATACATAAATAGGTACATGTGATTCGTTTAGTAACCAGTCTCTTAAAATAAATCCAGCAACTGCTGATTCGTTTGATCCAATCAGTATAATTGAATTGAAAGAAGCTGCTTTTAAATGATCAATCTTAAGAAACTCGCTGAGACTTAAGCCCTCAATGCATTCTTCCGGAAAAAGTGTGAGAGACTTAAAATAGCCTTTTCGATCAAGTGAATCGCACCATTCAGCATCATCTAGAATGTGAACCATATCTCAATGAATATTATCAGTAAATAAAAGAATAGCAAAAATACTGATACATATAGCAAAAAGATATTGATAAGAAGTGACAGTAAATAAATATCGAAAATCTATAAATGTTACGTTTTATCAATTTTAAAAAATACTTGAAATTAGGAATCAATATTAATCTAACAAAATTTAAATCTTGAGAAGGATTGAGTTCCTTTATCTTTCCTACTAATCCCTCACTTCAAGGGCAGACATGTTAAGTGGAATAACTAAATCTTTATACTGTTCAACAAATTGACTGCCTTTTTTAGTGGTGAAGAATCTTCCTTCAACTTTCTCCTCTAATAAGCCATTTTCCATCAGAGTCTTCAAATATCTTTTAATTATCTCAAAATTAAGATTAGCCCTATAAACTAACCTTGTTTTATTTGCTCCAGACTCAGCTGCTTCAAGGATGTCAACATAAACGTCAAGACTGGTTCTTCTCATCTTTAAGCCTCTTTAACAGATTATTTCGATACAATGTTCAGATAAAAGACTACTCTATCATTTTTAGATACAATTTTCCTATATTTTATTAAATAAGACATTTTTATCTGACATTGGATAAAAATATCAATAAAAGGAAAATAAAATTTAAAAAAGAAAGATATTATTAAGAAACAAAGATTCTTTCTATTAATACATAACTAAATTAACTTAAAAAAAAATTAATAATATTTATTATATATTAAAAAATATATTTCAAAAATAATAATGGAGAAAAATAAAAAAATCAAATTAAAAACTCTCATTTACTACAATATTTTTGGTAAACCCTATATAGAAGATGGTAGTCTGTCACGATTTGACATGGCCACAGTAAGCAACACACAATCAAATTACTTAAAAAACAAGCAAAATACAAGTTATTGTGCATATATTTCAAAAAATGTTACTGGATCAATATTTTCAGCTAACATTCATGAATTTGTACCAATTGTCGAGAATAGCGAAATTTCTTGGGTAGACTGTTTCGCTGATGACTTTGATGGAAGCGCGTTAACTGTGGCTTTAATGTTTGGATTCAGTGACTCGCTAGTAACAGAGTTGCTTAGCAATAAAATTGGTGGATATGAAGATTTTGGTACAGAGATGGGACTTCTTTTACCAAAATTCAGAGTACACGATTTAGAACTATCATTAAATCCATTATTAATCTTAATAAAAGATAAATTAATTTTAAGTATACATAACCATGAAACTAGACGATTTAATAATTTGAGAAGATACGCTGAAAGCTATTTGTCTAGACTAACTAAGAATTATCAAAAAGAAGAATGGTTGAGCTTAACGCTTCTAAGAATAATTGATGAAAATAATACTAAAAACTTTGAGAGGCTTCAAGACATTGAAGAGGGCAGTGATGACTTAACCTGCGATTTAAAAGGAGACACTGTTGACAGTAAACACATCACTGATCAAATTTACCAAATGAAGCAAACAATGCTGAAATATGATTCAGGTTTATGGGCAACAATCGATGTCTTAGCTGAGCTTAGAAGCGGAGACGCTGAACTAGTAACCGATTCCCCTCAAATCTTAGAGAAAATTGGTTACTCAATTGATGATATTAACCGACAACTTGGATTAGCAGAGCACTTAACTGAGGTACTAGCATCATCAATGGAATGCATACAGTCCATTAATAACAACCTTCTCCAGGAAAAAAACAACCTCTTGCAAGATAAAAACAACAAGTTGCAAGGCATGAATAACTTACTACAGAAACGAAATAATGAACTTCAGGAATACAGCAATCAACTGCAAGAATACAATAATAAACTACAAGAAAAAAACAATCAACTACAAGAAGTGAATAATACGATATCAGAAAAAAACAACAGCATATCTGAGTATAATAACCTAATATCTGAGAAAAATAATGTATTAACAGCAGCAAATAATAGATTAACAAAACTAGCTGCATTTTTAGCAATTATCGCAACAGGGTTCGTCGTTCCAAACACAATTGCTACAGTATTATCGCAGACAAACATCTTTTCTTTCAATACAAATGATGCACCATTTTATATCTTGTTAATATTAGGCACAACAATAGGTGGAACTATCCTAACCTACTTATGGTCTAAACGAACAGGATTATTAGTAACAGCGGATAATGGTACAAATAATAAAAATAATCATTAAAGTTATAATAGATTTTTTTAAACCATTAAAAGAAAAAAATTCTTTTAGTTTATCTTATTACTAGATAATTTCTTAACATTCTATTACATATTAATTATCGATTAATTTGGCTGAAGCATATTTCTTGAAGCACCCCTCACAGGAAGATATTAAGAAAAAGATTGAAGGATTCCCAGCTTGGTTGGAGATCGATCTTGATGCTCTTACACATAACATTAAGCAAGTTCAGAAAAAAGTAGGAGTTGAGCTTGTACCATGTGTTAAAAGCAATGCGTACGGGCATGGTCTAGTGCCAGTTGTTGCACATATGATGACTCTTGGAATAAAACGTGTGCTCGTAGCTAAGCTCTATGAAGCTCAGCAGTTAAGGGAAGCAGGATTAGATTGTGGAATAATCAACATGGATCCACTATTCTCAGATGAAAAATTCAACGAAGTTGTTGATCAAAACATAACCCAGACGGTTTACCTCCAGAAAACAGCGGATAAACTTGACACTGCAGCAAAAAACCGGGGAAAAATTGTTTCAGTCTGGATAAAAATCGATACAGGCCTCGGCAGAGTCGGTGTCAGGTGGAACGATGCAATTGAATTAATCAAGAGTGTATCAACTTTACCGAACCTAAAGATTGAGGGATTATTCTCAACTCTTTCAGAGAACCTTGAACTTGATAAAATCCAATTAGAACGCATGAAACAGATCAGCGCTGAACTTGATGAGCTTGGAATAAAATACGGAGTCAGAAGTATGGCAAGCAGCAACGCCATCTTCCATGAACCAGACACCTACCTCGAAGCAGTGAGACCAGGAATAATGCTATACGGCCTATACCCAGAACCAAAAGACAGGGAAAAACACATAGACCTGAAACAATGCTTCACCATGAAAGCAAGAATAGAACAGATAAAAACCATCGAACCAGGAGAAAGCCTAACCTACAGCAAACGGTTCACAGCAACAAAAAAAATGCGAGTAGGAACCCTACACATCGGATACTCAGACGGATTCCCCAGAGGACTAACACAGAAAGGAAAAGTCAAAGTCGGAGACCACATAAAACCAGTTTTAGGAACAGTATCAGTCAACCACACATTAATCGACTTAGATGACACAAAGGTTGAAGTAGGCTCAGTGGTGGAAGCAATCAGCCAACAAGGAGAAAATGACGCAGCACACACAGCAGAAACAGCAGGAATAATGATCTACTCTTTAATGGTAGGAATGAATTTTCTATTACCAAGAGTGTTCATTAAAAATAATAAAAAACATTACTCCTATCAAATATAAAATAATATAAAAAATTTAATGAACAAATCATCATTAGTTTGGGAAAGACCATTTAAGTACTTCTCTTGTTGCTTTATCGACATACTCACTGCAACTTCTAGCAATGTTTGTTGCAGTTATTACCCCATATATTATCTGATCTTTTACTACAGGTATTCGTTTTATATTGTTTTTCTGCATGAGTTCGGAGGCGACAAGCATGTCTTCGTCTGGGTCTATGGTGATTAGTGGTGTTGACATTATGCTTCCTACGGTGGTTTTCTTTGGGTCCTTCTCTGCGAGGAGGATCTTGCTGATGACATCTCTTTCTGTGGCTATTCCTTTTGGTTTACCTTTTTCTAATATGATTACATAACCAAGGTCTGATTCAGCAAGGATTTGAGCTGTCTCAAAAATTGTGGCACCAACATCCAGCGTTGGGAACTCTTTATCCATATAATTCTTAACTTGAGTTGACAAGATTATCTCATGTAACACTAACCACTTTCTATTTTAACCTTACCAAGATCATAGTTGTAAAAAAGTTCAATGAAACTATTGAATTTAAATAAAAAAACACGGGTTCTTAATTAAAAAATTTTTAAGGAAAATGATTACTTGCTTATTGTTAACTCTTTGAGTAAGTCAACATATCCAGCGAATATTTTGAATGCAGTCTCAACTGGTTCAGGGCTTGTCAAGTCTACTCCTGCTTCCTTAAGTGTGTCTAGGGGGAACTTTGCCCCACCCGTGCTGAGGAATTCTAAATATTTTTCAACTGAATTTGGTTTATTATCCAAGATCTTTTGGGCAAGGGCATGTGCTGCTGAAATCCCTGTTGCATATTGGAATACATAAAAGTTGGAGTATAGGTGTGTTGGGAACTGTGACCAGGTAATTCCGACGCGGTCATGATCAAAGACTACTCCATCACCATATCCCTGTTTGAAGAGCTCTGCCAGTAAGTCTGTCATGTTTTTGGCTGTGAGTGCTTGTCCTCGTTCAACTCTTTCATGTATTTCAAGCTCGAACTTAGCTAATGTGGGCATTATGAAGAAGTACCTGTGGAAGTTTGACATTGCTTCCTCAATAACCGCTATCTTGAATTCTTTCTCACTGACTCCAATCTGTGAAGCTGGCGTATTTTTGAGTAACCATGCTCTAACCATTGCTTGATTAAAGTTGGATGCAACTTCAGCTAGGAAGGTGCCATAACCCCGGTAAACATAGGGCTGAATTTTCATTGTGAAATAACTATGCATGGAGTGCCCTAATTCGTGAGCGAGAGTACTCATACCAAATATATCATTGTTAAAGCTCATGCTGATGAAAGGGTGTGTGCCTGGAACTCCTGAAGAGAACGCACCTGATCTCTTGCCTTTATTCGGATACTTGTCAACCCACCGGTCCTCCAGCATACCCTTACGAGCAACAGTGACATACTCTTCACCCAATGGTCTAAGACCATTACATATCCAGTCAACTGCTTGATTATACTCCAGCTTTGGCTTAGTTTTGGTTAAAGGCGCTTTCTCGTCATAGACATAGAATTGATCGTAATTGAGTGCTTTTTTCCTGATGCCCCAGTATCGATGCCATGTGGGAAGATTAGCTTGGAAAGTTTTAATCAAACTATGGAATACGGGTAAGGGGATAAAATTGGGTTCAAGAGCAGCTTCTAAGGAAGAAGAATAATGTTGTGCTCTTGCTTTGAAGACATCCTGTTTAACTCCTGCAGTTAAGCAGTTTGCAACCGTATTTTTGAATGCTAAGTATCCATCAGCATAGTTTTGGAAGGATGTTTGACGCAGTGTCCTGTCGGGATTTGTTTTCAATGAGTTGATGTTGCTTTGAGTTATTTCAAAAGTCGCTCCTTGACTGTTGGTGGCTGGAGTAAATTTGAGATCAGCATCATTTAGAATGTTGTGAATAGCTGCTGATGTCCTGAAGGGATCATTCAAGGCACTTAAGATCTCCTCAACTTCAGCGGATCGAACATGTGCTGCTCTATTCTCTAGCCTATCAAAATAGTGTTTATATTTTTTTAATTTTAGCTCTTCAAGAAGCCATGAATTTAGTGTTTTAAAACCTTTCAATATTAGTTCAGGTTCAGCAAAGGAGATTGCTGAAGCAACACGTGCAACTATTCCTCGTGCACGATCATTTAGAGCAACAGCATTCTGATCCGAAGTGTCAGAGGAGTATCTTAAATTCGCGTAAAGACCAATTTTACCAGCACGGAACTGGATTGCTTCACTAGCTTCAAACCATTCAACCAAAGCTTTCGCGTTTAATGTTATTTTTCCTTTAAATTTCTCCAAAGAAGGCAAATCTCGTGATAATGCATCAAATTCAGCTGCCCAAGCCTCATCGCTCGGGAAGATTGTTTCAACACTCCAAGTGTGTTCTCTTGGAATATCTTTTCGAAGAGGTATTGTTATTGACATAATAATCACTTATTCAAGCAGTTTTTCTAAGATATCTGTTTTTTGAAAGTAATTATCACTCATGATTATTAGTAAAAAGCGAAAAAATGATATGGTTCAAATACACCTATTCCTTTTTCATTATTGTTTCTAAATGTTTAAAAAAAGTCCCCAGTTCTTGTTGGTTTTTCTCTTATTATCAAGCATTTTAATTGGAGTAATTCAGGTAGAAGCAAACATACCCTCCATTCAGGTTTCAGGTATGTATCAATCAGGTAAAATGATTTTAACAGTCAAAATTAATCACCAAAACCCAACCCAAAGTCATTACGTGGATTGGGTTGATGTTGATTTAGATGGAACAATACAAAGGTACACCCAGACACCTCAGACTACGGTAGATTTTACGGTTACAATAGATCTGGGAAATGTCAATCCTAAAATTGTTAAAGTTCGTGCTAACTGTAACACCCATGGTGATGGTGGATGGATTCAAATGCCAACATATACCTTAACAGTTCAACCACCAGAGGGATCTGGAGCAACTAACCCGGGTCCAGCAAGCTATACCTACTATCAGGTTGTCGATGTCCCAATCACAGCAACCCCTGCTTCTGGAGAGTTTTTTTCACACTGGATCCTTGATGGCAATAATATAGGTAGTTCAAATCCATACACAATCAAAATGAATGCAAATCACCAGATTAAAGCAGTTTTCACTTCAAATCAACCTACACCCAAAAACTACACTTTGACAATTCTTGCTCCAGAAGGATCAGGTTCAACAGACCCAGTAACAGGTACTTATACATATACTCAGGTTGTAACAGTCACAGTAAAAGCAACTCCAGCATCTGGGTATGTGTTTGATCAATGGATTCTTGATGGCTCAAACGCAGGAAACACAAACCCTCTTATAATAAATATGAATACGAATCATCAGCTGAAAGCATCATTCAAAACTAGTCCCAGTGGGGGAGGAATTCCGGGTTACTCATTAGAAGCAATATTCGTGGGTATTATTCTGTTCTCTATATTTGTGTCAAAGCGTAACAGCTTCAAAATTCAGAAACTAAATGAAGGATAAGGATACTAACAGGGCAAGTGTGGAAAAGATTATAATTCATGAGACATCTTTGAAGCAGAATGGTTGATGACGAGAATAAAAGCCTCTGGCCATTTGCGTTAATTTATGTTGGTCAAGCTTTCTCCCTATTTGGGAGTACTCTCGTCCAGTTTTCACTTGTGTGGTATCTTACACGCTCCTCGGGTTCAGCATCAGTTTTAGCGATCGGGACAATAATGGCTATGCTACCCACCATTTTTTTAGCCCCTTTTGCTGGGGCATTCGTTGATAGGTGGTCACGTAAATGGGTTCTAATAATCTCTGATGCACTTACAGCATTGTCGCTTGTCTTTCTGGCTTTTTTATTTTTAATAAATTCCGTAGCAATCTGGCACATCTATTTTATAATGTTTTTCAGATCACTGATGAGCATCTTCCACACAACCGCTTTCCAGGCTTCA
>Ga0194112_10005442_pt1 | contig 17089 bp, 15 predicted proteins | sample TA2MahC400mmetaG_FD_146191 | JGI IMG/M metagenome (GOLD analysis project Ga0194112, IMG submission 146191) | Freshwater microbial communities from Lake Tanganyika, Tanzania - TA2015016 Mahale Deep Cast 400m | ecosystem: Environmental > Aquatic > Freshwater > Lake | place: Tanzania: Lake... | reverse complement strand
GGTTTTCCGCTACTGGGTGGCGCAGACCACGAAGGGTGTCGCAATCGAGGGGTTCCCCCGCCAGGAGGAGTTGAAAGCGCTCGTAGCCGAGTTGGCTGAGCGGTTTGCGCGTGCCTCGACTCAACTGGGCCGCGCCAAAGAAAGCGAAGTGCGGGAGTTGCTGCGCAAGCTGGCCGGACGAACCGTCCCCGGCGCCTACCTGGGTCAGACTGACTCGCTCTCCGTGCCGGCCTTCACGCACATCGAACCGTACCGCTCGCCGGATGGCCAGACCGAGATTGACGCGCTCGCAGAGAATGGCGAACGATGGGCGGTCGAGGTCAAGTGGCGGCAGAAGCGAGTCGGGCGCAGTGAGTTGGAACAGCTCCTGGCAGCCGCGACAGGTCTCCAGGCGCGTGCCTGGTGTGTCTCGCAGGCTGGCTTCACTCCCGACGCGTTGACGTTCGCCGCCGAGAACGATGTGCTGATCAGTAATGTTGAGGATCTGGCGGCGCTGGCGAAGCTGGCGCGTTGATTGGAACTGAAGCAACCAGGCCGAATCTGGACTTCGATAGCTTGTGGCATATTGACTCCGTTGGCCACGGTCGTGGCGCACGCTGACTACTCCGAGATAGATGGATCATTTCGACTAATTGGCTTCCAATTCAGATGATTCTGCGGTAAAATCACGCTGGGCTTGGCTGAATGGCGTCACGCTCACTGGATCGGAATTTTGACGAAGCGCCATAGTCGGTGGACATGGATACAGGAGCTCATTTCGACGATGTCATGGGGGCCAGGACATCGAAAGGACGAACCGCGATGAACACAGATCTGGCGCAACTACAAACCTGGCTCAATGCTGGGGAAGACGAGCATCTGGAGTTCAAAGAGGCGAAGAACCGCTACGACTTCGAGGAGTTGGTCAAGTATTGCGTTGCGCTCGCCAACGAGGGTGGCGGGACGATGATCTTGGGCGTCACAGACAAGCGCCCCCGCCGCATCGTCGGCAGCCAGGCTTTCTCCGATCTGGAGCGCACAAAGGCCGGCCTGATCGAGCGATTGCGGTTGCGCGTCGATGTGACGACGATCCAGCATCCCGATGGCCGGGTGATCGTGTTTCGTATCCCATCGCGCCCTCTGGGCATGCCAATCCAATATCACGGTGCGTACTGGATGCGGGGCGGCGAAGACTTGGTTCCGATGACGGCCGATCTGCTCAAGCGCATCTTCGATGAAGCGGGGCCGGACTTCTCAGCAGAAATCTGCCCCCGAGCGACTTTGGCTGATCTTGACCCTGTCGCCATCGGATACTTCCGCGCCATGTGGCAGCGCAAATCGGGCAACAAAGCCCTGGAAGCGATTCCTGTCGAGCAGCTCCTGGCTGACGCCGAACTCGTGGTGCGTGATGGCGTGACCTATGCGGCCCTGGTGTTGTTTGGCACGCGCCAGGCGCTCGGACAATACCTGGGACAGGCTGAGGTCGTTTTCGAGTACCGTTCAAGTGATGTTACGGGTCCAGCCGCCCAGCGTGAGGAATATCGCCAGGGCTTCTTTCTGTTTCAGGACGATATCTGGCAGAAGATCAACCTGCGCAACGACAAACAGCACTTTCAGTACGGCTTTGTCATGCTGGACGTGCCTACGTTCAACGAGGCGGCGGTACGTGAGGCGATCCTCAACGCTGTCAGCCATCGGGACTACCGTCTACCCGGGTCTATCTTTGTGCGCCAGTACCCCCGCCGCCTGGAGGTGGTGAGTCCAGGCGGATTTCCCCCAGGCATCACCCTCGAAAACATCCTCTGGCGGCAGGCGCCGCGCAACCGACGACTCGCCGAGGCCTTCGCGCGCTGTGGCCTGGTTGAACGGGCGGGCCAAGGGATGAACCGGATCTTCGAGGAGTGCATCCGCGAGAGCAAACCACAGCCGGACTTCAGCCACAGCGACGAATACCAGGTCGCGCTCACCTTGCACGGCGAAATTCAGGACCCGCAATTCCTACGTTTTCTGGAACAGATTGGCCAGGAACGACTGGCTACATTTGTCACCCAGGACTTCCTACTCCTGGATCTGGTGCACCGGGAACAGCCAATTCCTGACCTCCTCCGAGACCGCCTGCCTTTCCTGGTTGACCAAGGGCTGATTGAACGTACGGGGCGTGGCCGCGGGGTGCGCTACCTGCTATCGCGTGATTTGTACGCCTTCCTGGGGCAGAAAGGCGTTTACACACGCCAGCGCGGCCTGGATCGTGAGACGAACAAGGCGTTGCTCTTGAAACATATCCTGGATAACGCGCAAGAAGGCAGCCAATTGAGCGAATTGGTTCAGGTTTTGCCAGCGCTCTCAAGCGATCAGGTTCAATGGCTGCTGCGTGAACTGCAAGTCGAAGGGCAGATCCACAGAGTGGGTCGCACAAAGGGTGCCCGATGGTATCCCGGCTCGGCCGAAGCCGGGACCAATGACATAGATGCACCATCATGATTGCCGGTGATATTCACCGCACGTAATTGCGTGATAATTACGCATTGCGTAATTATCACGCAATTCCCACGCAATTCCAGAGATGTCACAGGTTTGCAAGGTCCCGAATTGCCACTTTGAGATGAACTATGCAACGGTGGAGACCCGGCAGACGCTCTAGCTATGCACCTTGGCATCAACTGATTGCCCCAATCGCATCGCCAGCGCCGTGTACCGCCGCAACACCTTGTCGTTCTGCACAGCGACCGCAATCGCCTGCGGATCGCCGACCAGCACGACCAGGCGCCGCGCGCGGGTGATCGCCGTATAGAGCAGATTGCGCTGCAACATGATGTGGTGGCTGTTCAGCACCGGCACCATCACGGCCGGGAACTCGCTCCCCTGCGACTTGTGGATGGTGATCGCGTACGCCAAAGTCAACGCCTCCAGCTCGAACGCCTCATAGCTGACCACGTTCCCACCGAAGTCCACGGACAGCCGCTTCTCCGCAGTGCTGACCGCCAGCACCCGGCCGACGTCCCCGTTGAACACATCCTTGGTGTAGTCGTTGACCGTCTGCATGACGCGGTCACCCTCACGCAGGACGCGGCCACCACCGACCTCCAACTCATCGAGGTTGCCCCACTGCGGGTTCAAGGCGTCCTGCAATCGGGTGTTCAGAGCCGCTACGCCGGCCTCCCCGCGGTGCATCGGGCTGAGCACCTGTATGTCGTCCGGCCCGAAGCCGAAGCGCGCCGGGATGCGCTCGCACACCAACTGCTCGATCAGCTCGGCCGCCCGCGTTGGATCATCCGTCCGGGCCAGGAAGAAGTCGGTGGCCTTGGGATCGTCGGCAACCGGCAGCTGGCCCCGCACGACGCGATGGGCGTTGTCCACGATGTAGCTCCCGGCGGTCTGGCGAAAGATGGTGTCGAGACGGATCAACGCGCAGGAGTCAGGGGGTAGGCGGCAGGAGTCAGAAGATGGCGCCTCTCCTGATCCCTGTCTCCTGTTCCCTGTCTCCTGGATGGCCGCGATCACGTCGCGCAGCACGTTGCCGACGCCGACACTCGGCAGCTGATCCACATCGCCGACCAGCACCAGGTGCGCGCCCGGCCGGATAGCCCGGACCAGGCTGTGGGCCAGCAGCAGGTCGAGCATGGAGGCCTCGTCCACGATGACCAGGTCAGCATCGAGCGGGTTAGCCTCGTTCCGGGTGAAGCTGAGCAGGCCATCCCGAGGTTGGACCTCGAGCAGACGGTGGACCGTCTGCGCGAGTTGCCCGGTCGCCTCGCTCAGACGCTTAGCCGCCCGGCCGGTGGGGCAGGCAAGCGCCACCTCCACGCCGCTGGCGTCGGCCAGCCGGATCACCGCGCCCAGGGTGACGGTCTTGCCCGTGCCGGGGCCGCCGGTCAGAACGGTCAACGGCTTGGTGAAGGCGGCCTCCACCGCTGCCGCCTGGCGCTCGGTGAGGGCCAGGCCCGCGTTCCCCTCGGTCAGCACGCGGCGCAGCAGCCGCCAGTCAAGGCTGCGGAAGGTCGCCAGCCGGTCGCCGCCGGCCCGCGCCAGCAACGCCAGGCGATCGGCCAGACCGACCTCGGCGCGGTGGAACCAGGTGCGGTAGACAGCGCGCTCAGGCTCTTGCTCCGCGTCGAGGGCAGGGATGAACTCCTCGACCAGCCCGTCCCCGGCCTGCAGGCGCTGCGTCAGCATCTCGCTCGCGAAACCCGCGTCCACGCCGAGCAGATTGACTGCTCGCCCCACCAGTTGTCCGAAGGGCAGATACACGTGCCCTTCCTGGCCGGCCACCTCCAGGACATACGACATCCCGGCCATCACCCGCGCCGGCGCGTCGTGGGGCACGCCTAGCGCCTGGGCAATCCGGTCGGCCGTCTGGAAGCCAACGCCGGGGATGTCCCGCTCCAGCCGGTACGGATCAGCCTGGACCAGTGCGATCGTCGGGGCGCCGTACGCCTCATAGATCTTGGCCGCCAGGCGCGGTGAGACGCCGTGGCCTTGCAGCCAGATCAGCGCAGCGCGGGCAGCCTGCTGGCTCTGCCAGGCCTGGGCGATGGCCGCCGCGCGGGCCGCGCCGACGCCGGCAACCTCCTGCAGGCGCTCAGGCGCGTGGTCGAGCACGTGCGAGGTGGACGGTCCGAAGTGCGCCACGATGCGTCCCGCGATGGCCGGGCCGATGCCGGGAATCAGCCCGCTGCCCAGATAGCGCTCCAGGCCGGCCAGGCTGGTGGGCACCACCGGCCGCACCTGGACAACCTTGAGCTGCCGGCCGTAGCGCGGGTGGTCCACCCAGTCGCCGAGCAGCTCCACCGCCTCGCCGGCCGCGAGCAGCGGCATCACGCCGACGACCGTCACCGACTCGCCATCATCCGGTTCGAACTGGGCCACCGTGTAGCCGGTCTCGTCGTTGCGGAAGGTCAGGCTGCGGATCGTGCCGCTCAGCGTCTCAGGCATATGACTGGCCTGGGGCCAGGCGGACGCCGGCGGTAGTCCGGCAAAGGCGTATCAAGCATCGCAACATTCGTCTCACCGAAAAACCAAAAACCGGCCCATATGGGGCGCAAAACGCCCCGTCAGGGTGGCCTGTGTGTTCGCGTTTTTGGAGCAGGGGGGTACCTGCGGTCGTGATTCGACGTCGAGTCTGTGTGCCTCGCGTAGAGCGCGCTGATCGGCGCGGCCTCCTCCGCCTCATTCGTTCGTTGGCTCTTCCCAATCGTTCTCGCCATCCCACGGCGCAAGCTCGGTTGACGCCGCTGGCGCGCTGACCTGGCTGCCGTACACCCCGGCCAGGAACGCAGCGCGCAGGAGTTCCGGGTAGGCTGGCGGACTCTCAAGCGATCGGGGCGTTGACAATGTGGGCAACGCCGGCGTCACCCTGGAATCGGGCACAGGCACGTGGTGGATCTCCCGCACCCGATCGTGATAGATGTGGCGCTCCGGCTGCTGGTTGCTCCGCCAGGCGCGCAGCGGGAACTGCGCGGCCCACAACAGGCCGACGAGCAACCCGCCACCGAGCAGCAGAAAGGCCAGGGCGCGCGTCGTCTCCGCGCCGATCAACGACAGGGCGTAGATCACGCCGCCGATCAGCGCCAGCGCGGCGGCCGCCACCATGATCGCCAGCACGCGTGCGCCGTTGCTCACAGGTCACCCTCCTCGTCGCCGTTCTGCTCCCAGTAGGCCGCGTGGAGCCGCTTGGCCCGCTCGCTGCCGATGCCGAAGCGCGCGGCCAGCGCGCCCACCGAAATGCCGTCGGACAACGCCTGCTCGATGGCCCGATAATCCGCCTCGCCCAGCTCCCGCCCCGGCCGGCCGCGGGGATCGCGCTGCAGGTCGGCCAGGCGCACCACCAGCGGCAGCTCGTCATCCAGCGAGGGGACGCGCTCGACACGCGGGATCTGGCCGTACTGCAATCCGGTGATGAGTGGCGCCTGCAGGCGGGTCTCGGCGCCGGCGGTGATCAGCAGGAAGTCGCCGTGCCCCAGCAGCAGGTCGGCCATGGTCCTCGCCCGACCAGCCGCGCCGAAGGTCTTGGTGGCGGTGGCCACCCGGCCCAGGAGCCGCGCCGTGAAGTTGGTCAGCGCGTCGCCCAGGCTCCTGGCCCCCGGCTGCTGGGTCGTGACGACCAGGTGGACCCCGGCCGCCCGCCCCACCTGCGCGATGCGCGTCAGAAACCCCTCCACTTCGCCGTTCACCATCAACAGGTCGCCGATCTCCTCGATCACCACCACGAGCTTCGGCTCACGCTGGTTGGCGGCCAGGCGGCGGTCCATCTCGCTGGTCGCCCACGCCAGGAGGCGGGCGCCATCAAACGGATTGCTGACGATGGGGTGGCGCAGGTGGGCGGACTTGCCGAAGTAAGGCGCCAGATCGTGCCCCTTCTTGTCCACCATCACGAACCCCAGCCGCGCCGACGGGTTCTGCACGGCCAGCCGGTAGAGCAGCCAGCGCAGCGCCACCGTCTTGCCCGAGCCGGTCGTGCCCCCGATCGCCAGGTGGGCGGTGTCAGGGTCGTCCAGGTCGTACCACACCGGCTGACCCGTCACCGACAGCCCCAACGCCACATGCCAGGAGGTCAGCGGCTTGAACCGTTCGACCGCCGCCGCGCCGAGCTTGCGCCGCTCCTCCGGGGCCTTGGGCACTTCGACCAGCAGCTTGCCGTGGTCGCGGGCGATCCGGCAGGTGCTGCTGTGCGCGGCGAGCGCGACCGCGCTGGCGATCTTCTCCACCCGCTCGGCCGGCACGCCGACCTCCAGGTGGATCGCGAAGGTGCGCAGTTGCGGGCCGTCGAAGAGCGGCACGACGATCGGCCGCAGCCGGTTCTGTTCCAGGGCGCGGGCGATCATGCCGGCGTAGAAGTGCATGAGCTGCTCAGGCGTCATGCGCTGGCCAGGCACTGCGGCTGGCCCGGGTCCGCCCGGATAGGTGGTCATCGTGTGCTCCCAGTGCAGTCGCGACACATGATCGCGACTTTGGGAATTGGAGAGGCGCTGTGCGCTCAGCCTCCTGCCTCATGGGGCGGAGTACGCGCCTCCCAGTGTGCTCCGTGTGTGTCCGCTTAGGATCGTGGATTGAATAACTTGCCCATTTAACGCAAAGGCGCAGAGGCGCAAAGCCATTTTTACCTTTGCGGCTTGGCGTTAAAAACGTGTGCAAGTTATTTCCTGCTCATTCCTTAGGTCTTGCCGCCGGCCTCGCCGGCCGCGCGCAACAGCCGCCGGTACTCCTCGATGCCGAGGATGGCGACGAAGGGTTCGTGGCTGCGCTCGACCAGGAAGTGCTGGCTCTGGTAGTGCGCCACCTCCAGGTGCTTCGCCAGGTTGGTTCGCAGATCTGTGACCGATATCGTGACGCCGCTCGGCTTGGGCCGCGTCGTTGAACTATGCGCCATCTTCCCTCTCACGCGAAGTTGGATTGCCACCCGATATCCGCTCCGGGTGCCTGAGCGGCCTACTCGCCCGCGTCGGCGAGACCGCCCGGCGCTCTGCGCCAAGCCCCTGGCCGCTTTGCGGCCGGGGCATCCCGGCGGGCGCGGCCTCCGCCCCCGTCCTCTCCCCGCCGGCCCTTTGGGCAGGGGGGCGAGAGGCGGGTGGCGACTGCGCCCCGCCCTGGCCCTCCTGGGCCATTACCCGGCCCGCTGGGCCGCCGCCCGGTTGCTTACCGGCTTCCCGCCACGGCTGCTGGCCTTGTGCCGGCCGACCAGCTCCCGCATGGCGTCCGTGACCGTAAGGTAGATCACGCGGTCGACGACCACCACCGCCAAAGGCGGACCGCCGTTACCAGACGGCGTCGAGCGCAGCCAGCCCTCGATGGTGACCTCCAGGTTGCCGTCGGTCAGCCCCCAGTAGGCCAAGGCGTCCGGCGCGTGCTCCTCGGGAAACAACACGCAGTGGTGGCCGCCGTACGCCGCATGATCGGTGATCAGCGTGGCCACCACATACATACCGGCCAGACCCTGCCCTGAGCCTGTCGAAGGGTCGCCGGCCTTCACCTCGGCGGCATGCAGGTCCGCCAGCTTGCCGCTCAACACCACCCCGTTTTGCCGTTTCATCCGACCGTCGGATCTCCTCACTGCATTGCTGCGCCAAGCCCGGCATGGCGGCCCGGTCAGGCTTGCCGTCCGAGCAGAATCTCCGCCAGCGCGGCCCGGTGGGGCAGCAACCAGCGGGTGCGGATCGCCGCCCACTCGTCCGCCGGAATTTCGCCGCGCGCCAAGCGCCAGCGGGGCGGCGGTCCTTCGGGCTTGAGCGTCCAGTCATCGTCCAGGTGCTCGATGGCTGCCCCACAGCACCGCACCCCGAACAGCGCACCGAAGACCCCTTCCGGATCGGCTGCGTCGCGGCGGTAGGCCAGCTCCAGCACGAGCAGCCAGCGGGCGTGATCCCCGACCAGGTCGGGTCGCGGATCGGCCCAGGACGGGTCCGGCGGCGCGGGCCGGAAGCAGCCGCATTGTTCGAGCACGGCCCGCAGGGCCGCAAAGTCGTCATTCCCGCCGGGCTGTGCGGCCGGGACCGGCTCATCGGCGGCGGGCAGCTCAGCGAAGAGCGGGCCAAGCACGGCCGGACTGTCGCCGGGCGGGGCTGCGGCCGGAATCGCGATGCGTCGCTGCCGCTTCACACCCCGTCACGATCTCCCAATTGGGCAGACGCGTCCGCGTCAGGATCGTCCACTGCGTCCCGTTCCGCTGAGCCCCGCTGCCGCGCCCGCAGCTTCAGCCGGCGCTCGAACCACCAGGGCACCGGCAGCGGGCCGGGATGGGCGGCCGGCAGGGACGACGGCGCGTGCGCGCGCTGCGGGCCGGATGCCGGCAGCGGTCCGCCCCAGGCTCGCTCGGTCAGCTCGCCGGGCGCGCCGGGCTCGACCGTGCGCGGGTCCACCGCCTCCATCGGCGCGGTGTTTCGATAAGTGCCCGCCGGCTCGCCGTCGCGATCGCCGGCCATCAGGTAGAAGACCCGCCGGGCGAAGACGTAGCCCGCGCCGTCGTTGGGCGCGTCGCGGCGCAGCTCCGCGTAGCCGATCAGCCGTCCGATGCGCCAACCGGCCGGCTTGCCGCGGCGACGGTGGGTCAGGAAGATCGTCTGGCGCACGTAGTCCAGGTCCGCGATGTCGGCGAGCCAGATGATGCGTTCTTCACCGGCGAGTGCGCTGGCGTCCATGGCGATCCTTCTCCCCTCGTCCAGACGGTTCCTGCCCATCTTCAGCCCTTTGGAGGCCACATTGCCGTCTCGTTCTCTCCCTGTTTTCGCGGGAATTCAGGAATCGCGGGAATTTCTCAACAGTTCCGCGACGCGAGGTTAAGGAGTCGTGTCCCCTGCAACGCGCAAGTGTTGGAAAAATCCCGCGATTCCTGAATTCCCGCGGCGCAGCCCTCCCGGTTACCCGCAGCGACGCGGGGTCACGCACCGCATCGGGCAGACGTAACCCCAGTTGGCGCTGCTCGCGAGCGGGATGATCATCGCTGCACCCACGAGCGCTCTGGCGTCCACGATGTTCTTGCTCCCCTCCGTCCGGCATACCCTGGTCTTCTTCGACCCTCACCAAACGACATTTCCCTCTCGCTCTCTCCCCGTTGTCGCGGGAATTCAGGAATCGCGGGAATTTCTCAACAGTTCCGCGACGCGGGGTTAAGGTAACCCTACCCTTGTAACGCGCAAGTGTTGGAAAAATCCCGCGATTCCTGAATTCCCGCGCGAAAGACATAGTCACAGGACGCCTCCCGACCGGCCAGCCCCGCGCCACGGGCGCAGGGTGTAGAACGAGCGCTTGTTCACCTTGTCCGGCTCCTCGATCAGCTCCCAACCCGCCAGGGTCAGGCTGGCGCGCAGCTCCCGCAGCCGGTGGGCGATCGCCTTGCCCCCGCCCAGGTGCGGCAGTGTCGCGCCGGCGTCTCCCAGCACGCGCACGAAATCGGTGGCGGTGCGGCGCTGGATTCCCTCGGCCGGCGCATATTCCAGGATGGCACGCAGCAGCGGATCGGCGTCGCCGACAGCCAGCGCCTGCGCCGCGCGCCAGGCGTTCAGAGCCGGGATCGCGCGCTCCGGCTGCCCGGTCGCCGCGTACCAGGCCCAAGCCAGGCGGGCGAAGTCCAGGAAACGCGCCGGCAACTCGCCCGGCGCCTGCGGCGCCCACGACAGCATGTTGGCCGCCGCGGTGACCAGGTAGGCGAACACCTCGGAGCGGTACTCCACCACCTCGCGGTCAATCTCCGAGTCAGCCCGCCGGCGGGCGTCGCTGAACTCCACCGTAGTGAGCGGCAGGATGCGCTCCGCCACATCGGGCCGGGCGAAGGGCGCGGTGCGGCTGGTGATCACCACCGCGGCCCGCATCTCCTTGTCGGTCAGTTCCTCGTCGGTGTACAGCTTGCGGCTTTGCTTGCGGCCGCCGGTGGCCACCACCGCCAGCGCGTCGATCATCCAGGGCGGCGGCTCGGCATCCACGTTGTCCAGCGCGAAGCAGAGCCGCATCTTGGCCATGGCCCAAAAATCGCGCGGATCGTCAGACAGCGGGGTGACGCCGGAGGCGGGGCCGTAGATGATGCGGATGATAGAACGGCCCAGCGTGCTCTTGCCGCCGCCCTTGTTGCCCAGCAGCGCCAGCAGCGGCAGCGGCCGCAGGTTGGCGATCATGCCGGCCAGGAACACGCCCAGTAGCGCCTGCTGGATCTCGGGCGTGTAGTCGGGCACCTCGAGCGGCGCAGCCAGCGCGGGCTGGAAAGCTTGTAGTTCCAGAGGGCTGAGCGGCTCGGCCTGCCAGTCCCATTCGGGCAGCACCGCGTCCGCCGCGAAGATGATGTCGTCGGCGCCGTTGGGCCGCCACTCCAGCTTTTGCCCCGGCCGCGCCACCACATAGCCGCGCGGGCCACAGGAGGCGTACACCGTGCTGGTGGCCGGGTCGCTGAAGCTGAACTGCCGCACCTGGACGCGGCGCCCCTCGTTGGCCGCGGTGGTGCGCAGGTCGTGGTACAGCCAGTCGAAGGCCGGCTCCGCCGGGTTGACGCCGCAGCGTGACACGGCCGCTTGCAGCGCCAGCGACTCGTTGTCGGTCAGCGCCAGCATCCCCCCGTCGTCAGCCAGCAGGTAGGGCGCGCCGCGGTCGGCGTCGCACACCAGCGCGCCGCGCTCCAGCAGCCAGCGGCAGATCGTCTCGCCGACCACATCTTTCGCCGCGCGGGTGGCTCGCTCGTTGAGCCGCGCCGTCACCCAGGGGGCGAAATCGGCCAGCGTCTGCGGGTCGGCCGGGGGCGGCAGCTCGGCCGCAGCCGGATGGGCCGCCCACTGCGCCGGCAGCGCGGCCAGGTCGGCGCGCACGTCGGCCACCGGCGCTTCCAGCGCGCCGGCGACGCGGCCGGCGATGGCGTCGAGGTCGGGATCGCCCGGCGCGGCGTCCAGCACCACCTCGACGCTGCCCCGGTTGCCGGCTGCGACCTTGACGCGCAGCCCCTCGCCTTCCGGCGTGACCGTGTAGCGGAGCTGCCCGTGACGTAGATAGGCCCGGTTGCCGGAGCGGCCGCCCCACCGCAGATCGCCGTCGATGATTGCGGATTGCGGATTTGGCATTGCGAATTGACCCTGGTCGATCAAGGGCTCTGACCCGTTGTCTGCGCTATCTTCACTGGCGTTTGCGCCAGGGTCCAGCGCAGGTGTCCGCAATCCGCAATCCGCATTCGGCAATCCCACTCCGCTGCGCTCCGGGGACTGTAGTCCGCCATCCCGCCGCTCTCGCCAGCCCGGCTCCACCAGGTCGCGCAGCGCGTGCCAGTCCCGGCCGGCGCAGCTATTGTGGTGACAACCAGCCGCGATCGCGCCGGAGGCGAACTGCACGATGAAGGCCGACCGGTCGCGGTGCTCTGGGTTCCAGGGGCAGACGCGGAAGATCCACCGCTTGCCGCCGTGCCAGTCCTGCTTCGCCTGCACGTCCAGCCCATGCTCTTCGATCCAACCTGCCAGATCGAAGGGCCGCGCCAATCCATAGCGCCACGGTTGGCTGGCGGTGCGCCGGGGCTCGGCTGGCGGTTCGGCCGGGAGCTCGGCGGCCAGGGCGGCAAGCTGCTCACGGGTCACTGGTGCCAGGCTTGTCGTAAGCGCAGTCGAAGGGCCTGTCCTGAGCGGAGTCGAAGGGACGGTCATGCCCCCTCCACCAACCGGCTCAGCCGGTGCGGCCGCTCAGGGGTGTGGTCCCCTTTGGCCGCCACCGTGCCGTATAGCTTCCAGATACGCCCCGGGTTGAAATTCTTCTCGTCCACGATCACCAGGGCGTCGGTGAACCGGAACGCCAGTGCAGCCAGCGCCCCGGCGACCAGGCCGCCATCGTCCGCCGGCAGGTCCACCCGGTACAGCAGATGGGCGCCGTTGCCGGAATCGGCCAGAAGCGGCTCGGGCCAACCCCGCGTGCCGAGGTAGTCCCGGATCTCGCGCGCCCGCGCCAGCGCCAGATCGTGCTCGGCGGCGGTGGCCGAGATGCCGGTCGGCCGCACCGGGTCGCAGTCGATCGGCAGCCAGCGCCGAGCCACGATGTCACCGTCCCCCGTGGCCGGGTCCCCGCTGTTGATGTCCCGCAGCCGGTTGAGGGCGCGCGCCAGCAGGGCCGGGTTCACCGGGTTAAGAGTCACGTAGATCCCGCGCGCTCGGATGCCCAGCGCGGCCGCGGCCAGCTTGTCCCAATCGTCGAAATAACCGGAGACCGTGTGCGGCCGACGCCACTCCTTCGTCACAGCATCCAGGGCGCGCAATTCAGCCACCTGGCCGGGCGCAAAGAGCGCCTGGCACGCTTTGAGGATCTCGTTGCGGTCGTGAGGGGTCGTCGGCAGCTGTCCCTGGGCCATGGTCACTCCGCTGAGTAAGCGCGGCCCCGGCTGCTGCGGCGCCGGGCGTGCGCGGCCAACGCGCGGGCCTGGCTGTACGGATGGTAGGCCCACGTCGGGTAGGCCGCCCAGCCGGTCTTGCACACCGCCGCCCGCGCCGGATTGGGCGCCAGCGCGTTGACGTCGCCGCCCTTGAGCCACTGGATCTGCCGCCACCAGAAAAGCCCGGCGCGGTCATGATCGGTCAGCAGGTCGTAGCCGACGTTGAAGCCCAACTCAGCCAGGTGTAGCTGGAAGGCGCGCTCGACCTCCTCCTGGAGCACGCCGGCGATCCGGGCCGCGTGCCAGCAATAGCCCTGGCTGGTCAGCCAGCCGCGCACTCCATCCAGCACGTGGCCAGAGCAGACCGCCACCTCTTCGGCGGGCGAGGCCTTGAGCCGGGCCAGGCAGGTCGCCGCTATCTGGGCTGCTTCTTCGAGGTAGCGCCGCCGCGCAAAACGATTCGGTTCCTCGGCGTTGTCGTTCTGGAAGTAGCCGGGGGCCACCACACCGCTGACGAACTCGCCGCCCGTGTTGAGGGTGAGTTCAGGAGGCTCGCGGTAGCAGCCGATCACCACGCCCCCGACCAGGCAGCCCCAACCGGCGTCGTCAATCTGGATCACAGGATTCCTCCCTGCCATCACAGCAACAGCTCCCCGAGCGCGACGGCGACCGTTTCGTCCGCCGGCAGGTCGGCGGACACGGCGGTAGCCAGGTTCCCGGAACGCATGGCGGCTTTGGCCGCGCCGGCGCGATGCCGTAGCGGGACCTGCGTGAAGAAGGCGATCAGGTCGTCGTCCACGCCCGGCCGCAGCCGCAGCTTGAGATTGAGCACCACCGCCTGCTCCGGGAGTCGGGGCCGTCCGCGCGGCTTCATGGTCAGCTCCGCCGTCGGGCCGCGGTCATGGCGGCCAGCTTGTATAGCCCGCGCGCCGTCGCGAGCACCGGGTCGTCGGGCACGTACGCCTTGGCGTTGAAGCGCGCCAGCAGGCTGTTACGCAACAGGAGAGCTCCGCCGCCGACCACGATCACCGCCGCGAAGCGCTTGTACGCGTTGCCCCACCGCCGCTCGATGAAGCTGATCACCTCGCGTTCCCACACCGGCAGCGCGGCGGCGACGTCGAGCTTGCCGGCGCGCAGTTGGGTGTCCAGTTCGCCCAGGGAATACAGCCCGCCGGGGTTCACCAGGTCGAGCAGCCGCCGCACGCCCGCGGTGCGTCCGGCCGTGAAGCGATCCTGGGGCGCGCCGCTGCGCGTGACCAGCAGCTCGACGGTGTTCATACCGACGGAGATCACGCCGATTTCCTTGTCGAAGTGCGCCTTGCGTGCGGGAATAAACGCGCCGGTGTCGTCGAGGAGATAATCGAACAGTGCGCCGGCCGCCTGTGAAGTGATCTTGACGGTTTCGACCGTGACGCTGAGCGGACGGGCGTCGGCCTGCCAGGCGTGCGCGCCCACCAGCCAGCGCCGCACCCTATCGGCCACTGCGCCGGCCTCCTCGCTGAGCGCCTCTAGCGGCAGGCCCAGGTAGACGGCCAGCGGGTCTGCGAGCGATTCGTACGTCTGGGCATAGCCGGTGAAACCGGCAGCCAGCACGGCCCGAAGCTCCGGCGAGCCGGTGAAACGATCGTGATCGAGGTCTTCGCTCAGCGGCCGGCCCCATTCGTGCGCGCCCGAGCCGACGAAGAAGCTGCCGTTGTCAGTGCGTATACGCAGCGGCGGCTTGCGCTGGGCCAGGCCGACCATCCGGGCCAGGGTATGGCCCTCGTCTACGGCCAGGATTGCCGGCACCTGGACGCCGCCGGCGGGGCCGTAGAGCTTGATTGCGCCCGCGCCCGGATCAATGCCGATGACTGTCATGGGTGAACCCTCCTTCGCCACAACTCATGGGCGAGTGGACGGCCAGGACGAACCCGATCGGCTAGAAGGGGATTTCGTCGCCGGCGCCTTCTTCCTTGATTTCAGCGGGCGGCTTGCCTTCCTCATCAGCTTCGCGGTCGCCGAGGAAGCGCACCCGGTCGGCGGTCAATTCCAGGCTGGCCCGCGGTGTACCGTCGCGATCGGTCCAGGCCGACGCCTCGATGTCACCGGCGACCAGGATCCGCTGGCCCTTCTTGACGTACTGGGCGGTGATTTCGGCGAGCTTGCGCCAGCAGACGATCCGAAACCAGGTCACTTTCTCCTGGGTCTGCCCGCTGGCGTCCGTCCAACGCCGGTCAACTGCCACGGAGAAGTTGGTGACAGGTACCCCGCCGGGGGTATACCTCATCTCGGCGTCGCGGCCGACCCGACCTACAACCAGGGTTTGTTGGAACACGGTAGAGCCTCCTTGCGCATCGGTCGCGCGCGTGCCGTCCGTCATGGCTCCGGCTTGAGCGCGCGATCCAGTGTCAATCAGCGCGCGCCGACCCTGCGGCGCGCGGGCATCACAGCTCGTCTTCCTCAGTGGCGCTGCCGCCGCCTGCGGCCGCTTCCGCAGCCAGCTTCGCCTTGAACGCGCGGTCAGCCTCCTGGAAGTCCGCTAACGTCAGATGCCTCTGCCGGGCCTGCTCGATGAACGCTTCCAGGTCAGCGATGTTGACGCGCACCAGGCGTTGACCAGGGCCGAGCCGGATCGCCGGCAGCGCGCCCTCCTGGATCCAGTTGGAGACCAGCCGGCGGCTGACGCCGAGGATGACGGCGGTCTCCGTGATGGTGAACAGTTGCAGGCTCGGCGGCACGGGGAGCGACCGTTTGGTGATAGGTTCTGGCATGAGTTTCTCCTGACCACATAACAAAAAAACGCCCGGCGAGACGATTCACCGGGCGCGCAGATGCGTGCTGCTTCCGCAAACAAAAACGCCCGACGAAGCAAGACCTCATCGGGTGAACAGAACTTGTTATCGGCAGGAGATTGATGTATGATAGCCAGTCAGGAGGGAGTCAGTGGCAGCATCCGTCCCAATTTGCACGCAAACGATCACTTGAGAGACCATTGGGCACGCCAGGTGGGGTGGCGTGTTCAGGAGGATGTCCTACTCCGGGGCGATTTTCGTATCTGCGCTTTTTACCAGCAATAGTGTAAAAAGCCCGTCGTCCCCGCTGGGACAATGTCGCATCAGTGGATAAAAGGCCAACTTCACCACGAGTGCGGTAAGCGAATGTCCCTTGATTCGAGCTCCTGCGACTATCACTCGCAGGAGCTCATTCTTTGCCAAGGGCGTTTGCGCTGCCGCCCACCGTTGGGCGAACCCCTCAAGCACGTGTCCGGCCTCAATAATAGCATCCAACGCCGCTGGACGCAAACCGGCCCTGTCCGCCTGATACTGCCACTTCTCGGACTGATACTTCTCCCGCGTGATCGCGCCGGCCAGATACAACTCGGTCGCCCGATCCAGCCGCGCCTGCAGCGCCTGCTCGGATTCCGCCAGCGTCGCCCGCTCCTGCGGCGTGAAGTGGTTGTTCATCACCCACTCCTGCCAGTCGGGCGGCAGCTTCACGCCACAAAGCAGGTCCACAACCTGCTGTTCGGCCACCTCAGCCCGCACCGTCTTCTGCGTGCAGGAGCCCGCATGGTTGAGATGGGTCGCATCGCGGTAGTACGCCTTGCCATACGAGGTCATGCCCCGCAAGGGTTTGCCACACCCATCGCACAGCAGCAGTCCCGACAGCGGGTACATGCACGGCTGCTTGCGGCCCAGGCGCACCCGGTGGGCAAACATCTGGCGCAGCTCCTGCGCCCGGGCGAAGTCGGCCGGGCTGACCAACGCCGGATGCTCGCCGGGGAAGACCTCGACGGGGTTCTTGCGCTTGCGTTTGCGCCCCTTCTCGTCCACCCCGTAGAAGGCGACCACGCCGCTGTAAACCTCGTGCTGCAACAGCTCCCGGACGCTATCCTTGCTGAAAACCGTGGGCGGCCGGGCCGGCGCCCGGCCTTTGGTGCGAAACCCGATGCGCCGGCCAGCGGGCAGGTCCACCCCGTCGGCGTTCAGGCGCTCGGCGATCTCGCCGTCGGAGTACTCCCCGGTCAGGTACCAGGCGAACATGCGTCGGACCGCCTCGCCTTCCACCGGGTGGATCACCAGCTTGCGGCCGTCTGAACGGTCAGTACCGCCGTACTGCGGGCAGTAGTCCTTGCCGTTGGCGTCGGTGCACGCCGAGCAGAGCCCGTCGCAGTAGCCCAGGGGGATGCTGCCGTTGCACAAGCCCTTGCGGGCGCGAGCCAGCAGGCCCTTATGGGTCTCGTAGCGCAGGTTGTCGATGTAGATCTCGGCCAGCATGCCTAACACCGTCAGCGTCAGCTTACCCCACGGGGTC
>Ga0194112_10005434_pt1 | contig 17103 bp, 12 predicted proteins | sample TA2MahC400mmetaG_FD_146191 | JGI IMG/M metagenome (GOLD analysis project Ga0194112, IMG submission 146191) | Freshwater microbial communities from Lake Tanganyika, Tanzania - TA2015016 Mahale Deep Cast 400m | ecosystem: Environmental > Aquatic > Freshwater > Lake | place: Tanzania: Lake... | reverse complement strand
TCAAGAAGCCGGCTGGCACCAGAATTGGGGGCCACACTCGAGGCTCGGCTACTTCACCTCCACGAATTGGAAATCGTCGAGATAGACGGTGCAGTTGTCGGCGTGGAAGGCGAGCTGGATGAAGGGGGCCCACTTTGGGGTGGTGAACTCGAAGGCCACGCGCTGCCAGTCGGCCCCAGGCTTGGCGAGGTTGCTCTTGAACGACTCGATGGGCTTCTCGGTGTGGGGCGACCATTGATAGGTCCAGCCGCTGAGCCAGGCGGCCGGCTCGCCGGGACCTTTGCATTGGTCGGCGGGCAACTCGACGACCTTCACCCAGGCCTCGACCTTGTAGCGCGTGCTCGGCTTGAGGTTGATCTGCGGGTCGCCGTGGCCGCTCGTGCCCGTGAAGGTGATCGCCTTCTTGCCCGAGCAGGCGAACTTGTCCGTGACCTCGGCGTTCCAGGGCATGCCGCGCTGGCGGGTGGTGAGTTCAAGCGGCTGGTCCTCGAAGTCCTCGACGACCCCGAAGCGGACCATCAGCCTGGTCTCGCCCTTGTGGAGGAGCTCCATCGCGTCCCACACGTGCTTCGTCAGCTCGGGCGGGAGGGCGAGGAGGCGGTGCTTGACGACGCCGTTGTGCTTGAGGCCATCGGGGCGGGTCTCGGGCTTCTCGGGCCAGTTGAGGACGAAGTCGAGGTCGGTGTGCGCCCCGCAGATGACCAGGTTGGCGTCGCCGCCCCGCACCAGGCTCAGCGTGGGGCTCCAGCCCGTCTCGTCGTTCAGGAAGGCCACGAAGCCGCCCTCGCGGCAGGTGGCCTTGGGGTGCTTCTTGGTGGCGCCGTGGTTGCAGGCGTAGCCGACGCAGCCTTTCGAGCCGACAGGGGTGATGGCGTGTCGGTAACAGGTGGCCTGGCCGGGCCAGAGGAGGTATCGGCCGCTGGTGGCCGCCGACGAATACTCGTAGACCTTCGGCGGCGGGTCGGTCCAGATGTCGTACGTCGCCTCGACCACGTAGCCGAGCTGGGGGTCAACGCGGAAGACGATGGTGTTCGCCGCGTCCACGGCGACCTCCGCCTTGGTGCGATGCGCCCAGCGGTTGAACTTCGCGTTGCCCTTGAAGCGGCGGACGCAGGTCAGCCTGTCGCCCTCCACCCGCCAGTCCCAAGTCTTGTCGTCGTCGCCCAACGCCTCTGGGATGAAGTTGTTGGTCCGAAGCTCCGTGCCGACCGAGGTGTCAATGTGCCAGCGCTCGGTGGGGAGCCTGAGCGTCTCTGGGGCCTGGCCGGGGCGGAAGTCCTGCACGTAGACCGTTCCGCTGTGGAACCCGACCGTGGGGATGATGGCCACGTGGCGGCCGCCATCCATCACGAGCCAGAAGGGCCAGGTCTCCGGCCCCTTCATCCCCTCGAAGGTGGCCTGTGACTTCCTCACGGCCCAGGCGGGCCTGTGTTCTCTGAAGCGGGCAGGCGGGCCGAGCCGCCTCACAAGCTCATCCACCTCGTCAGCGAGGGCGCCCGCCGCGCAAAGGAACGCTCCAAGCCCAGCCACAGCGATGCGATGGCTCACTTGTCCTTCTCCGGCTCCTTCTTGGGCGGCGGCTTCTCCTTCTCCTTCATCGTCGGGTAGTCTACGTCCCGCATGTGAATCCAGCCGAACGTGGCCTTGCCCTTGACCTCGGCCGTCACGCCCAGCCACTCGTCCTTCACCTTCTGCACCGTCAGCGGGGTGCCTTCGGGAATGGTCCCGACCACGTCGTCGCCAAGCTTCAGCTTGGCCTCCTTGGCGATGACCACCACCTTGTCGTCGGCCACGTAGCGGCTCTTGCTCGGGGGCGCCTTCTCCTCCGTGCGGCTGGGCGCGTCGAGGTCCCTCAGGCTCATGTCCCCCTGGTAGCTCTTGCCGCCCAGCGTGAAGAAGACACGCGCGAAGCCGCCCTCCTTGAAGACGTAGTAGACCTTGATGCGCGTCCCCTTGTCCAGCGTGGCGATCACCGTGCTGCCGCGCTTGATCTCCGCGCCGTTCTTGTTCACCGTCGCCAGGTCCCCGGCCCTCAGGTCCCCGGCCGCCCATGCCTGAGCGCAGCCCACGACGAGCAGCCCGAACAGCAGCCCACACGTCCTCATGGCGGGCCTCCTTTCCGAGTCCCCCATACTCTACGCCGCGCGGGGGAAATGTCAAGCCGTTTTCCGCGCAGGATTGGTGTTGACTCTCCGTGCGCGCCACGCTATACTTATTTGCGGGCTGATGTAGTGGCCCGCACACGGGCCCCGACCGGCATGCGCCGGAACAAGGAGACCTCAGATGGTGAGAAGCCTGTCCTTGGTCACAACCCTCGCTCTCGCAGTTGCGCTCCCGACGTTCGCCGGCGAAGCCGGCGGCGCAGGCGACAATTCTCTGGAGGCGATCACCCAGCGGCTTGCCGCCGCGCGCATCGAAGAGGTCAACGTGGACAAGAAGGACCCCGACTCGGTCTTCGACCTCATCCGCGACACGGCGAAGATCAACATCGTGGTCGAGGCCGATGCGCGCCGGGCGCTCGAAGGCAAGGCGGTCAGCCTCAAGCTCCGCGGCGTCACCGCGCTCTCAGTCCTCCAGCACGTCCTGCGCCAGGTCAACCTCGTGAGCGTCTATGCCGACGAGGCCCTCGTCGTGGCCACGGAGGACTCGGCCAAGCCGCACCCGCAGGTGAAAATCCACGACATCCGCGCGATCACCGAGTTCCCCAAGGGCTCGCGCCTGCCCCCCACCCTCTTCGGCACGCAGATTGACCCGCTCTACTACTACTGGATTCGCACTCAGCTCGGCCCGGTGAGCGGCGGCTACGGCAAGCGCGACCCCTTCTGGGAACTCGAGCTCCTCGACAAGTATCCCCCCGACCACATCGGCGAGGTCATCGCCAAGACCTTCCAGGAGAAGCTCAAGGACAGCGGCGTCTCCGTGAGCTACCACGATGGCTACCTGGTGGTCGTGGAGCAGCCGAAGGCGGCGCGGGTGCCGGTCCTGCCCCCGAAGCCCGAGACGCCTGCTGAAACCCCACCGCCACCAGCGAAGTGACGCCGCATGCGCCCGCCAGTGATCTCCCAGCGCGCCCCGTCGCGGGGCGCGCTTTCTCATGGGCCGACGGATTGGACCGATCTGACCGATCCGACCGATCGGCCCCAGCGCTTGCAGCCCAAGCCCTCAGCGTGTAAGCTAGCGCCCACAAAGGGGAAAACCGCCATGATGTCCTCTGGTCTTGCTCTCTTGATCGTGGGCGCGCTGAGCGCCGCCCCGCCCGACGACGCGGCACAGATCGAGCGCGACTGGCGCATGCAGGACGGCATCGGCACCGAGCGCAACCCGAGCACCTACGCCGCCGCCATCGAGGCCACCCTCAAGCGCGGCGATGCGCTCATGGCCGACCTTCAGGCAGCGGGCGCCCCGCTCGGAAACCTGCCCGCCATCTGGCGCGTGCTCCGCAACCAGCTCAAGCAGCTTGCCGACGACCCGAAGACTCAAGATGCCCAATGGGAGGACCTCTGGCGGCGGACGCACCAGGCGCGCCGCCGCCTCGTCTTCGCCAACCCCCTCGCCAAGACCGGCCCGGTCCTCTTCGTCAAGCAGGTGCCGAGCGTCTTCAGCCACCAGCTCACCCAGTACTACGGCGCCTGCGCCAAGCCGGGCGGCGGGGTCTTCGTCCTCGACAAGCCGGGGGAGTCGCTGGCCGCCCGGGAGCTCACCACCTGGCAGCTCTTCCAGGGCAGCTTCCAGACGCCCGACGTGTCCTACGACGGCAAGCGGGTGCTCTTCGCCTACTGCGCGACGCCCACCTCGCCGCCCAACCGCACGACGCATCTCGACCGCTTCTATCACATCTACGAGATCAACGCCGATGGCACGGGGCTGCGCCAGCTCACGAGCGGCGCCTGCGACGACTTCTCGCCCCGCTACCTGCCCGACGGCCGCATCATGTTCATCTCCACCCGCAGAGGCGGCTTCCACCGCTGCGGGGCCGGGCCGTGCCCTGTCTACACCCTCGCCCTGATGAACGCCGACGGCTCCAACCCCCACCCCGTCTCCTATCACGAGACCCACGAGTGGGACCCCGCCGTGCTCAACGACGGGCGCGTCATCTACACCCGCTGGGACTACGTTGACCGCAACGCCGTCCACTACCAGCAGCTCTGGACCGTTCGCCCCGACGGCTCCGACCCGCGCATCTTCTACGGCAACAACACGTGGAACCCCGTGGGCGTGTGGGAGGCCCAGGCCGTGCCTGGCTCCAGCCGCGTCATGGCCACCGCCGCCGCGCACCACGCCATGACCGCTGGCTCCATCATCCTGCTCGACGTGGCGAAGGGGATTGACTACCTCGACCCGATCACGCGGCTCACGCCCGACGCGCTCTTCCCCGAGAGCGAGGTGCCCGTCTCCAACGGGGCCAAGGGCTTCTGGCACGCGCCCCAGGGCGTCGCCAAGCGGCCCCCCATGCCGCCCGAGCAGGAGCGCTGGCCCGGCCACTGCTACCGCAGCCCCTGGCCCCTCTCCGAGAAGCTCTTCCTGGCCGCCTACAGCTTCCAGGCCCTCATTGGCGAGCCGAACCCCAATCCCCCGAACATGTTCGGCATCTATCTGGTGGACGCCTTCGGGAACAAGGAGCTTCTCCACCGCGACCCCGACATATCGAGCCTTTGGCCGATTCCGCTGCGGGAGCGCTCAGCGCCCCCCGCACTGCCTCCCGCTGCCGAGGCCGCTGAGAAGCCCGAGGGCACCTACTTCCTCCAGGATGTCTACGCCGCCTCGCCGCCCCTGCCAAAGGAGAAAGTGAAGCGGCTCCGTATCGTGCAGGTGCTGCCGAAGACCACGCCGCATGCCAACAACCCGCCCGTGGGCCTGGCCAACGCCTCGCCCGGCAAGCAGGTGCTCGGCACCGTGCCGGTGGAGGACGACGGCTCGGCCTACTTCAGAGCTCCGGCCGGCCTCGCCCTCGCCTTCCAGGCCCTCGACGAGCGCGGCATGGCCGTCCAGATCATGCGCAGCGTCAGCTACCTCCAGCCCGGCGAGAACGCCTCATGCGTCGGCTGCCACGAGGCGCGCTCCGCTCCGCCCCCCGAGCGCCGGGCCGCGAAGGCCCTGCTCAGGTCGCCATCGGTGATTGAGCCCGGGCCTGACGGCTCGAAGCCCCTGAGCTACCCCATCCTAGTCCAGCCCGTGCTAGACAAACACTGCGTCTCGTGCCACAACAAGGAGAAGCCCGAGGGGAAGGTCATCCTCACGGGCGAGCCGCAGGGACACTACACGGCGAGCTACAACGCCCTGGTCGCCCGCGTGTCGTTCCCCGCCTGGGGCCGCGGCGGCAACTGCGAGCCGCTGGCCAAGCCCGACTACTTCGGCGCGCGCGGCAGCCAGGCCCTGGTCAAGACCTTCACCGAAGCCCACTACAAGGTCAAGCTCACCCCCGCCGAATGGGAGCGGGTGGTGACCTGGATGGACGCCAACGCCCTCTTCTACGGCACCTTCGACCCAGCCGACCAGGCTCGCCAACTGCGCGGCGACAGGATAGCGGGGCCGAAGCTGGAGTGACGACGGCGTGGGACCGGTGGGACCTGTGGCGGCCGCTCCCACGCGTCCCACCGGTCCCACAGGTCCCACCTGTCCCACAAGGAGCGCCCCGATGCCCTTGCGAAGAACAGCGTGCCTTCTCGCTCTGGCCGCATCTCTCGCCTCTGCCGCCGAACTCGACTACAGCCACTTCCTCCGCACCCTCACCGACCTCGACCGCCTGACCATCCTCGACGAAGGCGTGACGTGCAAGCAGTTCTCCAGCTACGACCGACGCTCGAAGTACGATGCGAAGGCCGACAAGTACATTGATTGGAGCGCCAACGGCGATAGCGGCCACTACATCCGCAAGGAGGCCGACGGCGAGGCGGTGATGGCCGAGATGGACGGCCCCGGCTGCATCGTGCGAATCTGGTCGGCCAACCCCCAGGGCAAGATCCGCTTCTACCTCGACGGCGACGCGAAGCCGACCTATGAGTGGCCCTTCGCCGACCTCTTCCACGACAAGGTGCCGCCCTTCAAGCCGCCCGTGTGCGGCATGGACGGTGCGGGCGCCAACATCTACCTTCCCATCCCCTACGCCAAGAGCTGCAAGGTCACTGCCGACAAGGCCCACAACCAGTACTACCACATCGGCTACAAGACCTTCCCCAAGGCCACCGCCGTCAAGTCCTTCCGCCTGCCGTTGTCCGAAGCCGAGTTGAAGCAATTGGAGGCACCCGTCTTCCCCGGCTCCAGTGCGCAGATGAAGATCGCTGAGCTGCCCATCGGCAAGCCTGTGACCATCTTCGAGGAGGACGGTCCAAAGACCATCGTGACCTTCTTCGCCAAGCTCGTCAGCGACGAGCGCTACGCCCTCCGCCGCGTCATGGTGCGCATGTACTGGGACAACGAGGAGAACCCCAGCGTGGAGTGCCCGCTGGGCGACTTCTTCGGCACCGGCTTCCTCGCCAACAGCTACAATTCGCTGGCGTTCGTCATGGGGCCTGACGGCGGCCTTTGTCGCTGGCGGATGCCGTTCCAGAAGAAGGCCCGCATCGTCGTCGTCAATGAGGGCACGAGGCCAGCCAAGCTTGAACACGCCGTTGCCATGAGCACGGAGCCGCCGCAGCGCGGCTGCGCCTACTTCCACGCCAAGTGGCGGCGCGAGGAGCCGTGCAAGACCTTCGACTATCCCATCCTGGAGTGCGAGGGGAAGGGGCGCTACGTGGGCTGCATGCTGAACGTGGATAACCCCGACCAGGGCTGGTGGGGCGAGGGCGACGAGAAGGTCTACGTGGACGGCGAGAAGTTCCCCTCGACGTTCGGCACGGGGTCCGAGGACTACTTCGGCGATGCCTGGGGCTTCCGACACTTCATTCGCCCATTCCACGGCTGCACGCTCGGACAGGGGCCGGGCTTCTCGAACAAGTGGAGCGTCTACCGCTGGCACATCAGCGACGATATCCCCTTCGAGAAATCGTTCCGCATCACCATCGAGAACTACGGGAAGGACAAGGACTACAGTTCCGTGGCCTACTGGTATCAGGTCGAGCCGCACAAGGACTTCTTCAGGAGCGTGCCGGTTGACGGGCGGCTGCCGAGGCCAAAGGCCATCCCCGGCGTCGTCGAGGCCGAAGACCTGAAGACCGCCGGCGCGGCGGTGGTGGACGACGTGGACAGGATGGACGAGTTCAGCCGGGGCAAGGCCATCGTGCTGAGGGGCAAGGAGGGGCAGCGCTTCGAGCTGCCGGTGCCCGTGCCAGCCGACGATGTGTACGCAATCTCGCTCTACGGCGCGAAGGGGGAGGCCCACGCCCCATTCGAGTTGTTGGTCGGCGACAAGGCAGTGGGCAAGGGGGACAACGCGTTCGCCAAGTCGGCCCTGTTCCGCGTCGGCAAGGCGCGCCTGGCCAAGGGCGAGGCCAAGCTGGCGCTGAAGCTGACAGGCGAGGGGAGCCTGGTGCTCGACGCCCTCCAGCTCGAGCCGAGCCGCAAGGAGCGCGATGCCCTGGAGGCCGAGAAGCTCCTCGTCACAGGCGACACCCTCCTGGTGGCCGGGACCGAGGACATCCGCCTGCCCTGGAGCGGCGACAGCCAGCTTCTTGTCGAAGCCGACAAGGCGGGCCAGTCGTTCGCCCTCGCACTTCCCATCAAGGCCGCGGGGCGCCACGTCCTCGCGGCGCGCTTCACCCGCGGCCCGGAGTACGCCCAGGTGCAGGCACTTCTCGGCGACAAGGCGATCGGCGACCCGGTGGACTGCTTTGCCCCCAAGCCGGAGGTCGGGCCTCTGGTCTCACTCGGCAAGGTGGACCTCGCGCCCGAGGCCAACGCCGTGACGTTCAAGGTCGTGGGCAAGAGCGAGAAGGCGACGGGCTTCCGCGTGGGGATTGACTTCCTGCGCCTCGGCCGCATCGTGGTCGAGGGCGCCATCGAGGCCGAGAAGCTGCCCGTCGTGGCCAGCGACGGCGGCCGGGCCGACGTCCAGCACCTCGGGCCGTTCGGCGCAAACCAGTGGAGTGGCGAGGCGCAGCTCTTCTTCACCCCGAAGGAGAAGGGCGCTTTCGTCACTGTCGAGCTGACCGTGCCGCAGGAGGGCCGCTACGACCTGGACGTCTACTACACGAAGGCCGTGGACTACGGCATCGTGCAGCTTCACCTCGACGGCAAGCCGCTGGGCAAGCCGTTCGACGGCTTCAACCGCGGCGTCGTGCCCAGCGGCAAGGTGCCCTATGGCGTCGTTGAGCTCGCCGCCGGCAAGCACCTGCTGAAGTTCGAGGTTGCTGGCAAGAACGATGCCGCGACCGGCTTCTATGCGGGGGTTGACTGCTTGACGCTTACGCCGGCAGGCCGATAGGCCGGGCGGAGCAGCCCGATCGGTCGAGTGAATCGAATGAGTCGAATCCGTCGGATCGGTCGGATCAAGGGAAAGGAGACAGCGCTACTCGTGCTGACCACCCGAAGAGGAATCCTGCTGTTTCTGGTGGCTGCGGCGCTTCTTGGCCTATGCCTCGACGGCGCATGGGCCGCCACGGTCGCCATCGTGAAGGGGAAGGACCCCGAGAAGATGGTGGCCGAGGCCATCGAGCTGCTCGGCGGAATCAAGCAGTTCGTCGGGGACGGCCAGAAGGTCGTCATCAAGCCAAACCTCGTCCACCAGCCCGCGATGCCGGGCCGCGAGCAGCGGCACGGCGACGGCAAGGTGCGCCCTGGCTTCACGACCGATGTCCGCATCGTGAAGGCACTGGCTGGCCAACTCCTCGCCGCCGCGAAGTGCAAGATCACCATTGCGGAGGGCACGCCGAACGATGCGACGCGCATGTTTGACTTCCTCGGCTACACCCCGATGGCCAAGGAACTCGGCCTCGGGCTCGTGGACGTTGACCGCTCCGAGCGAATGGCGGTGAAGCTGCCCAACGGCCTCGCACGCAAGGAGTACTCGCTCCCAGCCGTGACCCAGACCGCCGACGTGCTGGTGGACGTGCCCGTGCTCAAGACCCATCAGCTCACGGGCGTGACGCTGGGGATGAAGAACCTCTACGGCCTCCTGCCCGAGCCGCGAAGCGTCTACCACGCCAAGGTGGACGAAGTGCTCTGCGACCTCCTCCTCGCCCGCAAGCCCGACCTGGTGGTGGTGGACGGCCTGGTTGCGATGGAGGGCCAGGGGCCGATCGAGGGCACGCCCCTGCCGATGGACCTCATCGTGGCGGGGGCCGACATCGTGGCGGTGGAGGCCGTTTGCACCGCGATCATGGGCTTCGACGTCCGCTCCGTGCGGCACATCAAGGTGGCCGCCGACAAGGGCCTGGGCGAGGCCGACCTCGCCCGTATCGCGGTCAAGGGCGTGCCCATCGAGGAGGCCAGGCGCCCCTTCCGCCACCCCCTCTGGGAGGCCGAAGTCCAGATCGCCAAGACCGATGCACTCGTCGGCCGGCTCGTCCAACTCGCCGACAGAGTCTACAACAACGAGAAGGGCGAGCTGCTCGTCTTCAGCTTCTCCCCTCACCACCTGAAGGTGGACAGAGCGAAGCACCCCGACCGCGCCTCGCACGGCTTCGAGGTCCACGTGCCCATCGCGGGCGACATCATCTCCTTCTACCCGCGTTTCCGCGTGCTCTTCGCCGACGAGGGCCAGGCCGCTGCCGATGAGGTCGCGCGCTGGATTCAGGGGAATCTAGGCAAGGACATCAAGGTGACCAGATACCCGATGCGTTTGTTCGATTGAGGAGAGCCGATGAATCGCCTGAGCCGCCGCGAGCTTATCAAGGCCTCCCTTGTTACGGGCGCCGCGCTCCCTCTCGGCTGTGCCGTGCGATTGAAGGGCGAAGAGCCGGCCGGAATCCCGCGGCGCGTCCTGGGCAAGACGGGTGTCCCAGTCACCATCCTCGGCCTCGGCTGCGCCTGGATAGCCAAAGACTCGACGACCGACACCGCCGCCATCGTGAGGGCCGCACTCGATTGTGGCATCCGCTACTTCGACACGGCGCCGAACTATGAGCGCTCGGAGGAAAGGCTGGGCCACCTACTGGCGGGTGTCCGCAAGGAGACCTTTCTCGTCACCAAGCTCGACCACATCAGCGCCAAGGGCGCTGAGGCCGACCTTCACCAAAGCCTGAAGCTCCTGCGAACCGACCACGTGGACCTCTTGCTCCTCCACGGAGTCGGCCTGCCGCACGGCTGGCAGGACGTGAAGCGGATCGTCGCCGACGACGGCGCCCTGGCCTATCTCCGCAAGGCCAAGCGCCAGGGCCTCACCCGCTTCATCGGCATGAGCGTCCACCCGCCCCACGCCCACGCGATGGCCGTCCTCGACCAGGCGGGCGACCTCGACGTTGCGATGCCGTTCATCAATGCCCTGGCCGTGGCGGAGGGCGGCGGCGCGCTCCTGGCGCGCTGCCACAAGATGGGCATGGGCCTCGCCGCCATGAAGGTGCTGGGCGGCGAGGGGCAGTTGGCCGCCGACTACGGCCCCTCCTTCCGCTACCCCCTGAGCGTCCCAGGCGTCGCCTGCGCCATCATCGGCGTGAAGAAGCCCGAAGAGGTCCGCCGCGCAGCGCAAGCCGCCCGCGACTTCCGCCCCCTCACCGCTTCCGAGATGCAGGCCGCCACCCAAGCTGCTGCCCGAGCCATCCGCCGGGGGGCCGACGAATATGCCCTCCTGCGCTCCCACTTCGCCCACGACGCCTGATTCCTCTGGTGACGCGCAATTGGGGTTGAAGATCGCTTCGGATAATGATAACCTAGCAGGGAGCGATGGACGGCGGGAGCTGAAGGCTCAAGGAACCGGGCCGATGGCGTCGTGCGGACGCAGTTGGATGCTCATGTGCCTGCTCGCCGCGTGCGGCAGCGTGGCGTCCTGCTGCAAGGTGAAGGCGGCGAAGTTCAAGGCCGACGCCGACCGCGAGGTCTACCATATCCTGTCGGTTCAGCAGGCCAAGGTGCTCGGGACTTCGCTGGGCTTCACGATCGAGCCTGCCGACGCCGCGGAGCTGGCGCGCTTCGCGGCGCCGAAGAAGTCCTACGCGATGGAGAAGCCGCTGACCGCGGCCGACATCGAGCTTGTGGACAAGGGGAAGGGCATCCCGCCGCTGGAGGGGGCGGTGCGGCTGACGCTCCGCGAGGCCCTCGAGCTCGCCGCAAGGCTGAGCCGGGACTACCAGAGCCGCAAGGAGGACCTCTACCTCGCGGCCCTCGCGCTCACCCTCGAGCGCTTCCGCTGGCGGCCACAGTGGTCGGGACTTCTCGCCGCGACAGCCACCGACGGCCCCGACAACTCCTCGGGCGCGCTCGCCTCCGACTTCGCGGTCAGCCAGCTCCTCGAGCTCGGCGGCCGCGTGACCGCGAGCGTGGCGACCGACCTCATGCGCTTCTCGACGGGCGACCCGCGGACCACCGCCACGTCGCTCCTGGCCTTCGAGTACCTCCAGCCGCTCTGCCGCCGGGCCGGGCGCCTCGTCGCGCGCGAGGCCCTCACCCAGGCCGAGCGCGACGTCGTCTACGCGGTCCGGACCTTCGAGCGGTTCCGCAGGAGCTTCTGCTTCGACGTCACCAGCCGCTACTACCGCGTGCTCCAGCAGCGCGACACGGTGATGAACCAGTGGAGCAACTACAAGCGCATCCGCCAGAGCCGCCTCGACCGCGAGGCCGAGAAGCGCGAGGGCCTCGTCGAGGCCCTACAGGTGGACCAGATGCGCCAGGACGAGCTGCGCGCCGAGGCCAACTGGGTGCGCGCCGTCCGACAGTTCCGCGAGCAGCTCGACGAGTTCAAGGTCTTCCTCGGCCTCCCCGCCGAGGGGCCGGTGGAGCTCGACCCCGCCGAGGCCGACCGGCTGCGCGAGGCGGGCCTCCGCGACGCCGCCGTGTCGCCCGACACCGCGCTCGAGACCGCGCTCGAGCGGCGCCTCGACCTCCTCACGGCGGTCGACCGCACCGCGGACGCCGAGCGCGCCGTGGAGATCGCCAAGAACGGCCTGGAGCCGGACATTGACCTGCGGCTTGCGGCGAACGTGCCGACGAAGGAGCCCACGCAGTTCCTACGCTTCGAGCCGACGCGCGGCACCTACTCGGCCGGCCTGACGGTGGACCTCCCCTTCCGCCGCGTGGAAGAGCGCAACGCCTACCGCAGCGCGCTGGTGGGCCACGAGCGCGCGCGGCGCAGCGCCGAGCAGCTCCGCGAGCAGGTGAAGCTGGACGTGCGCCAGGCCTGGCGCACCCTCCAGGAGGCCGTGGCGAGCCACCGCATCGAGCGCGACAGCGTGGCCCTCGCCCAGCGCCGCGAGCAGGCCGCGCGCGAGCTCTTCAAGGTCGGCGAGGCACTCGCACGCGACCTCCTCGAGGCCAACGAGGCACTCGTGAACGCCCAGAACTCCCTGACCCGCACGCTCGTGGACCACGCGCTTGCACGCCTGGCCCTTTGGCGCGATACTGAGTTACTGCGCGTGGGCGCCGACGGCGTGTGGCAGGAACTAACCGATGGCAACCCATAGCAAGCGGAACTCGCTCAACGGGGCGGAGGCCCTCGGGGACCTCGCCCTGCCCACCACCGCTCCGCCGGGAGCCGCCGGAGCGCCGGGGGGCCAGGACTTCGCCTTCGACGCCCTCCACGTGCCGCGGCGGCGCCGCCGACGCCGGCTGTGGCCCTGGGTGCTGACGCTGGCGCTCCTGGCCGCGGGCGGCGCGGTCAGAATGTGGCGCTTGTGGCGCTTCTGGCAGCCGCAGACCCAGGGGCCGGCCATCCTCCGCGCCACCTACATCGTCCAGCGCGGCGACCTGCCCATCGTCGTCAACGACACAGGCAGCCTCGACGCACTCCGCTCCGAGATCGTCAAGTCCAAGGTCGAAGGCCAGGCCACCATCATTGGCCTCATCCCAGAAGGCACCATCGTGACCGAGGAGGACGTCAAGAACGGCAAGGTCCTCGTCGAGCTGGACTCCTCGGACATCCAGGAGCGGCTGACCCAGCAGCAGGTGACGTTTGCGACGACCGAGGCGGCCTACAAGCAGGCCAAGGAGCTCCTCGACATCGAGCGCAGCTCGGGCGAGAGCAAGACCAAGCAGGGCGAGCTCAACGAGAAGTTCGGGCGCATGGACCTCGAGGCCTACGTTGGCCGCCAGCTCGCCGAGGAGGCCCTTGCCGGGCGCCTCGACCTCGCGAGGCTGGCACTCCGCCTCCACGACGAGGCCGTCGCACACCGCAAGGGCGTCGAGCTCGACATCGCAAAGTCGCTCCTCGAGGTCCAGAACGCAGTGAAGGACTCCGCCAAGCCCCCCGAGCCCGGCGCCTCGGAGACGCCGGCTTCAACCTCAGAAGGCAGAAATCAAAAGGAAGAAATCGAAAATCAGAAATCAAAAATCGAAAATCAGAAATCAGAAATCAGAAATCAGAAATCCGAGATCGCCCAGGTCGGCGGAACCGTGCTCCAGAAGAGCCGGAAGCACGACGCCGACATCGGCCTGGCAATCGAAGAGTTCAAGCGCGCGGCCGACAAGGTGGCGAGCTACGCCCGCCTCAAGCGCCTGGGCATCAAGAGCTCGCAGCAGCTCGAGGCCGAGCAGCTTGCCCTGCTCCGCGCCCAGATCGCCCTCGAACAGGCCCTCACCGCCCGCGAGCTCTACCTGCGCTACGACCTGCCAAAGGAGGCCGAGAAGCTCCTCTCAGGCTACAGCGAGGCGGGCAAGGAGCTCGAACGCATCAAGGCCAGGGCGCGGGCCACAATCTCCGCCGCCGAGGCCGAGGTGAAGTCCACCGAGGCCAAATACCTCCTCCAGAAGGACAAGCTCGCCAAGCTCACTGCCCAGCTCGAATACTGCGAGATGAAGGCCACGAAGCCGGGCCTCGTCGTCTACGCCACCTCCGGCGGCGAATGGCACCGCCGCAGCAACCCCATCGACGTCGGCTCCACCGTCATCGAGCGCCAGGAGATCATCAAGATGCCTGACCTCTCCACCCTCGCGGTGAAGATCAAGGTCCACGAATCGGTCGTGGACAAGGTCAGGGTGGACCTCCCGGCGCGCACCCGCGTGGACGCCTTCCCGAACCGCTCCTTCACGGGGAAGGTGCTCAAGGTGGCCACGCTCCCCAACACGTCGAGTTCGTGGCTGAACCCCGACCTGAAGGAGTACGACACGGAGATCAGCCTGGCGGGCGACCTGACCGGCCTCAAGCCGGGCATGTCGGCGGAGGTCGAGATTGACGTGAAGACCCTCAAGGGCGTCGTCCAGGCCCCAGTCCAGGCCGTCGGAACCCATCGCGGCAAGACCATCGTCTACGTCGTCCGCCCCGACGGCCAGGAGGAGCTCCGCGAAGTGGTGACCGGCGAGGCGAACGACAAGATGGTCGAGATCGCCAGCGGCCTGGCCGTGGGCGAGCGTATCCTGATGGAGGCCCCGCAAGTGGTCTCGGTGCAGGAGGAGGAGGCCGCCGCGGAAAAGAAGAAGGCGGAGGAAGAGCTCAATGGCGCCCCCCCTCCGCCCGGCCCTCCGGCCCTCGAGCAGCCCCCAAAGGGGCCGGGGCCTGACGGGGAGCGTCCGCCCGGCAGGCCCTCCGGCTCGCCCGGCCGCGGCCCCGGCCGCCCCCGCGGCGAAGGCCGGCCCCCCAGACCCTAGAGCTTCGAGCCGCGAGCTTCGAGCTTCGAGCCGTTTCTCCCCATGCTCGTAGCTCGCGGCTCGTGGCTCGCGGCTGGATTAGCGCCATGCCCATCGCCGAACTCCGAGAGCTCAGCAAGTCCTACCAGATGGGGCCGACAGAAGTCCATGCCCTCCGCGAGGTCAGCCTCGCCTTCGACAAGGGCGACTACGCGGCCATCATGGGGCCGTCGGGCTCCGGCAAGTCCACCCTCCTCAACATCCTCGGCTGCCTCGACACGCCGACCTCGGGCGCCTACTACCTCGGCGGCGAGGACGTCGCCGGCCTGACCGACTCCGAGCTCTCCGACATCCGCTGCCGCCGACTCGGCTTCATCTTCCAGTCCTACAACCTCATCCAGCAGCTCTCCGTCCTCGAAAACATCGAGGTGCCCCTCTTCTACCAGGGCTGGTCGGCGCACGAGAGCCACGAGCGGGCCGCCGCCCTGGGCCAACTCGTCGGCCTCGGCGACCGCCTCCACCATCGCCCCTCCGAGCTCTCAGGCGGCCAGCAGCAGCGCGTGGCCATCGCGCGCGCCATGGCAAACGACCCACTCGTCGTCCTCGCCGACGAGCCGACCGGCAACCTCGACACCGCGACCGGCCGCGAAATCCTCGCCATGCTCGACCAGCTCAACGCGCGCGGCAAGACCATCCTCATGGTCACGCACGACCCCTCCGTGGCCCAGCACGCGCACAGGATCGTGCGCCTCGTGGACGGCCGCGTGGTGGACGACCGGTGAGGATTTCTGATTGCTGATCGCTGATTGCTGATTGCTGATTTCAACCGAGGAAGAGTTCTGGCGGAAGGAGCGACTCGATGGCCCTGGGCTTCAATCAGAAATCAGAAATCAGAAATCAGAAATAGGGACCGCCAATGCTCGGCTTCCGCGTCCAGCGCACAATCCGGATGGGCCTCAAGAGCATCGGACTCCACAAGCTCCGCTCCGTCCTCACCTCCCTCGGCATCATCCTCGGCGTCGCATCCGTCATCGTCATGCTCGCAATCGGCGAAGGCCTCTCCTTCGAGGTCCAGGAGCAGATCCGCCAGCTCGGGAGCAACAACATCATCATCAACAGCGTCAAGCCGCCCGAGGAAGGCTCCGTGGCCGCCGAACAGACCCGCGCGCTGAAATACGGCCTGACCTACACCGACGCCGAACGCCTCCGCTCCACCGTCCCAGGCGTCGAAGTCGTCGTCCCGGCCCGCCACCTCCGCCGCCACGTCGTCCGCAACCAGCGGCGGGTGGACGGCAACATCGTGGGCACCGTGCCCTGGTATCGCGACGTGGCGAACCGCGCGCTCCTGCGCGGCAGGTTCCTCACCATCCTCGACATGCGCCAGCACGCCGCCGTCTGCGTCCTCAACGAGCCGGTCGCCCGAAGGCTCTTCCCCCTCGAAGACCCACTCGGCGAAACCGTCCGCGCGGGAGGCGACTGCTACCAGGTGGTCGGCATCCTCCGCGCAAGCTCCGCCAGGGCCGGCTCCGCCGGAAGCGACCCCACCGCCGGCATCGACGTCTACATCCCCATGACCACCGCCCAGGGCCGCTACGGCGACATTGACATGCGCCGCCGCTCAGGCAGTTGGGAAGCCAGCATCATCCAGCTCCACAGCATCATCGTCCAGGTCCCCCAGCTCGAAGACGTCGCCGTCACCGCAAAAGCCGTCGAGCGCGTCCTGCGCCACGCCCACAGCAAGCAGGACTACGAGATCATCGTCCCCCTCGAGCTCCTCGAGCGCGCGCGGCGGACCAAGCAGATGTTCAACCTCGTCCTCGGCATCATCGCCGCCATCTCCCTCATCGTCGGCGGCATCGGCATCATGAACATCATGCTCGCCACGGTCACGGAGCGGACCCGCGAGATCGGCATCCGCCGCGCACTGGGCGCCCGCCGACGCGACATCATCGCCCAGTTCCTCACCGAGACCACCCTCGTCTCATCCACCGGCGGCATCCTCGGCGTCGGCCTGGGCCTTCTCGCCCCCTACCTCGTCACACGCTTCGCCGGCATGCTCACCATCGTCACGCCCGCCTCGTGCGTCCTCGCCTTCTCCATCTCGCTCGCCGTCGGCCTCATCTTCGGAATCTACCCCGCCTACCGCGCCGCCGTCATGGACCCCATCGAGGCCCTCCGCCACGAGTAGAGCCGCTTCGTGCCGGCCGCCGCCACTGTCGCTCGAGAGTGCCACCCGCGCCCCTCAAGGAGTGGCACTCTCGATCTGCACCAGTTCCCACCGCTCCACTGTCACCCCTTGGGGGGGACTTCTGCGTCCCCCCAAACCCCCCGCAGAGTGGCCGCGTCAAGGCGCTCGATACGTCACCGTACTTGCGAACGCGGCCACTTAGCCCGCATTTCTCACGAAATGCGGGAAATCCCAAGAGCCAAACGCCAAGCACCAAACAATCTCCAAGCCCGGAATGCTCAATGACGAAAGCAAGCCCCCAGGGTCGCGGGCAACACCACGTAGTCTCC
>Ga0194112_10005430_pt1 | contig 17110 bp, 9 predicted proteins | sample TA2MahC400mmetaG_FD_146191 | JGI IMG/M metagenome (GOLD analysis project Ga0194112, IMG submission 146191) | Freshwater microbial communities from Lake Tanganyika, Tanzania - TA2015016 Mahale Deep Cast 400m | ecosystem: Environmental > Aquatic > Freshwater > Lake | place: Tanzania: Lake... | reverse complement strand
CGGCCGTCCGGCGGCCGGACGCCGAAGCCGACGCCCCGGAAGTCGGCGTCCGGGTCGCCGGCCCGCCACTTGTCGGCGAAGCCCGCCTTGTCGGCGGCCGTGACCTGCCGGTCGGCGTTGAAATCGCCGCGCAGGCTCCCAACGTAGAAGACCGCATCGCCGCCCGGAACCGTGTCGCCCGACGGCAGGTCCATCGCGGCGGCGGCAATGTAGAAGGCGCCGCTGGCGGCCTCGCCGTCCAGGCGCCGGCCCATCGCATTCTTCAGCGTCCCGCTGCCGGAGAGCGTGACCTTGACCCATGTGTCGACGGCCGCGCCGGCGGCCAGCGTGATGGTCATCGTGTCGGTGCCCGAGCCGGTTATTGACGTGGGCGTGAGCGTCGCCTGCACCTGCTCGACGCCGCCGGGGAACGTCACGGCCTGGACGGTCACGTCGGCCTCGGCGAAGGTGACCGGTTCGGCGAAGCGGATCTCGATGGTGCGGACGCCCGATGTGGAGGGGTCGATGCCGCCGGGTCCGCGGCCGTCGCGGGCGTTCAGGGCGACGGAGGCGACGCCCGGCCCGCGGGTGTTCAGCGCCCCCGGCGTGCCGCCGGCGGCGCTGGCCAGCCAGTTCGCCACATCGTTGCCGTAGGCGCTTGGAATGACGCGCTCCAGCGACGGCCCGCCGCCGTCGGGCGACGTAGGGGGCGGCGGGTCTTCGCCGGGCGGAGTCGCCGGCCACGGAGGCTCGTCGTCGTAGTTCACACGGTCCACGAGGATGTAAGGCACGTACGAGCCGTCGGGCGTGCCTGGACGGTACAGGGCCACCGCCTCGCCGCCGTTGGAGAGCGCCCAGGCCGGGCCGTACGGTCCCCAGATGGACACCTCGGCGGGAATGCCGTACTTCGTGCGGAACGTCTCGGGGTTGCCCTGCACGACAAGGGCATAGCCGTAAGCGGGGATGACCGCCCCCGGCGGCAAGGCCCACGGCTCGGCCTGCGAGCCGATGCCGCCCTGGAACTGCCACGTGTTCTCGGGGTGCGCCGGGTCGTACAGAAGGACGGGCGAGCCGGTGAGGTTATGCAGTTCGATGTACTCGTCGCCGCCCGCGGCGGGGTTATACATGAGTTCGCTGATGACAACGGGGCCGACGAGCGGGTAGGCGTTCGCGGCGTCCGGCGTAGCGGCCGCGAGAAGCACAAAATCTACGCCGCCCGTGCTCTTCACGTAGCGGCCGAAGGTTACACCGTTGGGCGAGGCGCCGAAGTCCTCGTCCTCGCGGTATCCGCCGACCATCTGGACGGGCGGAGGCGAGCCGGGCGGGTCGTAGGTGTAGCCCGACACCAGGATCACCTCGTCGCCGTACTCGCTGAAGGCGATGGACGAGCCGAACCAGGCGGCCGCCGTGAACACCCGGTACTGCCCTGCCCCGACTATGGTTCCATCGGGGAAACGATATTCCGTGAGGGCGAGCGGGTCGTCGCTCAGATACCAGCCGCCGATGTCGATGTCGTGGCCGGTGGTGTTCAGGAGTTCAACCCAGTCGCCGGTGGGCGAATCCTGGTGGGCGAGGACCTCGCTGATGACGATGGCGCCGGGGTTCTCGGCGCCGGCCGGTTCGGCGGCGCCCGGCGAGCCGCCCTGGTACCAACTGGGCCGCCAGCCTTCCTTCTGGCTCCAGAGGGCGGCGTCCTGCGTGTCGCTGCGCACGACCAGGGAGAATCCGCCCCCGTCGGTCCTGCCGTACCAGCCGTCCTCGTACTCGAACTGGATGAGGGCCGTGCCGCGCGCATCCTCCAGCCGCACCGTCTCGCCGGCGTTGTCGAGGCGCGTCTGAAAGCGGACCTTCCCTATGATCTTCGAGGCGGGCACGTCCGGGTAGCGGAACTGGAAGGCCGCCGGGTTGCTCACCACCAGCACGTAATCGCCGGCGGCCAGGTCGGCAGCCGGGAACCGGAAGTCCACGCCCCTGGTGAGCGCCAGGTCCGCCAGGCTGACTGGCCGGGCGCCGATGTTGCGGATTTCGATATATTCAAACATCTGTGCATCGGTGAACCCGGCGGCGATCTCGGCCGCCGACGGGGCCGGCGGGCTGTACATGATCTCCGTGATGCGCAGGGCGGGCTGCCCGACGCTGAGCGTCACCTCCGTCAGGGCGCTCCACGTCGAGCCGTTCAGGACGCGGGCCTTCAGGTTGACGCGGTCGCGGTCGGCGGCCGGCAGGAAGGGGCCGCTGTAGGTGAGCGTCCCTGCGCGGACGGCGCCGCCCGTTTCGCGCGGGTCCAGGCCGTCGAGGCGGTAATAGACGGTGCCCGAGGTGCCTGCGGCCTTCGTCAGCGCCACCGGCGTGCCGGCGGCCACGGTGAGCATGGCCGCGTGCAGTTCCGGCGCGATCAGGAAGTCCGAGTCGCCGGCGGCCCTGTTGAAGGCGTGGACGGCCAGGATGTTCCCGCCCGGCCGCAGCGCACCAACGTAGGCGGATATATCTATTTCCTCAAACACAGTCGCCTGCGAGTCGCTGCGGCTGACGGTCGCGGCGGCGTTGTACGTCAGGGCCGAGCCGGCGAGGGCGTTCCGCGAGGCGACCTTGACGCCGTTCAGGTAAACCACGAAGCCGTCGTCGTACCGCATCCGCAGCCGCAGCGAATAAACGTCCGCCGGGTCGGACACCTCGAACGGGATGCGGATCAGCGCCGATGCGTTCAGGCCGTACATCTGGGCCTGGATGTTCGTGGTGATGTAGGGGGCCAGGCTGCCGTCCGTGTCGTACCCGACGCTGGTGACGCCCGCCGTCCAGGCGCTGTCGTCGAAGGCGGCGCCACCGGTCCAGGAAAATCCATCCAGGTTATCCGTGGGGACGAGGACCCGCAGAACCGAGCCCTGGCCCACAAGAACGGCGCTCGAGAGCATCGGGGCGTCGGTGCCGGACGGGAACAGCGGGTTCGGCGTGGCTTTCAACTGGCTGCTGCCGAGGGTCGTGGCGGTGCGGGTGTCCAGGAGGCCGTCAACGTAGTAGTAAGCCACGGGGCTGCCGGCCCAGTAGCCCATGATGCGGTTGACCTCGGCAATCCATTCGTGGTCGCGTGTGTACGGATGGTCTGGCCGGCCGACGTCGCCCCAGCGAGCCGATTCGGCGATTATCGCCAGGTCAATCTCGTCCAGGAGCGCCTGCATGACCTCCTTGGCGCCCTCCGGGGTCAGGACCCCGCCGCTGGACATCGCTCGCTGGACGTGGTCGGCGAACCGCATCCGGTACTCGGCACTGTTGCGCAGCAACTGGTGGAGCGCCGTGGGCCCCTTGGCGCTGGTGTCGTTCTTGGTGGTCACGTTCTGGTTCGGATCTTCAAGGACGTGTTCCGCGTCCCAACTGTAGTAGCGCCAGCGGCCGTCGGGGTCCACGTGGTTGCGCGAGGCGTACCAGTTCTGGTGTGCCCAGTCGGTGTTGCCGACCATGAAGTTCAGGAGCATGTAGTCGATGAAGGCATCGACGTCCAGATGCTCCTGCATGACGTGGTCGTACAGGCCGGCCGCGGCGTCGGCGAACATGTGGGCGTAGTCGGCCTTGGCGGCCGCGGCGCCGGCCGCGTCCTTTGCGGGGTCGGGATAGACGACCGTGTTGCCGTTGTGCTTCAGGACGTAGTAATCTTCCTTGTTGCCGCCCAGGTAGGCGGAGGCGAACGACTCGTCGGGGCGCTCGTGAATCCAGTAGAGGCCCCAGTACACGCCGTTCAGATACAGGTGTACGAACCTGCCGCGCGGCGCCTGGCCGCCGAGGGCCAGTTGAAGGTTAGAAACAAAAAGGTCGCGGGTGTACAGGCCGCGCGCCCGCTGCGTATCGGGCGACACGCCGCCGGTGTAGGCCCAGATGTTGTTCATCATGGCGTCAAGGATGATAGTGTCGAAGGACTGGGCGCCGTCTTCGCCGAACAGGGGATACTCCAGTTTGGTGTCAACGTCCCAGCCGGAACCGGCCGGGGGCGACTTGAAGTGGACCCGCATGGAGAGTTTGTACATCTTCCAGCGGATGTCGCTTGAGCCGCCCTGTATCTCGATGATGCCGCCAACCTGGAAGCCTTCGGGCGTGTCGGGGCCGGCGTCGGGGAAAATGAGTTCGAGCGAGGCGGGCTTTTCGATCTCGGATTCCGTCACGTAGATGCCGGTACCCGCGGGGCCGAAGAGGTCGTCCTTTGACATCACTACGGAGAGGGTGGGAATGGCCTTGAGGGCGTCGATTATGGTGTCGGCGTAACTGTGTGCGCCCCCCGGATTGACGACGTCGGGGTCCATCTCATAGTCGCCGACCACCGTTGCGCCGGTGTTGGCCACCCACTGATACGGATAGCCCGCCGGCCGCGTCTGGTGGATGACATCGGCAAGGAAGATATAGGTCTGGGTATCAACGCCGCTGGGCTGCCAGCCTGGCTTGAACGCCGCCGCCCGGAGCATCGTGGTCGTGGCGATGCTGACGGGGGCCGTGTACTTCGTGCCGGTCGTTGCGGTCGGGGCGCTGCCGTCAAGCGTGTAGCGGATTTCTGCCCCCGGCGTGCCGCACGAAATGACGACGCTGAACGGATTGTCGTAGAAGCCGCGGTCAATGCTGAACTTCGTGTCGGCCACGAAGCCCATCGAACCGGACACGTTCGGCTGGCCGCGCGTGGGCGTGGTGTAGTACTCCGGCGCGGCGTCCACCTGGACGTCGGCCGTCAGCGTGGCCCCCAGGAGGAAATCGTTGTCGCCGGCCGCAAGGTTCAGGCCCTGGATGGCCAGGATGTTGCTGCCGCTCCGCAACTGTGCGGCGAACGCGGAGATGTCGAAGTCTGCGCCGACGACGGCCTCGTCGTCGGTGTGTTCGGCGGTGGCGGCCGAGTTCCAGACGGGCGACGCGGGGGCGTTTGCCTCGGCCACCTTCGTGCCGTTCAGATACGCTACGAAGCCGTCGTCGTACCAGATGCGCAGGATAAGCGACTGGACGTCCGACGCATCGGCGACAGCAAAAGGAATGCGGACGCACAGCGTGGCGTTCTGGCCGTACATCACGCCCTCGACGTCGGTCTCGATGGACGGGCCGAACGTGCCCTCCAGGTCGAAGCCGACGCTTCGGGCAGTGTACTCCCAGGCGGAATCGTCGTAAGGCTCGCTGCCGCCGCGCCATGCGTCGCCGATGTCGCCGGCCGGCACGAGATACCTTACGGTCGTGCCTTCATAGACCAGGCTTGCGCTAACCAGCCCTGCCCCGCCGATGCCGTAGGAGACGTCGGCCACCTGCTTGGGGTACGCGGGGGCGAATTCGTGGACGGGGGCGCCGGCGGTCCACAGGCCCAGGTACTCGCCGTCGCCGTCAAGTTTGAAGTTCGTGTGATACCTGCCGCCGATGTATCCGTCCTTGCCCGAAGCGTAAACCACGAAGTACGCGCCGGCCGCCAGGTCAACGGCGGGCAACGACCATGTGTTGCCGGAGTCCTTGAGGCTCCAGCCGCCCATGTTGACCGTTGAAGCGGTGGGGTTGTGGATTTCTATCCAATCCCAGGTGGAGGTCGGGTCGGCCGGGTCAATGAGTGTAGAGTCGTTGACGGCCATGAACTCGGAGATTTCAAGGTCGCCGGCCAGAAGGAGGCGCGGTTCGAGCATCTCCAGCCGCGGAGCGCCCTTCCCGAATTGAGGCGCTGGCCGTCGCATCAGCAGTTTCCCTTGTGGCCCTGCCGCGCCCGCGGCGGCCGGCAACGGGCGCAGCCGTATCACCTGACGGGGGGCGTCTGAGACAAGGTGCGCGTATCCGGATGGGTCGGCCCGACACCCCTCGCCCCGCCCCGGCGACCGACCTGCCCGGCGGGGTTCCGCACCGCGCCGCGCGGTCAGCGGACTCCGTCGTCCGGCGTGTGCCTGAATGCCACGTCAACCAGTTCGCCCGGCCGCAGTCTAAGCCCCGGCGGCATCGTTATGCGGACGGGCAGCCCCCATTCCGGAACCTTCGGGTCCCGCAACTGGTGCGGCGGCACGAGTTCAACCTGCGGCCCCACGCGCTCGACCTGCGCAAGGGCCGTGTTGCGCGGGATGGCGCGGACCTGGACGGCCACCGCCATGCCGACCGCCGGCCGGATGCGCTGGTCCTCGCGCACGTAACTGACGATGTACTCGCTGTCGGCGGACGCAAGCGCCAGGATGCGCGACCCGGCAGCCACGGTCTGGCCCGGCCAGGCGTAGACGGCCATCACCAGCCCCGTGATGGGCGCCCGGATTTCCAGGGACTCCATCTGGCGGCGGACGTCCTGGACGCGGGCCTCCTCTGCGGCAATCGCCTCGCGGATGGGTCCGAGCATCTTCTGGAGGTCGGCGGCCTGGCTGCCCGAGAACCGGGCCAGCCGCTCCTCGCACGCGGTCTTCTGCGCCTGGGCCTCGGCCAGGGCCCTGGCCGTAGCCTCGATGCGCTGCCGGGCCACGTCGCGCGCCAGTTCAATGTCCACGAGCGTAAGGCGCGACTCCAGCCCCTTGTCCACGAGGGGCTTGACGGCGTCGTATTTCTCGGTCAGTCGCGCCAGTTCCGCGCGGTCGGTCTCGATGAGGCCCTGGCGCTCGACGATGCCCAGGCGCAGGCGCTCAATGTCCAGGGCCAGGGCCCGCGCCTCGCGCGTCTCGTCCTGCTGGAGGGCCGCCTGGCGCTCCAGCATGGTGATGCCGGCCGTGTCCAGTTCGATGCGCAGCCGCGCCAGGTCCGCGTGCATGCGGGCGAGCGCGGCCACGGCCGCACGGTCGTCCAGCCGCGCTATCACCTGCCCCGCCTGGACCATGTCGAACAGTTCCAGGGGCTTGCCGGGAACTGCCGCCAGCACGCCGTCGATGGGGCTGACGGCGTCGATGCGCACTGCCACCACCTCGCCGACGGCGTTCGGCAGCCCCACGTGCCTGCTCCACAGGTAACCGGTCAGGACGACGGCGCCGGCGAACATGAGCACGGGGAACAGTTGATAGCGGATGCGCCTCAGGTGCTGGACGAACGGCGTTCGTATGACAGGAAAACGAGTCACAGGATTGTCCCTTGTCATTTGTCCTTTGTCACCTGCAACCAACCGCCGTCACTTGCCACCTGCCACTTGTTGTTGCCGTTACAAGCGACGAGTGGCAAGTGACAAGTGGCGGCTGTTAGCCGTTACCGTCGGTACGCTTGCTCCTTCGGCGGGCCGGCGCCGGGCGCCGAGATGCCGCGGCGCTCCAGCAGCGACCCTTCCAGCCGGTACAGGTCCACCAGCGCCTTGAGGTGCTCGACGACGGTGGTGACCTCGGCAATCTGACTCCTGACGAGGTCGCGCTGGGCGCGGGCCACCTGGAATGAACTCGACCGGCCGGCCAGGAACTTCTCCATTTCAATGCGGAGTTTGTCCTCGTCCAGTTTGCGAGTGGCCGCCACGGCCGCCACCTTGTCGCGGGCGCGGCCCGCCTCGACGTGGGCGGTGCGCACGTCCACCTGCACCAGATTCTCCAGGTTCCGGACGGCCTCTTCGGCCTGGCGCCGGCTGACGGTGGCGCGCTCGTGTGCGGCGCGGGCCTGATGGTTACCCAGCGGGTACTCCGCCGACACTCCGAACAACAGGTCGTAGCGGTGGTCGTCCTGGTTCTTCAAGGACCCGCTGAACGATTCGGCGTAACCGCTGCGGCCGAGGGTAATAAACAGGTCCATGCGCGGAAGAAGACCGCCCCGCGTCTCGACGAGCCGCAGGTCGCCGCGCTGGAGGGCCAGGCGCGCCTGGTTCAGGTCGGGCCGCATCCGCAGGGCCACCTGGACGTGCGACTCCACGTCGTCGAGCGGAGCATCGGGCAGCGCGGCCTTCTCGAGAAGCCGGACCTGGCGGTTCCATACGCCGCCTGCGTCGCCGGGAGGATTCAGCAGGCGCAGCAGGCGTATTCGTGCCTTCTCGCGGTCGCTCCCGGCATCAACGATGTCCTGGCGGCGGAAGGCCAGTTCAGACTCGGCCGCCGTCAGGTCCGTCGCCGGAATCGTGCCCGCCCTGGCCCGCTCGCGGATGACGTTGGCCTGCTCCTCGGCCAGCGCCACCGACTGGCGGTAGATCTCCAGTTGGCGCTCGGCCAGAACGTAGTCCCAACACGTCTGCTCCACGAGGGCGACGACCGCCTCCGAAAAGCCCCGCAGTTCATACTCGCTGGCCAGCGTGTCCAGGCGGGCCTGGCGGATGTTGGCCAGGTTCACGCCCGTGCCGAACCCGCGCAGCAGGGCCTGCGTAACAGTCAGGCCCAGGCGCGACTGCACCAGTTGGCGGCCGGTGCCGGCGTCGGCGATCTCGGTTGTGGCGCCGAGGCCGACCGTCGTGCCGGTGGGCAGAAACCGCGTCACGCCCACCTCGCCGACAAGCGAGTGGCTGGAAAACTCGAACAGCCGGCCGCGCGAACTCAGGCCCTCGGCTCGCTCGCGCTCGTAGCCGAACGTCCCCAGCAGGACCGGGTCGAAAACGCCGCGGGCCTCCTGCTCGAACGTCCGGACGACGGCCGGCGTCATCCGCTGGACGACGAGTTCCTGGTTGTGTTCGATGGCCATGAGCACGGCGTCCTGAACCGTAACCTCCACCGCCCCGTCGGCGCTCGCGCCGACGGACCCCCCCGGAGCCCCCGCCGACGCGCGGGGGGTCTCCTGACCCGCCGCGCCGGGAGGCCCGCCTCGCGGCGGCTGCTCCGCCGATCTGTCAGCACCAGCAGGCCTCTCAGCCGCCGCCTGGGCCTCCGCCGGCCGCGCCGATCCCACGCACGGCAGGGCCAGGCCGGACTTGAGCGCCGCGCAGGATGCCGGCGCGAGGGCCGCCAGCAGCCCGCCGGCCACGCAGGCAAGGCCGGACCGCCACGGCATCCGCATGCGACACGGGGCGCCTGACACTCAGATCTCCGATTCGTCCTCTTCGCGCTGCGAGAGCGACACGTACGCCACGCCCTCGGTCGTCTCGAGTTCCTCCACCAGTTCGCGGCTGCGGTGAGGGTCCCTCAGCAGGAGCCGGTACGACAGGTCCATCCCGGCGTCGGGGGCGCTGCGCTCGCTCGCCAGACTGGTCCGGACGCTGTGCCGCCTCAGAACCTTCTTGACGGCGTCGGTCGCGCGGCCGGCGCCCGTCCAGTGCAGCGACAGAACCACATCGTAGCGGTGCCGGCTGCCGAACGCCGTCAGCCGCAGGTACAGGAAAATGATCGCCACCACGCAGCAGCCGACAAGGGTCGTCGAGAACCGCAGCGTGCCGATACCGAGGCCCATGACGATCCCCCACAGGATGAACGTGGTGTCGCGCGTGTCCTTCAGCACGTTGCGGAACCGCACCACCGCAAAGACTGCCAGCAGGCCGAACGCGATGATGATGTTCCCCGACATCAGCGTCATCACCAGCGCCACGATCACCGGGATGACAACCAGCGACGCCACAAACATCCGCGAGTACGACAGCCCCGTGTGCGACCACATGTACACCCAGCCGATGATGTGGCCGACGCAGAAGGCCAGCAGCGCCACCAGCACGACCGTCTCCCACGTCATCGCAGTGGCGCCGATGTCGCCGTGAAGCAGCATATCCTGCCAATTGCTCATCCGAGCATCCTCCGAACGGCAACTTACAGCCGCAGCCCCGGGATGCGCAGCGCGCAGGCGCACGCAACGTACTTGGCCACGCTGCGCCGTTCCAGCCCGAACACGCAGGCCATATGCTGCATCCACACCGGGAAGCGGTCCGTGAACTTGAGTTCCAAGACGACGCCGCCGACCTCGGGGAAGACGCGGTCGCCGTTGTAGTGGAGCATGCCGGAGCCGTCGTATAGCGCGCCGTGCAGGCGTCGGTCGAAAGTCAGCCGGACGGCGTTTGAGTTCGGCGTAATGTACGCCTCGCGCTTGTAGGCGACGAAAACCATGCCCTCGGCGTGAATGCGCGTCCGCAGGTCGAGGAACTGTTGAAGGGCCGCCCGGCCGCGCGGCGTGTCGTCCAGGACGTCGCCAGGGGCGGGCCAGTGCCCGGCCAGGATCCGCGCAATCCCCGACTTGCGAACGGCACAGCGCTGCTTGAAGATAACATCGTTCAGCCGGCGCTTGACCTCCAGGTACGCAGGGCTGTCGGCCAAATCGTCGTAATACCGGATGCGGAGTTTGAAGCGGTTCTTCTGGCCCTGCATCGTCGCACGGCAGAGCGCCAGGCTCGGGCTGTCCAGGTACAGGCTGTGGACCGCGTACTCGAACCCCTCGGCGGGGTTGTCGTGCTCGTCAGGCTCCAGGTAACTGAGGGCGAAGTCGCGGATGGCGCGCGCGCAGCCTTCGGTGATCAGATACTTCATCTCGAATCGGCTGCTCTGCAATGCCGGCGGCAGTGGCATTACCGCACCGCGCCTTCCACTCAACACGGGGAGCGCCGCGAGCCGCAACCCAGGGCGGCGCCGCAGTTCCCTCCGCGAAGGGACAATCCGTCCCTCACCCTTCCTTATATACGGCCTCAAAGGGCGCGTGCGCATCCGAACACCCGATGCGCGGCCCTTGCTATCCAAGGGTCAACCGGCCTCGTCGGACACCCGTGAGTAACTCTTGAGGGTTCTGGCGCCGCTCCTGTCGAACCGCCCCCGACAACTTGGCCCCGGGCGCTGTGCAATCCCACAGTGTGGGTCGCAATTTAGCCGAAAACGCACACGAATCCAAGGCATGGTTCAAAGCCCCCGGCACCGCCGGGGGATGGTCGGCCCGCACCATCCATCCCCACGCGGTGCGTGGGGCTTGTTTGAACCATGCCGAATCCAATAAGATTATAATGCAAGAATGCCCCGTTGCCAAACAGATAGCCCGATTATCCGGCCCATTCCGGAGGCCCGGCACGGGTCTGAAAAGGCCCTACAGGTTGGGCCGCGTGACGGCAAGGCCCCAAGCAATCGCGCTCATCGGAACCTCTCAGGAACCGCGACGACGTGCCGCCGCAGCGCCGCGGAAAGATGTTGCAGCGGAGGATGACTTCCGGCAACACGTCCTTGATGCCAATTGGCATCTGACCGCACGAATGCTAGAATGCCGCCAAGCATTCTCGCGGAGATGACATCAATCGCAAGGAGCCGCCGTGGCCTACCAACCTCGACCAACCGACACGTCTTCCGTCGCCCTGCCGGCCGGACTGGAAGCGCTGACGGAGCGCCTCGCCGAGAACACCCACGACATCTGGGCCGCCCGTCGCATGGCCGAAGGCTGGACATGGGGCCCCACGCGCAACGACGCCCTCAAGCAGCACCCCGACCTCATCCCCTACGCCGACCTCCCCGAAGGCGAGAAGCAGTACGACCGCAACACCGCCATGCAGACGCTCAAGGCCATCGTCGCCCTGGGGTACCGCATCGTGAAGCCGTAGGAACCTGGCCCCGCAGCCCGGCGGGCGCAATCGCGGCTACCCGGAGCGGTAAACCTGGAACCCCGCCCGGGCCAGGAACACGGGCAACCGGCGCACCACGTCGCGGTTGTACGCCTTGGCGCCGTCCGGCAGGCGCTCCCAGCAGACGAGGTCCGGGTTGCGCTTCTCGCGGTCGTCGCGCGCCAAGCCCCAGGACCAGCCTTCCAGGAGTCGCTCGGCCATGTACCGCTCGTGCTCCAGGCGGGCCATGGTTTCCACTTCCGCATCGGTAAAGCGGAAGGACTCGGCGTCCCAGTCCATCAGGGGGGCGATGCCGCAGCCGATGGCCTCAAGTTTAACGCCGATGTGATCCGCCGCCAAGCGGTTCGACTCCTTCAGGTCCTCGGGCAACTCGTCCCACGGGACGAGGGCGGCGTTCGTCTCGGGCGTCTCGCCCAGCGCGCAGCGGTGCTGCACGTAGGCCTCGTGCAGCAGGCGCGCAAGGCTCTCGTGCGTGCCGCCGGGCAACAGGTCGGGGTTGCACGTCCGTTCCAGGAGGCTGAAGGCGCGAAGGTTGCGGAACCCTCCGGGGTCCCCGCCGTGGAGGAACCCCGCCAGGCCGGCCTCGCCCGTCATGCAGGCCACGATCGTCACGTCGCGGCCGCGCGCCTTGCCGTGAAGCGACAGCGCCGCCGACAGGCTGTCGAAGTCGTCGTCGAGGCACACGTACGCGGTCGTTACGCCGCGCAGAAACTCGGCGCGGTGGAACTGGGGCGCGGCCGTGCCCATCGGCAGCACCTGGAGTTCGCAGACGGTCTCCAACTGGGGATAGCGGAGGCGCCACAGTTCGCGCTTCTCCTCGGCCGCCGGGTCGAGGACCGTCAGGCGCAGGCGCTCGCCGGTTTCGCCGTGGCGCGCCCGCCAGCCCTTGGCGGCATGGACGACCACGCTCTGCCCCATCTGGCCGAGGCCGACGACCAGGATGTGCGGCCGGACGCCGCAGGCCTCGCACGCCTCGCTGAAGATCGGATGCTCGTTCAGCAGACGCCGCGCGCCGATGTCGAAAACGTTGAAGAACTCCAGCCGGAGGGCCAGCACCCGCTCGGCCGCCATCTCCTGCTCGCGCAGCAGAAGGTACAGTTCCGGGTCCACGATGTGGATGAGGCACGTGAGCGGTCGGCCGCGGCGCCGGCCGACAATCTCGCGGGCGTAGGCCCCGACCTCGGCGTTCGCACCGTCGTCGCCGCAGACCGCCACCACGTACCGCGCTCGGTGGATGCGGGCCTTGCGGAGCATGCCGCGCTCTGACGCGTTGCCCATGACCACGATGGCCCCTTCGTCGCGGCACTGCTGGAGCATGCCGTTGCCTTCGTCCTGCTCGATGACCACCACGCGCTCGCCGCACTCCAGGAACGAGTGCGTCAGCAGCAGGCCCTTGCGGCCCAGGCCGCAGATGACGATGTGGTTCCTCAAGAGCCGCAGCCTGAGCGACTGAAGTTGCTCGGCAAACAGTTCCGCCAGGGCCTGCACCGCCGTGTAGCCCGCCACCACCGGCGCCAGGAACCGCGCCAGGTTCAGTTCCCACGCCACGGGCGGCTGAACAGAGGAATCCATCTGGAGGATATACAGTTGCAGCGTGGCATAGAGCACATCCCACGCCGACCGCCCGTTGCCGGCAAAGTGGCGGGCATACCCGATGCACCCGAACCCCAGGGCCGCGACCGCCAGCGCCCCGACCACGGGCCACTCGTAGTCGTGCCACCAGCGGCGGACGCTGTCGCGCCAGAAAGCCCGCGCGCGGCCGCACAGGCGCCGCAGCCGCCGGCCGTCGGATAATGCGTTCAAGAGCCGCCCCTAAGATTAACACCGCAACATAACATTACGAAGGGTCTTGCGCGGCGAACATGCGGACCCGCAGCGCAGCAAACCAGTAGTCCGTCAACTCCCACCCAGAAGGTTGACGGACTACCAGCCAAAGCGGCGCTGTCGGCCTAAGTCAGGCGCCCGCGCGCCGCTGGCGGGGCGTTGCCACCCCCAGGCGTTTCACAAGCCGGTACAGGGCGGGCGTGTTGCGGTGCAGGAGGGCGGCGGCCCCGGCCACGCTGCCCGCCTGCTCGATCGCCCGCTCGATGGCCGCGCGCTGCGCCTGGTCGATGATCTCGTCGAGCGTCTGCGGCCCTCGCGCGGCCGCCGCCATGTCCTTCGGCAGATGCTCCAGGCGGACCGTTCCGCCGTGCGAACGGTACACCGCGTGTTCCAGCACCCGGACAAGGTCCGAGATGTTGTTCGGCCAGACCGTCCGGCACAGGGCCTGGACGACGGCCCCGTCCAGGGCGGGTACGGCCGGGGAACCCCCGCGGCGGGTGATGCGCGCCAGGATGTCTTCGCACAGCAGGCGCTTGTCCTGGGCGCCGCGCTCCTCCAGCGACGGAATCCGCACGTGCCGCTTGCGGAACTTGGCCAGAAGGTCCGGGATCATGCGCCCCGGCTGCGCCAGAAGTTCGGGCGAATAGGTAGAGGTGGCGATGATCTTGACGTCGTATTCCAGGATGCCCTCCTCGTCGGGAGTCCCCAGGCGGACCTTCTCTTCGGGGACGTTCGACACGGGACTCAGTTCCCCGTCGAGTTCCTCCTGGAGGGCGGTCGGCAACTGCTCCACGTGGTGGAGCACCAGGAGGCCGTCGTGGGCCTCGCGGATGTAGGGCCTGAGTTCGTTGACGGCCGCGCGCCCGCCGCCGAACTGGCGCAGGCTCCCGCCCACGTAGTAGTCCTTGAAGAACGAGCCGCACGGCAGCACCGTCATCCGCTCCTTCGGCTTCATCTGCCGCCACAGCGCCCGGACCGTCAGGATCTTGCCGACGCCCGGGTCGCCCGTCACCAGGCCGTACGGCGAGCGCATGAGATTCCAGAGTTCGCCGACGGCTTCCAGGAAGCAGGGGCTGGAGCCGACGATGTCGGAAGGAGTTCCGGGCAAAGGCTCCGGGGGTCTGGCCGCGCCCGTGCTCGGCCGCTCCGCGATCGCCCGCACGTATTCCGCGGCTTTGCCGACCCAGATATCGCCGTCGTCGCGCTTGATGTAATGCCGGACCAGCCCCTGGCCCAGGCCCTCGGCCTCGCCCGCTGCGCACCCTAGTCGAGATACATATATTAGTATCGGACGGCGGCGGTCCGCCAGGTCGCCGGCCTCGCGCGCCAGGGCCGCCACCCAGGGGGCCCGGCTCGGCAACGGCTGCCTGTCGTCAATCGCGATGACCGGCGCGCCGCGGGCCTCCCGCACAAGCCGCGCGAGCGCCGCGTCGGGCGCACCGCCCGCCCTGATGCTCACGAGGCCCACGCCCCGCCGCCGCAGCAGCGTCGCAAGTTTCCGCCGCTTGGACGCCACGGCCCCCCGGCCCATCGAGGTGCAGAAAATGACGAAGAACGCGTTCACAGGCCCCCCTTTCCATGAATCGGCCCGACCATGACACCGCCGGCCCTGGCGCCGCAACCGCGCCCCTGCTTGCCCGCGGCAATCGGCGACCCCATGATACCCGCTGGCGCGACAACTTCAACAGTCGGGCCGGATGCGGTGACAAGGAGGGGCAGCATACACCCCGGCCGCGCCGCCGCCTGCCGCAACAAGTCTTGCCGCCGAGCAACGGAACCACTACACTTAGACCGGTGCGCCGATGTCGGCCTCGCGCGGGCGAAGGAGCACCGCAGGGCGAACCGGCGCCGCGCGTAGTGCGTGAACCGAGATTGCGGCCATGCCCACAAACGAGCCGAGCCAGGCCGTGTCGCTCCGGGTGTCGGTCACCGACCGGTGCCAGTTGCGGTGTCGATACTGCGCCCCGGCTCGCCAGCCGTCAGGCCACGGCACGCCTGACGTGCCAGGGGGCGACGCCGCGGCAAGCCCGGCCGACGCGCCGCACGAGCCGCACGCCGCACCGCTCGCGCTGGAGGAGATTCTGCGCCTTGTCCGGTTCCTCAAGGAGCGCTTCGGCCTGCACAAGGTGCACTTGACGGGGGGCGAACCGCTTCTCAGGCCCGACCTGCCGCGCCTGGTGTCCCTGCTGGCCGCAGAGGCGCCGCCGGACCTTGCGCTTACGACCAACGGGCAGCGGCTGGCCGAGATGGCGGCGGACTTGCGCCTCGCGGGCCTGCCCCGCATCAACGTCAGCCTCGACAGCCTTGACCGCGAGACGTACCGGCGGCTGACTCGCGGCGGGCGGCTCGATGACACGCTTGCGGGCATCGAGGCCGCCCGCCGCGAGGGGCTCTCGCCCGTCAGACTCAACATGGTGGTCCTGCGGGGCGTCAACGACCACGAAACGGCTGACGTGGTGCGCTGGGGCCTTGAGCGCGGCTGCCAGGTGCGCCTGCTGGAACTCATGCCCATCGGCGTTGCGCGGGCGGACTTTCGGGAGCGGTTCGTCCCGTCGGCCGAGGCGCGCGAGCGGCTGGCCGGCGAGTTCGACCTGCGGCCGCTCGGACACGAGCCGGGCGCGTCGAGCCGCAGATGGCTGGCCCGCGGCCGCCGCGGCCTGAGCGGCATCGTCGGATTTATATCTCCATGCAGCGATGTGTTCTGCGGCGGCTGCCGGCGCCTGCGGCTGATGGCCGGCGGGCGGCTCCTGGGTTGCCTGGCTCGAGGCCGGGGGATCGACATCCGGCCCCTGCTCGCCCTGCGGGGCGCCGACGCCGAGCGCGGCATCCTCCGCGCCGTCAACGAAGCCCTGGCCTCCAAGCGCGGCGGCCGGCCTTTCGCCGCCGAGCGGCCCATGATCGCCGTCGGCGGATAGGAGACGCTGCGATGCTCCGGCCCAAGCGGCTCACGCACCTGTCACGCTGCGGCAGCCCGCGCATGGTGGACGTGGGCGAAAAGCCCGTCTCCCGCCGCACGGCCGCGGCCGAGGCCTACGTGGCCGTCGGCCCCGCGGTCGCCGCCCTCATCCGCAAGACGGGCGCCGTGGCCAAGGGCAACGTGCTGGAGACCGCGAGGCTGGCGGGCATCATGGCCGCGAAGCAGACGCCCGCCATTGTGCCCCTCTGCCACCCGATTCCGCTCGACCGCGTGGACGTGGAGGCGCGCCTGGAGGGCGACCGCGTGCACATCGTGGCCACGGCGTCGGCCGAGGCCCGCACGGGCGTCGAGATGGAGGCGATGACCGCCGCCGCCGCTGCCGCCCTCACCGTTTACGACATGGTCAAGTCGGCCGGCAAGGGCGCCGAGATCGGGCCCGTGCGGCTCCTTGAGAAGACGGGCGGCCGGTCGGGCCGCTGGAAGCGCGAGGAGCACCACCGTGGGCCGCGTTGAGGCCGTCTGCATCGCGGCCGCCAAGGGCGAGCGCAAGCGGCCCGCCGCATCGGCCGTCTTCCGCGCCGGCTTCGGCATCGAGGGCGACGGCCACGCGGGCCCCGGCCACCGCCAGGTGAGCCTCCTCTCGGCAGCGGACATCGAGGCCGTCCGGCGCTCGGGCCTTGCGGACCTGGCGCCCGGCGACTTCGCCGAGAACGTCATCCTCTCGGGCCTCGACCTGGCCTGCATCGGCCTGGGCACGCGGCTGCGGCTCGGTGCTGATGTAGTTCTTGCGATATCTCAAATAGGCAAGGTCTGCCACGCGCCGTGCCGGATCGCGCGCCTCACGGGCGACTGCATCATGCCGCGCGCGGGCCTCTTCGCCCGCGTCGAGGCCGGCGGCGCGGTGCGGCCCGGAGACGATGCGGCGGTTGAATCGCTCGTGCCGCGAAGCCGCATCCAGGCCGTCGTCCTCACGATTTCCGACCGCTGCTCGCGGGGCGAGGCAACCGACA
>Ga0194112_10005420_pt1 | contig 17138 bp, 12 predicted proteins | sample TA2MahC400mmetaG_FD_146191 | JGI IMG/M metagenome (GOLD analysis project Ga0194112, IMG submission 146191) | Freshwater microbial communities from Lake Tanganyika, Tanzania - TA2015016 Mahale Deep Cast 400m | ecosystem: Environmental > Aquatic > Freshwater > Lake | place: Tanzania: Lake... | reverse complement strand
CGCATCGTAATACCGCAAGCTGAACTGCGTCACGCCCAGGTTCCATCCCTTCGCCGTGTTCCCGTTCACGATCCGATACAAATATCGATCATTCGGATTCGGTGTGCTGGACAGCTCGGTTGTGTCACCCAGAAAGTAGTAAATGGTATCGACTACACCATCACCCACATCGGTTGGACTGCTGGGAATGTCCGTGAGGAACTTGATCGAAGTCGGACCGGCATTGACAATGGCAGTATTGGGCGGCTGGATCTTTGTGAAGTCCTTGCAGTAGCCGATCTTCCGAAAATCCGACTCCACAATATCCACTAACGCCACAATGCTATATTGCAGGTTCAGGTTGTTCTGATAGACGGCGTTGGTCTCGACTGCCTGCGCGTTCAGGCGAAGCGCCATCAGCAGCAGCAACGAGCCGACGACGGTGGCGCTGACGATGTCAAAAATTGTGCTTGCTCCCATGGCTCACCTCACCGGAATGACCAGTAACTGAAGATATACTGCATCTGCAACGTGTCTTGAGCATTCGATCCTTTCACATTCACACTCAGCTTCTTATGCCATGTCCGGGAGCTCGAAAACCCGTTGATGTTTGAAGTATCGACGTAGACAACGCGAGCCCATCGGTAGAATGTGTCAACGCCGTCGATGGTCACGGTATCTCTCCACCCGTTGTAATCGTCAAAGTCGTTGAAGAAATGACGGCTGGACTCACCTCCCTCTGCGCCGAGCGAAGAGCTCAGTTCGTTTAAGCTCGTTGCAAAGCTGTCAGCGGTGACGTGATCGAACGCCTTCCCCTGGGCTTCTTCGAGAATCGACATAGCAAGGGAGACGCCAAATATGCCAATCTCGGTGTGCTGAAGGACGACGCCGTGCTGTGTGAACGTCCGGTTGATGCTGACGACGTTCGACCCCAGCAGCACGATGGCAATGATCGTCAGAAGAGTTTGGCCAGTGTTCATATTTTACTCCTTTCCTCCTACTCGTTGATGATTCGTTGCCGAGGCGAGGAGGCGAGATTTTGGAAAAGGACCCACTCAAGGATTCTCCAAAGGGCGTACCAACCTGAAATTGTTCTGAATTCTGTTCAAGAAGGGCATTTTCTCAGGAATGGCGATGCAAAGCCCACGGTTCGGCCACTCCAATGTGAGACAACGTCTCAATTTGCGACATCCAGGGATTGACGGGTTTTGTGTTGAGCCAGGGCATTCCCCTTGAAAGGTCTGTATGAATCCACTCCGAGAGTTATCATTTTGAGCCAGTCTCCGCTCGCCGTCCTGCCTGAGAAACCCGTCAACCACACTCAAGGACGAGCATGTGCACCTATCACCCCCCAAATCGCCATCGCCGATGGCGAGTGTCTGGCAACGACAAGTAGTGTTACCCGCGGTAAGGCATTTCTGAGTATCGAGGGGTGTTATACCGAGAGGACTTGCGGTAGACCGCCGGGGAGCCTATATTGGCAGGGCGATACCCATTTTCATCTGGTTCTCGTTTTGAGTGGACGGAGGCAGGCATGGCAGACAACGAGGTTAAGGCATTTGAAAAGAAGATCGTTCTTCGTCAGGTCACGATGGAGGACTACGATCAGATTGTGCAACTGCAGTTGAAGTGCTTTCCCGGAATGAAGCCGTGGACGAAGGAACAGCTTGAGAGCCAGCTGAGGATCTTTCCTGAAGGCCAGATCTGCATCGAGTACGAGGGACGCATCGTCGCATCATCGAGCAGTCTCATTCTTGACTTCGCGCTCTACGGCGAGTGGCACAGTTGGCGTGAGATAGCGGATCAGGGGTACATTCGTAATCACAATCCCAACGGCAACACTCTCTATGGGATTGAGATTATGGTTGATCCGGAGTTTCGCGGTATGAAGCTCGCCCGCAGGCTCTACGATTCACGAAAGGAGCTCGCCCGGCAGCGCAATCTGATGAGGATCATCCTCGGCGGGCGCATTCCGGGATATGCACAGCATCAGGACAAGATGACCGCGCGAGAGTACGTTGACAAGGTCATCAACAAGGTGCTTTACGACCCGGTATTGACTTCTCAGATCTCGAACGGCTTTGTCTTGAAGCGTCTTATCGAATCGTACCTCGACGCGGACAAGGAATCGAAAGGATGGGCCACCCTACTTGAATGGACAAACCTCGACTACCAGCCCGATCCTCACCGCAAATTCATTCCCACACAGCCTGTACGGATTTGCGCAGTCCAGTACCAACTGCGTGAGATCGCAGGCTTTGAAGAGTTCGCCCGGCAGTGTGAGTACTTCGTTGACGTTGCGTCGGATTACAAATCCGATTTTGTCCTGTTTCCAGAAATCATCACCACACAACTTCTCTCATTTCTGAAGGCCGAGCGCCCGGGCCTTGCCGTTCGCAAGCTGTCGGAATTCACATCTCAATATCTTGAACTCTTCTCGGGCCTTGCCATCAAATACAATATCAATATCATTGGGGGCTCACACTTCACGATTGAGGAGAGCCACCTGTACAACGTGGCCTACCTGTTCAAGCGGGATGGGGGAATCGGGAAACAGTACAAACTGCACATTTCCCCTAGTGAGCGTCGGTGGTGGGGAGTAGAGCCGGGCAATACAATTGAGGTGTTCGATACGGACAAGGGGAGGATCTCGATTCAGATCAGTTACGACGTGGAATTTCCGGAAGTGAGTCGAATTGCCGTAGAAAAAGGAGCACAGATTATCTTTGTTCCCTTCTGCACTGACGAGCGGTATAGTTACCTTCGAGTGCGCTACTGCGCGCAGGCACGGTGCATCGAAAACTACGTCTTCGCAGCGATTGCCGGGACTGTAGGGAACCTGCCATTTGTGGAGCATATGGACCTGCAGTATGCCCAGTCCGGCATTTTTACTCCGTCCGATATTCCCTTCACGCGTGATGCCATCGCCTCAGAATGCACCCCGAACATCGAGACCGTCATCATAGATGATGTGGATCTCGAGCTCCTGAAGCGGCACCGGCAGAGTGGCGGGGTTGTCACGTGGCACGATCGGCGGAAGGATCTGTACGAGGTGCGGGTGAAGTAGAAGGAGTTGTACTCCAGATCGCGCTAGGTTCAGCATGTTTGCAGGGTAATCGTGGCCGGGTCACTCTCCTTTTGCCCCTCCAAACCACTTGAAGACAGGCCCGGTATCGAGGCTCGAATTCCCTATGGAAAGCTTGAAAAGCCTTGCTGCATTTTGATACATGATCTTATTCCGGTCTTTCTCTGGAATCCTGAGGTCGGCTATGAACTGAAGGTATGATTCCATCGTCGCAATCGGCCAATCGCTTCCGTACAGAACCTTATCCGGTTCCACGCCGTAAAGCAGCATATCCTGCAGCTGCTTGCACATATAGCTTTCAAACCTGTCCGTGAAATTGCCCAGCGTTAGACCCGAGATGTCGGTATAAACATTGCTGTTCTTGTACACGACCTCCATGCAGTCCCGGATCCACGGATTCCCGATATGGCAAATGACGATCTTGACCTCCGGAAAATCGACCGCTACGTCATCGATGTGAATCGGGTGCGCGTACTTCACCCTTCCGCGGGCATCAAATGTGTCGCCTGAGTGGATCATCACAGGCACATCGAATTCTGCAGCCATTTCGTAGACGGGGCGAAGCGCAGGATCGTTTGGGAAGAACGGTTCATAGCCGGGGTAAAGCTTAAGTCCCCGTACAGTCCCCTCCTGAAGATACTCGCGCAGTTCGACCAACGTCTCCCGCCGACATTTTGCGTAGCTTACGCCGGCAACGGCGTAAATATCCTTCAGGTCGCGTGTTGCTAAGACGACATCCCGAATGGAAGGCCGGCCGGGATTAACCTTATAGGAGGTCAGCACAAGGGCCATATCGATCCTGTTGCGTCTCATTTCGCGTTGAAGGGCCTCAAGTGTCGTCGGCAGCGCGGGTGAATTATCGTCGTCGTAATAGTTGATATGGGTATGACAGTCAATGATCATCGGCGAAATCCCTGCTTTCGTTTGAAGGCAGAATTCGTACGGCTATTTCTTCAGCATGCGGTCGAGCATGCGCGAAGCCCAGTCGCGTCCACCGAGGCCAAACGCGAGGGCAAGCGCAAGACAAAATGCACCAAAAGCAATCTGAAACGCGGAGACAAGCACCTGACCGCCGATAGAGAGTTGCTCGAGAGCGATGGAGACAACGAAAATCAAGACGGCGTACTGGGCGATGGTGCTGATAACCTGCGCCCCGACGATGCCGACGTTACTCAGATACGTGTAGGAAACGCCCTGGATGATCTTGGCGAACAATGTGCCGAAGATAAGCACAATGATGGTGATAACGACGTTCGGGATGTAGAGGATGATCTTGTTGAAGAGCTCTGCTGCCGCCTGTAAACCGATGGCGTTGAGCAATGCGAGGACGACGGCAAACATGATAAACCAGTATACGAGATTTCCCACGAGCGTCACCGTGGTGAAGCGAACACCCCCCTGAAGAAGGAAGTCTTCGATACCCGACTTCTCTGCAATGACGTCGACGCGAAGGAACTTCAAGCCTTTGATGGTGATGCTCCGTGCGAACTTGGCGAGAAACCAACCGAGCAGCAGGACGACGAGAAAGCCGAAAACCTTGGGCAAATAGCCGAGGAACTGCCCCCAGAATGCTCTCAGGGACTCGGCAAGCGATTGGAGTTGCTCTGGCATATCATCCTCCGTTGAAAAGTGTCGAAAAGCGCTATATCAGGCTTATACAAAGATCCGTTCACAGGCAAGCCAACCATTCTCCGCGACAGCCCGGGTCGGAGGCTTCACGGTGAATGGTGCGGGAGTTCGCGGCCGTTGGATACCGTGAAATTCCAGCCGCTGTTGATCAGCCTGCATCGGTTCAAGGTAACGACCGAAAGGATTCAAGGCAAGAAGATCCATTCCGGTGGGATGAGGTTATTCAGCTGTTCAAGCAGGTCAGGAGTCAGGAGACTTCGGCCAACCTGAAATGAAGCGTTTGTCCACCCGAACCCTTCACGCGTAATGTAGGAGAATTTTGTCCCGACGTTGCCATATTCTGCGAAGACCTCATGGCTCCGCCGCGCAACATCGTACTTCTCTGTTATTGTTCCATTATACAGCGTGGCGTTCAGGGTGATCGTGAAAAGCCAGCGGTACGCGAGGCGCTGTGCAAGCTCTCCCATGCCGTATCTGGCCAATCCCTGCCAGACCAACATCTGGTGCGGTGCCCAGCCGTGCGGATAATCCCACTGGCGCAAGGGGTGAACCTCGGAAATTGGTCCGCGGGAGCTCTCCGTCGAACTGAGAATACCGCCTGGCGCTTCAAGAAGCGGAAGGGCGGTGCTCACCAGGTGTGCAGCCTGCTCAGGCGTCGCAAGCCTGGCCCAGAGGGGATAAAGTGTGGTTGCGCTGACATAGCCGGTTCTTCGCATGGCTGGCAGACTGTAATCGAAGAACATGCCCCGACCGGGATCCCAAAGGTATTGATTGATCAGTTTCTTGCGCTCTTCTGCCCTCTCGGACCACGTGGTGCTCCTTTCGGTTTTTCCATCACTCAACGTGAGCGATCCGCCGAACTCCTGTTCAATGACTTCAGCAATGTCGCGTTCAATCCTGTACAGGAGTGCGTTAAGATCCACCGTTGCAAGATCAGCACACTGGTTGATGAGCCGATAGCTGGTGTCGTGGCCCGATTCGCGCATTGCACGGTCGTGGACGAAATATCGATCAAGCTCCGGATCCTTGATTCTTCCGGAACGATACGCGCGCTCAAACGCCGCCGGGGTCATCCGATGTTTTGCTGCGTAGCGTCTGAAGGTGTCATCGAAGTGGCCGGGTTCAACTTCGGGTGGCGGCCCGGAGCCTGAGTCGAAATACCGGTTCAAACCGATAGCGGTACGTCGCTGTGGCTGCATCCAGACCATCTTGTACTCCTGAATCGCTGCGGCGAGAGCTGTGCGCAGCCATTTGTGAGATGTCGAGTCTTTCGGAAGATGTCTGTAGCATTCACGAATCATCGAGGTAAGAAACGGAGGCTGCGAGCGCGTGAGATAGTATGTGCGGTTGGCATTCAGAATCGCGCCGTAATGCGTGAGTTCGTAGACGAAGTTGTCGACAAGTGATTTCGCCAGGTCAATCCGCCCGTCAGCGAGCAACCCCAGGAGGATGAAGTAGCTGTCCCAACCGTACATTTCATTGAAGCGGCCGCCGGGAACGACGAACGGGATTCCCTCCATCGTTCCAGCGGGAGATTCCCGAAGGCCAAGCGACAGAATTCCGTGGTAGCCCTCGAGGCCGCGCACGTACTGAGGGACGACGCGGTCTGGCAGTTGCACAACGAGCAATCGCCACGCCGGGTGCCTGCTCCTTACCTCGCGAAAGTAGTTGACCGCGACCAGATCGGATGGGGGGACGTAAATATACCGTGCATTGCTCACCGTTGATGTCTTCTCGTCTTGGAGGACGCCCGGTAGTCCGTCCTCGTCGATTCGGCGGGTCAAGGCATCCCAGTAGTGCTCGCGGATGCTGCGTGAAATCCGGTCGACTGCAGGTTCAAATACCCGATCAAAGCGGAGGAGGGAGGTGTCGCGGCCCGCTTGGCTGAGGAGTGTCAGTTCTTGAAGGAGATTGCAGAGATGATAAACGCCAGCCACTTCAAATCTCTCTCGCGCCATCGAGTGCAACCAGAATCGTTTGTTGCCGCGTTCTGTACCGGGCACGTGTGAATCGTCGATGGTAATCTTGAGATCACCATCCGTGTCTTCGTCGGCAAGGAGCTGTTGCATCGCCTCGCGGGCATTGACGGGGATCGTCCGCCCTTCCTGCTGAGAAAACGCAACAGAGATATGAAAGGTGAACAGAATGGCAAAGGCTGCGAGGACTGTGAGAGCAGACGGGATCCTGATGTTCATACCAGCCTCCTGTCTTTTGGCGGGCCAGATTCGCCTCCTGAAAGCAATCCCAGTCGGGACAGGTCCGAGAGAATCCGGCTGGAATTTCCCCAATCGCTCCAATATACCCCTTCACCGGTAGCCAGAATCCCGATGCCGCGCACGAACCGTCATGAGCTGGTTCCCTCACTTTTGAAGAACAAAGCAACGAGTGGCGGGATGGTGAGCGTAAGTGAGTAGTGTCTCCCGTGGGCGGGGATTGGAGCAGCCTCTACACCGCCGAAGTTCCCATGACCACTCCCGCCGTAGAGCCAAGCATCGCTGTTGAGGATCTCTTTCCAGAAACCGCCTCGGGGAACGCCGATCCGATAGTTATGCCGTGGAACGGGTGTGGCGTTGCACACCACCAAAATGTAGTCGCCGGTGCTCTTCCCCTTTCTGACGAAACTGATCAAGCTGTTCTCCCAGTCGTGGAAATCAATCCATTCGAATCCGTCGGCGGAGAAGTCAAGTTCATAGAGAGCAGGTTCCGTTCGGTAGCAGTGATTAAGGTCCTTTACCCACCGCTGGAGTCCCTGGTGGTTAGAATGCTCCAAGGCGTGCCACTCGATGCTCTCATCGTGAGACCATTCCTTCCATTGGCCAAACTCCCCTCCCATGAAGTGCAGCTTCTTGCCCGGGTGGCCGTACATATATCCAAAGAGGAGACGCGCGTTGGCATACTTCTGCCACTCATCCCCCGGCATCTTGCCGTAGAGCGCTCCCTTCCCGTGAACCACCTCGTCATGCGAAAGCGAGAGAAGGAAATTTTCCGTGAAGGCATACCAGATGCTGAAGGTTAGCAGATTGTGGTTATATTTTCTGAAGAGTGGGTCGATAGAGAAATACTTAAGTGTATCGTGCATCCATCCCATATTCCATTTTAACCCGAAGCCCAACCCGCCCAGATACACCGGTCGCGACACCATCGGCCAGGCCGTCGATTCTTCCGCTATCATCTGGACGTCGGGATGTTCACTGTAGACCGTCTCGTTGAGCTTCTTCAGGAAATAGATGGCGGCAAGATTCTCCCTTCCCCCGTGAGCATTCGGAACCCATTCCCCTTCCTTGCGCGAGTAATCAAGGTACAACATCGAAGCCACAGCATCGACCCTGAGTCCATCGACGTGGTACTTCTCGAGCCAGAAGAGCGCGCTACTGATCAGAAAGGCCGTGACTTCGTTTCTTCCATAATTGAAAATGTAGCTCTGCCAATCAGGATGATAGCCCTGGCGCGGGTCCATGTGCTCAAACAGATACGTCCCGTCGAAATAGGCCAGTCCGTGCTCGTCACCGGGAAAGTGCGAGGGCACCCAATCGAGAATCACGCCGATTCCGTGTTGATGCAGCTCGTCAACGAGATGCATGAACTCCTCGGGCGTGCCGTAGCGACTGGTCGGAGCGAAATAGCCCGTGACCTGATATCCCCATGAACCATAGAAGGGATGCTCCATGACGGGAAGGAATTCCACGTGCGTGTAGCCCATATCCTTGACATAGCCCGGGAGATACTGAGCCATTTCCGTGTAGGTCAACGGCCTGTTCCCCTCCTCCGGCACCCGGCGCCACGAGCCGAGGTGGACTTCGTAGATTGAGATTGGTGCGTGGAGCGCATTGGCCGCGTGACGATGCTGCATCCAGTCGTCATCATTCCACTCATAGTCGAACTCCCATACCATCGACCCTGTGCGAGGTGGGGTTTCCCACCGTAGCGCAAAAGGATCTCCTTTGCTGACGCGGTATCCATTTCGTTTCGAGACGATGTCGTATTTGTAGAGGGCACCTTTTGTCACGCGTGGTACAAATCCCTCCCAGATTCCAGACCCATCCCAGCGGACGCCAAGTGGATTCGCGTCCGGGGTCCATCCGTTGAAATCCCCAAGCACGGATACCTTCTCCGCGTTTGGTGCCCAAACGGCAAATGTTACCCCGGGCGTGCCATTGACTGTCGTCAAATGGGATCCCAGCTTGTCGAACAGTTTGAAGTGATTTCCTTCCTTGAAGAGGTGGATATCGAGATCCGTGAGCTGACCTTTGTACGGCGTTCGTTTTCGTGTTGCTCCCTTTGGTTTAGCTGTGCGCGGCATGTCATTGTCCCAGCAATGTGAGGATTCCCCGAAGTGGTACACCTACCCAGTCGGGTCGTTTGTTGACTTCATGGGCGACCTCGTAGATCGCCTGTTCAATAAGGTAAGCGTGGGCTCCCCCGTCCCCCGGTAGGGCGGCCAGATTCGATATCCGGGGAAGGTATCCCGGGCGAGGCCTGGTTGACAGTATTGCTGTGCGCGAGGGACTGCAACAGTTGTACAACGTCTGCTGAGTCGCGGGCGTTGAGTTGCGCACGGGTGCTTGTAACACCGACGCGTATTGTAATGGCAGATTCTGGAAGCGCTGCAAAGAGGTCTTCGTCGGTCCAGTCATCACCGATCGCGAGGATATGATCGTAGTTCTCTTGCGAAGCCCATTGAAGTGCTGCTTTGCCCTTGTTGACCCCGGCGTTGCGGATCTCCACGACCTTGCTTCCCTGGAGGATCTGAACATCGATATTGGCGGTAAAGTGGACCAAATGATCGGTCAATTCTGCAGCAAGAGGCCGTGCCTGGTCCGGGTCAGCGGCTCGATAGTGCCAGACGAGCGAGTGTTCCTTCTCTTCAACGAACGCGCCGGGGAGACGATCGGCGTACTGCTGGAGAATCGGCAGCAGGTGTGTTTTCCAATCAGTGCTGTACTGTCCAAGCATCTGCCAGTCGCTGCCGTGTTTGCGCAGCCACATGCCGTGTTCCGCCACAATTCCCATCGGCAACTTTCCGAACCATTGCTCGAGCGTCGGTCGATCACGGCCGCTAATCAGAACGGTGGTGGTCCGCGGGTCAGATGACAGCGTCTTAAGAAGATCAAGGACCGGTTGAGGTGGGACTGCCATGTGCGGCCGCCGCATGAGAGGAACCAGCGTGCCGTCGTAGTCGACGAAGATCAGCCGGCGGTGAGCCTGATTGAACCTGTGGGCGATCTGCTCTCTGGCTGATGAGCTGAACAGCTTCGCGTTGAAACGTTGCTGGACATCGTTCATTTGACCGACTTCATTCACAAAGTCTGTAGCCCAGTGAATGACGTCACACCGTCGGAGCCGTTCCTGCATGATGCGGTTCCGTCGCTTCTGTTCTTCGATGGGCATCTTGAGCGCTTCTTTCAAGGCCTCGGCGATCTCGCGCCGGTCATTCGGGTTGATGATAATTGCCTCACCAAGCTCTTTTGAAGCTCCCGCCATCTCGCTCAAGATCAGCACGCCGGTCATATCTGTGCGCGCTGCGATGTATTCCTTGGCGATAAGGTTCATCCCGTCACGAAGCGGTGTGACGAGAGCAACATCGCCGAGGCCATATAACGCCAATAACGGGTGCAAGGAGAGATGGCGGTACTGGTACAGGACAGGTGTCCAACTGATGCTGCCAAATTTGCCGTTGATCCTGCCCACGAGCTCTTCAATCTGCCTCTTCATCAAGTCGTACTGCAGCACGCCGATACGGGAGGGAACGACAACCATGATGAGAACAACATTCCCGTGGAATTCCGGATTGGCCTCGAGCAGAAGCTCGAATCCTTCAAGGCGGTTCAGGATCCCTTTCGAATAATCCAAGCGATCTACCGAGAGCACGGTTCGGAATCCTGAGAGCGTTTTCTGGAATTCGGCCCGCTCACGCTCGGTCTCCGGAGCGGTACTTGTGTCGGAGATCCGCTGAAAATCAATCCCCATCGGAAACGTGTCGATCTTGACAACATGGTTCGGCAGCGAGATCTGACCCATGTGATGCTCGTGGCCGAGGATCCGCAAGACAGACTGCAGGAAGTGCTGTGTGTATTCGTAGGTGTGAAACCCCACAAGGTCTGCGCCGAGCAAGCCTTCCAGAATATCGTGGCGCCACCTCGGAGGGAGAAGGCGAAAGATCTCAAACGAAGGAAAAGGGATATGCAGGAAAAATCCTGTCAGGAGATCCGGCGAGCGTTGTCGCAGCATTCGGGGGAGAAGCATGAGATGATAGTCCTGGACCCACACGATGTCATCAGGCTCGGTCAACTCCAGCACGGCGTTGCAAAAAAGCTCATTGACGTGTACATAATGTTGCCAGAAATCCTCGTGGTAATCGGTGTAAGAGGGGAAATAGTGGAAGAGGGGCCAGATCGTCTTATTGCAGAAGCCAAGGTAGAATTGGTCCATCTCGGCTTCCGACAAGAACACCGGATAGGCATGGTAGTCTGCCAAGGCTCTGGCTCTTACTCGTTCCTTGAACTCATCGGGAATCGTATTGCCCGGCCAGCCAACCCACACATGCTTCTCCTCTTTCGGAAAATGGGCCTTATAGGAATCGAGAAACGCGCTGAGACCAGTGACTAATCCGCCCGCGCTCTCGTCAAAACGAAGGTCCTTGTTGTCCAACCGAACGGTGAACGGAAGCCTGTTCGAGACGACAATCAATCTCCGTGGGCCTATATGTTGAGTGTTCATGGAAAGACCTCCGTCCCCGCACCAATCTATAGATATTCTATGTCGTTGCGGCGGAAGAGAGAAATGAAGAGCAGCAAGTAGTCCTTTATGTGCCGCGTGATCAAGAAGTTGTTCTTGATGTGTTCCTTTCCGTTGACGCCGAGTTTGCGGGCGTATTCCGGCTCGTTGACCAGCTGCTTTATCCAGTAGGCCGTCCCTTCGATCGAGTGCGTGAGAATGCCCGAGTACTTGTGCGCAATCTGAAGTGGAATTCCGCCCACGGCTGATGCGATCGTTGGCCTTGCCTTCCACAACGCTTCTGATACGGTAAGACCGAATCCTTCTTTGAGGGATTTCTGCAGGACTACTGTCGATCCTCGCTGCAGTGCGTTAATCTCGATATCGCTTGAAGGGGGAAGGAAGAGGACGAAAACGTCCTTGTCCTTCGCGGCCTCTTCTTGCACCTGCTGCATGATCGTCGGACCCTCGGGATCGTCGGTCGCTCCTCCACCTGCCAGCACCAACTGCACGTCAACGTGTCTCTTGGCAATCTTGTATGCCTTGATCACGCCAAGAGGATCCTTGAGGTAGTCAAACCGGGAAATCTGGGTGATCACCGGCCTGGTGCGATCGATGCCGAATCGCGAGAAGATACTATTGATCAGGTCATCAGGCAAGTCCTTGTTCTTATCACTCAAAGGGTCGATAGACGGTGATATCAGGACTTGCGGTATGGCGAGTTTACGTGCAAACGCGGGGGCTGAGAACACCGCGGTATCGTATTGCTCGATGAATTGCTGCAGGAAACTCCAGATCCTCTCGTTGGGCTTTGAGAAGTCAATGTGACATCGCCAGATCCACCGACGGCCAATGTTTTTGCGCTCTTCGACAAGGGCAACCGGCTGCGGATCGTGAACGAAGACGATATCGGCGAAGCTGAGCATGCCAACATTGAGTCGGTTAACCTCAATGAAGGTGTCGTACTCCTCATGGCTTACCTCAACCGGGACACCATGCAGTCCGTTGTGGAATTTCTTGGTAATCGAGAAGAACTTCTCATCGCCTTTGATTACATCCCACCGAGAGCGCACGCCGAGCTGCGTCAACAAAGGAATCATCCGGGTGAGAATTTCGGCAACACCGCCGCCAACTGCCGTGGAGTTGATATTCTGGATCTCGTTCCCTTGAAGCCGTTGCGCGAGCAGAAAGAGCTCATCAATCGTGGCCTGGCCGACGATGGGAGAGTAATCTTCAATTCGAATCATGGCGTTCCACCAATTTGATGATCCTGTTTCTCAGGCCTTCAAGCGTATACGTGTAGGGATCAAGGCGCGCTATCTCATCCGCAAGCTGTGTCTTTCCCAGATCGCGAAACCAGCGGGAGAAGTCGTTTTCACCCTTCTCGAGCCTCAACTTCGCATCGAAGATGTGATAGTACAGGGAATTAACGCTGACTCGCTGCAGCGCTTCACGGAACTCAGATGGGGTGGTGGCGGTATACGGCGTCTGGAGCACAAACATGCGTGAAGCCATGAAATGAAATTCCTGTCCCTGTGGGGCTGTTGGCGATTTGTCGTTTTCGCGGAGATGCTCAGAGAGTATCTCAACAAACCGAGTGCGCAAGTCCTGAAGCGTGTGAAATTGCACAATATCAACGCTCGACATTATCTCGCCAAGTCTCGCCTCATTGAGCACCTCGGTGATCCAATATGCAAAGTCGTTCGGCGGCTCAGGCGAAAGGAAGTGATGCTGATGAAGGTACTTGTGCGTATGGTAGTAGATGGAGGCCTCTGGTATGGCCTTGATGCCCTTGAGCAGCTCGCGAATGTTCTTCGCCGTGAGGCCGAGGAGCGTCGTCTGATCAAGTTTCGTTTTGAAGTAGAACTCGTTCATGGCCTCGTTCCATAATGTGAAGCGTACCTACGACATGGCACGATTGCCCGCGTGAAGCGTGCGAATCGTTTCCGTCTGCGAATTCGTTCCGTGCACAAAGAGCGTTTGTGTAGGATAGGCGAAATCCAAACCTTCCAGCTCGAAACAACGGTAGATGTCAGAATTGTAGTCCGGGCGGGCAACGTAGTACACCACTCCGTAGACAAGGGCAAAATCTTCACGTTCTCTGAAATGCACGCAGTCGAAACGGACCTCACGTTGAGATTCAACAATCTCGCGGAGTAAAGCACTTGTGCGCCGCAATTTTTCTGCGGGTGTCTGATGCGCTACGCCTACCGTGAAGACCACGCGTTGTTCACACATTTCTCGTATACTCTCTATTGATCAAGATAACATCGCGTGAATAAATGTCAAGAAGAAATTGGATTTGATGTTTCTGCTGTAGTCGCGATTGTTGATCGTGAGCAATGCATTCGGCGAGCGATTTCTCGCGGTCCATTGTGCCAAGCACAATGCAGAGAGTACGTTTCACGCGAGTGATCAATACTCCAACATGCAGCCACAGTCGGCAGATGGTGTCCTAAGTTGTGCTGTTGGGACTTGTTTGTCCGCCATTGTTTCACGCTCTCTGTGGTCTGCCCGACCACAAGTCACGCGGTGCGGTCGGGCAGGAAACCGGCCCGGCTGAACGGCCAGTCATTCGCCTGCCCGAACCCCGCCTGACTATGTCATGCAGGCGGGGGCGTAGCCGAGTGGGGCGGGCTCCCGACACCACATCGCTTTTTATGAAAGAAGAATACCATCAGTCGGTATTGATTGTTGAGATTGTCAGAGAAATTGCCATAATTACTGTAGAAAGATGATTCATTATGCCCTCCTCTTTCCCCGCAGTGTCAAAACACGCGATCCTGCGTTGAGTTTCAGCACAAAAATGTTGTACTTGAGCAGAGTGCTGTCGGAGTTCTCTCGATCTGAGAGAGCCGGTGCTCGGCGAGCACCGACTTCCGTGCCGGACTGGCGCTTGCGCACTGCCTGTTTCTACAGCATCAGCCACCGACCATGAAGAACCTTCGCAAGCTCACACGATTTCTTGCTCGCAACAGACAACGTCTATCGCCGCTCCTTATTCTCACGCACGACTATCCGGATCCCGATGCAATGGCCTCCGCGTGGGCACTGCAGCATTTGGCGCAGGAGCGTTTCGGAATTCGTTCAAAGATTGCGTATGGCGGAGTGATCGGCCGGCATGAGAACAAGGAAATGATGCGGGCGCTCCGGCCACCGGCCTCCAGACTTCGATCATCGGACCTTGTTTTCTATCCGAACGTCGCGCTGGTTGACACTCAACCAACATTTGATAACAACTCATTCCCCAAGAACAGGCGCGCGGCGATCGTCATCGATCAACATCCGTCGTCCTCTCGCCCCCTTGCCGATTTGGTGATAGTTGATACGGATGCCGGTGCTACATCCGTTTTGCTGGCGCAGGAACTGCTTGCGCAGGATCTTGATATCCCGCCGCGGTTGGCTACCGCGCTTGTCTATGGTATCCTTTCGGATACGCTGCATCTCTACCACGTCACTAAGCCTCACATCGTCAAGACATACTTGGCACTCCTGCCGCTGTGCGATATCCGTGCATTGGCGCGCATTCAAAATCCACCGCGGTCAAAGAAATTCTTCCGAGGGTTGGCTGCAGGACTTCGAAATGCCATCATCGGTCGAGAAATCATCATCTCGCACCTCGGGGCGGTTGAGAATCCCGATCTTGTTGCGCAGATGGCTGACTTCCTGCTGACATGTCAGGGTGTGCAATGGTCGTTCTGTACCGGCCGCTACGGAGATTTTCTTCACGTTTCGCTCAGAACAACAAGTAGTCGTGCGTCGGCTGGAGATGTGTTGCGACAGATCTTCGACCATTTTGACCAAGCCGGAGGTCACGGACGCATAGCGGGTGGCAAGGTGAAGGTGGGCCGTCTGACGGATCAAGTCGAATGGCAAGGGACCGAGTTCCTCCTGACGGAACGCCTTACAAAGCGTCTTCGAGGTATCCGCTTTCAGAAATTTCAACCATTGATTAAAGAATCTTTGCGCGCACCGGATTGAGCCCATGGATATCTTCAGCTTGCTCGGAGAAGTTGGCATCTCGGGACTGCTGGACATCATCGTAATGTCAGTGCTCCTTTACTCGATGCTGGTCTGGTTCAAACGTACGAGAGCAGTCTTTGTCGTTATCGGTATGTTTATCGTTGTTGGCGTCTATCTCCTTGCACGTCAGCTGGAGATGACTCTGACGACGACGGTGTTTCAAGGGTTCTTCGCAATCATCATTATTGCGGTCGTCATCATTTTCCAGGAAGAGATCAAACACTTTCTGGAGCAGCTCGCAAGTCACAGCGTCGTCGGCCGTTTTCGCAACCGGAGGATCCTGAACGTACCTCGAAATGAAATCGAAATTCTTGTCAATACTGCAAAGAACTTGGCTCGGGACAAGATCGGCGCACTTCTTGCAATCCGCGGAAAAGACCCGATTGTTCGTCACCTTGACGGGGGTACCACCCTTGGAGGGGAAATGAGCGAAGCCATCTTGAGGGGGATTTTTGACCCGCAATCACCGACACATGACGGAGCCGTGATAATTTTTGGTGACCGGATAGCACAATTCTCGACATATCTTCCTCTCTCAAAGAACCTACGGAAGTTGCAGAAGACTGGCACGCGGCACGCTGCAGCGCTCGGCCTCGCAGAGCTTACCGATGCGTTATGCTTGGTGGTGTCGGAGGAACGCGGAACGATTTCTGTCGCCCGCAACGGGGATATTCGTCAAGTGAAAGACATAGAGGAGCTCAGCAGCGTTCTCGAGCAGTTCTATGAAGAGGTCATGCCCTCTGCCGAGACAAAACCATGGGTCGATTTCTTCAAACGAAACTACAGAGAGAAGGCGATCGCGCTTGCCGTCACAAGCCTGTTATGGTTCTTCTTCGTCCATGAAGGAAAAATTGACCACAGGACGTATGTCGTGCCTGTCGGATATGAAGACGTGCCGGCAAACCTCGTTGTGGAAAAGGTGGATCCGCCAGAGCTAGAATTGACCTTCTCCGGATCGCGACGGTCATTCTATTTCCTCGACCAAGATCGCTTCAGGGTCTCTCTTAAGCTCTCGAACGTCAGAGAAGGCGTGCAGAGGAGAGCCATCGCGCGGTCGAATATTGCATTTCCCGAGGTGCTCTCGCTCGAAAATATCCAACCGAACGAAGTCAGGGTTTCTCTCCAAAGAAAGAAACCATGAGCGCGACAGCTGACTGGCCTCGGAAAAGCCTCTGCGCTGTCAAACCACCGTTGGCTCGCAGGTCCAGCCGCCAGCGCTCGCTAAGCCTTCATCAGCCGGGAAACGTGTAACTGCCCATTCCCGTGACTTCAGCCCGCCCGGTACGATCCGTTCGTTCGCGGCTCTTCACTGAGAGCATATGCTGAAATCCGTACGGCTGTACCGGCATCCAGCCACCGGTCTCGCGCGTAGAGAATTGGCCGTCTAACAAAAAGGAGCTTCAGAAGCGCTATACTGGTGAAGCCAAACAACATCATCAGATTCGCGAACCGCGCAATTTGCCCGAGCTCGGCGGACGAGTGGAAACCGAATTCGGCAGCTAGTGTAGTGCGTCATTAATACCTTGTCAATCAGATTATTCTTCCTGTAACGGGAAATTGTCTCTTGACCCCGAAGGGGTCGGATATTCAAGGGCGGGACAACGTCCCGACCCCCATTCAACATATGATTGATCGAACCCTGAAGGGGTGAGATATCATCGTTCCGCAGTGATTGCGTTATGATTGTCCTTCTGGGTACGTAACCCTT
>Ga0194112_10005418_pt1 | contig 17140 bp, 16 predicted proteins | sample TA2MahC400mmetaG_FD_146191 | JGI IMG/M metagenome (GOLD analysis project Ga0194112, IMG submission 146191) | Freshwater microbial communities from Lake Tanganyika, Tanzania - TA2015016 Mahale Deep Cast 400m | ecosystem: Environmental > Aquatic > Freshwater > Lake | place: Tanzania: Lake... | reverse complement strand
GTTGAGGCGTTTTCGGCGCCCGCACCGCCCCTGGCGCCCCCGCCAGAAGGGGTCCGGCCCGGAAAATATTTTTGGAATTGGCACAACTGCGTAAGTTGGGTTAGTCAAGGAAAGATCCCGGCCAGAGAACGGGCGGCGGCGGCCGTATAATCATGGGCGGAGGCAAGCGGTGACCCAGGTATCGTGCGACGCCCCGGCTAACCGCGTTCGCGTCGGCACGTCCGGCTGGTCGTACGCCGACTGGCAGGGCGTGTTCTATCCGCGCAGGAAGCCTCGCGGCTTCGACGAACTGGCGTACCTGGCCGGGTACTTCGACTGCGTGGAGGTGAACTCGTCGTTTTACCGGCAGCCGTCGGCGCGGATGGGGGCGTCGTGGCTGCGGCGGACGCCGCCCGAGTTCGAGTTCACGTATAAACTGTACCAGCGGTTCACGCACGAGCGGCCGCCCGCGTGGACGGCCGGCGACGCGGCCGAGTTCAAGGCGGGCATCGAGCCGGTGCTCGCGGCCGGGAGGCTGGGGGCCGTGCTCGTCCAGTTTCCGTGGTCGTTCCGCGCCGGCGGCGAGGCCTTCCGGCACGTGGAGCGCATCCGGGGCGACTTCGCCGGCCTGCCGCTGGTGGTCGAGGTCCGCCACGCGAGTTGGGCCGCGCCGGAGGCGATCCGGTTCCTCAAGGACGCCGGCCTCGGCTTCTGCGACATCGACCAGCCCCCGTCGCGCTCCGGCCTTCCGCCCATGTCGCTTGTGACCTCGCCTGTGGGCTACGTGCGCCTGCACGGGCGGAACAGGGAGGCGTGGTTCAGGCGCGGCGCCGGCCGCGACGAGCGCTACAACTACCTCTACCGCGAGGAGGAACTGGCGGAGTGGATCGGGCGCATCGGCGAGATCGCCCGGGCGAGCGAAAAGACGTATGTGTTCACCAACAATCATTATCGCGGCCAGGCGCCCGCCAACGCACTCCAGATCATCTCGAAGTTGAAGGGCCGGCCGGTGCCCGTGCCGGCGCCCCTGGCGGAGGCCTTCCCGTTTCTCGCCTCCATCGCCGCCGCCGACCTGCCGCCGGGCGCGCAGGGCGAGTTGTTTTGACCGCCGTTTCGAGCTCGCCGCCCCCGGCCCGCCGCTGCGATCCCGCTGCGGGAGCGGCGGGTTTTCCTACTCCGCCAGCGCCCGCCGGACCTTGCGCACCATCCGGTGCAGCCACGAACTCTGCGCCTTGAAGCGGTCGCGCATGGCCCTGAGTTGCGGGATGGTCCAGTCCTCGGTCTCAATCATGCCGCCTTCCTCGAACGAGCGGGCCACGTTGTCCGGGGTCATCTCCTGGCGCAGGTAGCCCTTTTCGGCGCAGATTTCGTGCAGGCGGGTGCCGTAGAGCGGCGTCGCAAGCGTGTTGTGGCCGCGGACGGAGAAGCGGCGCTTCAGCATGTGCGCAAAATCAACGGTTATCTGCATATCTGCCAGGGTCTCGCCGGGCAGTCCCATGATGAATCCCGACCTGGCCTTCAGGCCCAGCCTCTTGCACGCCCCGGCCGCCCCGACCACCGATTCCAGCCGCAGGTGCTTCTCGATGACCTCGTCCAGCACGCGCTGCGAGCCGGACTCGACCGTCAGGAAAATGGCCTGGCACCCCGCCTCCTTCGCCTTCGCCAGCACGTCGAACGTGAGTTTGTCGGTCCGCATGCCGATGGGCGTTTCCCACGTGAGGGCCAGGCCCTCCTTCCTCATCGCAATCAGGCCGTCCAGGATGGCGTGAAAGCGCTCTTCGTTCTGCGCCAGGTTGTCGTCGATGAAGTGCAGGTGGCGCACGCCCAGGTCCCGGGCGATGAACCGCACGTGCGCCAGCACCCGCTCGGGACTCTGCATGCGGTACCGGCGGCCCATGTGGGCGTGGGCGGCACAGAAGGTGCACTTGTACGGGCATCCGCGGCTCGTAAGAAGGGTAAGGATGCGGCGGTCCTTCCACCGCCACTTGCCGGCGGCGTCCATCGTGGCCACCCGCATGTATCGCTCAAGGTCTATAAGGTCGTACGCCGGGTCGGGCAGCGCGTCGAGGTCGTCGATGTAATCGGCCCGCGGGTTGACCTGCGCGCGGCCGCCATCCCGGTAGGCTATGCCGCGCACGTCGCGAAGCGGGCTGCCGCGGGCCAGGGCATCGGCCAGGGCGGGCAGTATGGTCTCGCCTTCGCCCAGGACGGCCGCGGTGACGGCCGGCTCGGCCAGGAAATCCTCCGGCCGCACGGTCACCGGCGGCCCGCCGATGACGATGGGCACGCGCGGCAGGACGGCCCGCACTTCCCTGGCCGCCCGCAGCGCCTGCGGCATCTGCGTGTAAAAAAGGTCGCTGATGCCCACCAGGTCCGGCGCCGCATCGCGCACGGAGCGGGCGATGTCGTCCCAGGCGGCGCCGACGTGCAGGACGCCTTCCGCGCTGAAGGCCAGGCGCGACGGGTCCGTCTCGACCGCGCCGTCAAAGAGCACGACCTGGTGCCCGGCCCGCCGCAGGGCCGCCCCCAGATACATGAGCGCCAGCGGGATTTCGGCCTGTGCGGCCACGTTCCATCCGCGGCGGAACTCCAGCGGCGGACGCAACAGAAGCACGTTCATCCGTCAGTCTCCCGTCTCGCGGCGGCGGGCGACGAAAAGGGCCTCGGCCGTCCGGCCCAGCAGGGCCGCCACGTGGCTCTCCAGGCGCGCCACAACATGCATCCGGGCCAGCCGGGCGTAGAGCGCGCGGCCGGTGTCGTCGGCCAGCAGGGCCAGGCTGCCGCGCATGAACGTCGGGCGGCGGATGGAATGCGCCGACTCCACCCGGAACCCCGCCGCCTCCAGGTGCCGGCGCAGCGTCGTCCGCGTAAAGTGCGTCAGGTGTCGCGGCATGTCGAGGCCGTACCAGGCGGCCCCGAACCAGCGGGCCGACAGGCTGTCGTTCATCGGGCAGACGACCGCCAGCCGGCCGCCCGGGCGCAGGACATCCCGCACGGCCCGCAGCGTGGCCAGCGGGCTGGGCACGTGCTCCAGGACGTGCCACATGGTCACAAGGTCATAAGTGCCCGGCGGCAGGTCGGCGCCCGGCAGCGTGCCCTGGTGGATGACGAGGCCGGCTGCGCGGCCGGCCCGGACGGCGGCGGGCACAAGGTCGATGCCTTCGGCCTTCCATCCAGCCGCGGCCATCTGGGCCACGTAACGCCCTCCGCCGCAGCCGAAGTCGAGCAGCCGCCCCTCGCCCTCGTACGGCAGGCAGCCGACGAACTTGCGGTTCCTGAGGCGCAGGGCCGCCGCGGGCGTGAGGAGCCATCGCAGCGGCGCGGCGCTGCGGCGCCCGAGCGGATACCCGCGCAGGTTCACCAGCGCCCACCGCAGAAGGCCGTGTGGCGGTCCCCGGTTCTCCGGGGCGCCCTGGTGGCACTCGTAGCCGTCGGGATACGCGCGGCTGAGCGCCTCGGCGGCCGGGCGCGGGCTGGTCCGCGCCAGGCCGCACCGGCGGCAGCGGACGACGCGCCACTCGCCGGGCAGGGCGCCCAGGCGGTCGGCGCGGGCCAGGACGAAGTCGGCCTCCGCGGCCCCGCAGAAGTCGCACGGGACCTCCTCGATGGCCGCCGCTGTCGCCGCTTTGTGTTTGGTTGGAACCATCGCCGCGTATTTTGTGCCTGCGTCGGCCTCGGTTGTGGCACGGCGGGCTTGCCCCGCCCGGGTTTACCCGCGCCCGTCCCCACGGCCGGACAAGCCGGCCGTGCCACACGGCCGTGCGCGGCGGCTGGCTACGGCTCAAACAGCGCCGCCCATCCGTCGCGGAAAAGGAACCGGGCGGCCGCGCGGGCGCGGGCCAGCCGCCGCCGGGCCCGCTCCGTTTGCCACGCCGCGACGAGGGCAGCCGCGGCTGCCAGGTTGCCCACCAGCATCAGCGCCTCGCGATTGAACATCCCCAGCCACAGGACGGCCGCCATCAGCCGCCCCTTCACAGGCCCGTTGTGCTTGCGGATATAGCGCAGCAGGCTGCGGCAGAAGAAGAGGTTGCTCGCGGCCGTAGCGGCCGACACGCCGCCGATGTGCGTCATCTGCGCCGCCGGCTCGAACCGCACGCGGTAGCCGGCCTGGCGCGCGCGCCGGCAGAAATCCATCTCCTCGAAGTACACGAAGAACCGCTCGTCCAGCACGCCCACCTGGGCCAGCACCCGCTCCGGGACGCAGAAGGCCGCGCCCATGACCACATCGACGTCGGCCGCCGTGCGGAAATCAAAGTCCGCCAACTTATACCGCTCGTACGCACCCTTGAAGAGCCTGAGCAGCCTGGCCGGCGTGTACTGATGCAGCAGGGCCGCGAACGTCGGCTCCCGGCGCGCCGAGGGCTGAACCGTGCCGTCGGCGCTGAGGAGTTGCGGGCCGCAGACGCCGATTGAAGTGTCGCCGTCGAGCGTCCGGACGAGCGTCTCCAGGGCCCCCGGCCCGGCGACTGTATCCGGGTTGAGGAACAGGATGCACCGGCCGGAGGCGAGCACGGCGCCCTGGTTGTTTGCGGCCGCGAAGCCGCGGTTCGCCTTGTTGGCAATGAGGCGCACCGGGTGGAACTCGCGCGTGACCATCTCGGCGCTGCCGTCGCGGGAGGCGTTGTCCACGACAATGGCCTCGATGGTCAGGCGACCGGCGCCCGCGCGCAACGATTCCAGGCACGCGGCCAGTTCGCGGCGGCAATTGAACGAGACGATGATGACCGATAGGTCCGGCCGCATCAGCCGCTCTCTCCCGCGCGGCCAGCGCGCACCGTCAGGTCCCACCAGTGGCGGATGTTGCGGAAGTAGCGCTTGCCGAAGAGCGCCCCGCCCACGCCCGCCCCGATGCGCTGCCAGAGCGACGGCTGCTCGTGCCAGTGGGCGAGTATCTCGCGCCGCCAGGTGTCGGCCAGGTGGCCGGCGTCGGGGCGGCGCTCTCGCAGGCCCCACGCGAACACCAGCCGCGGCGACTTGTCGTGCCCCTGCCAGCCGTACAGAACCGTCTCAAAGCCGCCCATCAGCCGCAGCAGGGCCTGCGGCGTGAAGCGCCAGTAATCGTCCGGGTAGGCGTGGATGTCCAGGTTGAACACCGTTGAGACGAGAGCCATCCCGCCGGGGGCCGTCACGCGGTGGATCTCCCGGATGCCCTTGTCCACCTCCCACGCGTGTTCCAGCACGTTGAGGCACAGCACCGTGCCGGCCCAGCCGTCGGGAAAGGAGAGGGCCTCCAGGCGCTCGATGCGGTCCACGCCGGGGCCGGCGTGCATGTCGCAGCCGACGAACTTCAGGCCCGGAAAGAGCGGCCTGAGGTCGGCAAAAGCGAGATTCTGCACCTGCCGGGAGCCGATTTCTAGGACCGGCCCCCGCGGCGGCAACACCGCGACCGCTCCTTCCACCAGGGCTCGTGTCAGGCGGTCCAAACCGTTCCCCCGCGTGAATTGCCCCCGCCGTGCGGCCGACATATCTTAGCCGCCTGGTGAAGTTCTGGCCATGCCAAAAAGCACGGTTGTGGTGCAGTTCAGACGCGATCCCCAGCCAGCAGGCCACAAGCAGCAAGGCACGGGCCAGGCAGCCGCTGCCCCGCCGCCTTCGGCGGCGAATTCCCGGCATGCGGGCGCAAGTTCCATGCCGCTGCGGGAAAAAGGCTCCTGACGCCTTTTTCCTCAGCGGTACCCGATAACCTTGGCGGGCACGCCGACGGCAATTGCGCCCGGCGGGACGTCTCTCGTGACCACTGCGCCGGCGCCGATGACGGCCCCATCGCCGATCGTGACGCCCGGAAGGACTGAGGCCCCCGCGCCTACCCACGCGCCGGCCCCCAGGCGGACGGGCATCGACTCGACCGGCTGCTCGCGCATCAGTTGCCCCGGGGCGGTGCCGTGCCCGGCATCGGTGATGTGGCAGAGTTGCGAGATCATCGCGTCGGGGCCGATGGTGACCGCCTGGTGGCTGATGATGATTGTGCCGCGGCCGATGTACACACGGTCGCCCACGGCGATGCGGCCGGTGGGCAGGGCCGCCAGGCAGACGTCCTTACCGAGGCGCACAGCGGCCCCGAGTTCGACGTTCTCGGGGGCCGTCACGTCAATCGGCCCTTCCAAGTGCAGCCCCGGGCCGATGCGCACGCCCCGGGCGCGCAGTACGTGCGGCCGCGCGCGGCGGGCGAGGCTCTTGCCGACTGAGGCAATCGCAAGGCAGAGGTTGGCCAGTAATGTCCACATGGGTTCAAGTGGGCGCCATATTCAGCGGCTGCCCGGGGGTTTGCAAGCGTTTTCGGCGACGGGGACAAAGGCGGCTTGCAGCGGCGACCCGCCCGTGTCCCGGGGCGCCGGGCGTCGGGACGATCAGCGGCGGATGCGGCCCCGCAGGTGGGCCAGGAGCGCGGCGGCCGGCCCGCGGCCGCTCCTTCCACCAACGCCCGTGTCAGCCCATCCACGCGGAGACCCCTTGGCAGGTGGCTGTGTCTCGCCGGGTGCGAGGGCGGTATTCTAGCCGATGACGCCCGCGTCCTCAATCACCACGCTCTTTTCGTCCAGGTGGTTGTCCGAGGCGGGTTTGCCCGACGCGAGTGCCCAGATGGTGTGTGTGTGGTCGTTCAGGTCGACGTTGGCGAGGCGACTGCGGATGTCCTTGATGCGCTCCGGCCGCGTGGCGGCGACGCAGGCTGCGCCCGTTCCCATGGACCTGACGCCGCCGAGAAAGAGAATCTGCCGGCCCGGGTGTGCGGGGTGAGGCCCGCGAAGCACAAGTCCGTAATCAACGTCGGGGATTTCTGCGGGATTGTGCTCGCGGCTATAGGTGAAGGTCTTGCCGAAGGCCCATCCGTGCAGCGTAGTCTTATTGGCCTTCTCATTCAACTCGAAGCGCCAAGGGGTGCGGGCGCCCCGCTGAATCATCTCCATGGCGTCGGCCGCAACGATGTTGGACATGGGCGAGCCGATGAGGTACAGGTTCCAGTTATTGCGCAAGAGATCGTTCTTGTCCACTAGTTGGGCGCTAATGAGTTCCGGCAAGACTTCCTTGCCAAGAAGCGTTCCCAGAGCGTAGAGGATGCCCACTACGCCCAGGTAATCGCCGTAGGTGCGGCGTTCAAGGTTGAGTTTGCCCGCCCCGTGCAGTTTGCTTCCCAGGATGGTCCGCCACCGCGGGCTGCACAGGATGTAGGAAGGGCTAGGCGATGGGGCCACGAGCATGGCCCGCAACAGCCCCATGTCGGAGTCCACCTTGTTGCTCAGTTGTGCGCGCAACTTGTCCTCGAAATGCTGCCACTGCGGATCGCGGTCTTCGTACTCAATGCGTTCCAGGCCCTTGAGGTCTTCCGGGACGTCGGTCCCCTTCTGGCAGATGACCAGGACTTCCTTCCTGATGGCCTTGGCGTAACCGACCTCGTAGTAAACATTCGGACTGGGCTGTGAGAGTTCAACCACGATGAGTTCCGCGCGTTCGATCAGCGCGTGTATCTTATCGAGCAACGGTTGGCCGGAACCCGGCACCTCATCAGCGCGGATACAGCGCAGCCCAGTGGCCTCCTGAATCAACCTGCGCAAGTTCTTGTAAAACAGGCCGAGGGCCTGGTAGGGCATTATGACGAAGCAGAACCTGCGACTGCCGACGAGATCCAGGATCCGGTCCGCATCCTTGCCTGTCATGGCGGGATCTCCTGCAAGTGAACGGTAGAGGCCGCAACGCCCGTCGGGGCTGCACACCCCAGCCCTTGCCGGACCATGCGTGCCGCGGCAGCCGTCATATTCAGCCGGAGCGAGGGCGTTTGCAAGGCTTTTCGTCGGCCCACGGCGCCGCTCAGCATCGGCTTCCCTGGGGGTGTGCCTTGCGGTTGCGGCTCTCTCGAGGAGCGGCCGGATTCACGCGCTGGCGCGGCGCATCGTGCGTTGGATGTGCGAGCGGACGTAGGCCCGGAAGTCGCGATGGCCGCTTGAGGGGAACGAGGCGATGGCCTCCAGGAGGGCCTGGTTGCCCCTGTCGAGGCGCGCGACGATCGAATCGTGGTCGGCGTGGTCGCGCACGACGATGTCGGCCACAAGGCCGAGGTTCCGGACCGCCAGTTCATCCAGCGCGGCGCTGTCGCCGAGGCCGATGCGCCTCAGGAGCCGCGCCTCCTCGGCCGCGCTCGGCGGGGGCAGGCGCCGTACCTCGGCCAGGTACACGTCCAGCCCGTTGGCGCTCCGCACTGGTATGGTGTCTGTCGCCATGGCCGTCTCCTTTTGCGACCGTTGTCCGGCACGACATCGGGCGGCCCTGAAGACGTGAAGGGCCGGCCCCGATGACGCCCGAGGCCCGGCCCGCCTGCTGCGCGAAGTGGCCCAAACAAAGCAGGCCGGCCTCCCGTCCGGGAAACCAGCCCCGCAACACCTGCTGCCTGCAATCCCTCTCTGGTCTCTATATTGCCGTTCGCGGCGGGCGAGTCAAGCAAAAATCCGGCGGAATTTTACTGCGTCGGTCGGCGGGCATTTCCCTCTCCGGGTGGCATGCCCGCGCCGCTGTACGCGCGGGCATGCAGGTTCTGCGGCTAGAGAGCACTGCCCAGGCCGACGGAGACCTGGGCATGCCACCCTGCAAATGAGGCATGATGTCAGCGTCACTTCGCCGCCGGCGCCACGACCACCGTCTGGCTCGCCGCCGGCGCCGCAGCCGGCCAGCGGACGGGCGGGCCGCTGCCGGGCGCGGCCTCGATGTAATACTCGAAGTCCTCCCCGGCGGGCGGCGTCACCTTCGCGGAGTACACGCCGCGCGCTACGTGCGCGAGCGGCAGGCGCGCGAACTGGCCGCGCCCCAGCGGCCGCACGCACGCCGCCAGGTCTCGCGGCGGCTTCTCCGCGAGCACCAGAACGCGCAGGGCGAGCGCCTCGCCCGCCTCTATGGCCGTCCGCACGGTCGGCACGATGAGCCGCATCGGGCCGTGGTACGACTTCTCCGCCGGCTGCACCGGGAGCGCCGGAAGGACGTGCTGTTCCCAGTTGGCGACAGTGCCCAGTTCGCCCGGCGTGGTGACTGTCTGAAGCAGGTCGGTGTAAACCTCCGCCAGGGCGGCCTTGACGCCCTCGGTGTCCTTGCGGCCCCAGGCGCAGCGGAGTTTCTCGGCGGCGACCATGCAGCGGAAGTTGGCGAGCCAGTAGTCGAAGCGTTCGAGGTTGCCGGCGCCCCTTACGCGCGGCCGCAGCGCGGCCAACTCATCTATGAATGCGTATGCCTTTTGCACCTCCTCGAAAGGTCTCTCGTTGGGCTTAAGGCCCCCGGGGCCGCCGACCCACGTGGAGGGTTCCGGCAGGCGTCCGTCGATTCTCTCGAAGATTGCGGCGGCGGCCGGGCCGGCGTCGGGGCCGAAGTGGTGAAGGGCCCAGTCGCGGTAGAAATCGCCGGTCGGCAGGAACCGGCCGCGCGGGGCGGCGGGGCCGTCGGCAGCGGGCCAGTCGGCCGCGTAGTCCTTGTACGCCGGGCCGCCGCAATTGATCTTCCGCACGCCGCCGGGGCCTTCCACCGCTATCGCCGCGATGCAGGGGAACTCCGTCTCGGGCACGAACTCGATCTCCACCCAGCCGCCCTTGACTTCGACATCCTTGAATGTGCAGTCCAGTGCGCGGTTGGCCCCGGCCTTGGCGAAGACGTCGAGGTGCTCGACGACCGGCCGCCCCTGGATCCGCACGCCGAAGACGCGCTTGCCTGCCTCCTTGTAGTGCGGCTCGCAGAACTTCAGGGTCACCGCGTACCGGCCGTCGGGCAGGCGCAGCCGATAGGCCGCAACGTCGTAGCGGACGGTCTGGTAGAGGGTCGGGTCGCCGGTGTCGGCGATTCTTGCGCCGGCGAAGGCGGCGAACCTGCCGCCGTCGGGGCCTTCCTGTCGCGGCGGCTGGGGGGCAGCGGCCTCGGGCTTCGACCAGCCGGCCTGGTTCCACGCGGCGGCGGCGAGGGCCGCGACGTTCGGGCCGATGATGCGCGTCCGCCAGTGGATGCCCACCAGGCCGGTGCAGCCGTAGCGGAGCGCGTCGGCGGCGTCTTTTCTCATGCGGCCGGCCCAGAGTTGCGGCGCGAGGAGGTTCGGGTCGTCTTCCATCCACGGGATGGCCCACTTGGGGCGGCCCTCGATGCGCTCGAACGCCGGCTCGACCGGCGCCTTGCCCACCTGCCGGTTGATACAACTCATCGGCATATCTTTGGAAAGCGTGCGGTCAAACAGGGCCCGGTCGGTCTGCGGCCCGAGGACCCAGCCGCACGCGGCGAGCGTGAACGGCGCCTGCACCTTCTTTGCGGCGGCAGCGGCGGCCGCAAGGTCGTCGAGCGTCGCCTGCACCTGCTCCGGCTTCGCGCCGCCCCACGTCCACCCCTCCGGCGTCCAGAACCAGTAATAGTCGAGCGGGTGCGTCCCGGCGATGCGGCGGAAAACCCCCTCGTACAGTTCCCGCAGAATCGCCGGGTCCTTCGGGTCCTTGCCGAGGGCCTTCAGGCGCTCCTGCACGGCCCTGGGCACGGTCAGGGGCGTCTCGGTGCCGATGCACGTCCGGACGCCCAGGCGCCGGGCGTGGCGGAAGGCCTCGGCCAGCATGGCGCCCGCGCGGCCGAAGACCTCGATGCACGCCTCCGGGGTCTGCGGCTGCGGGCAGAGGCCGGCCATGACGTCGGCCCCGAAGTCGTCGCGGTCGAAGAGGTCGGCCGCGCCGAACGAGAACTCGCCCGTCTTCTTCGCCTTGTACCCCCAGTTGCCCCTGAGGGTGTTCTGCCAACTGGCGGGGTAGGCGAACTTGACCCGTGGGGCCGGGCCGACGTCCTGCGGCAGCCCTATCCAGACGGCCGGCTCGGCGTTCGGATGGCCCTCCGGGTACGTATGGAGGCCGATAAAGTTCATGCGCAGTTTCGCAAGTTGCGAAATGACGGCCTTGTAATCGTCGAGGTTCCACCAGTCGGGCCCCTCCGGGAAATCGTGGAACGGCTGGATGCCGCGCACGTCGAACAGCGGCGCGGCCGTCTCATGAAGGTCCGGCAGGCGGAAGGCCGCGCGATGGTCGGGCGCAACGTCGCCGTCAAGGTAGAACCGCACGCCCAGGTGTTCGGCCAGGCGGTACGCGGCGTAGAGGACGCCCGCGTCGTCGCCGCCGAGCGCCAGGAGGGCCTTCCGTCCGCCCTGCGTCACCGTGTGCAGGACGTACTGCTGCGGTCGGACCTTGAGGCGGCGCACCTCGGGCGGCAGCGCCGCCTCCAGCGTCCGCCAGGAGAGACGGTCCTCTGCGCTGACCACGATGAGGTCGCCCGTTGGGGGAAGCGCGTCGGCTGCCGCGAGCGGGAGCAGTGCCCCCGTGGTCAGATACACGTAGCGGCGGACCTCCTTCGCGGCCAGCGTCTCGGCGTACGCGGCATCGGCGGCAACGACGATCGTGCACGGCGCGGCGGGCGCCGGCGGCACGCCTGCGGCGGCCGCCGCCGGCGCGCCCGCTTCCGCCGCCGCGCCGGTCTCGGGCGGCGCCGCAGTCGGCGCGGCGTCCGGGCGGCCGGGGGCGCATGCCAGCAGGCACGCGGCGGCGAGAAGGGAAATCGCGAGCGTGCAGCGTCGGGTCATGGGTGCATCCCCTGCGGGCTACCGGCCCTCCGCGACGAACGGCTGGTGCCAGCGGCTCCAGTCGGACCACGTGCCGCCGGCCTGCTGGCGTATGCGGCAGAAGTACGTGGCGCCGGCGGCGAGGGCGGTCTTGCCGGCCAGGGGACCGGAGAACGCGCCCGCCCGGGCATCGGCGCAGACGCGGTCGGACGTCTGCGGCCTGGACTGCCACACGACCGTCCGCCCTTCGGGGTCGGCGGACAGTTGCGCCTCCCAGGCGGGCGTCGGGCCGGGGCCTGGCCACGCGGTGCGGATGAGCACGGGGATCGGGGGGCACGTCACAGGTCCGATAGGTTTTGTCGATATGATGAAGTTATCGTACCAGCGGCTCTGCGTGACGGGCGACCCTTCGTTCCAGTAGGCTTCGAGGAACACCGCGTTGACGCCGTGGCCGGCGTAGGAGCCGCGCCAGTCGAGGTTCTTGCGTTCAGCCTCCAGGCGTCCGTCGATCCAGAGTTGGTTGAGGCCGTCTTTCCGGCCGGGGGTGTTAAGTTTGGCCCGCGATTCCACGCACACCCACCAGCCCGACTCGGCGGCGGAGTGGATGGGGAATTGCGCGGCCGGCTTGTTGCCCAGCCAGCGGAGGCTGGCGAAGTCGTTGTACTGCCTCGTGACGACGTCGCCGCCGCGAACGCCGGAGGCGGGGTCGAGCGTCAGGCGGTCGGTGGAGCCCCACACGTGGGCGATCATGGCCTGGTTCCACCTGGGCGAGACGATGCTGGTGGCGCGGGACATCTTGGCGGGGCCGCCGGTCCAGCCGGGCTGGTGCTTTACGTAGATGCGCCAATATACGTCGTCGAACTTCTCGCCCTTGCGCACGACCTTGCCGGTGGGTGCGTCGCCGAAGAAGACCTTGCGGTTGCCCTTGCCGCGCTGGCCCTGCTCGTAGAGGCATCGCACGGATTTTCCGCCGCCGCCGTACGACTCCTTCTCGTCGGGGCCGCCGGAAGACTCGGTGTACGCCTTCTCCGGGCCGTTGAAATCGTCGTACCAGATGGTGGCGGGGTCCGTTTCCTGCGGCTGGCGCGGCGAGGGGACGACGGACTCGATGCGCGGAACCGGCGGCGGCTCGGCGGCCAGGGCGGGGCTAACCAGGAGAAACAGAACCAGCGCGCTGCGTACGGTCACGTCATGGCACCTCCGTCAGGCCCTGACCTCGACGATCATCTCCAGTTCCACGGGCGCCCCCAGCGGCAGTTCGGCCGCGCCCACGGCCGCGCGGCTGTGGCGGCCGGCGTCGCCGAACACCTGGGCCACGAGGTCGCTCGCGGCGTTCAGCACCTTCGGCTGATCGGTAAAGCCGGGGGCGCTCGCCACGTGGCCTGTGATGCGGACGACGCGGGCGACCCTGGAGAGGCCGCCGACCTCGGCTGCGACGACCGCCAGCGCGTTCAGCGCCGCCTGCCTGGCGCACGCCTGGGCCATTTCGAGGGTGACCTCGCGGCCGACGTGGCCGGCGGCAAGCAACTTGCCCTCGCGCATCGGCAATTGGCCGCTCACGAAGACGAGGTTGCCGGTGCGCACCGCCGGCACGTACGAGCCGATGGGCTTCGGCGCGGGAGGCAGGGCGAGGCCGAGTTCGGCGAGTTTCTCTTCGGGGGTCATGGCTTTGCACCTCGCGCGAGCGCGCTCGTCTGCGACTCGCGGCTGAACGCTACTTGGCCGCCTTCTCTTTCCGCGCAACGAGGATAAGGTCGCGGCTGGCGGCCGCGTCGAACGGCTTCGGCTCGTAGCCGCCGTAGAAGTGGAGCCGCACGAAGCCCGCGCCCGTGGCCATGGTTTCGAGTTCAGGCTGCTCCAGGGCCCAGGCCCGGGCGCGGGTCTCCAGGCGTTTCCACTCGCCGGCCTGCTTTTCGAGGACCACGACGTCCAGGTCGCACTGCCTGCGCACCTTGCGGAAGATTTTGAGGAAGAGGATTTCGCGGTCCTCCACCTGGCGCACGCGCGGCCCCTCGTACACGTTGCCGCCCTCCCGAATGACCGCGTAGTTGAGCGTGTGGATGACAGCCACGCCGCCGGGCGCGAGCACGTCGAACATGCTCTTGACGCCGGCGCGCAGCCCTTCCGGCGAGCCGGCCAGGGGAAGGCTGTTGCCTGTGCAGATGACGGCGTGGAACGGGTCGGGGAACTGCTCGCCGAGTTTGCGGAAATCGGCGACCTCGAAGCGTATGCGTGCGCCCTCGGCGCGGCTGTCGCGGCGGGCCTGCTCGACCATCGAGGGCGACAGGTCCGTGCCCACCACCTCAAGCCCCCACCGCGCAAAGAGGCGCACGTGATGCCCCGTGCCGCAGGCGCAGTCCAGCACCCGCCGCGCAGAGACGCTCTGGAACACGCGCTGGAAGAACGGCCCCTCGTGCGTCAGGCGGCTCTCCCAGTTCACCAGAAGATCGTAGTACGGCTGGAACGGGTCGAAGGGCGATTCAGCGTCGGGCATACGGTCACCTCGCGCAGCCGGCATGCCTTCGCCGTGCGCGGTGATTCTAGGCTGCGCAGCTAGGGGCTGCAAGGGTTTACACCGGCGGCCCGTACGGCGTCGCTTGCCGGGTGGTGGCACGGCCGGCTTGTCCGGGGCCGTGGAATCTGCGGCGGACGCGCCACTGCCGGACAAGCCAGCCGTGCCACATCCTGGGGGGAAAGCGCCCGCAATTGAGCCCTTACCACGGCGCGGTGCGCGGTGTACATTCTTCGCGGCCGGGACTACAGTCGCCGCCTGCTGCGCGGCGGGTCGGGCCGTCGCCCGCCGAAGCGGGCCATGGCCATCCGCCGTGACCCTGCCTCGAAGCGGTACTGGTCGCTCGTGAACAAGGAGACCGACCCGCCGGCGTACCGAAACACCCCGTCCCTTGTGTCCTCGGCGGACCTGCGGTCGTGGCGCGTCGAGTCGATCCTGCTGCGCCACGAGGACCCGAAGAATCACGCCTTCCAGTACGTCGACTGGCTGCTGGAGGGCGACGACATCATCGCCGTCAGCCGCACCGCCTGGGACGGGTCGCACCGGGCGCACGATGCGAACTACCTGACGTTCCATCGCGTGGCTGATTTCCGGCGTCGCACGCTCCAGTCTCCGCTGCTTCCGTCGGCCCTGCCGCGAAGTTGAGGCCGTCGTGCCGCGCGGCGGAAAGTCTCAACCGCCGCCCGCCAAGTGCCGATAAAAACGTACTGGTTTCACGCACGTACCCCTAGCGCTGGGTAACGGGTCACCGCCGTCGGCAGGCTGTTTCCGCGAGTTCCTTGCCGCGCCACCCCACTCTGGAAGGAGCCAAGACCATGATGGTGCACATATTCCGCCTTGCCGTGGTTGTGGTGGTGATCCTGGCGTCCGGCTGTGCCCGCGAGCGCGGGCCGTACAGCCCGATTGAGCCTGCCGACGGCGTCCGGCCGCATCAGACCACGCACGGCGTCACGATGATGGACGAGGACGTGCGCAACGCCCTGCTGCTTCGCGGTCACAGCGCCACTCGCACGCCGGCCGGGCAGATCCAGGCCCGCGTGACCGTCCAGAACGCCTTCCGCGAGGACCTGTGGGCCGACGTGCGGTTCGTCTTCTTCAACGGGCAGGACGAGCCGACCGAGGTCGGCCAGTGGCGCACGGTCCACCTGTCGCCGCAGGACCTTGTGCTGGTCGAAGGCAACAGCATCGGCCCGTCGCTGGAGAAGTACAACGTCCAGTTCCGGAACCTGGCCACGGCGTCGGGCCGCCCGCTGACGTATCCCGGCCGGGTGTACGAGCACGGGCGATGGAAGCAGGGCGTGCTGCCCAGGTGAGCGGCGGCCCGCCGGGCGCCGCTCCGGTGGGTGGCATGCCCAGGCCGTTGTATGCGCGCGCATGCGGGCGGCAGCGGCTGGAGAGCACTGCCCGGGCAAACGGCGGCCCGGGCATGCCGCCCGTAACCGGGCGATTACGCCGCTCCGGGCAAGGAGCACTTATCATGCAACTATATCTACGCGTCGCTGCGGTGTGGCTTGCCGCGGCGCCCGGCCTCGCGGCGCTGGCGGCCGCCCCCGGCTGCACCACCGTGCGCGAGGTGCACGTGCCGAACCGGCCCGCCGCGGACCCGGACGGCGCGGCCTCGCGCTTCAAGGGCCTGCCGCCCGAGGCGGTCGCCCACTTCCAGGCGAAGTACCCGCGCGACTCGTGGAACCTGCCGCAGACGGCCCCCATCCTGGCCGTCGGGCCGGCCGTCTTCAGCCGCAGCGCAATCAGCCTGCTGGAGGCCGACGCGGCGGCCCCCGACTCCGCGGCGGCCGCGGGCGACTCCGTCACGCTCCTGGCCGACGCGGGGAAGGCGACGTTCGTCATTTCCCAGAAATACAGCCCCGAGGTGCAGGCGGTCATCGTCGAGATGCTGAGCGCGTCGGGCGCCTTCCTCGTCAAGGGCATCGACGATGCGGCCGGGCTGGACCTTTACCGGGGCACACTACAATATACGCATCTGCATCAGCAAAAGGTGCAGTTCTTTGTCGAGAGCAACCTGACGGCCACGGGCGTCGCGGCCGAGCCGTACCAGGTGTACCTGCGGCTGATCGACACGCGGACGGGCGTGGTGGTTTGCGCCGTGTCGCAGGCGGCGCGCGACGTGCGTGCGGCGGCGCGGGCGGCCGCCGGGCGCCTCGTCAGCCAGGTCGTCCCGGCACCGTGACGGGGCATTCCGGAGGATTCGCGATGAGAGAGTTTCGGGTGCTGCGTGCCGGGGCGGCGGCCCTGGCGTTTGCGGCGGCGCTGGGCGGGTGCGCTGGCGGCCAGACCGCCAGGTCGCCCCTGGACCAGACCATCGACCTGGTCCTGTCGCTGCCCGGGCGCGTCCTCACGGGCTCGCAGCCGAACGAATCGGCCAACCGGCCGGCGGCCGGCGAGGCGGCCGCCGCCAGGGGCGGCGCCCCGTCGGTCAAGGACTTCCTGGCCGCCTGCGACCTGATGGCGCGAGACCTGGCGATGTCGGCCGCCGTGCAGACCGCGCGCGAGCCGGTCGTCGTCGAGATCAAGCCCATCGAGAACAAGACCGACGCGCGCATCGACCTGACGATATATCCGCAGACGATACGCGGCATGATCCTGAAGCAGGGGTCCAACCGCGTCGCGTTCCGCGACGAGACCGCCCGCCGCGACATCGTGCTTGAACGCAGCCACCAGAACGACGAGCCCGTCACCGTGGAGCACGAGAGGACCGTCGAGGAGAAGAGCGCCGTCGCCGCGGCGGGCGCCGCGGCCGCGAAGTCCGCCGGCGACGACTCCAGGACCACGCTGAAAAAGTCGTCCGACGTATCCGGCCGCCTGGCCGAGACCGACTACTTCCTCAACGGCTTCATCTACGCCGTGGACGAGGCCCCGGACGAGCCCGGAGCGGCGGCGCTGCGGTACTTCCGCTTCCAGTTCCGCCTGACGGACGCGAGGTCGGGGCTGGTCGTCTGGGAGAACGATTACGAGGTCAAGAAGGCGGGCGCACTGGCGGCTGCGCGATGACGCCGACATCGACCCCGCCGCGGCACAGTTCGATGCCGACAAGGAGGGTTTACATGACCATCCGCCGACGGACGAGCGGCGCGGCCGCCGGC